>FJWA01003672.1_pt1 | contig 17567 bp, 10 predicted proteins | sample 1011891 | NCBI WGS metagenome assembly FJWA01 (sample SAMEA3912450, study PRJEB9761) | metagenome | biome: forest; material: soil | place: USA | collected 2011-06-22 | depth 0.1 m
GGTCAGGGTAGGCGGCGTCAAACGCAAGTGGTAATGGTGAGGAATCGGTACCCACATGCCTCCTGTGTAGTGTGTACTCCCATGTATGGAAAGTCCCGGAGAGGAGGCCAACACTGGGTCTTTTGACATGGCCTGATAATTGTCCATGATCTGATGTGCACCGTGGTGGACCTCGTCTCCACTGCTGTCAACCTCGATGAGGGGCTCGAGTCTCCATCACTCAGGGGCTGGCGGCGAGGGGCAAACTCTGGGCGTAGTATACATTACCTAACCAGTATCAAGAGCGGAGGGGCTTGTCAACAGCGATTCGCCAATGGCTCAGGACCGCAACCTCCTATCACGACGACAACCGACAACCACCTCCGGCTCCGGACCCGGCAGGGAGTGTTGTGGCACTGTCATACGGCGGCCGGCGGCACGGTCCTTATCGGATCGGAAACATGGTGGCTCTCGCTCTCAGGGTCCGCCTGGCTTTGTTGCCCCTATCTAGCTCGTGCATCGTTCGCGCTCGCTCTGGGAGATTTTGCCCCCGTCTGACGCTGCAATCTCGACATGGAGGGGTAGCAATCAGGGACAATTTCACATGCACCATTGCCCACAGCTTGCCACGCTGCGTCCCTCCTCCCTCAGCCCCCCGATAGCATTGCCTGAACAGAGGGGCATACATTACCGAATCCTCGCCAATGCAGCCCAAGATGGATTTTGCAAAAATATCCGATAGTACCATGCCACCGCGGTGTTACACAGGATTCCCTGGCCATCCGGAATGCGATGGCTACATGAGTCAAGAGCTGCAAGGCAACCACACCAAAACCGGCACCAGACCGCACAACGGCCTCACACGTGCAGTAGCGCTGGCCCCCTGCTGGAGGGTGGTATGCGTCTGGCGTGCATGGCCCCCCCTTGACCAATCGAGCTGCCGGGTCGGGCAAGGTGGATGGGTGGACGGGTCGGTGTGGGTGGACACCACTCTGGAGGGGTTCCAGATTGCCGTCTTGTTCCATATCGGGCAGTCTTTCTGTGTTTCCTTGGATGCCGGCCCTCTGTCGTTGTTTGTTGTGTGCTGTCTGATGAGTGTCCCACATCCGTCCACCGTGCTACCTACCACAGCCGCCGTCCAGGATGCCCGCTTGGCTGCGTCCTGCCGCTGGGATTGCTCCCGCACGGCGCTCGGCTGTGGTTCACCGGTGGATCGTCAAGCATGCCGTACATTGCTGTCTGCAGCCGGTGAGGCGCTCTGGGTCTGCCTGTCCCTGTCCGCGCCCACCGTGGTGTCGAGAGGTCAGTGATGGTATCGCGCTGTGCAGCCTGTGCTGGTGCTCCCTGTCCGACACGGGCTCGTTCATGCTAGGCCCCGGCGTGCCACGACGGAGATGACGGGCTTCTGGAATTCTCGTTGTTCTGTCGATCCGTGAGCGCAGCATTTGCCATCGTCTAGGTTTCCGATTGCCATGACAAGAAAAGAGAGGCCTGGGGAAGTCCTCGGGATCGTCCTGTCAACAAAGGGGTCTTCCCGAGTCCCATTATCGGGTGGCCGCCGGCCGGGCAACCGTGGACTCGAGTCTGCGGTGTGTGCACTACCATCCAGCATGGCGGTGCTATTTCAAAGCAACCCCCTCCCTTTGTAAACACACCCTCCCTCCTCCTGTGGACAACCGCCTCGCACCCCTCCTCCACATCTGATGGCGTTAAAACGGGCTGCCCACTCGCTAGCGCGGCTCTGGGTGTCGTGCAATGCAGCCCTCCGCTCTGGTCATTTTGGAAGTTTCAGGCCATCACATCTCACAAGTCACTAGTAGCATCGGACCTGGCTCCTATCCACTCATCTTGACTGCGTCCGTCTTCCTCTGCATGCTGCGGGGCCCAGACGGCCCCATATCTTCACCGGGAGATTCCAGGTAGCAGCACGCGGCGGCGGCACTGTGGAAATCGCCCCGGAAAACGGGGCAGAAGCTGCTTTGATTCGGCAACTCTGCCTCGTATGTCTTCACTTCCGACTGCTCCTAGTTCCCTGCAAGTCATGCAGCTTTGTCCCTTCTCGAGAGTCCGCCGCCTGCAAGAAAGGAAAAGGGGGGCAGGATGTTTGGAGAAGTAATAACCCCTAGATCTGGATTCAGGGTCTTTTGGAAAACACGAACCACGCCATGAGTCCACGCCCAGCCTTTCGGGATCTACACTCCCTCCACATGCTGCGACGCGTCGGGACCCTAAGTAACTGAACCCCTGTGAAGGGCTCTCCCCGCTGGCTATGTCTGATGGCGAGCTCCTGAAGCGGCCTCGAGCTTGTCCCACCCCACTTACAACCATACCCGACCCGTTGTCTTCTCTTCCGAGAAACAGCCGCATGAAAGCGCACGCAGCGGGACTGTTTTGGAAACACGGGGTCACGCCCCTCCGCGCTGACTGCCGCCAACTTCCCTCTCAACGGCGGGTGCTGGTTACAGGAGATAGCTTGTCCGACCAATCGAAGACCTCCAAGGGGCGTTTCCGGGGCTGGCCGTGTAACCGGGAAGGTGGTGTGCAAAGGGGGCCGGAAACTAGGATGATGTCCTGGCTAACTGGCGGGCCGGCGCGGTGGGAAGCACGAGGAGCTGACCGGTGCCCTTAGCTTTGACGCACATCATCACGGGCCGTGTGAGTTGTCTCCGGGTATGGGGTACATCGCTCGGCATTCGGAGCTTGCTCGTTATCCCTTGCGCACGGGGACGGCTCCGGCAAGACTCGGGCTGGAGTCGAGACTTCGGAGACATAAAACGGTTGCTGGAATAGGAAGCAGGCATCTTCTTCGGGGGCGGAGCTCAGGAGGAAGGCTGCGTCATGGGCATGATTCTCAGAATCTCCACCCACCACCATGCCCACATCCCGCACGCTCCGGACCACACCGGTCGCTGCTCCCGCTCCTTTGCCCCTCCCGCCATGGCGTCTTCCTACCCTCCAGAAGTATCAAGTCGTGGATGCCATGGTGGGCACTGTGCAGCTGGGTAAAGGCATGACCGGTGGTGGTAGCATACCTAGGTTCCTAACCACCACCACTTGCTTGTCGAGGCTCTCTGCTCCCTGACGTTACCCAACGCATCCCAAAGAAGAGACCAGGTGCACGGTTCTCGCGTGGCGCTCTTATCCACGGCCGGATGCGAGTCTATCATTCTATTCACGTCGTCGACGTTGAAGCACAGGGGCCGCCCTCCCACTTGCACAACAAGTTCTCGAAGAAGGCACCGGTCAAGACCGCCCAGAGAATTTTAGGAGATCCGCTTCGGAGGTCCAACTCCGTTGTCGATGTAGTAGCAAGCGGTATCGTTGCATTCATAGGGGCTTGTTTTAAGAACAACCGGTGAGGCATGGACCCACCCACGGTGTGTTCGTCAGAGCACCGGTCAAGATGTCTCTTGAAGAAAACCCATCAATCAGGTGAACCAGCTCTATAGCAAGCTTAGTCCTGTGGTCAAAATACAGACGGCATATCCGATCATGGCAGGGCCAGTGTCCACACATCATTCGCCCCTTTTCGGCGACTTTGCACATGTATCGCCATACTGATATTTCCTCGTTACCCAAACCTTGCCACTTAATGCTCGCAATCAGGATGTCGAAAACCGCCCCTAAACACCCTCGAGACACCCAGCAATAAGACCATAGTCACTGAGCGCCACCTGCCGAGTATTCGCCATCAGACGTCGCCCCCGCGCCGATCACATCCCCTCTTTCAACCACCCCACGCGCAACCTGTCACAGGTTTGATAACGGTGCTACCACACCCCATCTGGCATTTTACGTGTAGGCCCTGTGGTCTAGATCTTCGCCCTTATCAAACTGATCGCCGGTTCTTGAATCATCTCTTGAGAGTGGGGCGAAAGGTTTCGAGTTTACGTTGTCAGGGGTGCAGGACCCTTAGGATTGCCGTCTGTGGATCACTCTACCTTGGTTAATTCGTGTTGAACTTGGGACATTCTCCTGAATCTGGGGTGTTTGCGTGGTTCACATGTTAGTGGACCATGTCACCTCTTTGATGAAGTAGGGGCGCAATAGGGGTTACGTTTCCAAAACAAACAACGGAACGAGCACACAGTGAGTCACACACCAGTCAAAACGCTGAGGAATAATACGAAATCACGCTCGTGGAAGACCAGCTCCAGAGTACAAAACGCACCTATAGTTGACACCTGAACCCTGTGTCTCTCCATCGCTTTGTCGACGTGAGCTGCGCCCAACACACTCCCATCATCAGTCTGAGCTTGAAGACTTCCCGCCATTGGTAGTAGTACCACCCGTGCCGGTGCTCCTCGCAGGCTTTACTCGGGCGCTGCTCGTGGCATTGGCCCGAAGATCTTGCGTCGTCGTTGATGACGATGTCGGCNGCCTCGTACTCCTGGGAGTACCGCTACTGTTAGTAGAAGCGGTTCCGCCCAAGGGGTTGGTCCTTGTTGTGCTCGAGTTTAGGGTAGAGCTTGACCGTTGGGTGCCTCCCCGCCGGGGCGTGGCTGTCTCGCGGGACGCGCTGGACGAGGGCGTAGACGTGGCGTTGCGATTCCGACCGGGGGTGGGGTTGTTCTGGGTCGGAGTCGAGGCGCGCTGCCGTGCGGGAGCAGGATTGGTCGGCNCCTTGATATACGCGGCAAAGAACCCGCGGAGCATGTCGAGCTTGGCCTTGGTGTCGTATCCGCGCTGGTGACCCTCCTTGTAGAAGTCCAGCACCGTCACGCCGGTGTTCTTGGCGTCGTGTGTCCCGTGCTGACGGTAGAGCTCCCAGTTGACGGGGAAGCGGACTTTCATCTCGGTGGTGAACAGGGAGGCCCTTTGCTGGTTCGATTGGAACAAGGCGAGAAACTCATTGACCAGGTTCGGCCTTTCCATGCCGACCAGCATGGTCAAGTGGGCTGCTGCTTTCTCGGCGGGGCCGGCCGTCTTGCTGAACTTGGGCAGCCACTCAAAGAGTATCTCGTTGGAGGCGTCCGAGTGTCCCTCGACACCGAGGAGTTGCAGGCCCTTGAAGGGGGGCTCGTAGGGGTTGAGGAGCTTTATGAGGAGCTGTCTGATCTCGGGATTGTCCACCATCGTGTTTCTGCTCCAGAACATGGCCAGCCGAGTCCTGCGCAGCGCGTACAGCCTGTAGTCTGTGGGGTCTCCGTTGCCGTCCTCGGAGATTCTGAGAACATCGGGAGTGCCGNAAAACTGGGCAGCCACCGACATGACCGTATTGCAGTAGATCTCGTCAATNTTCCTGTCGTTGAGCCAAAAGACGGGTAGCCTCTCCTTGACGTGTCTGGACCGGAGGAACTCGCTGACGGTATAGTGTGCCAGGTCGACCGTGTTGTCTCCACGGAGCCGGATGAGACAGCCGCAGTGCTTCCGGAGCGTGTTGATGGTGAAGAAGCTTTTGGCTCCGGCCTTGCCTCCAGAGCTAATCACGGCACTGACGAGCGTCGGGGCGAGAATAGGACCAGTGTGCTCCAGCGAGCCCAGAATCAGAGCCAGGGCTCGGGCGGCATCGCCATGGTTCTTGNCGTCGATTTTGCGGACGATGCGTTCATACATTTCTTCGAGGGTTGCTGGTAGATTGTTGAGATACCAGCGGACCTCCTCGATGCTACCGCAGTCGACCAGGATTTCGAGTTGGCAAGCCGCGTATCGGAACCTGTTGGCCTGGTTAGCTTCTTGCAACACTGCACACCCCCAGGAGAACCTGACGCTACTCACATCCCCCCTGCTTTCTGGTACACACGGCCTGCAACCTCGGTTTTCAGTGCTTGGTCCCAGCCCTCACGATGCTCATTCCGCAGCGTCGAGGTGACATAGGTTTGGATATCGTCCCAGACGCCGCGATTGCTCATGGACACGGATATAAACCGCGACTTGAAGGCGGCCTCAATGTCCACATACTCGCGGCTGGTGATGGCGAGGCGAAGCTTGCTGAACCGTGGCTCGGACGCAAGGACAGAGAGGACCTTGACTAGCTCGGTCCGCGGCATGCTCTCGTCGATGGCGTCGACGACGACGAAGGCGACAGTGAAGGACTGTAGAACAGCTTCGAGGCCGTCGAGCAAGTCCTTGATATTGGACTCACAGCCAGACTTGTGCATAGCCTTGAGGATGCCCGGGATGTTCTCGGACGCTCGGCAGAGTTGGGAGATGATCCACTCCAAGAAGGGCACAGCCTCGTCTTTGTTGCGTGCGTGGTAGCAGTAGTAGTATGCAGCCCCTTTCTTCTTGTCGTCCTTTGTCAGGAGCTTGACTTGCTGGATCATGGTGTAGGCCAGGACGGTCTTGCCAGCCCCGGCAATGCCATGGACCCAGAGGCATCGGGACTTGGGGTCCGCGCTGGCCCAGCGCCCCCACTCATCGGTCTGGATGAGCCACTGGCCTGTTCTGCCCTCATGCAGCTTGCCCGCGTCGTTGTGGTTTCTCGAAGGGTTGACCTTTTCGAGCCACTTGTGAATCTCGTTTCGTTGCGTCTCTGTCGCGTGCTATTAGCATAGGACTATTCGTACCAAGTTGGTGGTCGAAGCGGTTACTTACGGTCCAGGCCGGCTTGCATGGTCTTGACAGTGGTCTTGACTTCGGCCACATCGGCGCCGACTTTCTTGACCTCGTGGCTCAGCTCGGTGGTGAGGCTCAGGGTTAAGGTTGCTTTGTGTGCTCTCAGGTGCTGGAGCAGGCTGTCGCACTTGCCCTTCTTGCCCCCCGTGCCCCAAGCGAGGGCATTGAGGAGGATCTTGGCCTTGTCCGTCTTGCTGAGCGGGGTGCCGGTGTCCCTCAGCATGGGCTTGGGCACCAGTGTTGCTAGTTTCTCGATGCAGTCTTTGCAATTCTCCACTGTCTTGCCAATCTGGCGGTCCAGCCGTTGTGCCTCCACGCTCTCGATGCCGCCCACCTCGACCAGGTCTCTGACTACGGTCAGGGTTGCGGTCAAGCTCGACGTCTCGATCATGATCAGCCTCAGGTCGCTTGGGGCGTCGTTCTTGGCGGCATCAATGTAGTATTTGCAGTTGCTATACAGCTGCATGGAGAAGCCAATGAGTGTGGCAAAGGTGGATGCGAGGGCGAGGGCCTCCATGGTGGGCGAAAATGAAGCGAACAGGGTTGACTAGGTGGGTAACGAATAGGAAGTCGAGGTTGTGAATGTGATGAAGGTCTGGAAATCGAAACATGTACCAAGGCCGAACAAACTGGAGTGAAGTCAACAAGACTCCGGAGCCTGCGTGTGTTATCAAGAACATCAGTTGGTGGATAGGCGCTTGAATATAAGAACTTTTGTCGGTGCCTGTGGCAGAGGTGGCCTATCTTCAACAGCCGAACAAGTTGAAACGCCAAGTTCGACACCATGACTTTTGGACCATGTTCGTGACCACCAGGCTTCCTTAGCACTGGTCTCAATGCCAGGCGAGGCCCAGCAGATATTTTCCGAAGACGGCCGAGCCTGTTGACTCTCCCCTCTAGCATACATGAAACGAACCTCGCTCGTGCCTATGATTTGTCGCACTCAAAGGGGCGTGGAAGCTCAAGGTGGATAAAATCCCCCCACTCCGGGTCACCCCTATGCCCTCTGCGGTCGCTGACAGCCATCCTGCGGGCTGCCAAGTGCTGACTTTCTCACTCTCATCATCGGACTGGAACAGCTTGTGAGGAGCACTTGCCCCGAGTGTGGAGACAGGATGGCATTCTCGAGGTATTTCTATTTCGAGAGAGACCCACGCGGATGAGGTGGTCCCCAAGATCTCACATCCTGCAGCCTCTGAATAATGCCCCCAATCCCATCGCTCTCAGTCGGAAGAGTCTTCGGTGCCAGATAATTTACCAATCAAGTCTCTGAAACTGTCGAATGCACCCGGTTGTAATTCGACGTGTCTCGATGCCGACGCAACCCACAAACAATGATGTGGAGGTCGTATCAAAGGAATCGCAGCGGCGTAGTCGGATCATTAGTTCCGATGGATGCGACCAACGTAGCCGTGATGATAGCCGTGCCACTGCCCACGCGACTCGGATTCCTTTTAGGATCTTGGGGCCATCGTGGAGATCGTGGGGTGGCTGTTGCACCGGACACCATCACTTTGGACAGCAGCGCTGTTCTCACGCACTGCTCTTCGCCCCTCCCTTGATCTGCCGAGTTAATCTGCTGAGGACCAAACCGCGAGGCAGTGGCTTCAACGATGTGAAATGCTAGCCCAGGCAGGCTTTCAGTCCTATGCTGCGGGAGGCACTGCCACCTTGGCATTGCGGCATCGCGTCGCCGTGTGTTGTGTCCTTGGCCTTGTCGGTTTGGGCTGACGGCCAAGGGAACCGCCAACTAGTAACAGTAGGGAGCAACACGAGAGCTCGCCTCAGTGCCCGCCAATGTGTCCCCTTGGCTACGGCGGGACTGGGCTTATTGACAAGCTGACGCCGACATGGATGACGCCGACGACCCAGAAGCCCTTGGTGTAGTTCGTCCCGTTGTCCATGAAGCGAAAAATAACGGAGAAGATGATGCCGCCCAGATTCCCACCCGCTCCCGTCAGGCCGGAGAGGATGCCGTTGGCCGAGGGATGGACGTGCGGCACGAGTGAGAAGTTGGCGCCGTTGCCGGCCTGCAGGAAGACGGCCACGACCGCCATCAGCCCGAACACAGTGGACTCGTCGTGCGGGTTGAGCCGCCCGATGACTATGAGGAGGGTGCCGGCGATGATGCTGCAGATGGCGATCCAGCCCTTCTTGAACCAGAGGTTGTGGCCAGAGTACTTGTAGAGCAGATCGCTCACGACGCCGCCGAGCGGGCGCGTGGCAAACTCGAGGAAGCCAAAGATGGCGGCCCGGTTGGATGCGTCTGTCTGAGAGAGGCCTGAGAAAGTCTGGAAGTAGTAGGATGAGAGGATAGCGTTGATGGCGAGCTCGGCGCCGAACGAATTCATGTAGTTGAGCACGTGAAAGACCATCTGCGGGGAGTAGGCGACGCGCATGGACTCGGAAAGGGTTGGCGCCGTGACGATCTCCCCATGGGCCGTCTCCAGTAGGTCTTGCTTGATCGTTTGCGCCTCGTGGTCGAAATTGGCAGGGCTGGAGACGGAAGCATGTCGTTCTTCTCCTTCTTCTCCTGCTGGTCGTCATGGCCCTCAACAGAGAGCTCCTCGGCGCTGGTAGCAGAGGGGGGCTTGTCGGTAATGGTGCCGGGCACGTCGGCAACGACGGGGGTTTTTGGGTCGGCCTTGCGGGAGAGGTTCGCTTGGGCGGCATGGTGACGCTCGTTCCAGGGTCCCGTAGGGGTGTCGGGGCAGAGACTCAAAAGCGCGACGGCAAAGGCGATGACCATGGCCAGAGGAACGAGAAAGGTCAGGCGCCAGGCCTGGCCGACGCTGTGGCCCCTGGATGCGAAAGCGTCGTACACCGCCGGCATGATAATGTAGGTGATGCCGCCCCCGGCTGTGCCAAACCCGCCGGTGAGCGCATTGGCGGTGCCAACAATGTTTTTGTCAAAGAAACCTGTCGTCCAGACTTGGCAGGGGACAAATGCGCCCCCGAGGATACCGATAAAGAAGCGGCTGGCATACAGACCCTCGGCGCTGTTGACAAGGGGGGCGAGGCCGAGCGGGATCGAACCGACGAGGAGAAGACCACCGAAATCCTTTCGAGGGCCGAAGAGGTCACATAGGGGGCCAGCCCCTGCACGGACGAGAAGGCTTGAAGAGGAGAAGATAGGGACCTGGCCCGGCACGTGTCTAAGAGGTGTGCATGGTTACTCACGTCATTGAAAGGGAGATGATGTTGGAGTTGGCCACCTGGCTGGGCGTCAAGTGAAGATCCTCTTTGGTAGTTGCCGTCAACTATCCATGTTCATCAGCGCAAGGCAAAACACACAAGCAGACTGCAGCATTCGCGGAGCAATTAGGAGAAAGATGGGTGGCTTGGCTTACGAGGGGTGGAAATGTGTACCAAGCCCAAAATGCTATCATGAAGCCAAACCAGGAGAAAAAGAAAACTCGTCCGTAGACATTGACGGGGTTTAGTGCAGGAATCGCCCGGGCTTTACGGTTGACCCGATTCAGAGCCGGGTTGGCATACAAATCGGAGAGCTTCAGCGGCATAATGGCTAACTCCAAGGTGCTAGGGGGCTTAAACGCCAATCTTGTGCGCGGGCTTAGCAGCCAATTTCGAACAGCTTGTCTCCGTGGCCTTATATTCAACCATAACCCCGTTCATGTCTACAGCGGTGGAGCAAACAGTCACAACCAGAGACATTCGAGTTCGGAAGCTAGCCTCCTTCCCGCGCCATCCCACGATATGGCGGTAAATATGTGCCTAATTTCGAGATGGGCGAGACTCTGGTGCTTTCTCCCCGGCACAAACCGGAAATGCACGAAACGAGCGCCAGGGATTGGGAACAGGCGAGAAAAGTGCCGCCAGGTAAGGCTTTGGCCTGAGGGCATAGGGCTGATCCCGGGTAGGGCGCTGGGAGGTGGAGAGGAAAGGCCCCATGTCTCGACATGCACGTCTGGCTGGGAGAGCGGCTCTCTTCAGGTTCGGAGATGCAACATTCGACGCAGCTTACATAGCAACGACAGGGTGTTGCCATGGGTTGAGCAGACTTGACTGCCGTGAGGCAGGGGCCAGGTGGGCGGGAACATCGATGATGGAGTTCGATACTACCTGGTCCGGTTCCTACTACAGGCCAGGTATGCATACCTGTTCCAAGCAGCCCCTGAGATTGCGGGAAGGGTGCGGATTCTTCTTCGAAGTGAGGAAGTGAGGAAGTCCTGCACTGTCCAGCCTCGAATGACGACAACAGACTTGAAGTGGCCGGCTGTTGATAAACTGAGGTTCATGGTGAGGAAGGTGAAAGGATTTATAAGAGAGAGACCACACCAGCACTTATCACTGACTGGCCTTGCTTGAATTCGCATTATCACTGCTAACCCTGGTGTTGGCGCGGTCGTTGGGCTCACAGGAGATAAGGGTGCAGCGACGCTGATCTCCGCGGAAGAGTCGAAGTGATGACCATATCTGATAACTATCCGTACCTGCCCATGCTCCCCGGGACGAAGATTAAAGCAGAAAAAAACGGGCACTTCANCGATCGGAATCTATCTTNCCCCCCACGCCCCCTAATCCTGAGCCGCCCGAGCCAGTCAGTCGCAGTCGACGACTTGTGGACCGCCGACTCGCGAGTGATCGCTAGATAACGATACCAACGATTCTTGGGATCTTGGGCCGGAAATGCTCGAATCTGAGCCCGCAATATTTCCTTGGTTCTTTCGAGATCTTTGACGATCTTTTCTTCCCTCAGCACCCGTTGGTCAGGTTAGGTATTGAGGGTGTTTGGGAAGCCTGGCAAGGAGCCGGTCCGGAAGTGGATTGAGGGTCAAGAAGCCGGCGAGGGACAACATTAGCAGATACAAGAGTAGCGATGGCAATGNCATTTACTCCGATACAGGGGGGGTGGGGGGTGAGGTACGGACAGCGAGAGCCGCAACGACGTGGACATCGACATCGACATGGACATCGACCGTGAGAAAATCCTCGCTTGTCATGATTCAGAGGGCCCGAACAGCCTTGATAGGCGCGTGGAATGCAACCGGGAGACAGAGAACATGAGTCCTGCTTGCCCGACCTGTTATCACGTATACTCGAGATCCTTTCCCAGAAGCGCGATGATGCTCGCGCACAAACTCCTGCCAAAAAACCTTCGCTCTCGAACCCGCGCCCTGGCTTGCTGTGGAGTTCACCCTCGAGACAACGCGGCGGCGCACTCCGGTAGTTGTCTCAGCGACGTGGCCTTTTCCCCAGCTCGCTGTGCGGTGAGGTANCCGGACAGATTGATGCCCCCCCCACGACAGCAGCAGCAGGCTGCGCCGTGAATCCTCGGGACGAGTCGAGCGCCTCCTGCAAAGCGAGCTCCAGTAACAGGTATCCTAGAGCCAAGAGGGCCGGGTTCCACGTTGCAGCAACCGCTTGGGAGACTGGGTCAGCTACCGGTGGGGGCAGTAGGGAGACGTTGCACNAGGATGGGGATCACCACAGGAGAGGGCGAGTTCTTTCCCCGTGCCGACAAATAAGTGGATATCTCGGTTGGTGAGATTGTTCAGAAGCCAGAGACCGCCATGAAGCTGGATTACGCTCAACGGGATGATCACTGCGATGTGCGAGCGGTCTGGGCGAGAGAGATAGAGGAACGACCGGCCCTTGGCTTCGAGAATGGCCCGCAGGAAGACAGTGGGCTTGGTTCGGGATAATGGATTCACCTGCAGTATTTGAGGGGGTGGGGTACACTAACACAACGTATTTCCTCGGAGAGTCGATAATCATGCCGCAAGGTTGTCCCATCTGGGTCTGGCCCACGGGGCATTGCAGCGGTTGGGCCCCTCGTGCGGCTTGAAGGCCCCTGCAGAGAGTCAGGCGTATTTCGACTGGCGGTAGGCTGATTGGAAAACAGGGTACCGTTTTTGCCTCAGTGACAATGCTTGTTGTTGTCTCGTCTCACGCCACAGCTCTCCGAGTGGATCACTGATCACTGCATGGATTTGCGAGGGGGAACTGATCCGTCGAGCAACTTCTAACAGACGTTTTGAAGTTTGACTCGTTCCGTCTTGAGATTTCGGATCAGCTACTGCAGTTGCTGATGATATTTTCGTGTCAAAAGACCCTGTCTGATGTGCTCGATAGCTGGAATTAGAAGCGGGAGGGACCTGAGGATGACGCCCGCCACTTCAAATCTCGACATGGCGAAAAGGATAGTAAAAGTGTTGAAGTGAGAGCGAAGGCGGGCTCGGAGAACTTGAAGAGCTTGCGCTTGATGAATTCGAAGCCAGTGGAGGGGTTCTTTGGCGGCGAGTGAAGAAAAATGGGTTGAGCGACGTTGGGCGAGGCCCTTGTAGTGTTGTATGACCTCAATCTATGCTCAGCCGCAATCATGCGTCTCTTGAGGTGTGGGCTAGCAAACTAGGGGCACACAAGACTGGCACGGCTACTCGTCGGGGCTCTAAAATCGCCGACCGACCTGCCGCCAGGGGGGCAGTACCTTGATTACCGCCTCAGGGATGGCACGGTAAGTACCTAAAGTGTCGCCCCGAAGACCGAGCAACAGCAATGAAAGTCATCACCGCCCTTAGGGGTCAAGGACAATCCTAGATTTTACACCAAGCTCCTATAATATTAGCCAGTCCACTACCCGCAAGCCCAGAAACCCAAAACGATATAACAAATCAAAAAAGAGAGATCCAGAAATCCCCGACCGCCCGAGTCTAATAAACCACCCGCTCCTCCAACAACGGACTCTCCTCAAACTCACACTCCACCGTAAACCCCCGCCGCCTCTTGCCCTCCACCAACCAACACCCCCGATCACTCGCCACCCCCACACTAGCCGCCGAGTGGGCGACCTCCTGCCTGCTCACCCGGGCCTCGTCGCGGGGGATCCACAGGCGCGGCGCGGGGGTCCACATCTCGGGCGGCCAGTACGCGCGACGGGCATAGTCCGGGGGCAGGCGGACGTCGTCCGGGCCCGGGTTGACGGTGGGCTGGAGGGTGCGGAAGTCCTGGTAGATTTCGGGGTGAAGGAAGCTGAGAAGGAAGTTGGGCTTGCGGGAGGCGTCCGGGGTAATGAAGATTTTGATTTGGGTCAGGATGCGGGTGAGGGGGGATTCGTTTTCGGAGGCGCGGGTTGGCGCGGGTTGGAGGGTGGATTTGAAGGTGGATTTGAGCTTGGTTTTGAATAGTGTTTTGGTCCACTCGGTGATGTGGTACTTGAGGGTGCTGGAACCTTCGATGCCGCGGAGTTGGATGTCGGTGTCGAGGCCGTGGTTAGGGGAATCGTCGGGGTAGGGCTCGTCGTCGTCCGACACGTTGTAGTAGTCGGCGGCGAGGCCGCCGGCGGGTTCGGAGATTCGCGGGGCGGTGTCTTCGCCCGGTTGCTCGTCTTCGGCGATGGGGCCGAAATCCTTTTCAAGAGCGAGCGTCCGGGGGAGGTTGTAGAGGAGCGGGGTGACGGCCTCGTTGAGGGAGACGTGTACGAGGCCGGTGAAGATGAAGAAGACGAGCATCAAAAGGAGCGGCCCGAAAGCGGACTTGAGAGCGAAGAGACCGATGAGGCAGATTTCGGCGATGTACAGACCCACCATCAGCTGCATCAGCGCGCGGGGGTAGAAGAGGCCCTTGGTGTCGAGGCCGGAATCGTACACGTAGAGCAGGCCGTATCGGTAGATATAGCTGACGAAGAACATTCCGATTCCCGCNAAGACGAGGATCATCGGGGCGATGCAAGAGTAGCTGATGGCTGGTGAAGGGGGTGACAGTCAGCTCGGCANCTCCGGCTTGACAACGGAGAGGCAGAACTCACCGATAACACCCATGTTAGTAAATCGCGGGTATTCGGCCCCCCAGTGGACCTTGGTCAGCCGTTTCCAGCGGAAGAAGCGCACTCTCGGGTTGGGGATGATCTTGGCGATGACCTGATGGCGGATGAGGTCCCCAAAGCTGACGAGCCTCCCGGAACCCGCACCGAGACACTGGATGAGAATATACGACAGATAGAAGTTGGACGCTTTGGGCAGGTTCTTGGACAGCACATCCTTGACGGAGAACGGATCCTTCAACACGTCGATGATGGCGGCCGAGGTTGCCGACGTGAGCGTCGTGATGAGAAAGACTTGCACGACCTGGAAGGCGAAATAGGCGTGCTGCACGAACAGCTCCACCAAGGCGTGTGAGGGCACGCCGGCGACCCTGGCGCAGCCTCGCAGCATCCAAGGGACGGCGGCCATCAGCCAGGTGAGGGCGAGGGCCGGTAGCAGGCCCTGGATGACGCCCAAGATGGGACCGGGGAGGTCCTTGATCCACGACAGAAAGAAGACCATCTCGCTGAGGGAATCGATATTGCTGATCATGCCGACAAACACGGCCGGGATGGACCAGAAGATGATGGCGGCCGTAATAACGCCCATCATGAAGAAGCGGCGCATAATGTGCTCCCACCAGCGGATCCGTAGAGCACTCCAGATGATTTCCTCGGGCTGGAGGCCGATGTAGCGAGGCGACATGTGGAGCGGCTGNTGGTGGGCGAGGATCTGGAAGGCGGCCTGCGCGCTTGCTTGCGAATCAAATTCAATAAAAGCTGCGTTGAGGGGCACTCCGTCGCCGCCCCGGTGCTTCCGGCGCAGCTTCCAGATCTCCCTGTTGAGGATCTTCAGTCTCTCGCGCGTCCACCGGATGGTGTCGACTCGGCGGCCAAAGTTGCGGAGCGGGCGATGGTGAGGCCGTGACTGCACGGGAAGCCAGAGGGCGGCCACGGAGCCTCGGACATCGGGCAGCGAAGGGTCGAGACCGTAAGGGTGCGTGTACTCCGGGTCCGGCGGCTTTTCCAAGGTTGGGCTATCCAAGACGGACAACTGGCGCTCCGCGAAGCGAACGGCCGTGTCGACGACCTGGCCCTTTTCGGCGTCGTGCTGTGGAGGTTNTGCGGGGCCAGCAGCCTCGTTGAGGTGCGCATTCAGGGTGGACGATGCCGGGTGCTTCTTGAGCTGCTTCTGGCGCGCTACGTTGGCTAGTCGGATCAGGCTGACCTCTGCTTTCTGGAGGCGAACTGCAGTGGTCTCTCGGTCTTCAACCAGGGCGCGCAGGGCGCTCGTGTCCTTGACGACCCAGAAAGTCTTTGCCGTGTCGCCGAACAACTTCCGCAGCTTGGCCTCCTCGGCATAGGGCTTCGGGATGCAGGTAAACAAGACGGTCCTCGTGGAAAGTCGCTCCGAGTAGTTTGGCGACAGGAGATAAGCCTGGCGGAGGTTAATGTAGTAGATGCACTCTCGGCAGACTATGAACAGCACGAAGCCTGCGGCCGGGGTTAGCAGATTGGCGCGGCCGTTCGAGGCAAAGCAGTGAAACCAACCAAAGAAACACCATGCGACGAGGGCATGGGCGTAGAATTTGGAGGGCAATTCGATGTTTCCGATGGTCAGGGAATCCAGCTCGACGAGCCCGCTGGCGCCGGTGCTGTTGATGGGCAGCAGGACGGGCCATACGATGCAGGCGCCGACAAGGCAGATGAGGGACAAGACACGGAGGAAGCGGAGAAAGAAGAAGCCGTCGAGGGAGCAGTTGTTGAGGATATACTCATCGGTGACGGCAAAGAAGGGCTTGATCCAGTCGAACCAGCCACCGGGGAGCTCCGGGGTCGTGGACCTGCACAGCACGGCATGTCTCATCAGCCAAGGGCCGGGCGGGCGGGGACTCGGTACTCACTCGGGGGTCCGGAGGGACGGCACGGTCCTCGGGGCGTAGACGCGGCGGCATTTGCGGCGGAAGACGAAGAAGACGAGGAAGCAGATGCCCGAGTAGACGAGGACGGGAATCAAGGTGCTGCCCAGAGATGAGAGCGACGCCGAGTCCTTGCCCTTGTTGCCGGTCGAGCCCGAGAGGGTGCCGCCCCCGTCGCTGTCGTCGCGGCCGGATCCGACCCTCGGGTCAGCGCTCTCGTTCTGTCGGCCCCACCACGGTCAGCACTCGGGCGGGATTCGGGACTCGAGAGAGTTGACCGCGGTCGTCTCCCTCGGTTTTGACAGTGCAAGGCAGACAGGGCACAAAGATACAGAATGCAGGAGAGACATACGATGGCGAGCAGTCTCTTGTCGAGATGGGCGAGATGGGCAACCCAGTCCATCGTCGCACGGGGCAATCACGATGGCGGCACCAGTTCTTCACCGCAGGGCGCCTGCGACATGTTTGACGTGCCTGTGCGTGTGTGGGTGAGATAGTGGGTGAGAGAGTGGGTGAGTGAGTGAGTGAGTGAGTGCGTGTGTGCGCGATGTATGTTGTCAGCGAGCAAGCAAGCCAGCCGTTGGGCTAAACATCCGCCAACAACGCCTTTCCGCTCGACGGACGCACAGGATCGCAGCGGAAAAAGAGGGCCCCAAGACCCCTGGGACCCTGGGGCCGCTTGGCGAGCGTCGGCTGGGGGTTGATGCATGCCTCATTTTTCTAGCGGCGCTGTGGCTGCCAATCAGTGTCTGATCCGGCCGGTCGCCGAGCATTAGCGTGGGCGGGCTGCAAGCCAGGCGCCCCGACAGTGGAACCCGAATCTCTCCCGTTGTCCCCGACCTCATGCTCGCGAGGTGCGGAATCGGGATCGTGAGCCACAGCGGATCCTGACGCCATCTCGAAAAAGCAACCAGAGAGAAAAAGGAAAAAACGCAGTGCGGAGGGCCACTGCCCATTGGCAGCCGGCCCGCCCGTGTCGGCTGGGCGTTTCGAGTGCCACAGGTGATCAGCGCGCTGGAATTCACCGAATGCCCGGAATGGCGCAAACTCGCAAGGAGTGTTCCAGGTTCCAGGTTTTGGTCCCTCCCTGCCGACAGCTGAGCGGCGCTCAGCAACGCCACGGAATGCACGCAGTCCGCGTCCTCGAGGGGCTGGCGTCGATAAACTAGTTCTCGGTCGGCCGACTTGAACGTCGATGTCAATGTCAATTGGATGTCGAGATTCCCGAGAACAGATACCAGATGGCGTGCCTGGCGTGTTTCAGATCAGATGATCGATCGGATGTTTCCGCAGTGGCAGCGGCCAGCGCGCGGGCAGTTCAGTGGGTCGGCGCCGGCAAATCCAGCCTG
>FJWA01007095.1_pt1 | contig 17393 bp, 8 predicted proteins | sample 1011891 | NCBI WGS metagenome assembly FJWA01 (sample SAMEA3912450, study PRJEB9761) | metagenome | biome: forest; material: soil | place: USA | collected 2011-06-22 | depth 0.1 m
AACGGGAGAGTCGGGTGTGGCTTGCCTGCGGGCTGTCACGTTCAATTCGGGACAGCTGGGCCACGGCCAGACATCAGGCGTCCATCCTTCGGGTCGAACATGGGCACCATGTCAACTGAGTCAAGGGAGCGGGCCAGCTGGCTGGGCCAGGAGCTGTGTGATTGAAGAGTGACGTTTCCTCCACGCCTTGATTGGCGCTGGCTAATACGCCGCCGGTTTACCCCGCTCTTCTGGCTCGGGTTTGGAGCGCACCAGCCCTCCTGGCCCAGGCGTGTGTCCCTGCGGAGGAGACCAGAAACAGCCTGGAGTCTCGAGTCGGCAGGCAGCCCCCCTTTCAGTTGTTGGGCCCCCGCCGCGCTTGTCTGTACCAGCAACTGGGTTCGCCCGCACATCATCTCTCCTCCTCGTATTAAAGGGCTGCTGCCACCTCCCTCCGAGCTCTCTCTTCCCCTCTTTGTGTGACACACCAACTACCCCAAGACCTTGTTTGCCGCCAGCCATCAGCCATCCGCCATCAGCCATCGTTCACATCGCCAGCCTTTTCTCCATTGGCCATCGCGTTCTCACCAACTCCTTCTATCGCTGGAACAACAAGGTCGATCCACCATCGCACCTTTATTACACACAGAGGTGAGCAACAGTGGACGCTGTATTGTTTTGCCAGCCTTTCCACCCTACCCTCGACCCCAGTGTGGGAGGCGGTAAACCCCCGCTCTGGCTGTTCTCCGCACTTGGCCTCGCACTTCCACCCACGACTCGTCCACTCGTCGACTAACATCGAGACCTTGACAAACCAGTCACTGCTCAACCACTTTACCACCAACTTCCTCTATCTGCCAACATGCCCGTCCGCATCCCCGCCGCCACCAGGACCGAGGTGTTCTGCATGGGCGCTGCCGGCGTCACTGGCTTCGCCCCCTTCTACCTGATGGCTCCTGGCGCCGACGAGCGTCTCTCCAAGCAGACCGTCAAGTGGGCCCCACGCTGGGAGCGCAACATCACCATGTTCCGCAACCCCGTTGAGAAGGGCATCCAGCGTGTCTCGCCGCCCATTGAGAGGACTGTCAAGCGGATTGAACACCGCCTCCCGCTGGAGAAGGCGGCCAAGGGGACAGACAAGAGCATCAAGAAGAACCTCGACAGGCTGGGCATCAAGCACTCTTGAATGAGCATTGGCGCGGTCTATGACGGAACAAAGAAACTGGGCAGGATGGACGGAGACGAGTTTCTTTTCACCCTATATGTACATAATACCCCAAGCCATGGCGAGGTCTCTGGTGGTTGGGTTGCGATGATTTGAGGAGGAAAGGCGACCGCCGTATGCTGCGTCTCGTCGTCTCTGGGACTCTCCGGAGACCCATCACGCCGAGACATCTTGCGCACATCACTGGATGCGCGCCAGCCGGTAGAAGTCGCCTTATGGTCTNATACCTCGCCTCAGGCAGCACATAAATGTCGATTCGTGTACAAACTCTCGTGTGGTCTTTCGTGATGAAATATTGGGCCTTTCATTTACTGTCAGGATATGTGGCAACTCGCTGACTAATACGCCACCGGCAAGACAGTCATTGGCAGCTTCAAGGTTCTCTCAGCCGATTCTCAAACCCAGCACAGATGTATTTCCCCTTCTTCTCACCGCTTCCCACTGATATCTCACCGTATTATTACTCCCTGACAGGAAATTGAAGGCTACTGCCTGAGGTGAGAATCAGTGACAAGGCCGGCAAATAGACCTGGTGTACTTCGGAGAATGCAAGTGCTCGTCTGCCATGACGGGGCCAGATATTAGCGATACCTCGCTGATTATCACATGGATGGATTATATCAAGAGATGCATATCACCATGGTGGTGATACTCATGGACACAGAGAAATATGGGGATACAGCGAGCGTATTGCTCCAAGCGGGCTGTTGCTTGCTGCTCCAGTTCTGGCGACACCAGCATGAAAGTATAACCAGGTACATTTCCACTTTGACACCCAAGCCGATCGATGGAACTTACAAACACATCTGGGTGCCGAAGAGCCCGGATACTCTAGAGTCAATTTAGCTGAGTGGTGTTTGGACCCAAGCAGTATTTCGAGGCTGACAAGAAACGTTTGAGCTTAAACCGAGAGGTGTACCCCGTTCCGTCATCTCGTGTCTCTCGAATCAGACCAGAATGCAGGAAACCCATCATCTTCTCGTATCACTGACTCCCATTAATCATTCTGACTGCTGCCCTCCATTTCCTGGCCTGCCATTCTTCTCCTTTTATCTTTTCGTCGTAATCTCGCTCAGACCATGTTTGCCCCAGACAGCCCAGGCATATTGTGATGCAGATTCGACCAGAGCCACCAGGCATGTTTAGAGAAGCCGCCGAGAAGCCGCCGAGTCAAGTGCTGTTGATCGAGTTCTTCCATCGCAAACTTGCGACATCTTGTGTGTGTTCGACTTGATTCTGAGTTCGTCTGTGACTGGTGGCAAACTCGTGTAAGTGAGCGTAGGCCACTGGACGGCATGAAAAGTGGAACACGATGTCAAGAACATGCCAGCGGGCAGGTGGCTGCCAGCTGAAACATGAATGGCTGATTGGACTCGATTTACATGCTGACTACCGGCATTCGCCCGCCTGGGTGGCTAACGAATGACGAATTGCATCCCGGCATCGTGCACATCCAGACGATCGAACAACAAGACGCCATGCGAGGTGGTACAGTCCCAATTTGAGATGGCTTTCCGCAAAAGGCGACCGACCCGTCTCTTCCGGACGCAGCGCAATGCCAAGCCCGGTCGTTCCTGGGCAGCGGCAGCGGCAGCCCCGCCCTGTCGCACCAGCCAAAGACTCGTGCCGATATATCCGGTCCAGAGAGCCGCGCAAGCTGGCGGCGAACGGCCAGGTCCACCTTTGAGACGGTTTGGGAGGGCCCGGTTGGGAAAAGCATGCGACCTGCAACATTCGACTGGAATGCAGACGGGTTCAGGAACATTCAGGCCGTAAACAACGAGAGGAGACACAACGCTTGGAACCCGGGCCCTCCAACATGCCGTCGACGTCGCCGAGTTCGTGGCTCCGGCTGCCCCGGCCCAAGGTTTGTTCCCACTGCTCCTTTCCTTTTGACAAAAGAAAAGAAGAGAAGAAAAGAAAAGAAAGGGAGAAAGAAGAAAAAGGAATAGGGACCTTGCTGACTGCTTTCGCCATGGCCATCCAGTCCTTCCTCGGCCTCATATCACTCCAGACAGGCACAGAGCTGATCTCGATCGCGCTGCTCTTCAACAAGGCGACCGGGATCTACGGGATGCTCACCCTGTTCACGGGCTACTCGCTCTCGGCGCTGCAGGTGACGGCATACCTTGGGTCAATCTTCGTCCTCGCCACGCTCGCCGTCTGCCTCCCGCACGTCCGGAAACAGAGTCCCCTCCACAATCTTGCCCTCGCGTGGGTGTACGCCATCGACACCATCGTCAGTGCCGCCTATACCACGACCTTTGCGACGAGCTGGTATCGCGCCACCATGGGCGGCGTGAAGAGCCCCGCGAGCTCTGCGAGCCCCGTGGGCGCCGAGGCAGATGCCGGGCCGCCGAGCAACGGGGACGTGCAGCGCGACGCGGGCAGCCCGGGCGCCGGGGCTGGCATTCCGGATACCGCGTTGAGCATGGTGCTCATCGTCGCCTTCACGCTGGTCCGGGTCTACTTCAGCCTGGTGGTCATGGCATATGCACGGATGGTGGTGCTGCGGTTCGTCGACGAGAGGATGAGCGAGTCAGAAAGCGTCGCGGACACGGCGCCCGATCCTTTTGCCGTGGGCGCTCCCCTGGGCGAGGGGTGGAGGGGGAGGCTGGGGCGCGCGATGGTCTGCGTGGGGAGGGGATACTGGCTGGGCGGCAAGAAAGAGGATGAGGAATGGGCGCGGGCTGTCAATTCCAAGTTCAGGAGCAGCAGAGAGTGAAATTAGTCCACGTTCTGGCGCAGTGGGGGGCGCGGCTGAATCGCCGCACGTGGTCNGATCCAAGGGCCACGATGACTAGTTGGACNGTCCCTGTCCAGTGGTTTTTGAGTTGCATAGCTGGTGGCGTTTGGGTGTTGGGATTTAGGTGCATGGGCGAGCGAGGATAGCATTGGCCGGAACCCCTACAAGTATAGATACATTCTTAATACATCTGTACAGAGTGCAGAATACACCAAGTCGTCAAAGAGGCAAGCTGCTCCCTGCCCAACCACTTTCGATCGCCATCTGTTTACGTCTACGGAATTCACAGCACATTCCCCTGCATTCTGTAATCCTTGACAGCCTGACACCCAACGCCTCGAAGTCCCGGGCCATGTGGCTTGCCGAATCCTGCCATGGACCTCCCGTCCCCTCTGCGCGGGTCCAAGGAATATACCATGTAGAAGGCGTCTTTTCAACGCCGGCTGTCGGGAACAGTCCCGAGCTTCAAAAGGCGGATAGCTTCCGGCTGTCGGTCCGGCATTGTAGGGACTCGGGAGGAGCATGCTGCGAAACCCTTGGGGAGACAGCGGGAGACGGCAGGGACGGGAGTCTCCGAGAGTATTCCGGAACACACACTGTTTAACAGAAATAGCTGCGGGGTTCCGCAGAGTGTTGTTAGTGCGGCCTCGATTCCCCGGTCCTGACGGTCACGCAATACGCTGGCGGAGCGCTGGCGACGCCCCCATGACAAAGCGAAAGTTGAAATCCCACGCGCGCAATTCGCTGGCGGATCTGGGGGTGCTGGGCAAAGCCCGGGATGGGGGGCACTAGAGCGATCACGCAATCGCCCACCTCAACCGCACCGCTTGCCATGCCGGGAAATTTGGGAGCCATTGCGGGGCCGATATAGGCACTTTTTAATTGACCTGGCCTCCGGCTGCTGGACGTCACATAAAGACTCAAGTCAGGATCGAGGGCGGAAACGGCAGTTTTCTCCCCCTGTGATGCTGCACGCTCCCCCGCCAGTCCAATTCTGCCCCTGAAGTTCAGCGATGGCGGACGTCAAGCTCAGGACGCCCGAACAGGCCGGTAAGTGCCCCGCCACCCCGGAATCCGTCAATTGCGAGCTGTCCCTGCGGCAAAGCAGCTGCCCCGCAACCGGTGACAATTTTCATGTGCATCCGTCATCGCTGGGGATCCAGCGCAACGGGCAGCACAGCACCAGCACCAGTGCCTGGGAGTCGCTGTGCCATTGGCCATTGATACATCCCATTGGTGCTGCGGACGGGCGGCTGCAGTCGCGCGCAGGATTGCACATGGGTTTTCTGCACGGACAGGGCTGACAATTGGGTCTTGTAGTCGCCGCGGTCGCGTACCTCGCGAGCGACGTCGTCGTCTCGGTGCAGCCGTCGTTGGCCTCGGATTCCGAGTTCTCCAGCTACCTGAAGCAGCTCGCTGCTAAGAAGGCCCCCGGCCTGGTTGCAAAGACCAGCGATGCCGTGCCCGAGATCCAGTCCGTGAGGCACAACACCGACCCTCTCCTCTCCGTCTTCACACCCATCCGCTCCGGCCGCCTCGTATCCGTGACGACGACGTCCTCCATCCTGCTCCCTTCGATTGCGCACCTCTACAAGCTCGCAAACTTTCCCGTCGTGCTTCATGTTGCCCTTGCGCCCAAGAGCTTCCCCGACTACTCGGCCATCACATCCATCCGCAACTCGGGGTGGACATTCCTCCAGTCGTGGTCGCTGCAGGAGGCCCATGACATCGCTCTGACGGCACACGCCCTGGCGATCCGCTCTGGCAAGGGCGTGATCCACTTCTTCGACCCAAGCTCCAGCGCGAGCGAGGAGCCCATCGACGTCGCGAGCGCCGATGTCGTCCGCAGTATCATCAACCTGGATAATGTGCGAAGATTCCAGTCGGCGCCCATTGCGGGCTCCACCATCTATGCCGACGACGGCCGGGTCGCCGAGGTCTCGGACCAACCCGAGTCGGTGTCAGCGGCCCCGGCGCCTGTTGTCGTCAGCGCCGTGTCGGCCGCCAACACCGCGCCCGGTTCTCCGACCGTCTCCTCCATCAAGTCCAGCCAGCAGAGCACCGCTGGCTCGACCCCTATTCCGTCGGCTGCGACAACCATCGAGAGCAGCGTGCCCGCCGTCTCGTCCGAAGACATCCACAACTACGTGACCGCCATCTGGTCGCGCCTCAGCGACCTCGTCGGCAGGCAATACGCCGCATTCGAGTGGAAGGGGCCCGCCAGAGCCGAGAGCTGTCTCTTCCTCTTCGGGTCCGACGTTGCCCTGTTCGCAGACGCCATTGCCAACGCTCAGGCGGGCGACTCGTTCGCAAACGCCGGCCTGATCGTCCCGAGGCTGTACCGGCCGTGGCTCGGCGCGAAGCTGCTCGACTCCATCCCCAAGTCGGTGAAGCGGGTCGCTGTCCTCGAGCAGGTGTCCAGGAAGACCACAAAGTGGGGCCCCGTCCTGCTCGATGTGCTTACGTCGGTCAAGAGCGCTGCCGGTCGCGTCGAAACGATCGTCGGCCACCAGCTAGGATACATCTCCAAGGAGACGGTTCGCCAGGCCCTCCGCGGCGTCTTCCAGAACCTCAACTCCGACAAGCCCGTGCAGAACCTGGAGGTTGGCGAGCGGGAAGCTCCCCAGCCGGCCGCCGAGCACGTGCTGGAGAAGCCCAAGCTTGAGACGGCGTACTCCAAGATCCTCGACCAGCTCTTCGGCGCCAGGGCATTTATCGCCAACTCTCTCGATTCGGATAACGCCGGCATCTCGACCACAATCTCGGCGACGCCGGAGTACGGCTTCGGTTCTCTGCTCGCGAGGAAGGAGCGGAGGAAGAAGTTCGTCGGCGAGGTCAAGGACGCCGCCAGCTCGGGCAAGTTTTCCAGCGAGGACCCCAAGAAGGCCCTGGCCAAGTGGGTGGCAAACGCCGACGACGTCAAGAAGTCCGAGGAGGCTGCTGAGGACGCCGTCTCCAAGCTCACCCTCGACGATTCGACATCCTCCAAGTCGCTGCTGGAGAACAAGCAGTTTTTCCGCAAGCAATCGCTGTGGCTTGTCGGGTCTGACGCCTGGTCGTACGACCTCGGCAACTCGGGCGTCCACCACGTCCTGGCCTCGGGCGAGAACGTTAACCTGCTGATCATCGACTCGACTCCCTATTCGGAGCGTGCTGCGGCTGACGCCAACCGGAGGAAGAAGGACATCGGCCTCTACGCCATGAATTTTGGAAACGCCTACGTCGCATCGACCGCCGTCTACAGCTCTTACACGCAAGTCCTCCAGGCCATGGACGAGGCCGACAAGTTTAACGGCCCCTCGATCGTCTTGGCATACCTGCCGTACTTTGGAGAGCAGGACTCTCCCCTGACCGTTCTCCAGGAGACCAAGAAGGCCGTCGATATCGGCTACTGGCCCCTGTACCGGTGGAACCCGGAGAACGAGAAGAAGGGCGAGCCCAACTTCTCTCTGGATTCGGAGCGGATCAAGAAGGAACTCAAGGAGTTTTTGGAGCGAGACAACCGGCTTACTCAAATGATGCGGAGTGAGCCCAAGTTTGGCGGTGTGCTCTCGGAGGACTTCGGAACCGAGATCCGGGCCCAGCAGAAGAGGCGGGCCAAGGATGCGTACAACCAACTTCTCGAGGGTCTGTTTGGCGCGCCGCTCACCATCCTGGTCGGTTCGGACGGCGGTAACGCCCAGTCGCTGGCGAAGCGGTTAGGAACCAGAGGCAGGGCCCGTGGGCTGAAGACGACCGTCATGGCCATGGAGGACTATCCCGTCGAGGATCTGCCGACTGAGGAGAACATTGTCATCCTCACCTCCACCGCCGGCCAGGGCGAGTTCCCGCAAAACGGCAAGCCGTTCTGGGATGCCATCAAGGACAGCACCGAGCTCGACCTGGCCTCGGTCAAGTTCTCCGTCTTTGCCTTGGGCGACAGCCACTACTGGCCTAGGAAGGAGGACCGCGTCTACTACAACAAGCCTGGCAAGGACCTCGACAGGGTGCTCGCCAACTTTGGCGCGACGAGGCTGGCGGACATCGGCCTCGGTGACGACCAGGATCCGGATGGCTTCCAGACGGGCTACTCGGAGTGGGAGCCCAAGCTCTGGGAGGCTCTCGGTGTGGCAAACGTCGAGGGTCTTCCGGATGAGCCGCCCCCGAGGACCAACGAGGACATCAAGATCGTCTCCAACTTCCTGCGCGGTACGATCGCCGAGGAGCTCAAGGACACCTCGACGGGCGCCATCTCGGCGGACAACCAGCAGCTGACCAAGTTCCACGGCACATACATGCAGGACGACCGGGATCTCCGCGATGAGCGCAAGGCCCAAGGTCTCGAGCCGGCCTACTCCTTCATGATCCGCTGCAGACTGCCCGGTGGCATCTCGACGCCCAAGCAGTGGATCCAGATGGACGACATCAGCAACGAGCTGGGCAACGAGACCATGAAGCTCACCACTCGCCAGACCTTCCAGTTCCACGGTATTGTCAAGGGCAAGCTGAAGCCGGCCATGCAGGCCATCAACCGGTCGCTCATGACCACCATCGCCGCCTGCGGCGACGTCAACCGCAACGTCATGTGCAGCCCGCTCCCTGCTCAGTCCAAGTACCACCGCGAGGTGTTCGAGTGCTCCAAGAAAATCAGCGACCACCTGCTGCCGTCGACGACGGCGTACCACGAGATCTGGCTCACGGACGACGACGACAAGAAGACGCAGATCGCTGGCGACGCGGTGCAGGACTTTGAGCCCCTCTACGGCCCCACGTACCTCCCCCGCAAGTTCAAGATCTCGATCGCCATCCCGCCGCACAACGACGTCGACGTGTACGCGCACGACATCGGCCTCATCGCCGTCAAGGGCAGCGACGGCCGCCTCGAGGGCTTCAACCTGTTGGCCGGCGGCGGCATGGGCGCCACCCACAACAACAAGAAGACGTACCCGCAAATCGGGCGCATGCTGGGCTTCGTCACGACCGAGGACGTGCACATCGCCTGCGAGAAGGTCATGCTGGTGCAGCGCGACTTTGGCGACCGCAAGAACCGCAAGCACGCGCGTCTCAAGTACACGGTCGACGACCTGAGCGTCGACGGGTTCCGGACCAAGGTCGAGGAGTACTGGGGCAAGGCGTTCCAGCCGGCGCGCGCGTTCCACTTTGACAGCAACGTCGACACGTTTGGGTGGACCAAGGACGAGCACGGCCTGAACCACTTCACCTTCTTCATCGAGAACGGCCGCATCGAGGACACGGCCGAGTTCCGCATGAAGACGGGCCTCCGCGAGATCGCAAAGGTGCACAAGGGCGAGTTCCGCCTCTCGCCGAACCAGCACCTGCTCCTCAGCAACGTCGCCGACGAGGACCTGGCGGCGATGAAGGCCCTGATGGCCGAGTACAAGCTCGACAACCTGCACTTCTCGGCGCTGCGCCTCAGCTCGTCGGCCTGTGTGGCGTTCCCCACGTGCGGCCTCGCCATGGCCGAGAGCGAACGGTACCTCCCCGTGCTCATCACCAAGCTGGAGGCGTGCCTCGAGGAGAACGGGCTGCGGCAGGACTCGATCGTCATGCGCATGACGGGCTGCCCCAACGGGTGTGCGCGCCCCTGGCTGGCTGAGGTGGCCTTCGTCGGCAAGGCGTTCGGCGCGTACAACATGTACCTCGGCGGCGGCTACCACGGACAGCGCCTGAACAAGCTGTACCGGTCGAGCATCAAGGAAGACGAGATCCTCGAGATCATGAAGGGCCTGCTCAAGCGCTATGCGACGGAGCGCAACGAAGGCGAGCGGTTCGGCGACTTTACCATCCGGGCGGGCGTCATCAAGGCGACCAAGGAGGGCCGGGACTTCCACGAGGGGGTGAGTTTAATCGATACTTGAGTCGGATGTGACGTGTCTTGCTAACTCGTATTTCTGCAGGTTGCCGAAGAGGAGTCGGACGAGGAGTAGAGGGCCAGGGTGACGTGACCGGGAGTCTGTAGATTAATTCGCGGGTGGGCGCATGCATTCTGAGCACTGACTGCATTTCACTGCTGCATTTGTCATATTTTGGGCGTCGAAAAACCAGCTTGCATACCAGGTAGGGAATATCAATCTCAATATTGTGGACATGTCGGATACCGACTGCTACGCGCGTACTGGGCTGCTGTCTCTGGGCTGTTGTGCGCATGGGCGATGGCGGATGCGACCCTGTTGGCGCGGACAAGAGACCTCTGGGGTGGTCTGGTGCATGCGCGAGCCCGTTCCGAGGAAGATCGACAGTGGGCGGGTGGCTTGGATGCCTTGGCAGAAACGGCGGGTCCCGAATGCAGGGTCCGCAGCGCGTGCGTCGTTGCCCTGACAACGCGATTTATGCAGGATCGGGGACTAAACATGCGCCAGGGAACAACCCCTCCAGCGCCCTGCCCGCCGTCGAGCGCAACTGCGTCAGATTCCCGCTTTGTTGGCTCTAGGCTTCACGATATTTAGTCGACATTAACATTGGTCAACTTTCCAGAGCGGTTCGTCGCCGGCTCTCTCTTCCCAACCCGACTTTGCACCTCACAAGTACTTTGCACAGTACGGAAGACCTGCGCGTTGCGGTCAGACTCTGGGTCCCGCATCGGCGCATTCCTCTCTCCCTTACAAACGGTGCGATTATCGCAATCCGAAGCACTCCATTCCTCGCGCACAGCGACCGAGAACCGACTCGCGCAACATCTCGAGGACAAGCGCGTGTCTCAAAAGTCGCATCTCAGTCATTTGCGGCCTTGCCGCCACAACAGTCCCCATGGACGGCCGGCACTCGCCCTCTCGGCCGCCGCCTGAGTACACGCTGCCCCCCTACGGCGAGGTGGACGACACGACGCCCACTGGCACCCCGGGCCATGGCGCTGCCGTGCGCCTGTTGACCTCGATGGAGGAGCCATATGATCCCCGCCCGTATGTCTCACCACAGATTCTTATCCCTTCCCCTCTCTCCCTCCGTCCGCTGCAGCCACTCCCCAAAGTGCATCTGCGGGTGCTCGAGCTCGCCTCGCCCGAGATGCCGCAAGCGCTTGGGCCGCGGCCAGCGAGGTCGCTGTCCAACAGGAACAAAAGCATGGCTTCAGCCAGCGCCCCCGCTCCCACGGGCCCGCGGCCAAAGCCAGCGACAGAACAGACCATGGCCGACGGCAAGCCTCCAAACAGCTGCTCGACAGTGAAGCTGCAGAGGAGGAACCAGCCAGAGCCACCGGCCGTCGCGACCACTGCAGGGAGCTTGCCCGCGATTCTAGAGGGCCCGTCCTCGAGGAAGAAAGCGCGGTTCCAAGCTCGATGCGAGTCCGAATCACCTAATGAGGAGCATCGCGTCCTTCAGAGAAGCATGAGCTCACATCAAAACAAACTCAGGAGCCGAGCACGACGCCAGTATGAACCGTCGCTCGATTCGCGCCAGTCCATTCTCGATCCCCCGCATATGCCCCCTCCGGAGCCCTCCTTCGTCTCCTACAACTCAGCCATGGACAGCGGGTCGCCAACTCGGCCGTGGACTCCATCGCGGGGCTCTTCCGAGTACGCCCGCCCGCCCCCAATCAGCAACAGGTACGAGCCAGCCGATCTCAACGGCAGTCCGAGGCCGGGAACACCCGCTTCGACATATGGCGGCAGCCCGAGGCGGCCACTCCCCCCTGCGCCTCTCTTCTCGGGGGGAGGCGCTCGCGGCTCGACTCACTCTTTTGCCGACGACGTCACCGTGAGCATTCCGTTGGCCGAGGATACCGACGATGTCTTTGCGCCCGAGTCGGACCTTGGCGGCGGCAGACATCACCGCGACTCGTACGCCCAGTCGCAGACAACGCTGAGCGAGGACGCCACGGACGAGTCTTGGGACGAGAAGACGGATCGGTACGGACCCGCTCCGGAGGGGAAGCAAGAGCGCCGCGGCGTCCGCGCGCCCCAGATGATCAGGAGGGAGGTGCAGCTGATCAACGGCGAGCTGGTGCTTGAGTGCAAGATCCCGACCATTCTGTACAGCTTCCTACCTCGCCGGGACGAGATTGAGTTTACCCACATGCGCTACACAGCCGTTACCTGCGATCCGGACGACTTCGCCGACAGGGGCTACAAGCTCCGCCAGAACATCGGGAGGACGACGCGCGAGACGGAGCTGTTCATCTGCATCACCATGTACAACGAGGACGAGTACGGCTTCACGCGCACCATGCATGCCGTCATGAAGAACATCAGCCACTTCTGCACCCGCAACCGCAGCCGGACCTGGGGAGAGCTCGGATGGCAGAAGATTGTCGTCTGCATCGTGTCGGATGGTCGCGAGAAAATCCACCCCCGCACCCTCGATGCGCTCGCCGCCATGGGCGTCTACCAGCACGGCATCGCCAAGAACTACGTCAACCAAAAGGCCGTGCAAGCCCACGTCTACGAGTACACCACGCAGGTGTCGCTCGACTCGGATCTCAAGTTCAAGGGCGCTGAGAAGGGCATCGTGCCCTGCCAGATGATCTTCTGCCTCAAAGAGAAGAACCAGAAGAAGCTCAACTCGCACCGCTGGTTCTTCAACGCCTTCGGCAAGGCGCTCAACCCGAACGTGTGCATCCTGCTCGATGTCGGCACACGTCCCGCAGGCACGGCACTGTACCACCTGTGGAAGGCCTTTGACACCGACTCCAACGTCGCCGGCGCGTGCGGAGAGATCCAAGCAATGAAAGGGAAGTACGGTAGGAACCTCTTGAACCCGCTCGTGGCCTCGCAGAACTTCGAGTACAAGCTCTCGAACATTCTCGATAAACCGCTCGAGAGTGTGTTTGGATACATCACTGTGCTGCCCGGCGCCCTCAGTGCCTACCGCTACCACGCGCTGCAGAATGACGAGACGGGCCATGGGCCACTCAGCCAGTATTTCAAAGGCGAGACCCTGCACGGCCAGCACGCTGATGTCTTCACCGCGAATATGTATCTGGCAGAGGATCGTATCCTCTGTTGGGAGTTGGTGGCGAAGCGGGGTGAGAGATGGGTGTTGAAGTATGTCAAGGGATGCACCGGTGAGACTGATGTGCCGGGTAAGCCTTTCCCTGTCGTTTTGTCTCGGGGCTTGTTCTAACCGCCACAGATACCGTGCCCGAGTTCGTCTCGCAGCGCCGCCGCTGGCTCAACGGTGCCTTCTTCGCTGCTGTCTACTCCCTGGTCCACTTCAAGCAGATCTGGCAGACGGACCACACCATCGCCCGCAAGGCCCTGCTGCATATTGAGTTTGTGTACCAGTTTATTCAGCTGATCTTCACCTACTTCTCGCTCGCCAACTTCTACCTGACCTTCTACTTCATCGCCGGCGGTCTGGCGGACCCTCTGGTCGATCCCTTCGGCGGTGGTGCAGCCAAGTACATCTTTATCATCCTGCGCTACGTTTGCGTCCTCCTCATCTCGACGCAGTTCATTCTCTCTCTCGGCAACCGCCCACAGGGCGCCAAGAAGATGTACCTGGCTTCCATGATCATCTACGGCATCATCATGGCGTACACGCTATTTGCCTGCATCTACGTGGTGGTACGGCAGTTCAAGCAAGGAAACGACGACGGCACGGCCCTCTCCATGGGCAACAACGTCTTCACCAACGTCATCATCTCGACCGTTTCCACCTTTGGCCTCTACTTCTTCATGTCGTTCCTCTACCTCGACCCGTGGCACATGTTCACGTCGCTGCTGCAGTACCTCATCCTCCTCCCGAGCTACATCTGCACGCTCCAGATCTACGCCTTCTGCAACACGCACGACGTCACCTGGGGCACCAAAGGCGACAACGTCATAAAGACAGATCTTGGCGGTGCCATTGGCAAGGGCAGCACCGTCGAGCTCGAGATGCCCTCGGAGCAGCTCGACATCGACTCCGGCTACGACGAGGCCCTGCGCAACCTGCGCGACCGCGTCGAGGTGCCGGACGCCGGCGTGTCGGACGAGCAGATGCAGCAGGACTACTACAAGAGCGTGCGTACCTACATGGTGGTGACGTGGCTGGTGGCCAACGCCACGCTGGCCATGGCCGTCAGCGAGGCGTACGGCGGGAGCTCGATTGGCGACAACTTCTACCTGCGGTTTATCCTGTGGTCAGTCGCAGGGCTGGCCGTGTTTAGAGCGTTGGGGAGCACCACGTATGCCATTATCGCGCTCGTGAATATGGTCGTCGAGGGCAGGGTCCGGATGACGTTGAAGATGCCCAAGTGGCTAGGGGGATGGGGGAGCAAGATCAGTGATACCATGAGCAGCGTTGCTAGCAGCGTGCGGCGGTGAGCGTGTTTCTTTGGCGTTGGAGTTTTTCATTGTTTGATGCTTTCAGCAAGACAATGTCTTGATGGGTTTTTTGTTGGAGGGCGGCTCTTGTGTTGCGCAACTTATATGGGACATGCCGGAAACGTGGTGGAGATCATTGACGAAAAACAACGATGATGGAGGAGACACATGATGTTGGTCTAGGTCAAAGATAAACGAAAGCATGCTTTGGACCATGTAGGATACCCCGAATTGAGCTCCTGTTTCAATTATAGTCATGTCTTGGGTGTGTGCGTATCATAGAACCTCCCCGGTTTTCGATGTCCTGCTTCTAACATCTCCTTTCCTTACTGTCCGTTCCTTCACTGACTCCTTTACTTTCATCCCTTTCAACGCTCCTCACTCTTCAAGCAACATAGCCACCTCCGCTCCTCCCGCTCAACCCCCGCTTCATGGCGAGATATCCCACTCCCATCATCCCCACGGCGATCCCGAACGAGATGAACTGCAGGATCTCGTCGGCCTGGGCGCGCTTGCAGTTGCCGCGAAGCCGGTTGTAGAGGGCTGTCTGATCGTCGCCCGGGTAGTGCACGCCGTAGTCGGTCTGGTCGCCCACCGTGACGCTGCCCTGGTTGAGGAGGTCGCTGTAGAGCATCCCGTCCGGGCTGGTGCAGTTCTCGACGTTCTTGAGGCCAATCGCCCAGGCCTGGGGGTCGTATGAGCAAACATTCATTGGTTTCATGGAAGGGGAAAGAGAGTAGCAAAAGAAAACGTACGATGCCGCCGCCGAGAAACAAGATGCCGGCGAGGCCGTCCAGCGCGATGGGCACGAGAGCTGGAACGGACGCGAAGACGGACAGGATGCCAATGCCGCTGACAATCATGCCGAAACCACCCGTGAAGGTGGTGTAACGGGTCGTCACGGGCGAAGAGCCATAGACTTGGTTTCGGATCATGGCGGCCGCGAGGGCGAGGACGGTGACGGCCATCAGGAACTTGAGATTATCAGTCAGTGCCAGAGGGTAGAGGGAAGGCGGCCGGTCTTACTTGGAGGGCGCGGAGGCCCAGGGGGACGGCGCGATGCATTTCGATGTTCGAGTTCGCAGTTCCGCGGGGTAGGCCAAAGGAAAAAAGGGCGGGAAGTGGCAGGTGAGTTTGGAAGGTTAGAAGCGCAAGGCAGGTTTGGTATGTTTTGTTTTCGAGGTCTGGGAGGAACCTGGAAGGAACGAAGACAGGTTTTAGCCTTGAGCCCCGTCACCTGGGATGGGCAACATAAAGGGCGGGTCAAGGCCATCTGGTACACCAAATGCAACCACTCATGACAGGCATCCAGGCTGCTGCCTTGCCTTGTTGGTTAGGATGTTACTTAATCCCGCCGGCCTGGCCAATGGTGCTTGTCCGAGGGACATCTGTGCCCCGTGGGATGTTGTGCAAACGGGGTCAGTTGGCTGTGCCGACCCTTGCCATGAACCCCTTACCGATGGATGATGCAGGGTCATAATACTTGGTAGACTAATTGAAGAGAGCCGGCAGTGTGGAATCCTGAAGGATCAAGCAGAGCAGAGCGCGAACCACATGCCGAGCGGCACCATGGGGCTGTGGGCTTCCGCCCGACGATCAACAAAATCCATCAAGAAACCTGGCCCAAACGGCAGGGGGCCGAGCACAAGAACCATGCATATACACCATTGCCTCGCAACCTGTCTTCCGGCGGCTCGTGAGTCATGCAAGGACTGGCCGTGGAATTACGCGAACCAGTCAGGGCCACGCGTGAAATCCCCATGTGCTGATGTTGATGTCGAGGACTCGAGGTTGTACAGAATTTCGGTGGAGTTCGGTTGGCTGGGCGTGCCCCAACACGCTCCCAAGTTGATTGCGGGTCTTTTGGATACCTCGTCTTGGATATTCTCGAGCCCTACAATTACCGGATGATAGAAATGGACCCAATCGGATGATATCGCCGCTCCTCTAAGCCAGACCGGTGAAGGCTGCAATCCCAAAACTCATAGCAATGCAGAGGAGGCTCTGTATTGAGGCGTTATTCTGCGGGCGCATCGGTCGGATATCCAACAAGTGGTGTGGTCCTTGCCCAAGCCGTGCCTGTTTATAATGCTGCCACCGCGTGCTCGACGGCTTCACGCTGCGCCTCCCAGGCGAGCCAGTCCGACCTCGTTGTTCTGCACGTCTTGTCAGCCAGAAGTCGCCAAAAGGGGCGCGGCATACCCACGGAAACAGCCCCATCCCGTTGACCTTCCATATCCCCAGAGCCAGCGCAACCAGCTGCATGGCCACGTACGCCAGCTTGACCTGCACGATCTTGGCCCTGTTGCTATCCGTCTCGAACCGCTCGAAGGCCTGGTTGGTGCCGAGGATGCCCATGATGGGATTCTTGAAGGCCATAAAGACCATCATGATGCTGAAAATCTGCAGCGAGTTGCCCGACATGTACATCATGATGCCCGTCATGGGCAGGCTCTTGATGGGGCCCAGGGCGACCTCCCATGCCTTCTTGACCTTGAGCGTGTCCATCTCGTCGGGCGTCGGCGCCGGCCGCTGGGCTGCCTTGGTGTCTCGGGCATCCTTCTTCTGCGAGCGAGTGCGTTAGCGACGCATGGACAAGCGGGTGGTCGGCGGGTGCTGGACGGGCGCTACCTTGGAGTTGGATGCCAGCGGCGACGACGGGTATCCGGGCGGGTCGGGGATGCCGGTCTGCTTGGACTTGTGTGGGGGTGGGTTCTTGAGCTGTGCTGCCCATGCGGGCACCGCTTGTGCTGTTGCGAGGGCTGACATTGTGCGATGCGGACCAGCGAGGTGACGCGACGAGGTCGAGCTGGAGGGACAATGAACAACAGCCGAGACCAGCCACCTGGAGTGATGTCAAGTTTGGATGGCGTCCGAGCTCCCGCCACAGCTTAGCGCTGCTTGGCGGCCCCCTTGCTTCCCGCTTCACGCTTCAGTGGGGGACGGCTGTGGCTCCCAGCGCCCCACCACGCGCCGCCATGCCGATTCCGTGCGTTTTTCAGGGGGCAGATCCCCAATTGCCTGGGTCCTCCCATGTCGACCGCTGGCACGGCCGTCAACGACGACAACTTTGTTGCGCCCGATTCTTCAACCAGCCATTGACGCAGAACAGAGTCGCCTCGAAACGAAGCGGCATCGGGTTCGACCTCGCGACACACCGACGCCATCATCCCGACGAAGAAGCGCCCACAGTCCGCAGCCC
>FJWA01003882.1_pt1 | contig 17335 bp, 17 predicted proteins | sample 1011891 | NCBI WGS metagenome assembly FJWA01 (sample SAMEA3912450, study PRJEB9761) | metagenome | biome: forest; material: soil | place: USA | collected 2011-06-22 | depth 0.1 m
GTTTACGTGCGTTGGCGGGAGCGGGGGACGACAAGACGCTGCCGAGGTCCCGCGCCTTTCTCCAGTTGCCCCATGCGGCGGCCAGAGGGCCGACTGCCTGAGCGACGCGGGGGGTTAGGGCGGCGTCGCGGATGGTGGCCGCGATGTTGGGCAGGTTGATGGCTGAGCCGCCGTTCATGGCCCTCTCGCGTTCCTGTTCCTCCATCTGGAGGTTTGCCTTAAGGCGGATGGCTGCGTCCTTGACGGCGTTCTTGTCGTAGTCTTCCCGGCTCAGAGCACCAATAATGTCTTGGAGATCCGAGTGTCTGACGCCAAGAAGCTCGCGCAGCCAGGTGATCTCGTCGTCGCGCTTCGAAATCTTGGTCTCGGCATCCGGATCGATCTCGGAGAGTTTGACTTCCAGCTCCTCGATCCTGTGCTCGCGCTCCTGCAGCTGCTCCTGCAGCACCATGATGGATTCACGCAGGGCTTGCGGCGAGATCTTCTCGGGCAGCTCCAGTTGGCGCGCAGCAGCAGCAGCGGGAGCCGGCTTGGGTTGAGCAACGGCGGCCTCGAAGCTGCCGACGGACTTCGCGGCCTGGGCGGCAGCCCGCGCAGCCGCCTTGGCGATCTCCAGTTTCTCCTCAACGTGCGCCACCTTATCTTGCAGATACTCCGACTTGGATGTAGAGATGCTCAAGCGCTCCAGGAGGTTCTGCTCGGCGCGCTGGGCGTCTTCCGTCGTGTTGTTGAGCTGCCGTTCGTAGCGTGCCTGTTGGTCCTCGACCTCGTTTTGGTGCTTCTGTACAAGCTCCTCGATGCTGGCCTGCTTCGAGTTCTGCGCCTCCTCGAGCAGCATGTCGTGGCGGGCCTTGGCCGTATCCGCGTCCAACTTGACTTGGTCGAGCTGGGCTCTCAGCCTCGACACCTGGTCCTCGAGCTCCTCACGAGCAACATTGACCTGGTGGTTCGCGTTCTCCACTTCGGCCTGCAGAGCATCGTGCGTGCGCTGAACCTCACGAGCGCCGGACTCTCTGGCTTCCTGGAACTCGGATTGGTAGCGGAGAGCGCTCTGGTGCAGCTTATGGTTCTCGGTGCGCATCTCGGCGAGGAGGCCCTCGAGTCTCTTACACTCGGAGACCGCCCTCATGCCCTGCCGCTCGCCCATCTCCAGCCTCTCGAGCTCGGTTTCGATACGCTCGCGAGTCCTCGCCTCGGCTTGCAGCCTGGCCTCCAGGACTTCTTGACGAGCAATCAGAGCGTGCTCCTTCTTGGTGCGGCGAGCGTTTTCTTCCGTAATGTCCCGTGCCGCCTGGGCCATCTCGTCTTGCATCGAGATGAACTTGGAGCGCCAGGTGTCGCGGACACGCTCGTTCTCCTGCAGCTGGGTGCCGAGGGTGTCGATGAGCTTGTGCAGGGCCTTGTTTTCGTCGACTGCATGCGCGAGGTCCTTATCGCGCCGCTGAATGATGGCGACGATGCGATCAGTCTCGGACCGCCAGTGCTGGGTCTCCTTGCGCGCCTCCCGTGCGTCAGCCTCGAGCGCGTTGATGCGGTTCTGGCTCTCGCCCTGAGACTGATGGGCATTGGACTGGCTAGCTTCGAGCAGGGTGAGACGCATGGCACTCTTGCTGTGGGCGGACTCGATCGACCTGACTTTCTGGTCCTTCTCGTCGACAAGCCCCCTAAGCCGTGTCTCCTCCTCGGACGAAACCCGAAGTAGGCGATCGGCCTCGGAATGCCGGTCTTCGGCTGCCCTCCTTGCCTTGGTCTCCTCCTCNACTTGACGCTCCGCATGCTGCCCCCGCTCCTCGAGGTCGGCAATGCGCTGGTTCAGGGCGCTCTTGTTCATCATCTCGACCTCGATTCTGGTCGCAGCAGACTGGAGGTCGCGGTCCATTTCCGCCGCACGATTTTCGGCGGCCCGCCTGGCTGAGACCTCGGCCGCCGTGTTTGCCTCTTCAGCACGGAGTCGTTGTTCGAGCTCCGCAATGCGGGCCTGGAGGTCATTCAACTGCACCTCCTTGTCCTCAGCCGGCTGCGGAGGGGGGATGCGGCGTTCCACAACATCCTCGACAATGCTCTTGANNTCCTCGGGACGGAATGGCGGCTGGAGAGACTGGCCAAGTTGCTCTTTCATGTCCTCGACAATGCTCTTGAAATCCTCGGGACGGAATGCCGGCTGGAGAGACTGGCCAACTTGTTCCTTCATCTCCTCCAGTACCTTGAGGATAAGCGAGTTGTCCGCGAGCAGAGCAGGAGCCGGAGACGACTCCGTTGGTTGGTTGCGATGCTGCGTGGCCAGGGCATCCAGAACGGCGGCACGAATCTGATCCATTCTGCGGTCCCGGCGGGGGCTCATGGAGCGCAAGGGGGCAGGGATCTCATCGTCCTCATCGTCAGCGTCGCTTTCGCGAGCCTCCGCAGATACGCTCCCGAGTTCCCGTCGGCTGGACGGCGCCCGCCTCGAGATCCCTGCCATGGTGTGATTGATGCTGTCCAGAGTCCGCTCGAGAGGGTCGAGACGGGCAGCAAGCAAGTTCCCAACAAGTTGGTTGACGCGGCCGTCGAAGAAAGCGACACGCGACTCGAGTTTGGTCTGCTCATCCTCGCTGAAGACTCCTTCCCAGTCGCTGCCAGGGAGGCTATCGCCGCCATTGAGACGGTGAACAGCGCCCTCGGCAGAGTGGTTGCTGCGAGGTGGATCGATGAAGGGGTCGTCCAGATCCATTGACGCTGGGCGACGGTAATCAGCTTGGCTGGGGCTTGGAGCGTCACTGCGTTCGTAGCTCGGCGGAGGCAGGCGCGGAGGTGAGGAATCCAGCGCAGCGGCGAGAAGAGGCGACCGGCGAGTTGGGCTGGGCTCGTGCCACTGCAGCTCCTCGTTGTAAGACCTGTTGACACCCATATCCGGGTTCTCGTTCAACTGGCGCATGACTTCATCGATATCAGCCATGGTTGGCTCGCCCAGCAAGTCATCTTGCAGATGTTCTTCGCCGTCCACAATGGTAGACAGATCCTCGGCCGCGAGGTCTGAGATGGTTTGGTCCGCGCTCGCGGGCTCCTCCACTTTGATGGGCGAGGGGGGAGCAGCGAATCGCGAGGCTGAAAGCCCAGTTCGTTTGGGCGGCGGCGGCGGCGAGGCGGCTCTGGCATACCGAGAGGCGGCGAGCCCTTTGGGAGCAGTTGGTGGCTGAGGGGTAGGTGTGGGTGCGATCGTAGGAGACGACAAGACTTGCTCCTCCACGGGCTGTTCGATGGAGTCTACCACTTTGTTCTCCGGAAGTTGTAGTTCGTCCTGGTCGGCCACCACCACGTCGCCCTCGGCGGCCACATTGGTGTCCAGAACAAGTGCCGACTGGCCAGACGGCTGATCATCACGCTCGTCGGCGGAAGCATCGGCGCCAGCTTCGTGGCCACGCACCCAAGTTGCTACACTGGGAACGAAAGCCTGGGCAGTTGCGGACAGGGATTTCTTGTGAGCCGGCTTGAACGCCTCGCCGTCGAACGGCTTCGCGTCAGGCTTGAGCTCCGACTTCTTCTTGAAATCAAACGGCGCCCAGTTCAGCTTGGCATGGTCCGGAGAGGGTTCCAACGGGCTGACAGTGGCCTTGGTGTCTGTCGTTTCGGAGGCTATTGTGGATGACATGGTCATGTCGGCGAATCCCAAGTTGGATTCGTCAAACGACTTCTCCTCGGCGAGCACAGAGTCCTCGTGAACCGATGCCTCGAAGTGAGGCTCGGGCACTGGAGTATCCTCTTTGCTGGGCTCAGCAAACAGTGGCACGGCATCATCATCGTCCGCATTCGCCCGAGCTCTCTTGCCCCGCCCTTCATCGACAACAGGACGACGGGAATCGCCGTCAAGCGCAGGGGAGTCGTGCCTGCTCGGCGGAATAATCGGAACCGCCTTGGATTTCTTGGTAGATTTGACGAGGTCCGCGCCGCTGAAGTCGATGTTGCCGAAAATGGAGCTGGCCCGCTTGCCCACGCTCTCGGCCCCAGACAGAACAGGACTCGCCACGGAAGTCGGCAGGGAATTCGGTGTGAAAGCAGGAGCATCTGGGCGGAACTTGGGACCCGAGGCGGAAAAGCTGAACTCGCTCTGGCGCGGGGAAAAGATGGGAGCATTGACGTTGATCTTGGAAGAGGTCGTTGACGGCACGCTGGACTGGCTCATGCTCAACGCCATGGGTTGGAAAGCAGCATTGCTCGGGAAGGTGAAGGCACCCGGCTGGAAGTTGCTTGTGGGGTTGAACTTGAACTCGGGGGCCGCCACGTTCAGTTTCGAGAACGAAGAGACGCTGCCCTGGCTGGGGCGCGTTTGGTGAGCGCCATCAGCAGACTTGGCCGAGTCGTTGTCGATCCAGGGGTTGCTGGCAGTGGAGAAGCCGCGGTGATGCATGAGCTGGGAAAACTCCCTAGTCTGAACGGGCGTGCCCAGATTGCTCGGGTTCGTCTCGATCTCGTCGTCCTCGGTGGGCTGGGCGTGGATCTGCTGCAGCGTAGGCCTGAATGCTCCTTGGCTGGAGGCATCATCTTCGGTGAAGTACTTTTGCGACAGCGAATGTCCACGGCTATGGGGCCGGGGATGATGCAGGACCAGGCCATCGGCGTCACCGGCGAACCGATGGGGCTGGCCCGCAAACTGGACCAGTGACTCGCCCGGCTGGTCGAGGGCAGAGACCGCTGCGCCCGTCTCTGGCTTGTCGTTGTCGTTGTGAGGGCTGTAATCCTCATCATTGTCAAGCTGCGAGCGCATTTGCTCTTCCAGGTGGTACTCGGCCTCGTCAATCTCCTTTTGGAGGCTGTCGCTGGCGTTGTGACGAACGAAGCCGCGATCAGGGCTCTTTGGTGGCTCCTCGACCGCGGGTTCTTCGTCAACTTCGCGAAGATCTTGCAAGCGAGGCGAGGCCCTGGCCGGTGGCTGGAACTGATGCGGCAGGGTGGGGAACTGAAGCGACTGGTGGCGTTGGTGTCCTACAGGCCCCGGCATGCCGTCCGGAGAGAAGGGCGATGTCGGCGACATCATCGCGCTGAGGTTAGCAAGCGAAGGTGAGCCGACACGATGCCCTTGATGCAGCATGAGCTGTGGAGACCACCCATGCGGCGACGGGATCGAGATGGAGGCGCGGGGGTTGAACTTGTGGTGACCAAACGGCCCCGGCGAGGCGCCAGCCGGGATACCGGGACTTTGGGTCCCGGAGGTCATGAACTGGCCCGGGAACGGGAACCCGGGCATCGCTTGGTTGCTGGATGCGGAAGAAGTTGGTAACGGCGGAGAGAACGGGAGCGGTGGGTACTGCGCAATCGATGGCTGCCGGCTGATCGTAGACACCGGGGAAATCGATGGCAGAAGAGGCTCGTCGTCGCCAAACGAAACGCCGAGTGCGCGGAGCTTGGCCTCGTTCAGCTCGTCGACATATCTCTTCCATGCTGCCGAATGCTGTTAGAACCGGACCTCGAAATCGCTCCAAATGAAGGACATACCATTCAGATCCGGGAGAAGCACTTTCCAACCACCCTCTGCCCGCTCCCTCACCAGTTCGCCAGGGTCTGGCCAGGCAGCCCTGCTCTGTGACTGTTCCCTGGGGTCAACTCGTGCAACTGGCTCGTACAAATCAAACCCGTCAACGTTGTAGCCCAACTGCTGCCAGCTCCGAAGCATGCCGGAGACGTTGGACTCTGTGAGGGGGATGGGGGTTTTGCCTGGCTGGCCACGTTCTTCGTCCCTAGGGAGAAGCACCATGACACTCTTGCCCTTCCAAGGCACCTTCTTCTTGAGGCGCGGCGTCATTGAGGTTGTTGCCCTCTTGACGGCCGCTCTTGACGGTGTCAGCAAGGTATTTAGGCCTGCATCGTGGCCGATGGCGGGTGTCAGAGGCCGCTCGATGTGGTTCGCAATTGGCGTCAAGTCGCCCGCGTTGTCGGGCGTGGCCCTCTCGTCCGAGAATGCCATTTTCGCAGCCGCGGTATGGGATTGTCGGAGTGTCTCGCTGCTCGACTGCCTTCCTAGGCCGCCCCGGGAAGTCTGTCTGCTCCGGCCGGTGTTCTTTGTTCGGCCTGGCTTCGGCGTCCGTACCCTTTCGTCACCCAGCCACGCAGCCGCTTCCTCGCCGGAAACCGAGTCGCTCAGTGAAGAGTTCTCGCTGTCTCCGTCGCTGAACCAATGCCGCTTCTCCTGCTCGTCGGCGCCACCGGCGGTATGCTGGCGAATCCAGCCTTCGGTTATGCCGTGCCCGAAACGCCTTGCCCGATTTGCGAGGACAGCCGCTGCGGCGCTAATCCCGGGTAACCGTACTTCGGGTTGGGAGTCAAGGGTGGGTGGTGCGGGCCGGAGGAAGGGGGTCTGGAGGTCCAGACGGTGAATCGGCGAATCCTCCGAGGCGTCACTGCTTAAGCTGTGGCCGCTCGAGCTCCGGGAACGAAGGTCGGCCGGATACGGCGAGCCCCAGGGGTTCGCGCGGGAGCGCACGGAACTGGGCTCCTCGGGGTCTGCAGAATTATTCGGAGGGGTCCTCAGCAGCCCGAGGACTCGTTCGGGCAGCCTGGGCGCTCGCAGAGGNGGAAGCTCAGGAGACGCCTCGCCGTCGGCGGTCGAAGCACTGGAGAGCGCAGGGGACGCAGTCGTTGGTGACTTGTATGGATCCCAGGAATCCTCGAGGCGTGCCGATGCACGAGGAGGGGTTTGCGGCGACAGCTTTGCGGACGACGTTGTTGCGTGGTCTGGGAAACCGCACGAGTCAGCCTTGGTCGTTGTTGCGGCACAAGGAGCGCGCGGATCCGTGGGTGGCTCAGCACCGCCAGCGAGGAACCAACGCACATACCTGGAAAGAGATCAGCGCAGACGAGTCCAGGGTCGTCCACACTGATTCTCTGTGCTCTTGCGCTCCGCACGTCGCAAACGTCGCTCCGTCCACCCGATCACACAACGTTGTCGGAAAATGGGGGGGATAGCCGACAAAAGTATCGTCGTGGAGCGGCTCAGTTTGGGACGCGACGCGTGTCTGGCGAGCTGCGGCAGAAGTCGGCGTTGGCTGGTCGGGTCGAATCGAAAAAAAGGGGGGAACAAATTAAAACGGTGCTAGTTTACGCTGACTGAATTAAAGGAGTGACGAGAAGGCAAAAAACCGACGGTTTGCGACTTCGAGGCACATCGAGGCGCATGCGGTTGCTGCGAGGGGGGGGCTTGGGCGTGATGGCGAGTTGAAGAGTACTCGAAGCCTGCACCATGCAGCAAGGAAGACGCGAGGGTGGCCGTGGAAGAGGGCGGGAGAGGCCGAGGAGTCGTGCCGGCTGGCAATTACAGTATTTTTCTCTGGCCGGGGAGAACTGGGAGAGCTTCTGTGTTAATCAACCGGCATTCCCTGTTCGGCCCACCTGCTTGGGCGGCCAATCTCGCTCTCATTTGGCAGACGGCCAGTACCTGACGGTTGCACGAGCCAGGCGGACGAACCACTGGCGCACGCCCCTGCCGTCAAGTCACTCGCAGCAGACAACGTTCAACGGTAATCCAGTAATTATTCCAATCCGTATTACTGTCAGCGCTACCTACTGATGAGAAGAAAATCGCCGAGCAAGACCGCCGACGAAGCTCTGCAAACACGGCGCATGTCTCTGGGCAAATTCCGCACCTGGAGCTTCTCGCGTGTCCGTGTTGGACAGCGCGACGTGGAAGAGCCACGACAGTCATGCATGCATGGAACCCCAGTCGCGGGAGACGCGACCCCTAAAGGAGGGGCCCACCAGGGGTGCGGGGGGTCCGAGACGCGAATGCAGGGAGAGCACAAATCCACAGCACAAACACGCAGCCTGGACGATGCTTGGTGTTTGGTTTGCATCAAGTCACGATTTTTGGTTCAAAGGCGAGCTCGACTCCCTCGGTTGAGTCCTCGAAAATCACAATGTTCTTTGTCTTCNTTTGGCCACCCAGGGATTGATCGGGTACCCAGAAAATACATTGTAGAAGCCCCTTGCTGATCCAGTCAAATCAGAAGGCAGACGGCGTCTCGGACAACACACAACACACAACACACCCACACAAGCCAGCCAACCAAGCTCTTGCAACGGTCGAGGCGATGCACCCGGCCGCCACGGTGCCTGACTGGTGCCCGAGGGAATAATCAAGAAACCAGTTGTCCATATCGAAATCATCTCTTGATTGGTGCTCCAGGCACGCCCCAGGATTCGCTCGCCGACCTGGCATGGCCCGATGCAGCACCACCACCACCAAAAACGCAGGAGAGAGTTGACCAAGAAACAAACACAAGATATTTCCTCCGGAACCCCAAAACTCCAGACTCCCACTCCCACTCCCTCGTCTCTCGCCCTTTATGGGTCGCAGAAAAAGTCGTATTCGGCATTCGAGCTCACCAGAACCGGCGCCGGGAAGTTCCTGATGCTTGCCGAGGACGCCGTGCTCTTACACTGCTCTGTCCGCCGCCGCCACCATCGTCAGCCCATCATCGTCAGAGGCCTGCCTCCGTCCCTCCCCCCACGAAAACGCATGGGAGAGAAGTAGGAAGGTAGGGGGTTTTTGGTTGGGGGGGACGACAACTCACCGGACTGCCGATCACAGTCCCCCACCTTGAACGAGGAGCCCTGCCCGTTATTCGCAGCGTTGGCACACACATTCTTTTGGTTGTCGCACGCCCGGTTCGCCGCCGTCTCAAAGTCTCTCTAGAAGAAGAAACAGAACAGGCACTCCGTCAGCAATGCAACTCTCGCACCAAGGAGGGGCGGGCCTGCTGTCCCAGCAAGTAGGAGGGAAGGCTAGCGTGCCGTGCTGCCCCCCCAACGCAAACGTACAAAAGTATCGCCGTCGACCTCAAACGGCCGCTCCGGATCGTCCGACTTGGTAATCGCCGACGCCTTCGCACCGCCCAGCGCGCCCGTGAAGGACTGTATGCTCACGCGGGCTTGTTGCCTGGGGAGGAGGACGCCCATGTGGAAGTCGGCGTGGCCGGACGAGGCGCCGAGGCCGGCCGACGCCGCTGCGCAGGCGGCCCAGGCCGCGAGGAGGGAGAGGGGGGCGAGATGCATCGTGGAGGTGTGCTAGTGAAATGAGAGTCGGGTTTCGTCTCCGGGCTCAATGTGAATCGACACAACTGCGAGGGGTGGAAAAGGAAAACTTCAATACTCGGGGTTATTCGAGAGACGGTAGTATCGATGAAATCACATTGCCCGTCACGAGGAGGGAGAGAGGGCATAGACTTGGTTAGACATGAGGCCATAGCACCACGGGCATGCACCTCGATCTACATAGTACCCTCAGACGCCCAGCAGCCTCGGTGCCCGGAGTGCTAAAGATGAAACTGTCTTGAGACAGATGCGATCAGCCATCAACCGGAAGGGAGGTTCTCAGCACGTGACATGGCAAAATGCACGTCCGAGCGCTCAGGGACACATGCGAAGCCTCACAGAACTTCAGATGACGTACGCAACCGGTTCAGTGAAGGATCGATTCCAGTGTATGAGTGATAGATATATTAAAGTGTCCGACACTGCGCTAGCTATTTCGTGCGGGCTCGGGGAGGACCGACCACATGCGATCCAGGAGAGAAAAAGCCATCGAAAACATGAAAAACAGAGATGAGAGGAAATCTTCGTGTGGTGTGTCCGGCAATGCTCCATCTAGCAACGTCCCCAAGCTCAAATTGACAAAAAGAAAAACGCGGCGGCCTCGCCATCTCGGCCGTGTCTGCACTCCCTCGGGCGCCTCGGATCATCGTCGAATCAATGCCCGCGCCTTTCCAACACTCTTCTTCTTCATGTCCGCCTGGAAATTCCTTCACACTCGGTCCCAAACTGACAAGAATGATGCCGAGCATGAAGAAAATGGTCCTTGAACTCCTTGACGCTCTTGATGAGATGATGTGAAAACGAAACTCTCGAAAACGTAGAGTGTCGGGCCGCATGGCCTTTAGAAGTTCGCGGCCGTGTTGACCTGGGTCGGCGCGTGGTAGCTCTCGAGGGTGCTCTGGAAGGGCGTGCGGCCGGCCATGGATCCGCCCATCGTCTCGGGCTTCTCGGCCGTGCTGCCGTAGTCCATCAGGCCGTCGTTCTCGTCCTGCTGCTTCTTGCGGCCCCAGATCCTCCAGGCGACCAGCGCCAGACCGCCGAGAATGATAGCGCCGCCGACGCCGACGACCACGCCAATGACGACGTTGCGAGTCTCTGTCGTCATTCCCGTCGCCTGGCCGCTGCTGCCGTTGTTTGTGAGGCTGGCCGAGGGCGTCGAGACGGACTCGCTGGTCATGGTCACCTGCGAGCCATCGGCAAGGGTGCTGGTGATGACTTTGGTGATTGTCTCAGGTTTGGTGGACTCGACGCTTGACGATGTAGAACTCGACGGCGGCGGCTGGGTGGTTGATGACGCGGACGAAGAGGTTGAGCTGGGGGGAGGCGTCTGGGTCGACGAAACGCTCGAGGTTGAGCTTGTCGACGAAGTTGTGGTGGGGGGCTTTCCCTGTGTGGTAGAGGTGCTGGAGGTGGACTGAGAGGTCGTAGTTGGGTTGGCAGGATCCGTCGTCTTTGGTGGCGAAGTAGTCGTCGTCGTCGCGGCGGCATCCGTGTTTGCGTTGTCGCCATTCTGCCTCTGCTGAATCCCCTTTACAGCGCGGCCCGCAACGTTGACATCAATAAAGGTAGCCTCGGCGACAGTCATGGCCGAAAGCCCCAGGATGAGGACCTCGATCGCTCTGCTGAGCTTCATTGTGACCGATGTTGTTGCGCGGGGCGGGTAACGCTCTCGTTGAATGGAAACAGTTGCCAATCGGCGCCTCCCTCCTTCACTGGTCGTGCGATGTGGTGAGGCCGGAGTGTGCTCGGGGTGGAGAGCCGAAGTTTCGCGTGGGAGGGCGACCAAATCGTCGGAGAGGTGGTGACAGCAAGGAAATGAAGGGTTTGCCGGTGTGACAGGCGTGCCGAAAACTACAGCCCGCGGCGGAATCGGGGGAGTTGGGTATCCGACTGGTCCACCCAAATAATCGAGCGGAGTAAAATAACAAACAAGAGCCTAATTTAGTAGGTGGTCAACGAGAGCGGGGAAATGGTGGGAGGGAAACGAATGGACTGGCAAGATGGATTTCGGGATCTGATTGAGAGAGAGAATTGTTCTTGTTTGCAGAACTGCGTTGCGTGGGCGGACAGAGAAAAGCGGGCGTTGGGTGAGAAGGGGTTCGGGGCAGGGGTCCCAAGGGTCCCAGGACGGCCAAGCAAGCCAAGCCAGGGAGGCAGCCACTCCCGCGTCCGTTTCGCAGCATTGGGCTTCGTTCATTCCGCTCCCGCCGAGCGCGAGGTCAGCCACACACGCAACGCAACATTTGCACCGATGGAACAACCGCCTTCTGCGATCATCGTGGCCAGTCCTTTGTGGCTTTCCTGGCCGAGCCTGGGAGCCTGGCAACGGTGTGTTCCAAGTTGCTGTTCGACGTCGGCTTTTACTTTTAACGTTACTTCTCTGGCGCTACATAGTACGCACAATCGTGCCGATCCCCTCGGTGTCGCCCGAATGATTGGCCCAGCAAGGCCGTCAACAACAAGCGAACGTTGAGATGTGCGTCAAACGCCACCTGTGATGTGTTGCGCATGGGGTGCATTCCACTCTCGATCAGATCGGCTCCAACCAGTGGCTCGGATTAGCTTTCGCACCCGTCCGCGTCACGAAGCGTTTCAACGAACAAACGCGACGACGACGCAGGGCCGCCGTCGAAATGCCGAGCCTGAGCCAAAAATAACCACTCTGGATACATAACCCCACACTCTCGGCGGAATACAGCAGGAGGGTCCTCCACAAAGACAAGACCACACCTCGGGACTCGGCGCATGATTTTGTTTGAGGATCGTAGAGCAGGAAGCATGGTTGCCGATCGACAGCGATGCCTGCGTCGTGGCTCAGATGGTCCCTGAGAGCGGCTCGGAGTTTCCTTGCACGGGTTGAGCAGCTTTCTGCTACTTTGGACGAAAACCGGTTTACAGAGCTGCCATGCTCCATAATTGCACGGAGGAGTTGAGACGCCATCTGAAGTGCGCGGGTGGCGACCATGCTTCCCAGATACGACCCCTCCTTACTCTGTACGAAGCACATTGTGTCACCTGTCCTCTGTTTCTCGGGTCTTCCACAGCCAGTGAGAGCAGCAAGCCGAGCAAAGACTTCAGACAATGTAACCACACCGGCTGTCATCACCATTGTGGGACAGTGCCGTCACAGGGTCCCATCTCTCAGGCGCTGACAATTGTAACCGGTCACTGTGCCACTTCGGTCGGTCCGGCGATACCGGCAAAACGGAACAGACTTCAGTTGCCTTTGACTCCTTGCACAGCAGAATTAGTGTTGACTTGGTTACCATTGGGCTGTTCTGGTCACCGCCCACAGCCATCGCCTTGGTCGCCGTCGTGTCAGCGCACTACGTGGCTGCCCTGTACCGCCTGGCTAAACTCGTCATGCTCGCAGGCCACCGGGTGCCCTTGGAACATCCAGGCTGTTGACGGCGAATATGCCCTTGCAGAGGGTAGAAACTGGGTACAGAAGCCTCATCAGAAACACAGAAAGACAACAAGTCATCCGTAAGAACTGCCTAAGTATAGAGGCAGATGAGCAAGTACTCTCAACGACCCATGAAAAGACTACATCACTCTATGCCGGTGTTGGATTGGCTGGGATTCGCAAACACCCAAGCATGTGGTAAACAACAGCAGGGGCAACACCCGGGAGCATCTGTTCTGGACGTTAGTATACGCTTTGTTCTCGCGCTCTTCCAGGTTTGACAACAGGAGTGCGCTGTGTCACCAAAAACCAAGCTTGCTTGGTACCTTCTCCGTGCCTCGGGCTGCCCAGGGCCGCAGGAAACACCACTGACTCTCCGCTGGCTGCTCATCGTGGGACATCCTCGACTCCCGTCAAGGCAAGTCGCGAGTCAGTTTCTTACCCACCCTTCCTCACACGCATCCTCCCTGTTCTCTTCCCCACTCGCGGAGGAACTCGTCGACGCCCAACGGCAACACCTGGTAGACCAGACGTCGGCAAACGTCAAATGACTGGATGATGTGCAGGTAGGATAGAGAGAAACAAGATAAAAAAAAACTAGGATTGCGCAGAATTAAAACGTCTCGGATTGGTATCATCGACTGTAAGGTAAAATAAATAAAAAAGAAGAAAAAATGAACAGGAGAAGAACAAGCGAAAAGGTTGTTGATAGGGGCTTGACAGGGCTTGGGAGCGGAGGTACAGCTGTGCAAGCAGATCGTCGTCTCTGCGAGTTTGTAATGATGCTCTGTTTGTTGTGTTGTGTGATGTGTGTTTTAACATCACTGCTGACGAAAACCAAGGTGGAAAAGGTGGGTGCTGATGTGTTATTCGCGACCCCCTTCTGGTCCTGCGCGAACCCTCGGATGGCTCACAACCCAAAGCTGGAAGTAAGTCTGCTCTGGATGGAAGAGCAGTAGCACAAACGTCAAGTGACCGGAGTCGCGGACCTGCTCACGCCATCCCGGAGCCCTTGGGACTTGTCCAGTTGTGTTCAGGGGCAGTTGCAGACAAACCAGGAGGTCCGAAGCGAGACGGTTCAGCCTGCGACCAGAACGCAAGGCTGCATATCCATCTCGAAGCTCGACACAGTACAGAATAATAAGACTTCGTGGGCGTTTCGCCTCGAAAATGTCTTCCAACTCCTCCTCCGGCTCCTCCGGCTCCTCCTCCAGCTCCATCTCCTCCAGCTCCATCTCCTCCAGATCCATCTCCTCCTCCACTCCTCCTCCAACTCTTCCTCCAACTCTTCCTCCAACTCTCCTCCAACTCTTCCTCCAATTCTCCTCCTCCTCTCCCCCGACCCCGACTCCTGCTCCACTGGCTGAACTGACGGAGCAGTGTCGTGGCAGGGCCGTGCCCCTGAGCTCGCATGATGCCTTGAGGACCAACCACCTGTGTCCAGCAAAGCAGTCCACCAATGAGACCGGCGTGGGGAGGGAAACCCCGTCCCGCCCAGGGGCACTTCCCCTCTGTCATTTCGGCCCTATGCACTGCACTTGTGTCGGCCCTAGGGTCTCGAGAGCGCTTGGTCGACGCACAACAACCCAGCTTGTTGAGAATTGTCTGTCGACAAACTCAGCCGGCGGTCAACTGATTTGAGAGCAGCTCAACCATCAGATCCCGCATCTCATCCCAACCTGGAACGGACCACCGACGCTCGCCATTGCCTTTTCTCTTTCAGCGTGCGCACCTCAACCACTTCAACCACTTCGACCGAGCCAGGCAGATGCCTTAGGTCGGGAACTTGCCAATGCACCGAGACCGAGGTGGACCGGAGTTAAACAATCTTGGCTTCCGTCTGGGTGTGGAACCAATTTCGTGTTGACGGCCGGGAGTCTGGACGAGCGGGCCGGAATTGGCCCTGCCCGTTGCTTTGTGCGCGGTGGATAAACACAAGCTGGACCAACAGGCCGCACCAAATTCACTTGTTTGGTGCCCTGGGTTGGGATTTGACAACATTTCCAGGGGTAAAATCACCGTCGAGGTCCCCAGGCCCTAGCGCCAACTAGCCGCCACACCGTTGCCGACTTAGCCGGGAGCTGATCAACGCAGAGCCTCAACGCGCCGAAGAGGAAATGATCACAGCCACGCCATGCGGCAGGCCGACCCGGATCAGCGCGGCGCGCCGCATGTTGGACAACAGTCCAGATCGGTTTTCCAGAACGGCCAAGACCTCGAATCCAACGTCTCCCAGGACAGGAGACGCAGCGCCCCCGGCACTCTCGGATGCATTCGCATGGAAAAGCCCTGACGAAGGGGAGTCAGCAAAATTGGCTGATCCTTCACGGTCCTCACGAATGCGAAAGTGGAGAGGCGGTTGTCGAATTGTTGCATTCTCGAACGGGCGCGCAGATTCAGCACCTGAGTCAACCCGGTAAGCAGCCAGTCACAGCACCCAGTCAGTGAGCCGACACGCAGGATGCCTCCAGTTTGGGTAAGGCGCGGGTCCACGCTTGTTGGTTCCAGTGACGCGGGGAACTTGTGCAAGTGAGAAAATCTTGGCTTGGCAGGGGTGCCTTCCCGTTCTGGACAGCGAGCTGGCCCACACTGCATTGGCAAATCCCACCCGCACTTGGCCCTGGCGGAAGGCAGGCACGGCAGGCACGGCAGGGCAGCATGGAACCTGGAAGGGGAGGACCGGAGGATTCTGTGGAATCACAAAATCTAAGGCAGAGGCGTCATCCGCGCGCGCTCTCCTCGTGAGGTGCGTGTCCAGCTCCGGCACAACAGGGCCTCGCCATCATCCCGTCGCAAGGCCATAACTAGTAGTATGGGATGGCATATGGGATGGCATTTTGACATTCCCGGAGAGGGGGAGGGATGCTGAATGCACAATGCAGGTACAGAACGAGGCTCTCGCTCTCGCAAGCCACTTCCGTCGCTCGGTCGGCGGTTGGCGTCCGCCCGGCGCCTGGGAGGGGTTCCGCGGATGCATGCTAATTTCCTCAACCCCTGACGCTGCGGAGACGAAGCCGGTCACGTCAAAGACGATGATGGGTTGATGGGAACGGCGCGCGGCGCCCCCGTGGGCATGGGCCCTGCTGCCTCGCTGCCTCCTCCCCCCCCCCCACACCGGGATGCGCCCTGCTGTCGCCAGGGGGTCGGTCCCGGACGTTGGTGGTGGGATTCTATGAAAAGCAGCAGTCTCCTCTGCCGGCGCCTCCGCCTCCGTCCGTGTCTCTTGGTTCCTGTCCAAGTCAACACCACGGCGTGCGCTNTCCAGCCGTTGCAAACATTTTGTTTGCGTCCTTTCGTTGTGTGCTCCCGCACCCATCAGTCACTCCTTACGACCGCCGGCCATCGTTGGCCTGTCACTCATTTTTTTGTGTATAGTTATCCTATACACTCTGTATTGTTAATACCAACACCTCCATAATGCTCACCAAGACTCTCGCCGCCGCGGCTTTGGCCGCGGGCCCGGCCCTGGCGACTGCCGTCGCCACTGCCGTCGCCCCTGCCGTCAACGTCTACTGGGGACAGTCGGGTCTCGCGAGCGACAGGCTCAGGAACTACTGCGATGGCACCAGCTTCGAGTATATCACGCTCGGCTTCGTCAACAACTCGCCCGAGCAGGATCCCTCGGGTCTCGGGTACCCGGGCACCGACTTCTCGACCCACTGCATCCAGGCCAAGTACCAGGACTCCAAGAACGTCGACTCGAAGCTGCTTGCCCAGTGTGGTGAGCTGGCCGCCGATGTCCGGTACTGCCAGAAGAAGGGCAAGAAGATGCTGCTCTCTATCGGAGGCGATTGGAAACCCCCCACGGCCAACTACACCATCTCGAGCCCCCCCGCGGGAGAGGCCTTCGCCGACTTTGTCTGGGGCGCCTTCGGACCCAAGACGGATGCGTGGACCAAGGCGAGACCGTTTGACGACTACTACGGTGGCGCCGATAGTGACGCCGACAAGTACTTCTCGTTCGACGGTTTCGATTTCGATATCGAGTACAACTTCGGTGAGCATGCCCCCTTGCCCTGATAGCCTCNGCAGCTTTGATGCTAATATCTCNCCAGCCGACCAAACTGGCTATGTCGCCATGGTTCGCAGGCTTCGTGGTCTCATCCAGCTGGAGACTAGCAAGAAGTACCTGCTCACCGCGGCGCCCGAGTGCCCCCTGACCGACCCGAACTTCAAGATGAAGACCATCATCCACGAGTGCACGTTCGATGCTCTCTTTGTCCAGTTCTACAACAATCCTGTCTGTGCCGGTGTCGCCAACAACAACTTCGATGCCTGGGTCACCTATCTCGCCAATACCGCCAGCAAGGACGCCAAGATCTTCATTGGCCTGCCCGGCTCAGCGGCGGCCGCCGGCTCGGGCTACCTCGCGCCCGCTGATGTCCAGACCCTGGTGAACAAGCACAAGAACAAGGCTGCTTTCGGAGGTGTCATGGTCTGGGATGCCGTCTATGGTGCGGCCAAGACCAACGGCAAGCCCTTTTACGAGCTCGTCCACGACTATGCCTGTGGCGCGCCCACCTCGACCGCGACCACCACGAGCGCCGCCCCGACGTCCACGGCCACTGTTTGCACCAAGTACCACACGGTTGTGTCCGGAAACATCTGCTTCGACCTCGCCAACTACTACGGCCTCGATTTGACCGTGTTCCTAAGCTACAACCCCGGTCTTGACTGCGGCGCGCTCTATCTCGGCCAGCAGCTCTGTGTGCAGAAGGGCCCCGCGCCGGCGAGCACCACGAGCACCACGAGCACCACAAGCACGAGCTCCTCCAGCTCCTCCAGCTCCTCCAGTGCCTCCAGCACCTCGACCAGNGCCTCCAGCACCTCGACCAGCGCCTCCAGCACCTCGACCAGCGCCTCGAGCAC
>FJWA01004042.1_pt1 | contig 17331 bp, 20 predicted proteins | sample 1011891 | NCBI WGS metagenome assembly FJWA01 (sample SAMEA3912450, study PRJEB9761) | metagenome | biome: forest; material: soil | place: USA | collected 2011-06-22 | depth 0.1 m
AGCTTGGAAATTGCAAATTCGTCGAGCTTGTTCTCCCTTTTGGCCGAGGCAGGGAGCACGTGGATGATTCGGCCTTGAAAAACTGAGCCATCTGTCTGGAATGCGGCGGCGGCGGCAGCAGGTTGCTCATATCGGATCATAGCGAAACCTTTGCTTTGGCCCCGGTTATCCAACGGGACATTCACCTGCCACTCCATTAGCGGGGATCCAGCGCCAACTTGTGTAGAAACAACATGAAGACAATCGGCCCTTTTTATCAGAATCTCAGAGCATCTACTAAAATACTGAGCCCAGGTTCTCATCATATACCAATGGTATAAGCTGTCCCTATCGGGGTTCATCATGAAGGAGGCGGGCGAGGATTGCACAGACAAAGCGAACTGGTGCTTACCTCTTCAAGACTGCCAAACTTGCCAAAGTATTCTCTGACGTCGTCTTCCGTGACGGCGTAGCTGAGATTTCGCAGGAACAACCTCGACGTCTTCTCAACCAAGTTGGCCATGTCATCGGCATTCTCCGTCCGGGCTGGGCCAGGGCCATCTTCGCCCAGTCCATGAGCATGAGTGGAGGTGCCGTCATGTGGCGCCTCTTGCTGCTCGGCTGCGGATATGACGGCAGGTATGGATGGAGGGGCCCGTGCGGAAAACCCGGGGTCATCCGGGCCAACGAGGTCGAGCAGACGACTTGTCCTTGACCGGAGCCAGTCATCATCTGTCGCATCTGCCGACACCTGCGGTGCTTCCCGCGCAGGTTGATCTGGCGGGGCAGGGGTAGCGATATCCCCATCCGTTACGGGAGGAGCGGGTGTGGCGTTCGCATGAGCAGAAGTCTCCTGGGCCGGCCGTTGCGGGAGGCGCCTGGGGACGTCCTCGTACTCGTCGTCACTCTCGCCGGCCTCCAGGAGAGCAGAGGGCAGGGCAGTCGTCAACTCTGGTTGCAGGCCGCCACCGAGCGCTTCACCGTTGTCTCTGGATTTCTTGGCCGGATGGCCCATGACCTCGAGATACTCTTGCAGCTTCAGGTCGGCCTCGTCGACAGCCTCCCGCTTTCGCTTTTTCGAGCCGCCGTCCTCAGCCTGCTCTACACCGGGAGCACCAGGCCTGGGAGCAGCTGCCTTGGCGGCACCGTGACGGGGGACATCCTTCGCGGGTGGCCTCGGGGTCGGGTCTGAAATCTTGCATCTATGATTAGCAGCAGCCCTGCCGGTTGGGGGGCGGAGACGGCCTTACCGGTTTGGCTAGGTCGACCGCAATCCTGGACATGCGAATAAATGACTTGTTGAGGTACTTGACGGCCCTTGCAGCATCATCGTGCGACTTGTAACCAACAAACCCGATGCGGCGGTGGGGGATGAGCTTGACATCGGTGACCTCGCGGCCCTGGACCGAGAAGTGTTTGCGGAACTCAGCCTCGGAGATGGTTGGCGGCAAGTTCTTGACGAACACCCTTGACGACTCCATGCTGGCTGCTTGTCTCGTTGCTTTCTGGCTGCCGCCGGCAGAGAGTAAAGCAAAGACTACCGTGCGGTCATTCCGTTTGTTGTTGGTTGGTTTTTTCTCTCCTGATTTATTACGATCAGAAGTGGAAGACGGGAAGGGAAGCAAGCACTGGACTTTTTGAGGCATGTTCCTAAAATTTCAAGACCCCACCCAACTTGTTATCTTATCGCCATGCTCCAGCGGGTCCACGCGAGCACAGACCTCAGCTGTGCGGTATAAGTACTGTATACATCTTTAAAGCCATTTAAATACGCGGTGAAATAAGTACCAGTACGATTGTGCAATTCAAGCTTGCCCGCCTGCAGGGCAGACGGCATGTTCCTGGTCAAGCCGAGTGGAAGCCCACGCAATCCCAACGCTCCCAGTCCCGCAAAAGCAATGCGGCGCCAATGGTTCGCTGGGTCGTGCCGACCTCAACCTATTGGAGCACCCTGAGATCAATCCAAACACTGAACCACACCCTTCTTGCCCGTGCAACACCCCCGATTCTCGCCGTCCCCGACATTCCCAAGATTACATCACAACCGACACCGCACATCACAACGCCCTGCATCCACCGGACTGCACCGCCGCTTTCGAGCATTCACAACAGCTTCACTGTGTACTTGGAGATTGTTTGTTTGTAGGTTGGACCCCCAATCTAGAACCTGCGACGCAAGGAGAAGGGCATGCAATGCCCGCGCATGGCGTCGTTGGGCCCCATAGCCCACACAAACACCGTTGGCGGTGATCCGGGTTGGCGCCGAAGCACGTTGTTGGAGGCTCTGTACTAACCGCTAAGTGGTCCGCCGACCAACAGAACACACAATGCCCGCCGACGACGTGAAGCCTGGCAGGAGCGCCTCCCCTGTCCCCAGGGACAAGCTTGAGGGTACGTTTGCCATGTTGCCTTGGTGCTTCCGCCCGTAAACCGTGTTGGCTAATATGCGCATCATGCACCTCTCACAGCCCAGGTCAAGAGCGCCGACATGGTATGACGACCGCCGTAACCAACCCTCCCGACTCCGGCGCCCCGCGACGCTAACACCAACCCTGCCCAGACCGAGGACATGCAACAAGAGGCGGTCGAAGTGGGTATGTAGGGACTGCAGGGCGGCTGTGGCTTTCCGGGGAGGATATTTTTGGACTGACTTGTTGTCTCTATCCTTCAGCCCAGGAAGCGATGGCAAAGTTCACCATTGAGAAGGTTCGTTCGGTTGACATCCTCCAGTCTGATACCCGGAGCTGGAGCTTTCCGGACCTGGATAATTCCAATAACAGGCGGTGCTGACGTCGCACGGACAGGACATTGCTCAACACATCAAGAGAACCGTACGCCCGCCACCCGGATGCGTGTATTCGTGTGCGCTTCAGCTGACACAGGACCGCCACAGTTTGACGAGAGGAAGGGCCCCACCTGGCATTGCATCGTGGGCCGCAACTTTGGCAGCTTCGTAACCCACGGTATGGAGTGACGAGTCCTCTAATATGTGAAACCCCAGTGCAACTAATGCCGCCCCCAACAGAGACCAAGCACTTTATCTACTTCTACCTCGGCCACTGCGCGATCCTGCTATTCAAGACCCAGTAGGGAAGCGGCCTCCTCCGTTTTCTCTCGAAGCTGTGAAGCAACCCATCGCTTACCGCAGCAACCTGTCGGCTCGCAAACGAGCGAGCGAAACACTGAGGAAGGAAACGGGCGGAGGATTCTCCCGTGGCGGGCAACCAGGGCTGGCCAAGCAAAGCAACAGCGCAGAACCAGGCGCCGAGAGGAAGCACCGAAAGAGCCCCCGGGTTTGACGGACGGGGAGGGGGGACAAGTTGATGACGGACACGGCTGCATAGCTAAAGTGAGTTTCGTTGGTTTTGTACGTTAAGTTGGGGAGGGAAAAGGGCGATGAAACCCTTCCTGTCCCTCAGTTTGCGAATTATATACACACTCCGGCCCAGCTGCCATACCCAGGGACCTCTTGTTACTCATTCCTCGGCCCTTGCTCGTGGATGGTCGGGTTCCCCAAGAGGCACAAACACGCTGTACGTGGGGGCTGCGGCACATGGCTTCCCGTCCGTCCTGGTCACTGGGCCGCTTCTGCTGCGAGGCACTGCCTTTCGAGGGCACGTGCCCAGCCTTTGCCAAAGTCAACATGGGCAGCCTGGAGTCTAGACAAGCAAGCAAGCCAAAACACACAGGAGAAACGTTCAAAGTAATTGTTCTTGTTATTCATCCACCTCCCCCCAAACGCTAAGCTATCCCCGTTTGTCTTCGTTGCATGGCTATGCGCCGCCCTGGTATCATGGATCCGTGTGTGAACCCAGCAGTCAAAAAATCAAAGCCGCCAAAATGGTTGCCGCCCAAACAAACGCCGATGTGCGAGCATGTCCCGTGAGACAGATCCCCGATGACCAGAACCATATACCCCAAATGCGATGCACCCAACCCAGATATTTTGGGCTCCCGAGACGAGGCTCCATCGATGGAACGAATGTGCCTTTTGCCCCCTCCTCTGCCATTTCCCCCAAGTTCCCGAGGACACCCGGTGCCCTCGGGTGATGATGCCTCATGAACCTTCGTAGCCAACCAGTGGAGGCAGCACTGTTATCCTCACTGAGGAGGAGCCGGAGAGTGACTGATAACCAGGGCAGTCGTACTGGCCAAAATGAAAAAGCGAAAAGAAAAGAAAAAAGAAACAAGCTGCACTTTTGTCATCAAGCCTCGACCGCGGCATAGATCTCGGTCTTCATTCGGCTCAGCCGTTCGTGCATGTCGAGCAAGTCAGTCACCTTGCTCGGGTCCGGATTGTCGTGGGCCGTGATATCGCGGTGGAGTCGCTGGTACCGTTCATAGAACTGCTTGAACTTGGTGGCCATCTCCATCGTCTCCTGGGAGGGCCGGTGCCGCTTCGCCTTGTTGCTAGAGAAGGAGTCGGGTGCCGGTCGTTTCTTGCTGGTGGTGATGCTGCCGCTGCTGTCGGTGTGGCTGCTGCTGCTTCGCACGGCAATCTCCCGGCTTCGTTCCCGTTCCCGTTCCCGCTCCCGTTCCCGCTCCCGTTCCCTGTCTCGCTCCCTGTCTCGCTCCCTGTCCCGTTCTCGCTCGCGCTCCCGTTCGCGGGCGCGAGCAAGTGCCGTGCGTTCCTGCTCGATGTCCGATGCGTTCGTCGGCGGGGACAAAGCCAGCGGGGACGATTTGACTGGGGAAGTGTTCTTGGCCTTGGGTGCAGATGCCCCTGAGCCGGTTCCGCGACCGTTATGGCTTGCATCCGAGGCGGTGCGCGCCTTGGGCAGTGGCTTCATGACAGGTTTCACACGCTTGCTGAGCGGAGTGCCGGAGCTGGAGCTGTCGTCGTCGTCGGCATCGCGCGGGCGCTTGGCCAGAGGCTTGAGGGGCTTTGCGACAACCTGCGCGCGGATCGTGTCCCTTTCCTTCTCCTTTTTCTCCTCCCGCGGCAGAACCTTTGAGTTCGCAGCGGATTTCGTCTTGAGAACCGGANCTTCCTTCAGCTTCTCCTCTGCCCTTGGCTTGTCAGCTGCCCGCTGGGTAGGCCTTGGGGCCGACGCAGCCACGGCTTTCGCCTTCCCAGTCGATGTAGAAAGGGGCGTCTCATCATCGCTCGAGCTTGAATCCGAGACAAACTCCTTCGACAAGATCCGGCCACCCTTTGTGACTGCAACTTTCGGGGCCGGCTTGGCGGCGGAGGTTTTCGGTGCCGCCTTTGCCGTCGTCGTCGCTGTCGTCGCCGCCCCGGGCTTCTTCTTCGTGGTGGAAAGCAGTCGCTTGGCCTGTGCTTCCGATGCCGACAGTTTCTTCTTCCCCGTGGAAGTCTGGGAGCTGGATCGCGACATGGGTTCGCCACCTTTGCCCTTCTTCGGGCCCGAGCTTGCCGAATCCTCCTTATCCGAGTCGCCTCCGCTAGCGCTCGCCGCATCGGCTCTCTGCTTGAGCACCGGGGCCGCCGGGCCCTTGGCCAACGCCGCTTGCACCCTACTCAGGCAGGTGCCCTTTCCGCGCTCCGACTTGGGGAGAAGCTTCTGCCAAAGGGGGTCCGATGCGCCTAACCGCAGACGGTCATACTGCCGGATGGCATTGTTGATGGCGGCCTGGCGGTCCTCGTCGCGGGCGTAGTTGTACTCAAAAACGTCCAGCTCCTTCCAGCATGCCCGCTTCAGAACCCACTTCTGGACATCCTTGTCGAAGTCGGCCACCTTGTTGAGAACGAGACCGAATTCCTCCTCGGTTCCCTCGTCCCACCTCGCGAGGAGGTCTTGGCGAGACAAGTCCTCTACCGCCAGCTCGTGCAAGATGGGGAACCGCTGCTGCTTCGTTTTCTCCTGCGACGGGGTCCCGGATTGTGGAAGCGAGGGTGAGCCAATTCCGCTCAGAGCCGGACTTGGGGGTAATGACCGAGGCGAGGCAGCCGAGTATGCGTCGAGCAGCCTGCTGTTGGGCTTCAACTTCCCCTTGGAACTGGGAAGACCGCCAACAATCACGGCACTGGAATCGAGGTCAGTCTCAGCTCCTTCGAGAACCTCAGTCCGAGATGCGTACGAATTCTCCCGCTTGTCTGCTGCCAGAGTGGCAAGCGAGCGCTCGAGGCGCACAGCAGCGTCNTCCGTTGCCTTTTGGGAGTCCGAATCCTTGGATGAAGAACCGGGTCTGGGGTCGGCTTTGGAGGACCGAGCAGGTGGTTGCTTGGAAGGTTTCGGGGCCTTGGCTTTGACCTGGCGCTTTGGGGTTCTGAGGATGGACATGGTCGGTGTCGGAAACTTGCTTGCGCTGGACGGGTTCTCGGAAGTGGCCCAGACGAGATCGTAGCCGGATGGGTCCGACGTCTTGGGGATCCGTATCTCGTGGTCGTCGAACAAGAATTTCTGCAGGTGGAGGAGGGGTCAGCAGATGTATTGAAGGAAAAGAGGGAACCGGCCATTCCCCCCGAGCTTTTGAGGGTTTGGCGGGGGTTGGTTGGTGTTGCGCTATTGTACGGCACCGCTGAANAGCAGACAACAGCAACAATAGCAAGAGGCAGAAGCTTCAATACTTACCGGGCTGTTTCCCATTGCCAATTGGATATCGCCGCCATTCTGAACGCAAGCAATCATGTCCTCAATAACACTCCCGCTCAGAGAAATGGCGAATGCTTGCAGCGGGAGCCCGGCCTTGGCCGAGGTCTCTAGCAGCACACCGCTCTCGGAAATGTTGAGCACCATCTTGACGCGGCAACAATGAGCCTTGAACCGCTTCCCTCACTCTCCTCCCCACGCGTCCCTCTGGATCCCCGCACGCTTTCTTCTTCAGCCTCTCCGTGCGTGTATTTTTGCCTTGTCGTTTCGTTGGGTTTAGGGGGGAATGGTTGGCTGGGTGGTTAGGCAAGGTCCCGTCCTGGGCGCTTCGGTTGGGAGCCCTCGGTCGACCGACGGTAGTGAAGGGTGGTTAGGAACGGGGTTGCTGGGTCGTGACGCAGAAATCCGCTCGTGAATGGCGGCGACCCAAATACCACAGACGGACCTGTGGCCCCGGTATTTGTGGTTTGCCCAGCTTTTGGCGACAATTGCTCATGCGGCGACCGTTGACGTGGACGCTTCCAAGTTGTTTTTCCAAGAAAGCAACAGCTCAGGAGCCCATGTGCGTCTTCTCTGCTCTTTGCACCTGTCTCCTGAGGTGTTGTATCGCCACCGGCTCGGTCGACGGGCGGTCCAGTGTAGCGAAAACACAGGCTTTTCGGGTGTGCGGGTGTGGTCGAGAGGTTCTCAGGTTAGGGGCGGTCGTTTGTGTAGGTAGCTCCTCCACAAGCAGCTAGGCACAGTGGCGTGGGCGGGATCGGAGGCGGAGGGCGGAGCGGCGGACTGCAGAGTGTTGAGGACGGACGATGTGCCGGACCCGTGGCGGTGGGCAAAGACAGGGAACGAGAGACGGCCCAATGGTGCACCCAGTCGTGCCTTGGGAAGCCAAAAAAAGGAGCAGAGAGCACAAGACAAGAGCAACAAAGAAAGCNAGCTCCAGAAAGAGGAGTCCGAAGTGGGCATGCACCGAGCGAGCAGGAGAGGCACACCGAGGAGGGTGACAAGCAACCTGGAAGAGATGGATGGATGGACAGGGCGGGCGTGGGTTCCACGAACACAGCATCCAGTCTCCACGCAGGCAGTCCTTTGGCACGCATGTCCCACGACTGGGCATGTACCTGGCTGTAGCCTGCAGGCCCAGCCGCTCCACCGGGCTTTGCCCATGGGCCGGGCCCGACGAATGGAAGCGCAGCACGGCCACCTTTGAGTCGCCCAGAAGGCTGGGGCCAGCCGGGCAGGTGTGNTGTGGGGTCCCCGTGGCAGCAATCTGTACCGTCAGGTACGCACTGTCACGACCTGGAAGCTGCTTCTTTTGCCCGACAGGGGTCAGGGGACAGGGATTGCGGGTGAGCAGCATTGTGCATGTATCCGATGCGTACCATGACTTTCCAGACACGGCCGGCCAGCGAAGCCATCGAGGCCTGATTTGGCCGGCTTGCATTTTGAATCTGCAGAATCCTGTCCAGGGTATGGGTAGGTCGGCACTCGGTGCAGCCTGGCTGGATCTCACAGCACTGCATGGTATGTCCTGAATCTCAAACTCGAAATCAACAGAGAACCAGATCAGAGCCCGGCTGGTGCTCGGGTGGGGACCACGACCCCCTCGACAACGAGAAGGGAAGAGTGGGGCTCGACCGTCAGTTCGTTGGGTTTCGGGCCCGGGTACGGAAACGGAGCAAGCGTCGAGAAGTGGGCGCCTGGTCTCAACAACCCAGCAACAGAACAGGTCCGCCCCCCGGCTCTTCCCGCTGGCCGCTTATGTCCACCAACGCAGTTGTACAAAAATACTGGACACAGCAGAGATCCGGGAAAAGAGCCAACGCAAATATCCCTCCAGAGCTTCGGATCGCTCTTCGTGGTCCTGCGCCCAGCGATGGACTGCAATGCACAGCAAGGCTCAAAACTCTCGGTCAAGGTCGGGTCGGGCGGACCCTGATGGCACGTCCTCACTCCACTTCTTCTGCAATAGCGCACGGAGGGGCAGTGGCTGGCCCGGCCCAGTCCGCTTGGGTCCGTTGCCCATCCTCGTCCTGAAATCTCCCGAGGCAACCGGACAACGATGAGTCGACGGCGAGTCGGTGACCGACGCCCGGCCATTACATAGTAGCATTTCGGTGCTGTTGAGAGTCTTGGTTCGATGCCCACCTCCTCAAGGAGGAACAAGCTCGAAAAAACCGGCTCGGGCACGCTGGCGCGCACACATGCCGGGTTCGTCTTACGCCCTTGCGAGGGGATGGGGATACGCCTCTGCGACCCTCCGCCGCCCCCCTCCACACCAAGCCGGCGACGGACGAGTGTTCAAGCAGGCTGGCTTGCTCACACAGGTTGCATCATGTGCTCAATACACTGTATTGCGCCAGCCGCTTTCTCGACTCTCTCTCCGTGCGGCTTTCCCAGTCCATGCTGTGGTTGGGCACCTGAGTGGCCCGAAACCCGACTTGCCCAAAAGGAATCGGATGAGGTGAAGTGGGGCATGCAGCTCAGACACCGCCCACTCGGTCTCTTAACAATCGCTCAACTCCTGCTGAGAGTGAGACAGGCGGCTTGGTCGTCACGACGAGGCGAGTTGGTCAAAGGTCCTGTCCAGTGTTGAATCGACCTGTGCCAACCCAACTCGAAGAGCCTGAAGGTGTATTCCGGAGAGTCATGCCCGGGCGCAGCGGGAGGACTACGACAAGGCGCGCCGGCCCTGACCGAACCTCTTTCCATGCTCTTCAGCGGCACAGAACGCAAAAACACTCAGAGTTGCTGTAACGTCGTACCGAATGACAGCGCATGCCATGCCTTCGTGATGGGGACAGCGCGCGCTTGCGGTGACACAGCAGAGCCAGCGTGAACGGAGAGCTGGACGTTGGCTGGCGGTGGCGATGAAACCCGAAGTATTGGCCGGCTTACTCACGAAGCCCTCCCTTCGAATTTCTCACAACGCGAGCTGACCTACCGTGTCTGTACTGCTGTGTACTGTGGAGCAAAGGCCCGACTGGCGAGCCAGAGGCCCGATGAGGGCCGACTTGGATGGCCTCGTCTGCACGGCACAATGCAACCCGGGGTCGTGATCTGTTGCGACTTGAAGAAACGAGGCATAAAGTGGAATACCTCTCCATCGAAATTGAAAACCTGGAGAACGCAGCCGATCGGAACAAGCAACACACAAACCACCACTGTAAGTGCCTTTTACGGACGGATACCCACCACCACCAAGATGCAAGATGCGGACCGCGGACGGCTCGATGATCCAATCCCCCACCCACCCTCCTTCCTGTCGGGAATGACCCAAGTCGGACAGGCCGACGACTCCGGCCCTCGTTGAGTAGCCCGGCTTCCGCTGCGATTGGCGCATTTCCCGGCTCGCCCGAGGAACTTGGTTCCAACCTCTGCATGTCTTCCCTCGTCTCGCACAGTTCCTGTTGCCGACTCGTGATGCGAGCCGAGCCAGCCCGGTTTGCTGCCCAGGTTTCCGCTGGGAGCTGGAGCAACGGGAACCGGTGCCCGCCAAGTGCTGCCCCGTCAGCCCCGCCCGTCTCGGCTGGGCTCGATGATATCCATCTGGTAAACATGCGACTTTTATCCGCACATCTTTGTCGAGACGATATAGTACCGAAGTAACGTTAAGGTGCTGTGGCAGACGGCGCCTCGAGCCGACGGGAGGGACCAAGGGGTCTCCTGGTCTTCTCCACGATGTGCTGCGCTGCTACATTCCGGGTCCGCGACGGTGCAGTGCGGGAACCGAGTATTTTATTTCCCCCGCCTCTCTCTCCGCGCCGATGCGTTGACGCTGCTGCACGCTTACGCTTGCATTGGTACATAACGTTACCCAGTATGGAACCCCGCGCATGGTGGGGGGTGGCAAACCACGACGCCCCAGAGCTTGGGGGGGGAGAAAGACACCGAAGCATGGATGTTCCCGAGAGCTGATTGAGTTCGGAACTTTTCCGTCCATACTGTGCGTTGTTGGCTGCTGTGGGTTTACTGCCTCGATACGGTGAAAGGGAGCAAGTTGGGTAAGTTCTGTGTGGGAGCAACGAGGCTCGGAACGGACGAGGAGATCTTGATTCATCAGCCCACCACACCTCTACCCTGGCTCATCCTGTCGCCTGCTCCTGTTCGGAACAAGTAAGGTACGGAAGGATGCCAATACTTTGAGACTAAAGTAGGGAAGGGCATCGCCGGCCGGCAGATGATGAACCGATCAGAACATGCCCTCCTTGCAGTTCCCCCTCTGTCTCCTCTTCCCCATGATCTTCGCAAGCGCAATGTCGCCGGCATACCAATGGTAGCATGCCGACTCGTCGCACCGAGGTAGGAAGCGATGCTTGAGAAGGTCAGTCGGCAGCACCCGCAGCCAAATAACGTTAATCAATTTACCTCTGTATCTGACCCGGAGCAACCAGGCCCGTCGGCCTTTGGTCGAACCGTTGGGGCGTGCGCCGGCAAGACATTTCTGGGGTTAATTTGGACAAAAAGTTCGAGAAAACAGGAGTCAGTTCATTTGGCCTTGAAACAACGCGACAGCCGAAATAAACGGCTGCCCTCCTTGGGCTCTTCATTCGCACAAAGGAAGAGGTCCTTGATTTCCACGCCGTCGACAAAGACGGGGGTCGTTACGATGGAAGCCATGCCACAGCAAATACCACCCTACTTACTTCTGTACCTTTGTGCCATTGCCAATCAGACGGCTGCTGTCCAGACATGTTTTCTGCGTGGCGGCTTTGCTGGTGGGTGCTCCCGTCCGCACGTGCTACCCTTTCATTCTCCTTCCGTCGGCTTAACGTTACCCTTCAATGAAGGGCCACACTTCCCGTGTTTCCGTTCCAGAGAAATGGAGTCGCCCTGCCGCTGCTGCGATGGCATGGGCGCATGGGGGGATCGACCGTTGCCAACCCGCTGTCACCTCGCCTCGCTCCCTCCCGCCCTGGCGCCGTCCTCGTCAAACTCACTCCCGGGCCAACAGCAGCGCCAACGCAGATTCCAGTGTGCACGTCAAAACAAGAGGGAGTATGGTGGGAGATTGCCGACTACCATGTACTATGTATATGCCGAAGGGCTGGATCGAACACGAGAGCGAAGTTCCCCGAGGTACTCCGTCTTGCACCGCTGTCGCCGAAGTAACCCCACGCCTGCACCTCGGACAAACCCACTCTGAGATTCTTCTAGGCCTGGCGTTCCCGTTAGCGCGAACCCCAAAGCAGCTGACGCACGGGCCAGGCCGCCCTTCCCAGAATCCCAAAGCCCAACCCCCGCGAGACTGGGCAATTGACAGACCTCTCCCCTGCAGAAATAGCGCCTGAGTTGTCTGTTATTCTGTGCTGTGGAGGTGGATCTGGAGGGACGGCGATATTCCTCATAACGAGACATTTGCCATTGCCCTCTCCGAGCCTCGAAACGCAGCCTGCTTGTTTTTGATGCAAGCTGCAGCAGAAAACTCCGACCAAATGCAGCAATGAAGATGAGGAGAACAGGGGGTCGGTCGCCTGGCTCGTCTGCGACTCACCTCGGCCGCCAAAATGGCTTGAAACTTCCAGGGCCAGCCCAATCTCTCTGAGGCCCGGAGGCCATCCAGAGCCGAAGATCCGGCGGCACGGGGCGGGGTGGAGTTTTGACCACGAACCCAAGGCCACGAACCAGGAGGGTTGGCCAGCACTCCAGGGCCGCTGACGTGGGCCTCGAAACAGGGCCAACCAGACTGTGTCATCGTGTCGTCATGGCCCTGGCTGGCCAGTCCACAGTACCGAGCACAGTATCTATTCTGTACTCTGGGAGTCTGGGCATACGAGGTGAGGCGGCGAAGCAACCTGAAAGTCCTCCTCAAGTGTCGGCACACGACACGACCGATGCGGCTTGCTTGCCCTGCGTGGCGGAACGAAGCAACAGACAGCCGCCAGCCCGCTTTTTGGCCCACCCCAACCCAACACCCAAACACACGGGTTGATGGGCTTTACGGGAAAGCCAGCGTCAAAAAGAGAAGGGATCTTCTGAGAAGACTCTGCAACTTCGAGCACTCTCTTATTTCCTGAGGTAGCACGTAGGTAAGCAGGAGAATAAAGGCAAGCTGCGGAGATCGGGAGGTCTACTTCGCGCAACGCTGGGCCCATTTTTATGTTCTTTTCTATAAAATACGAGTGCTTGCCAAACGGGGATAAGAGAGGTAGGTAGGGATGATGGCGGTGTGGCACGGTGTTGGCAATCATCGACCGGGAAACAGAGATGGATGCCTTTCAGCATTGGGCGAGAAACCGGTTGATGGCAGATTTGTTGGGTGGTTTGCTCTCGAACAACAGCAGACAGCCAGCTGGAACTCAGATAACCTTCATGCAAGAGACAATCCATATATCATCAAACTGCCTGTCAAAGGGCCAGTCAACTCAGTCAACCGTGCTCCTTTAACCGTGTCTTGAGATAAATTCCCTAGATGGCAACAACACATTGATACCGTGCTCCTTGCTCCATCTTGCAACACAAGCCGCGATGGACCTTCGTGGCTACGATTTTCCAATCCACCCTGACTATTCCGCATACCCGCGAGCGCACGGGGGCATCCAGCTCGACCGACGGGACTCTTACGAAGACGACGGACGGGATTATTATTCCATCCGCAACCTCAGCCTGTCCGACGACCAAGACCCGGAAGAGGCGATGGTGCCTCCCTGGAGTGGCTTGTCCAAGAAGCAGTCCCCAAGGGGCTACAGGAGCCGCAGCCCGGGAAGCAACCGTCACGAACCCAAGAAGCCCTCGGCCACACCCCCGATGCATCATCACAACCCCGGCATCGACACCGCGCTGCGGAACCTCGACTACGAGGTAAGCAGCTCGCTGAAAATGTTCCAGGCGCTTGTGCAGTGCTTCGAGGTCCAGATCGAACCGCTCCGAGGCTGGGCCGAGGGCTTCACGCTCGACACGGTCTGGCGGAACATGGTCGTGGAGAAGAGCCGCCGACAACGCGACCGGGAGAGGTTCGAGGGCGTGGCAGCGAGGCTTCTGGGCACCAGAGTCACCGTCAAGGAGGCCGTGAAGAACGCCAAGGCGCTCAAGGAGGCGTGTCACGACAAGTACAAGATGGAGCGCCAAATCCGTACGGCCAAGAAGGCGATCCTTTACGCCAACGGCATCATCGATCTCGTCGAGAGAGCGGCAAGTGAGCGGCTGGCTTGCAAGCAGCTGGTCTTCGAGCTTGAAGAAGCGAGCTGCCTGCTGGATCGGAAGAAGCACCCGTGGATCTGTAAGTTTACCGCTGTTGAGCACCCGTCTCTCCCTCCCTCCCAGTGGCGGTTCGAACGCCGGGCAAGTACTGAAATGAGGGTACAGATGGCCAAGATGCGACTGAGCAGCAACTCGGTGATCTCAAGCAGCCAAAATCCCACTCAACAAAGTCCAAGGGCGGGAAGATTCAGCGCAAGGGCACGATCTCAGAGAACACTGGGTTCAGTCAGGTAGATGACGCCAGTGGAACGGAGAAACAGGAGGAGCCGGGTGATTCGTTTGAGAACCCGCCCGACCTGTCTCAGGAAGACGTGGGCGGCAATCAGGACGGCGAAAAGTGGTAGCTGGTGGTCGTTTGGATGAGGCCGCGGGTTTGATCGCAAAGTCGATGCCATCCGGTAGGGCGCTGGCGTTGCCGGTCGAGAATAGCAGCGGATAGATGGTTAGCGGTATCCTCGCCCTGCTGGGGAAGCAGAAGCCACGTCTTACCTGGAGGAAAAAAGAGTGGGTGAAGCCTCGTCCTCAACAGAATAATCGGAATCGAATTGTGCGGTCTTGGCTCCCCGGGAGGAACCGAAACCGCACGCTGCGTATTGCACTCAAGTGTTGCTCACAAGCTTCGTAACGGCTCTCCCAGAGGAACTTGAGAACCACCAAGCGCCGAGACGCGAGGCAGCCCCAGGCCCTGCTTTTCTGATGCCAATTACAGACGCGTGTTCGCGCCAAGCCGTCACCGGCAGAGCTCGCGACCCATCGAGACGCCCGGGAGCGCAGATGGACGAGCCAAAGAGTGAAGCGGATTCTCCGAATTTCTCATATGCCAGTGGAAGGGTTGAAAGCATTGCTTGCGCAGGCTCTCCGTTTGTAGCATAGAAACGCAGCGTTGAAGAGGACGAGGCTTCACGAGGAAAGGAAAAGAAAAGAAAGAGAAACCGAGGCGGCGTGCACAAACAGTTTTGCAGTCATCGAAAAATTGCGGCTCAGTGCCCCGCGGGCGGAGCTGCATCCTGGCCAATCAGAGACGTGGCAGGGTTCCACCAAGCCAACCCAATCCAGGGGTTCTTCTCGAAGGACTGACCCCCACTTCCGCTCCCTCGAACACAAAAAATTGCGGCACTGGTGGGTCAGCGCCAACCAGGCACCTCCCATAATGTTCACGTGGAGGCGGAGGGAGGTTTTCTGGGGGAGATGAGGCCAGGACCCTTGCGAAGGCGCGTAGCCGGGATTCCACTGGCCGTAACTAACGTTTGGGGCGATGCCTGGGTCCGTCAAGGTGCCCACAGGGTGTCTGCCCTCGATGCTCTGTTGATACCGCTCTTCTCGACTTGTAAACTTTTTTCTCTTTGCGTTCTCAGGTGTTCCTACGATTCCTGCTCGTCTCTACGTTCGTTTGTGTCGCATTTGCACACCTTTCTTTCTCTTCTTTCCTATTCTGCCTTCTCATAATCCTTGGTCCTGCCGTCTCTTCTCGTCGCCTGCTGGATATGCGGGACACGACTGCGCTGCTCTCTCCCCTCGAGGACGAAGAGCTTCCTCATCTCTGGCAGAAGCCTGCCTACGACGTGCTCTTCGCGTCCCTCAAGAGGCTTCATGTCGAACCTCGTGTCTGGATTGCGCACGTATCTCGCGCCGATGTCCTCAAGGAGCAAGCCGCCACGGCCCATGCCCGACGAGAGACGGTCTCCTTCCTGTCCACAGTCATAAAGAGCAGTTTAGCATGGCTTGACAGCGACGATGAGCGAGAAGTGATTTGGGAGGAAGCAAGCAAACGCATGTCAGAGCGGTGTGGCCGGACAGGTATGCCGACGGCGGAACTAAAAAGAGCCGAGTTGGAGGGCGTAGAGGATGGCTGACCATGGCGATAGCAATGGGAGAGATTACTCGGCGTTGGCCCTTTGAGAACGGCGACTATGATGCTTTCAGCCTCGCAATAAGAGAGCCACCCCTGACCGGGGACTCTCTCGGTCTCAAGACATGGGGCTCGTCGTACGCTCTCGCCCAGCTGCTGCACGAGTTCGCTGCCGGACCCCTGGCGCACTTATTCATTCCGGGTGCCATTTCGACGCCAGAGGAGGTTCTTGAGCTAGGATCTGGCACCGGCCTCCTGGGGCTGGCAGCCGCCTGCATCTGGAAAACAAGTGTTGTCCTCACGGACTTGCCTACCATCACCTCCAACTTGGCACACAATTCCGATCTGAACAACGAGGTCGTGGAGGCGCGAGGCGGCAGAGTTGAGGTGGCTCCGTTGACTTGGGGTGGTGGTCATGGGGAGACTGACGAGAGGTTCCGGTTACTGAACCGCTATCAGGTTAGAAACGGAGACTGCTCCCGCAAACGCTCGGGCAATTGCTAACCCTTGGTGTGCTAGCTCATCATTGTGGCAGATCCTCTTTACGACGACGATCATCCAGCGCTTCTCACCAGTGCCATCGACGAGCAACTTGCTCTCAACTCGGATGCCCGTGTCCTGGTCATGGTACCACAGCGAGATGAAATTACCAAGGGTTTGCTCGGGACATTGAGGGACGAGTTGGCTCAGCGGCCTAGCCCGCTTCTCTGCTTGCAGGAGAGCATGGTGAATGGGGAAGATGACTGGGGCGATGAGCACGATGACGATGGGACGCAGTGTGTGGGTTTTTGGTGGGGGGTGTTTGGGCGGGACTAGAGGATGAGCAGTCGGAGCCATCTCGTGCTGACCACGTTTTCTTGGCTGACGAGCGTTGGCGTTGTGGGTTTCTTTATCAAGAGACGGCGTATGGCGAGTAGAGAGACTAAGTGAAGGGATAGAGCAAAGACATAGACTTGTGGGATAGAGCTGGATGAGAATTCACAGGCCTGGGATTAGACATGGCGTGTACGTCTTCCAACGTTGGGCCTGCCTGATGGGACCGAGCAATAGCAGAACCGGGGAATCATGCACAATATTCTGGTAATTACCACAACGGCAGGAAATATCACGCCCAACCCCGGAGAATAGGCAGTGGCATGATGAAGTGGTACGTGACCAAACCCGAAATCTCATTTCGTCACACTATCTGGCTTCAGCCCACAATCCTCAAAAACCAACGACTCTCTCTGATGCGCCACCGCCACCGTCCCCTTCTAACAAGCCAAAAGCCCCTCTCCCAGATAGTACCTAGTATCCAACGCGTGACGACGGAAATCGACAGGTCGGGAAAAGCCCGAACCCAAAATCATCAACAACCACTGCAGGTTTCCAAAGAAGGGCGCTCGTGGTGGTATGGAATGACAGCACCATTCTCCCGCCCTCCCAGCGCCAAGTAGTAAAACGAGAGGAAGGGTTTTGAAGACAAAACAACAGGGTATCTAACAGAATTCCACGGCATAGAGAACGAGTCAAGTAGATTTGGGTTGGGGGCCGAGGCGGGTGGGAGGGCGAGGTTGAGCTAACATGGAAGGAAAAGAAAGTTCTTTGGAAGTAGGAAAAATGGAGCGGATATGGCTTGTCGTTCGGCTGTCGTTAATCGTTCGCAAACTGGTAGGAAGGTGTGTAAGTTATCGGATTGAGAGCAAGGGGTGGAAATATATCGCATCCGGCCCGGCAATCGACAATGATGCTGAGGTCGAGTGTTGGTTGTTG
>FJWA01003962.1_pt1 | contig 17239 bp, 10 predicted proteins | sample 1011891 | NCBI WGS metagenome assembly FJWA01 (sample SAMEA3912450, study PRJEB9761) | metagenome | biome: forest; material: soil | place: USA | collected 2011-06-22 | depth 0.1 m
TCCGAAAGAGGCTGAGTCCAAGCCCGGGACAGAAATAGCTGGGAGCCAACCGTTTTCGTATCATTTCCGCCTCCATGCGTGAGACGCCGCACTGCCCGAACGATGCATGGGCCGACACAAGGAGGCTGTCTTCAATGAACCACTGCTCGTTCGCAGGCAGAGAGTCCGTCTCGAGTTCGGAAATGGCCGTGCTGCCTGGAGTTGAGGTTTTTGGCGAATCCAAAGAATCGTAGCCCGTATCCTATTTTAGTCGTCCGAACGCTGTGGCAGGGAGGCTTGCCTGACGGAACTCAGCCCAGTTTTCGGACATGAAGACTTCAGCCCTCCAAATCCCCGCGAAATACAGAGACTGAAACAAATCACCTATGAATTACCCCTGCGACAGTTCAACGAGAGTCTTGATGTTTGGCTGCGGCGATGTGACGGAGCGTGACCCAATTTCCGCCGACAGACGCCGGAGTTCAAAGTGTTTGTCATGACTTTCTAGCTCACCGCAATCCACTGGAGTAAATACACACCAAAGACGAGGATGGCAGCCTGGCGACACTGTCCTCAAGCCCAACTGGCACAGCAAGAGCCACGTCGCTGCGAAACAGATTGACTGGAGGCTGCGAGGGGATCCCGGTTGGTGGGGCATGACTTACTGGTGTCGTCCGCATGATGGCCACCCGTGGGCAATGCGGCTGGATGTGGCGAGGCGGAGCACAGTGTCGCGTTGAATAGTGTTGTTTTACTGGAGGGTTTGGTTCTGTAGGTAGGAGATTAAGAATGGCTCATGCTGCTGGTCCAGGGCCGGGAGAGTGTGGACGGATGGTGCCACTCAATGATTCAATGTCGGGCTTGTGAGAAAACCGGAGTTGAAGGAGGAAAGAGGAGTGAGATCAAGGGGCTGACGATGGGGTATAGTAGGTACTGTGGGCAGGTAAAGCCAGAGTCCGGAGCCCAAGGCCATGTGAAGGTGTATATCACAGGGGTGAAAATCGGTGATGCGGCCCATGACTGAGCAGACTTTGACCCGGCTGCTGTCCATATTATGTGAGAAGCCAGGTGCAACACAAAAAACGAATAAAACTTCATGATGTTGGAGTCTTTTGTCTGGGAGTAGTAGGAAGCAACTTCAGGTTTTCACATCCAGGAGGAGAATGGTGAGTGCCCACGCCTTACCCTTTTCTTTACCGCTTTCCTTAACCTTTTCCGTACCCCTTTCCTCACCCCTTTCCGTACCCCTTTCCTCCCCCCTTTCGTTGCCTCTTTCCCACCAGGTTATGAGGGACTGAGAATCCCACATGCCCGCATCTTTCAGCACTACTCCAACCATGTCAATAACACCCGGCTCTCTGTATTCCATCTACAGTGCAAATTACAATACCCGGGAGGGTGATTCCATGTTCTGTTCGGCATAATAAGCCTTATTCGAGAAGCCGCATATCATCAATAGCCCTCGTGGCGCAATCGGTAGCGCGTCAGACTTCTAAACAAGAAGAACATCTGGACGTTGTGAGTTCGAGTCTCACCGGGGGCTTTAACTTTTGCGCTTTTCCCCTGAACTTTTCATGCTTTCAGATCCGGACTGTAACTTGGTGAAAGGGCGGGCGATGAAGGAGGTGAGGCAAGGAATGGTTGGTCCGTTGCAGGTGCATACGCGATAAATTGATTCCTGCCGATTTTGTTGCATCAGATAATAGCGATAAGATGACGCCAGAAGGGGAAAATATGGGGCACCACATTCTCTCCCTTGCAAGAGACCAATTGCTGGGTTCCATAATATTCATCACGTGCCTCAATTGACTGTTTGGCCTGTTGGTTCCCAACACGGGCTCGAGACGGGGTTGATGTTCACGGATCGGGGCTCACAGTGGTGGGGTTCCAGGCGGGCCCAGCCTGTGAGCAGCTATGGGGACATTCCAAAATCCGATCCCTGGCGACAGTCTTGACAGTCGGCCTGGGATGTTCGCCGGGAAGCCGACATACTTGTGCTCCCTGGTTTACCCAGCTCTGCCTCTGACGGTCCCATTTCATCTCCGCTCGCATCACGTTCGTATCATTTTGGTGTTACACTTCGTCGGACCATCACCTAAAGTCCTAAAAAATCGGGACAACCCCCTGGCCGACAGGCGGAACGACGAGGCCGACCGCCGTGGCCAACCTGAGCCAGCCCTTTGGCCCCACCCACTGCCGCCCGCATTCATCGACCCGCCCACGCGTCATCACCGCAATCGTTATCTCGGACCCCAAGGAACTGGCGGCCTGCCCCTGTGCCACCTTTCGTCATAGACTGAGCCAACATTTTGATCCGCTTCGAAACCACACCATAGGATACTTGTCGAGACCTCCCCGTATTGTGGTCCTGCATAATGGCCTGGGAGCTGAATCGTCGGCGGTGGCTTCGATCAATCAACAGCCGGTTCATCTATGGCCGAGTCGTGAGTTGCTTCTTGGCCTGTCTGCCCCCCCTTCAGACGACGTTTCCGTCCGGCTGCATCCCTCGACACTCCCGTCGCGCTCGCTCAATATTGGCCCCGGGCCGCAGCAATTTGCTAACGAGGATGCTTCGACCCATAGCCGCTGTTGCACGCGATCATCTTCTTTGTCGAAATGGCCCTCCTCGCCCGGCTCACCAGCCGGTTCAACGCCTACTACGATGAACGGCCACGTACGTTCCACCCCCTCGTCCCGCCCCGTCTTCTCCGTCGCCGACCCGCCTTGCCCGTCCCCGACGCTAACGGCCCTACCCTCCTGTAGTATTGACCATGATGGTGACCAATGCCGTCCTCGGCGGCGTCGCCGACACGGTCGCTCAGACCATCACGTCGATCCGCGAGCGGGCCGTGCGCAAGCACCCCAACGGCCGCCTCAACCCGCGCGAAGACCCCCTCGCCGTCGAGATCCACGAGCTCGACCGCAAGAACCCCCTCAGCGACCGCGACCTGATCCCCGACTCCCCTCTGCTGCCGCCGCCCTTTGACTTTGAGCGCCTGACCCGCTTCATGGCCTACGGGTTCTGCATGGCTCCTATCCAGTTCCGCTGGTTCAAGTTCCTCGAGAAGACCTTCCCCATCACCAAGACGGCCGCCTTTTTGCCCGCCATGCGGCGCGTGGCCTTTGACCAACTCATATTTGCGCCGTTCGGCGTGGCGTGCTTCTTCACGGCCATGACCATCGCCGAGGGCGGCGGGAGGAGAGCGGTGTACGTCAAGATGAGGGACATGTACGTGCCGACGCTCAAGGCCAACTACGTGCTCTGGCCTGCCGTCCAGGTCATCAACTTTCGGTTGATGCCGGTGCAGTTCCAGCTGGTAAGTCATCTTGTCCTGCCTCCGGCCCGTGATGACGCCACGCTGACCAATTCCGTCTGAAGCCTTTCGTATCGACGGTTGGAATTGCGTGGACTGCGTATCTCTCGCTCACCAATGCTGCCGAGAACGCCCAGGAGAACCGCGTTCCCGAGCGGTCGGATATCCGGCTGCCCTAAGCCAGCCGTTGGCCAGCGCAGACGCCTACCGCAGGATCGGGGCTCGATGGATGGCGGCCATAGTCTGGGACGGCATATCGGAGGGGTGATGACCTGCTCGACGAGGACACGGAATTTTTGGGGTTGGAACTTGGCAGTTAGAAAACTCAGGGGACCGGCGGAATATCTGCATCGTCGTGGTGTATGGAGTCAAGGAGTGCTTTGGATTTACATTAGGAGAACTTGGAATGATACGCAATTTTCTCTTTTTCCCACGAGCCCAGCTTCGGGGCAAGCGCACCTACCTTTCACCATTTTCTCGGCTCGTCAATGACACCCTATATCCACTTCCTGAGCTAGTCGGGAGACGTGGTGATATGGTGAGGGAGGTCATAGCTCCTCCGAGATTTTGGAACTTAACGAAGAGTCCGACATCACTGTACGTTACATTGCCAGTTGGGAGGAAAGCAGCTACCCGAGGTTGTGTGCTCATCGTTGCGGATGAAGCATCCGGTTGTCGCCTTGCATGAGACCTGATAGCCGAATTTTCGGGGACTGGGGATTGACAAGTGTAGGTGTCGCAATGTTTCTAGTATTATACCGCCTGGATCTGGCTGCTGGAGCTGTGGATGACTTTAAGGGAAACCCATGGTGAAGCCCGCCATTGAAGTGCCTTTCACCTTATTCTCGAATCGAACGAACCCGCGCCGCCGATTCTTTGGTCTTCGTGTTGCCATGCGNAACCGAAAACCAGGAACCGGGTTCAGCTCAGCCAACCATGGCCAACGTCACAGCAGAGGTTCGGGACGACGACCCCACTAACTTTTCCTAAGTACCCCTCTACCCCTCCATCCCACTCCCAACAAGGCTCAGCTCACCCTGCGTCTTTTTACCTGCCACCAGACAACAAAAAACTGACTCCGAACCCCATTCTCCATCTAAGAACGGCCGTTCCTCGTCAATTGATTGCCAATATTACCAACATGTCTCTGTCCAGCAAGCTCTCGATCGAGGACGTCGACCTCAAGGGCAAGCGCGTCCTCATCCGCGTGCGTCCAACCCCGGAGAAGGACAGAAGATTTCTAGAACTGACGCGGGTTTGCGCAGGTCGACTTCAACGTGCCCCTTGACGCCAACAAGAAGATCACCAACCCGCAGCGCATCGCCGGCGCCGTCCCGACCATCAAGTACGCCATCGACAATGGCGCCAAGGCCGTCGTCCTTATGTCCCACCTGGGCCGCCCTGACGGCAAGGTCAACCCCAAGTACTCGCTGAAGCCCGTCGTGCCCGAGCTGGAGAAGCTTCTGGGCAAGAGCGTGACCCTCGCGCCGGATTCCGTCGGCCCCGAGGTTGAGGCGATTGTCAACAAGGCCAGCAACGGCGAGGTTATCCTCCTCGAGAACCTGCGCTTCCACATTGAGGAGGAGGGCAAGGGNACCAACGAGGCCGGCGAGAAGATCAAGGCCGACAAGGAGAAGGTGGCCGAGTTCCGCAAGGGGCTTACCGCGCTTGGGGATGTCTATATCAGTCAGTTTGCCGTGTCGTGCTCAGCTAGCTTTCCCGGACCGTCGTACTGACTGACCACCTCGCAGACGACGCCTTCGGCACGGCGCACCGCGCCCACTCCTCGATGGTCGGCGTCGACCTCCCGCAAAAGGCGGCCGGCTTCCTCATGAAGAAGGAGCTCGACTACTTCGCCAAGGCGCTCGAGTCGCCCAAGCGGCCCTTCCTGGCCATCCTCGGCGGCGCCAAGGTGTCGGACAAGATCCAGCTGATCGACAACCTGCTGGACAAGGTCGACACGCTCATCGTCTGCGGCGGCATGGCTTTCACCTTCAAGAAGACGCTCGACAACGTGCCGATCGGCGACTCCCTCTTCGACGAAGCCGGCTCCAAGACGGTCGGCAAGCTCGTGGAGAAGGCCAAGAAGAACGGCGTCAAGCTCGTCCTCCCCGTCGACTACATCACGGCCAATAAGTTCAGCGCGGACGCCGAGACGGGCAAGGCCACCGACGCCGAGGGCATCCCCGACGGCTGGATGGGCCTGGACTGCGGCGAAGAGTCGATCAAGCTGTACAAGGCAGCCATCAACGACGCGCAGACTATCCTCTGGAACGGCCCGGCCGGCGTGTTCGAGTTTGACAACTTCGCCAAAGGCACCAAGGCCACTCTCGACGCTGCCGTCGCGGCCGCGCAGAGCGGCAAGATCGTCATCATCGGCGGCGGCGATACCGCCACCGTCGCGGCCAAGTACGGCGTCGAGGACAAGCTCAGCCACGTGTCGACCGGCGGCGGCGCCAGCTTGGAGCTGCTCGAGGGCAAGGAGCTGCCGGGCGTGACCGCGTTGAGCCAGCGCAAGTAGGTGTGCCGCGCTTGGGGGGTAGAGATTTGGGCCGCCATGGTAACGGGACTAGCAGGTCGATGTTATGAAATGTATCGCACTAGTTTGCTGTTAGGTCGTTGGCCCGTTAGTTTCGTTAAACAAACAACTAGATTTGACCCTCTCGTGGCCTCCAATCCTAGGTAGAGCCTCTCGGCTTCTGTGGGTCATGAGATTCCATTTCTCTATGTCTGGTTAGATGGGGACGAAACCAGGTGTCGACGACGCTGGATTGCCGCCGAGCCCGGGGCCGGGATCAAAGCATTTGCAATCCGGACGAGGCCGGCTAGACCCTATGGCCCTCCTCTCCAACGTGATACCCAGACCCGGTGTGTAATCCCCTCCCACCGTCTTCATGTCCGCTGCCTTGTATCCATGTATGTTCCTGTAGCTCCCGGCATTCCAGGATCACCGCTTCTTAGACGCATCCACCTTCTTCAGCTCCTCCCTGTGTACCTGTGTGTCAGCATCGAGTGTCCGTGTCGTGGATAGATGTGTGTAATTCTCAACGGCCAGATATGGCTCGGGGCTGAAAAAAGAATGGCTAGGGAAAAACGAACTTGAGCTGCGCCGAAAAGTCGTCGCTCGTGTCGTCGTCGTCCCACGACTCCTCCCACAGGTGCTGTGCCGCGTCGCCGCTCGCGGCCTCTGTGTCCTCTTGCTCCCAGTCTGATTAATGTGCCATGCATGTCAGCGAGAATGGCTTTTAGGTATGTGGGAGTGACGGCGACGCACTGTCGACGGGGAAGTCCTCAAACTCGTCGTCCTCCTCCAGCGCCGCGGGCTTCTGCTCGGCCGCCGTTGGCTGCTGCTCGGTCTTGCTCTCGGCCGCGGCCTTCTGGTCTTTCTTGGAGGCGGCTTGTGACGAGGCCATTGTGGTGGGCTTTTGGAGTCTGGGGTTCGGGGTGGGTTTTGGTCGGGTGTTTCGGGGCGACCAAGTTGGGAGGGAAGCTGGGTTGGGAAAGGTCGTGGAAGGCGGTCGACGGTTATGTCAGACGGACGGGTCGAACGTCGAGTTCGTGGTTGGGTGGACGTGCAATATCGGGGATGATGGGGGTAATTGTCAATCAGACCTCAGTGCGACGCTCGATATGTCGGTTGAATGTGGTGATGTTCGTTGGTGGTTGTGCCCAGCGTCTAGCAGTGTGCCGCAGCCAGATGCAGCTCAGCATCCGCCGCCGCTGTCGCACAGACCAGGCTGGCGGGGCAACTTGGGCGCACGAGCCACAGTATTCCGCCTTGGACTTGCGGGCGGCGCTCGGCGGTGCTGGTGCCTTCACTGCAGGGTGTCTCCACCACCGATCGATTTCAGGGACCCAGCCTCCAGGCACGTCAGCTTACAACAGCACAATGGATCCTTCGGCCCTTCCCGTGTGTTTTGTGCCTCTGGGTCTTGAGACTCGTCGTGTGACCCTGCTTTTCGTCTCCAAGATCTCCGTCACTGTCGTTCTCGGGTTTAAAACGAGGCCTTTTGCCCCTCAGTCGTCCGCAGATCCGAAAGACATTCCATGCCAACGTCCTGGACCCTGGATGCCAACTGTGTACGGAGTAACATCACACAATCTGGCCGTCAAGAAGACGCAGCCAACGCCAAGAGCCGCGCAAAAGCTTGGTTGGTGTCGCTTGCTCAGCAATCATCCTGGAACGAGTGGCAGTGGAACCAATAACCGGCCAACATCATCGCCAAAAAAGGCTAATAACGGCCTGCGCAACTCGGAGATCTCGCCCTGTGCTCGTCTCCGTCGTAAGCGGGGCAGTTGCTGGGGATCTGGCGGGGTTTTCCTGGACAGCGACGCAAGCAAGAGGCGCGAGGCTCACAGGGCAGCATCGTCCGAAAAAGCGCACGTTCAGCCTCCGATAGCCTGGTTGACGAGTCGTGTTGGCTCGGGTGCGCCGGCTTGCCTCTAGCGGATTTAATTGCCTTCGGCTGACGAGTCCTCGATACCCTTCCTCCTCCCTCCTCGCTTCATGCCTCTTAGACCCGCCATTCGTTTCTCCTCCTCCCCCTCCTCGTTCTCCTCGTCGCTCTCGCCGTCGCTCTCGTCCTCGCCACCGTCCTTGGCCGACGCCGTGCCTGCCCCGTAGGACGTCATCCCATACGACACCATGTCAGCCCTCCGCTCCTGGTTCCGCGGCTCGCCCGCCGCGCCGAGTTCCAAGTCCTCCTCGACGGCGGCCACCCCCGGTCAGAGCCCGACTGCGAGCTCCTCGACCCTCGCCCTCAATGGCAAGCCAAAGACGAGCGCCGTATCCCCGGCGGAACAAGAAACACTTGACATGGAAGACGCATTGGCCGCCGTCGGCCTCATAATGAACGACGATATGGACGGCGCAGAGGTTCTCCTTCGTTTGCGCGAGTCGTCGTCCACGTTTCACCAGCTTGGGTTGGGCCTCTCGACGTTCATGAGGAGCATTCTCGGCTTCGAGAAGGACATCATGACCGAGGCGGCAAACCGCTTAAACGAAACGGAGAACAGGGCGTGGAATGACATGAAAAGGTCACAGAAAGAGGCCGAAAAAACGGGTTATGGGGCTGCGTCCGGTGCCGGATATTGGTACTCGAGGCCAGCGCCGACCGAGACAAATTCAGCGCCTGCCGGGAGCGGAAGTGGCAGCAAGATATACCCGCCAGGCTCGGAGTTTGCCCTGGTCATTGCCGAGGCGCAATTGATGAACGCCGTGGTAGGTGTCATGCACGAAAGCTTGACCGAGGCCCTCAAGGGCTTTTACAAACTGAGGAAAGCCTATGTCACGTTGGACGGTATCGTGGAGGCGGAAGCGCGCTATTTGAAGTCGATAGGGCGTGGAGGAGCAACGAAGGAACCGCCCCCAAGGAGGCCCAGCTTTGCCGAGGACCCGATGCCCGGCACCTTTGACGAGGCCGAATTTGCCGACCTCGAGACGCAGAATCCCACACCAAAAGAAAAAGATGGCAGCGAGGAAGGGGCTGAAGGGGCGGTTCGGGATGAGTTGCAGACTAGCCCTCCCAACGGCCACAATGGCGTTTCGGAAGACACAGCGGCCCTTGATGAGAAGTTGAGCCGCCTCGCTGTTGCTCAAGACACCCAAACACCGCCGCAGCTACCACTGGTCTCCAAGCGCAGTTCCAAAGACGGAACACACACACCAGGCAACTTGGCGCTGGCGCAACTCAACAAATCGGGTGCCAACAAGGACCTGTTCAAATCCACCGTCGATGTCTTTGTGCACAGCGGCGCCAACATGTGCTTCGGCATTCTCCTCCTCTTCCTCTCCATGGTCCCCCCGGCCTTCTCCCGCCTGCTGTCCGTCATTGGCTTCAGGGGTGACCGCGATAGGGGTTTGAAGATGCTCTGGCAAAGCACCAAGTTCCCCAACATCAACGGCGCCATGGCCGCGCTGGTTCTCCTCAACTACTACAACTCCTTCTTGGGTATGGCCGACATTCTGCTCCCCGACCACAACCCGGACGATGCATCCGGCGCCGATTCGGACGGCAGCGACAGCGACAGCGACCTCCAAGCCATCGCCTTGCCCAAGGAGCGGTGCACCGCCCTCCTGGCCGCCATGCGCGAGCGCTACCCGGACTCGCGGCTCTGGCGGCTCGAGGAGGCCCGGGTGCTCCTCAACACGCGGGATCTCGACGCCGCCATCGGGCTCCTCTCGGCCAACACGGACAGCAAGATGCGGCAGGTCACGGCGCTCAGCAGCTTCGAGCTGAGCATGAGCTCCATGTACGCCATGGACTGGCCGGCCATGCGCGACAACTTCCTACGCTGCGTCGAGCTCAACAACTGGAGCCACGCGCTGTACTACTTTATCGCCGGGTGCGCCGAGCTCGAGATATACCGCGACGCGGTCCACGCCGCCGCCGCGCTGCCGGACGGCGACCGGGACCGGGGCGTCCTGCAGACCGAGGCGCAGAAGCACAAGAGGGCTGCCGAGGAGTACCTCAAGAAGGCGCCCACCGTGGCCGGGAAGAAGCGCTTCATGGCGCGGCAGCTGCCGTTCGAGGTGTTTGTGGGCCGCAAGCTGCTGAAGTGGGAGGAGCGTGCCAAGGCGCTCGGGGTTGACCTCGCGGACGCCGTGGGCGTCAGCCCGGCGATGGAGATGATTTACCTGTGGAACGGCAGCAAGCGTATGGGGACCAAGTACCTAGAGAAGGCCAGGGAGTTGTTGGCGTGGGAGCGCTGCACCGCGGACGAGGAGAAGGTGGCAAGGATGAGGGAGGAGCAGGACGAGGTGGCGATTGGGGTGCTGGCCGAGTCGGCGCTGTTGAGGCAGCTGGGCAGGGGCGCCGATGCGCGGGCTTTGGTCGAGCCCCTGCTGAGCATGGACAAGTATGTTCTCTCCCGCCCTTCCTTTTCTCACTCTCTTGCGGACGGGTGCTAACTGTGATTCCCGTAGAACCCTGTTTCGAGGACCCACGAAGGACGACTACTGCCAGGCCGCGGCCAATTACGAGATGGCCGCGGTGGCGTGGATCGATGTGTACGCCACGGATGAATGGCCCAAGGGCACCCCCGAGGAGGTCGAGGCGTTCCGACGACAGAAGGCGGAGGAGTGCCGTCAGTATTTGGACAAGGTCTCCAAGTGGGAGAGCTTCGTGCTCGATGCCCGGTTCGGCATGAGGGTCAAGGCCGGCATGGAGACGGTCGAGTGGGTGAGGACGAAGAAGGGGTGGGCATGATTGGCTTCGTCTTGGCTTACCGGGGTGCGTCTTGGAATACACGACAGGGAATGGGATATAGATGCCATGTTTGTTTCGGTAAGAATAGACCCGGATTGTATATACGGGACTTTTGGACAGCGGCACGAGCAGGATAGACGGTGAACGGTACACACTGACGTTGGACCCAAAGTTGAACACCTCCCATTGCGTTGGATCTTGACGAAACCTGCCCCCCTCCCACGCCTGATATCTGCCCCCCTCACCTCTCAAATCGCTCACCGCATATCCAAGCTCGTCCCCACCGCCCGGTCCAGCACGCATAATACTGGATGTTGGCTTCCGGCGGCCATGTGTGGGGTTGTTTTGCAGACGAGGGCCATGATGGCCAACAGACCAACTCAACTCTGCCCTGTTAGGTATTACGCGGGGATGCAAGCGTGGCTGATAAGACGGCAGCCTCGCCTCCTGTCAGGCCTCCCGAGTTTGCGGGCTTCCCGGATTTCTAGTCAGCACGGATTTTCCTAAGATCTCTTACAACGTTTAGCAGAGTCGTTCTGCCCCTGCCGCGATACACACAGCACATGGCAGTTCGAGAACGGGAGTTGATGACGTCACCGAACACCAGATCGGCCTCGCTGATATCAAAAGCGGTCTGCCGTGGCAGAATCCAATGTTACACCGACTGCGAATTTCAGATTGCGACTTTGCAATCTCAGAGCTGGATGAGCTGCAATCGGCAAGGGGGTCGGGGCCGAGTGTTCACTGGCTAGAATTGCAGGGAATCACATGGCTGGTCGTGGGATGTCGCATCGGCCTCGCGCATTTGTCCAGAGCGTTGAGGTTACTGAATCGGTCCGGAGGACGGCGAACCAGCTTTTCTGTCTGTCAGCCCAGAACCCAAATCACGGCTGTGGTGTTCATCCCGTCGGGTCGCTGATCGCTGGGTTGGGACGAACCCCGCGCGCGGCAGCCCGGTGGTCCCTGGAATCCCCCATCCCTGAACTTTTGGTGGGGGTTCGAATGCGCCGAAGCCCGAGGGATGGACCCCCAATCCCTTTTGCAGAATCTGGGGTCACGACGCGTTTTTATTACTGGTAGCGTATTCCTGGGTCCTGCGTCCTTGACTCCTCGTTGGCTGCGACAGGTTTCGGGTGGCCGAGCCTGTTGCGGGTCAATTGGCCGAGCAAGCTGCATCGGAGATCGACTTGGGGCGCGGGCTGTCAAGCTTGGGAGGGTCGAGGGAAGCGAGGAATTGCCTGCATCTCAGGGGTCGGGCGCACAGGCCACTCGCAAAAGTCAATGCACCCCTTCCATTCGCGCTCGCTCACAGCTGCTTCCTGCATGAGACACACCTCGACCTTCATCAGCAAATTGGCTCACCTCGATCAATCAGACTGGACGAGCCACACTCGCTCGCTCTGCTTTCTCTGTCTGAGCGTGGCATCTTGTCCGAGGAACAAATCGGCCGAATCGATCGAACCGGACCCACCAGGCCGACAGAGACAGACCCCTTGCCCCCGGAATCGCAGAGCGATTATTTGCTCCACACCTCCGATTGCAACCCGCATCCTTTCGCGCGCCGCGTGACAATTTTGGCGCCGCTTTTTCCCAGCAAACAGAAACGCCCTGCGCTGCTGCATGGCGTCGCCCATCCATCCCACCGCCAAAACACCCGCCGTCGCTGTGCGATACAGCCAGTCCTCCATTGACGAACGGTCGGACCGGCTCGCCGTTTCATACACAGTATTTGACGTGAGCAGCTGAGTTAACTGTTATCGTCAACGCTGTCCGCCGTCTCATCTTTGCTGCCGCTCGGTCCACATCGCCGTCTTGGTCTCGGACGGCTCGTCCGCTCTCGTCGACGCCGGGTCCTCCTCCTGCATGCAGGCGCAAACCTGCATCAGCCAGTCTCAACCATTCCACCGACGCACACCGCACTCGCCCACGCCCACGCCGCATGCGCTCGAGACACGACGATCAAGAGTCGTCCTGAGACTTCGATCCACGTCAACCCCTGAATAGCCTCCCCAACCCCTCCCGGCCCTCCTGCGCCCTGCCGACAAACCCGGTTAGCAGAACTGCACCATAATACCCGAGCCGCGCCGCCGGCGCCGGCCCTATCGCCATGATGGATCAATCCTCCCTAGCCGCCGCCCCGCCTCCCATCCCTCGCAGGTCTCGCGAGCGCGAGCGTCCCCGGCTTCTGTCTCCTGACCGCATCCAACCCTCCCGCCGCCGCGATCCATCCCACCCTGCTCCGGCCCATGCTACGCGCGACCGCGGCCGCGACCGTGACTCCACCGACGTCTTTGCCGACTGGACCGCCCGAGATCGAGAGCGCTACGCCGCGCGCTACCTCCGAGACCAGGAAGACGACCAGGTCGGCCCCCTCCCTGCTGCGTCGCCCGAGGTCATCTCATCCTTGATCACGTCTCTCTCGACCATATCCAGGCCAGTGAGCAACCACTTCGACGGCCCCTCGTACCTCACTCCAATCGGCCTCGGAAGCCCTCTCAATCTATCGGTTCCCGGCTCCCCGACTGGTGGCTCATTCGGCGTCGACTACGGCGCCTACGCCCAGCCATCGCTCAGACAACTGCGAGACGAGGATGTTTCTCTAGAGGAACTCGCCGCCAGCGCCCCAGTCGTCCGGACGTCGAAGCCCCCCAGCGGCCGGTCAGCGCTGACCGCCCCCAGGTCGCCTAGGAGCCCGGGGACCCGGGACGGCCTGAAAGGGCTCCTTTCGCGCCGGAGTAGCGGCGGCGTCTCCCGCCCATCGAGCAGAGGATCTGTCACATCTGCCGCCGAGAGCATTGGAAAGCTGAGCGTCGAGCGCGGCCACGAGCCCCTCTCCCCTGGCGCCGAAGGGTTCGGCGTAAGGAAGCAACAGTCGCAAGACAGCTGGGGCAAAAAGGCCACCCGGAACCAGCGCGGGCTGATGTACATGAGCAGCAAGGAGCAACTGCGGGAAAAGGAAGCCGAAAAGAAGCGTGCCAGCATCGGCGCAGTCGGCGGAAACGCGAACAGGCTCTCGGCGAGCAGTTCCATCACCCCGCGCCTGGATCCTCTCGCCGCCGAGTCGATCATCAACGAGGAGTCCAACGGGGATCTTCTCGCCAGCCGCGAATACACAGCTGCATCTGACGGCCAAGGCGAGAGTCTTGCGAGCCCTCGGCTGATACCCGCCAGAGATTCGTCGCTGAGGAAGGCCGGGAGCGCAAAGAGGGGATCAGCGAGGACGTCCCGAACCTCAAAACGAGACAGCGACGGCGCCGCATACGGTACGATCCTAGAGCTTGAAGAACAGGCCGGCGGGGCCCGTGCCTTGCATCCCCGTCCCAGTCAACGGCAGGGTCAAGGTCTCGACCCTTTGCGCCTCTCTGCCGCTTTGCCGCAAGAAAACCGGGCGTCATTGACCAAACCTCGTACCGACGCCTCCGGTACGAGCCCTTCCACTCCCGCCATCGCCATGTTCCCAGACACGGATCTGGCCGACGATGGGGCGCCTTCCCCCGCTGTGGCGCAAGGCCGTCGGCGGGACCGGGACGCAAGCGCCGAGTATCGAAGGCGTTCCGGTCGCCTAACACCCGACCCGTTCGGTGGCTACGCAAGCGAGAGCGGTGCCAGCACGACCGTCAAGATGAAGCACAGCAGCACGAAACTCAAGCGGCTTTCGGGCGCCGCAAGCCCCTTGCCCGACACCCCGACCGAACCAAAACCTCGGAGATCGAATGCCAGGCATAGTGACCAGCCGCACGTCGCATACGAGCGGCCACAAAGCGCCGACAGCATTGACGATTCCGTCGAGAGCTACCTTTGCAGTCCTCGGCTCAGCCAGACCATCAAGCATCCTCAGACCGGCCGGTCGATCAGCTTTAGCGAGGTTGGAGACCCGAACGGGAGTGCCGTCTTCTGCTGTGTCGGCATGGGTTTGACAAGATACATCACGGCCTTCTACGACGAGCTGGCCTTGACCCTGAGATTGCGCCTCATCACCCCGGACCGTCCCGGTGTCGGCGACAGCGAGGCGTACACTGATGGCACCGCGACACCATTGGGCTGGCCTGGTACGTAACCGTTGCAGAGTTGGCGGCCTCCTTTGCATGTAACTAACGCTCTGTGCACAGATGACGTCTATGCCATTTGTCAGGCTCTCAAGATCACAAAGTTCTCCATCCTAGCGCACTCAGCCGGCGCCATCTACGCCCTTGCGACGGCGCTCCGCATGCCCCAGCATATCCGGGGCAGGATACACCTGCTCGCCCCATGGATACCGCCGTCGCAAATGAGCGTGTTTGGAGCCAGCGAGAAGACACCATTGCCCCCCACAAACGCAATACCCACCAGCCAGAGGATCCTGCGGGCGCTCCCCACGCCATTTCTGAAGGCCGCCAACAGCAGTTTCATGACGGCCACGAGCTCCAGCATCACGAGCTCCTTGCCAAAGCAGAAGCGGGCGAAGCGAGACAGGAAGACCAACGCGACGACTGGCGTCAAGGAGAACAAGGATCAGCCAAAGGGCATGTTCCACACGGCGTTGGAGAACAAGGAAAACCTCAACCTCAACTCGAAGGACTTCCCAACCATTCCGGGCGCTGATGAGGACATGGACCGCATCCGGCCGACCGGGAACGCGACAGGTCCATCTCAGAACCCCGGCATTGGCGGCCACCGCCACCGCCGGTCCAATTCTTCCCATGTCGGATTCGGGCGCCAGTCGGACCGGGACGACCAGCTCCTCTTGACGGCGGCCGCGCTGGCCAGTTCACAGATTGCAGACCGCGAGCGGCAGGAGTTGTACGACAACCGCCTGACCCACGCGATCTGGCACCTGGCGACGACGGGCGCCAACCCGGCAGTAGACCTCCTCGTGTGCCTGGAGCGCCGACACACTATCGGGTTCCGGTACGTCGACATCACCAGGCCGGTCGTGATCCACCACGGCAGCCGGGACACGCGGGTGCCGGTGGACAATGTGAGGTGGCTTGGCAAGACGATGCGGCGGTGCGAGGTGCGCGTGCTGGAGGGCGAGGGGCACGGCCTGATGGCCAGCGCCCAGGTCATGGGCGGCGTGCTCATGGAGATCAGCAAGGAGTGGGAGGAATGGAGCCGCGTGACGGGCGCGACGAAGAGGGAGAACGAGAGGACGACGAGGAGGACCACAATCGGGCAGGCGTGGTGAGAGAACTGCCGCGCTTGGGTTTGCCCCAGTCAGCTTCTGACGGGCGGGCCTCATGAACTTGATGCCGTATGCGGAAACTGTCACGATACTCGACATAATCACTAATACATATACGAGAACTCTTATTGAATACATCCCCTCAAAAATATCCATGCTCAGCCTCCCCAACCCTTACCAATACAGTTCAACCCACCCCCAAGACCGCAATCTCCGTCCCCATCACACCTTCGTCCCCTCACAAATCAAAAAAGGAAACACCACCACCGGCCCCAGCACCCCACTCCCCGGCTCCGTCTCAACAGCCTTCTCCATCTCAAACGCCCTCTCAACCTTGACCTCCACGAACCCCGCCCCCTCCAACATGGCCCTCATCTCCGCAGCATCGATCCCGTGCCGCTCCACCCCTTCCATCTTGGCCTCGGGATGGAACTTGCGCGCCTCGGGCCCGAACGCCTCGAAATCCGTCACCATCACCCTGCCGCCTGGCGCAAGACACCCGTTGATGGTGGCGAAGACCTCGGGAAGAGAGGGGATGTGGTGCAGTACCAGGTGGGAGACGACGAGGTCGAAGCGGCGCGGGGAGGGCAAGGGTTGGTTGGTGAGCGGGTCGGTGCAGAGGAGCGGGTTGTCCGGGGAGGTGAGGAGGGTGCAGATTGGGAGGATGTTTTTAGGTTGCGTCGGGTTCGTGGTGAGTTTGTGGGTGAGCGCGGCGATCATGCCTTCGGAGGGGTCGAGCGCTGTGAGGGTGCGGACGGAGGGGGCCAGGGCCAGGGAGAGCAGGCCCGTGCCGCAGCCTAGGTCGAGGACGTTGTAGGTTGAGAGCTTGGCGGGCGAGGGGAGGTGGGTTAGGTAGGCTTTGTGGGCGAGGGTTGTGGCGAGCTGGACGGAAGGGTTGGTGTCTCAGGAGAGGGCCTCTTCGTTGAAGCGGGCGGTGTTGGCTTCTGTCATTGTGGTGTGTGGGTTTGGGTGGTGTGGCGTGTTGGCGGAGGTGGGATTTGTTTGGGGAGAGGTTTGGAATTGGGGTGAGGAGATGGTTGGTGTCCTCTTTCATGTGCTGAGTGTGGTATCCGAGTCTCCGAACCGAGGGTAGACGTTGTTTGGGGAGTGGTGGAGCTCCGCAGCTGAATGAGGGGTCAAGTCCGGCCCGATGGAGATTGTGTTCCCAACGATCACTGAACACTAATTCGATCTTCGCTCCTAGTGTATGTCAGGTACATAAGTTTCGCAAAAGAGCAGAGTCGGTTCTATCCCAGAACAAAGAGCAGGCAACGCCCCTTAGGTGTGGTGATAGGCAGCTGCTAGACTTCTTCCAAGTTCCAACAGATCTTTACAAGCCTTCAAAATCGGCAGAACACCATCCTGGCACATGCATTGGCACCTGCAGCTCGTAACAACTTTTCAATCCCCTGATTTTCTGTGTCTGCTTGCCTACAGTGTGACATGTAGGGGATTCGCTGACTCTTACAAAACGCTCTGCTAAGCAGGCCCAATCGAATCTAACCCCCTCAGCCCCCTCAACCCATCAACACTGGTAGTCTGGTACCAAACAGTATCCAACTGGCACCCACCAAACG
>FJWA01003849.1_pt1 | contig 17158 bp, 8 predicted proteins | sample 1011891 | NCBI WGS metagenome assembly FJWA01 (sample SAMEA3912450, study PRJEB9761) | metagenome | biome: forest; material: soil | place: USA | collected 2011-06-22 | depth 0.1 m
AGCCAAGGAAACTCACTTTCTTGGTCTGATCTGAAGTCCAAGTCCGTGGCCATAGGCCAGAACCTGCTGGGCCTAAAACTCCCGGTGCACTCCAGGATCGGGGTGTTCCAGGAGCCTGACGTTGACTGGGTTTGCGCCATGCTGGGCGTCTGGCGAGCGGAGCACACCTACGTCCCCTTAGAACCCACGCAGGGTATCCGCCGTCTTGCCGACGTCGCGAAAGAGGCAAAGCTGGCGGCGCTGCTGATCCACGACCCCACGGTGCCGCTCGTTTCCCAGCTAACTTTGAACGACGCCGTCAAGGTCGTCAATGTGTCGACCTTGCCGGTCAGCCATCTCAGCAAGGCCTCGATTGTCTCGAACCACAAGCCGAATGACGAGGCCATGATCATCTACACCAGCGGTTCTACGGGTGTTCCCAAGGTATGTGTGCCCTGTGTGCCACGTTCAAGTTCCCAGCCGCTAAACTTGGTTGTTTTCCAGGGCATCTCGATATCCCATCGTGTCGTTGTGAACGCAGCTCGCAGCTTTCTGCATCGCTGGCCCATGTCGCCGCAGACAGTTCTGCAACAAACTGCTCTCAGCTTTGATGTCTCTTGGTGGGGTGCCATCATCGGCCTTGCCACCAAGGGGACAGTGGTTGTGGCTGGACCGGAGGCTCGCCGGGATCCGCGGGCATTGACCAACCTGATCGTTTCCAAAAAGGTCACCTTCACGTTCGCAGTGCCGAGCGAGTCCGTTGCATGGCTCCAGGGNGGTGATCTGGCTGCTCTGAGGTCCTCGGCGTGGGCGTGGCATTGCTCCGGCGGTGAGCCATACAGCCAGAACCTCATCAAGCATCTGAAGCTGCTGGACAAGCCCGACCTGCGCGCCATCAACATCTACGGCCCTACCGAGACCATGATCCCCAACGCCCATGAGGTCTTGTACCGAGACGCGTCTGCCAGCGAGGGCTCGGTTCCAATTGGTCGGGTCATGCCCAACTACACGGCGAGAGTTGTTGATGCGCAAGGTCATCCAGTCCCGGCCGGAATCCCAGGCCAGTTCCTNTTTGCCGGAGCTGGGATTGCCAATGGCTACGTCGGCAACCCTGCCCTGACGGCGGAGAGGTTTCCCAAGGACGATCTTGCTCCGCCGGAGTTTGTCAAGCAGGGCTGGGNGNTGGTCCATGGCAGCGGCGACAGCGGCTACCTGCGCGAATCTGACGGCCAATTCATCCTCCAGGGNCGGATCAACGGCGACACCCAGGTCAAGCTTCGGGGTCTCCGTATCGACATGTTGGACATTGAGGCGCAGATCCTGGCGACGGCCAAGGGCCAGATCAGCGATGCCGTGGTTCACGTGCGGAAGCCGGAGTCGAACAACTCAAGCTCCGAGTTCCTCGCGGCTCACGTCGTCTTCACCGGGGAAGGACGCACGCGCTACGTCACTGGAGCTGAGCGAGATGCGTTCCTGGACCAGGTGGTCGCGGACCTTCGCGTGCCGGACTACATGCGGCCGGCCGTCATCGCTGCCGTTGACTCTCTGCCTCTCACACACCATGGGAAGGTTGACAGGAAAGCCGTGGCCAAGTTGCCCCTGACGAGAGCGCTCGGAAAAGCCACAACAAACCCAACCAAGGCGGCGTCCCCCAGCCTCGACGCTAACGAGAACCTGTTGGAGATGAGAGACCTGTGGCTCAATATCCTCGGAGAATCGGTGCACGCACACGCTCTTGGCCCGGATTCAGACTTCTTCCTCGTCGGTGGCAACTCGCTGCTTCTGATCCGTGTGCAAGGCGANCTCAGAAAACAATACGGCCTGGATATTCCTCTTACTGAGCTGTTCCAGCGCAACACGCTAGCCCAGATGGCCGCCTTGCTAGACGGAGAGGACCGGAGAAGCACATCAGGCAGCTCCGGCATCGACTGGGCTCGTGAGATCAAGCTACAGCCTGCCCTGGCTCAGCTGCGCGCCCCCGCATCGGCGCAGCCCAGGGACGGCCTTGTCATTGCATTGACTGGCGCTTCCGGATTCCTTGGACTTGAGCTGGTCCGGCACCTGGTGCAGCTTCCAGAGGTCAAGACGGTCCACGCGCTTGCGGTCCGCAGCCAGCACAGGCTGGCCCACGTCTCGTCCCCGAAGCTTTTCATCCACCCCGGCGACCTCTCAAAGCCCCAGCTAGGCCTGTCCGACGCCGTCGCCACCGAAGTCTTCAAGACGTCCCACGCCATCATTCACAACGGTGCCGATGTNTCNTTCCTCAAGGCGTACGGCAGTGTCCGTCGCACCAACCTCGAGTCCACCAAGGACATTGTCAGACTTGCTCTCCAGCACGGCACCGTGAAGCATTTGCACTACATCTCCACCGCCGGCATCGCNACCATGCTCGCTCACGACCTTTACGAGGAGTCCTTGGGGTCTTTCCCGCCCACCAGCTCCCCAGAAGGATACGTCCTCTCCAAGTGGGCCAGCGAGCTCTACCTGGAGCGGGCCAGCGCCGTGACGGGTCTCCCGGTCACCATCCACCGGCCGACGGCCATCGTCGGCGAGGACGCGCCGCATCTCGACGTCATGTCTAACATCCTGCACTACTCGCGCAAGATGCAGATTGTCCCGGCCATGTCGGCACTCCAAGGCACTTTCCAATTCGTGCCGGTTGAGAACGTCGCGAGCGGCATTCTCGAGGCGGTGCTCGCGGGCGAGGCCCAGGCGGCCTCGGGCGGTGCGGTCCGGTATCGAAACCACAATGGCTGGCCCGAGGACACGGTCGACGTCCACGGGCTTGCGCCGTATCTCAGCAAGCAGCTGCGCAAGACGGTCACCATCACGACCGACGCCGCGTGGATTGCGCAGGCCAAGACGGCCGGCATGGCGGACGAGGTTGTCGAGTACATGAAGGGCGTCAACCTCGCGGATAGGAAAGGGGAGAAGTGGACGTTCCCGCGTGCCTTGAATGGTCCTCGTCCGCAGTGAGCTTGGGGTGGACCTTTGGTCTTGGGGTGGCCGGCCACCATTGTATCATGGGAAAGGAGCATTTCGTATGGTTGCTTTTGGGCGTATCGGCGTGCTGGGTAGCTCCGGGAGCCTTCGTTTCGGGCTCATACGTGTATTCTGTGCTTGGGCCACACTGCTTTCGCAGCTCTCGTTTGTACATTTCTCAGTTCTGTTGCCAGCTCAGTGCCGTTTGGCATAATTATGGCTTTTCTGCCGATGGGACGCGGCAGACCCACCAATCTGCCGTTCTCTTTCCTTTGTATTCTGTCTAGTTTCATTAGCAGGCTATCAAATGCCCTCATTGCATAATTGTTTACCCTGAGAGGGAAGTGATTGCTTGCATTGAGCGAGGTGAACAAACCCGAAACCCGTTGTGGATGGAGGGCTGGGTTAGGGTTGTATTGNAGACGTTTGTGGTGCGCGGTGATTGGGGTGGGAACTGGAAAATGCGGATTCANCTCGGGGCCTCTTCTTGTTTGCATAACAAGCCGCGGGGCAGAGTTGAGGTGTGTTGGGTATGCCGTTGTGTTGAACTGAAGAAAAGTGAAGAGTGACTCAGACAACGTTGAGAGACCGAAAACACGGTTCGGTGGGCACAACCCGAGCTGTCCGCTCCGTGCCGCTGTCAAGTTTACTGTGTACGAATGCGGGTAATTCCAAGTCATCAACAAGTCAATGCAAATGCTTGCACATGGATGCAGAAACGCAGGCGAGGCGAGGCGATGCAGGGTTTGCCAAGACATGCCCCACCCTAGGTGCACGGTTGCCACGGCGGCCGTTAGCGCATGTGTCGACGCAGATGCAGGGAGGTGTGCAGAATGACCCCGACGCCAAGCCAAACAGCCTCCGCCTGAAGGGGGATGGGGATCCTCCTGCTTCCGACCGACATCGACATTCGACACCGCAACGACCAACGACCAACGACCAACGACACGGCCAACGACACCGACACCGACCACGACGACGACGACAACACCGACGACAACACCCGCGCACCAGGTAAGGCGATACCGCTGCGCGCTGCGACAAGACGTCACCGACTCGCCTCTCATCGACATTTCGGACCATCACACCGCCGTCCGCGCACGCTTGGACTCCCAACCCGCTCGACACGAACGCTCGGTCGGGTATGTGTTGTCGCCGTCGCTCGGCCGCAACAAAAGGCGAAGACGTTGTTGACACAACTCTTGCCAGGATTGCGCTGCTGCAATAATCCCCGACTTTCTCTCTGACGACAGCGACACCATCTTCGCGCCGCCCGCAGCCCTCGCACCGCTCTTTTCGCAGCGACCCCTCTCACATGCGGCATCGCACAGCACAGTACGCCACCGCGTAAACAGCCAGATGTCCGAGCCGCCGTCATCACCCCCGAGGGCAGGGACCAGCGTGGAGAATGCCTTGGCATGGTACAAGGCGCAATACGAGGTGCTGGAGGGCGAGCTGTCCGAGTTCCAGGCCTCCAGCAAGGAGCTAGAAGCCGAGCTCGAGAAGGATCTGGATGCGGCAGATAAACGCGAGCGGGCGCTACGGGAAAAGGCCGAGGGCCTGAGCTACGAGGTGGAGGAGTGGAAGGTATGCCGCCTGCGCCAAAGATGCCGAGGGGACTGGCGCTGAGACGGCCTGGCTGACACATGCCCGCAGAGGAAGTACAAGGAGTCGAAATCAGAGGGAAACTCAGCACAAGGCACGCTCGAGAAGGAGATCACGACCCTCCGCGATATTAACAGGACGCTCCAGCTCCGGCTGCGCGACACCGAAGTGGCCAACGATGACTTCGAACGCCAGGCACGCACGACCACGTCGTCGCTGGAAGATCTCGAGTCCAAGTACAACGTCGCCATAGAGAGAGCCGTCATCCTGGAGGAAGAGATCAAGATCGGCGATCAGGAACGGCAGCAGCTGCGGGTGGATTCGCAACGACTCCGCGAGGAACTGGCCGATCTCAAGATCGAAGCCGAGATCCTGCAAGCCAAGATCAAGAAACAGGAATCACGCCACCTCTCCTCCCTCTCGACCGATATTTCTTCGATTCCGGGATCGCCATCGTTCTGCAACTCCCCACATTCCACCGCAAGCTCCCCGATGATCATGACCCCGCCTGATCTCAAAGCGCTGTCTGCTGCCGACACGACGACGGAGCTGCTCCAGGATCCCCCGTCGCCCCCCATGTCGGATGCCTCGTTGCCTTTGCCCAGGATTGGTGGCGGACTGAAGACACCGGCTCCACAACGGNAGAGCAGGCTTCCCTCTGCCGAGAACAGCATCACCCCGAAGCCGAGGGCGTTCACGGCATCGACGTCGTCAACTCGCACAACTCGCGTNGCAACGACTTCTAATGCGATGCGAACACCGGCCCACCGATCCTCGGCCGCCAAATCAGCCCGCCCCTCCACTAACAAGCTCCCACAATCCAACTCCCTCACCCACATCCGGACCCTAACGGCGCAAATGCAACGACTGGAAGCGCGGGTGCAGTCGGCCCGCTCCAAGCTCCCAGGTCCAGGCCCCACCAGCACACCACCCCGCTCGTCCCCTCGGGGCATGGTCGTCCCATCAACTGTCACAATCCGCAGCCGCAAGCGCGCCCTCGGCTCCACCGCCTCGTCCAGCGCCGCCAGCCTCGCCGGCTCCGACACCACCCCGTCTTACTCCCGCCACGCCCCGTCCGACTCCCGCGCCAGCATCTCCTCCACCTCCACGAGCAAACACGTGCCCCGCCTCAGCACGTCGGGCGTCTCGCGTCTCTCCTTCGGGCCCCTCCCCAACCGCAACCCCCCCACCTCCAACGCCATGGAGGCCGACTTCTCGCGCCCCAGCAGCCGCGCCAGCATCTCCAGCTACGCCCGCCCCGCCAGCCGCACCGATTCCCACGCAGGTAACGTCTCGGGCATCATGCCGCCCCCGCGGCCCATGAGCCGCGCCAGCCTCTCGGGCATCCGCCCGCGCAGCAGCCTCGGAGGCAGCTATGCTAGCCAGCACGTCAGCTACAGCACCGCCGAGGTGGACGAGCTGGACGCGCCCGAGCTGCGCACGCCCAGCCGCAGGGGCACGTATTCCCGCCTCGAGATGGAGGCGGCGGTGGCGGGGGCGAGCGGGATCCCCGTGCCGGCGAGCGGGATCCCGATGCCGAGCTCGAGGAGGATGAGCGGGAGCAGTGTTGGAGGTGGTGGGGGAGTGCCCGTGGGGCGGCGGACGAGTGGGAGGGTGTTGGAGGATTTGGGGGAGACGTATTGAGCGTTGGAGAGTTTTTCTCTCGTTTGTTTGGTGTGCTTTGCTTTTGGTTGGTTGGTTGGTTGAAGGGCCTGCTGCGGATGGATACCTGAGTTGGCTTTTGGGTGGCTTGGAGTGGTGGTGTTGGCTGATCACTTAACGTTAGGGGATACCTCGTCGTCTTATACAGATTACCTATTTCTTTTGTTTACCCTTTTTTCTGATGTTCTGGTCTGGGGTCGGTCTGTTGGCGAAGTGCCAGGTGGTTGTCCCCGAGATGGGTGGGGATAGTCGAGCCTGGATACACTGGCCTACCTGCCTGCCTGCCGGCTTTTCGTGTTGCGCTTTGTCATCTTGTCTGCATGGCCTCTGCTTTACGGCGATGGGTGGGAGGGAGCATTGCGAGGGGTATGTCTGGTATGGGTGGAGTCTTTTTCTGTCTCCTTTGGATTACGTCGCGGAGCACGGGATGAGATGTCGCTGTTAACTGTTAATACCCCTATGTTACTTCTCCTTTCGGAGGTCGGTTTTTGTGCGCTGTTACTGTCCTGGTCGTGGGAGTCTAGGAGAGGGTCCCGTTGCTCGGTGGAAGAACATTGGACTGCCTCCAGGCTTGTCACTGGCAACCAACTCCATNTGAACTATAGACGGACGGAATCAGGTCGGCTGTCTTGGCCGTATTCTGTACTGTATCTGATATATGTCTCTCCGCCTCCACAATCATGCGCAGCCAGGTGCATATCACCCCCTGGGCCGAGCGCCATCCATCCATCCACGCCCGTCATCCCTTGCAGCGTTCGAGAAGCTTCACCATCCCGCCACGAGGCGTGGCCGCGGGCACTGTGCAGAGAGAGTCGCTGTAGGGCTGAAAAGGGTCAAGGTGACTGGACGTTGGGACCTGTCCTTGCATGGTATGTGGGTTCTCGTACGATTCTGATGTCAGGCACCGTGGTGGGGTCGTCCCGCCTGGCTGGGCCGGCTTGGCTTGGGGCGCGGTCTGGGGAACGGCAGGCGGCCGAGATGGATCGCCTGCGGCGGTGGATGTGCAGATGCGAGGTGTGTGCACATGGTCGGAAGTACACAGTACACAGTAGCATCAACGTCACAGCAGTATCGTGGACAGGCCACGTCCTCGAGATGGCGGATTCACGCGGCCACGTTGGCAGAGAGAGAACTGGTCTTTGGCAACAGACCACGGTATTTGGTGGGCAACAGAACAGACCACGGTATTTGGTGGTCAACAACCCCACGGCCTCGGATGGCACGGCGGTCGGCTCGGTCCGTTGTCCGTGGCCCTTTGGGGACTTCGTGTGTACATGTAACACTGGCGGTATCTGCCTGGGATGCATACTGTGTACCGGTACTCACAAAGAGACCTTTGTTTCGTCTTCAACAATCACTTTTTTCGCGGCGCGGCCCGTCTGGAGACGCAAAGAACCGGAACACGATGAACTGGCAGCATCTACCTTAATGAAAGCTGCCCGGGTGANACTCTGGCTTCCAGAAGTCCCAGGCCATCGGCGAGCAAGCTTGATGGGTCTCAGTATCGCCGGGAAATCACGGGAGAGAGGACCGGATAAAGATAAAGAAACGATCCAGACGGGCGGAAGGAGAAAAAGGCGTCGTCACCTCTCCCGTCGGCAATTTGCCTGGCATTCGACAGAAAACCAAGCCCAGGTTTTCCTCGCCATGAATGAACTCCAAACCGACAGAAACGCAGTTCACGTCCGGTAACCCGAAATCCTCGTTTTCGGGTGTTGTCGTCGGTCGGGGATGAATGTTGGGGATTTGCGGGTCCAGCCCGGTCCCCTGCGCCAAGTTACGCAGTGGGGTATTTTTGGCCGAATCGGCCAGCCGGGGTCCGCGGGTCCAAGTGGGGACTCAACAATTGGGGATCTGTTTGACACCCACATCCGGTTTGGGGAGCGAGGGCCACTCCCAACGGCGGCGATGCGATGTGAACGTTAACGCGACCGGGTTTCCATATTCTCGGGGCCAAGTGCCAGGCTCGTATTGCTCTGAGAATCTCGAAAGCTGAATCTTAGCGCGCCGAGAAACCGACCAGCCAATTAATGCCAATGCAGGCGAGCTTTGCCCACATCGACGCCGACGCCGACGCTTTGCTGCCGTCCCGTTTTGTCGGAACTTGCCCTGGCAGAGAGGGCTCCACCGGGCTGATCTTTTGGACCAGGGGCGAGATGGCAGCCGAAGAAAAATGGTTGAATCGTCTGGATTCGGTTGTTGAGACTGCCGTTGTCCCGCCGCTGGTCTGTTAGTGCGCCACTCGACCCAGGTACCGAAGACTGTGGGCATCGAAGTTATCGAATGCAGACGCAACTGCCATCAACATGGCCCAGCAATCGTGGGGAAAATCCACATGCAGACGGCCTGGAGGCAGACTCAGACATCACGTCGCGCAATGGGTTGCTGTGGACGTCGGCCGGCTTTCGGACCCAACATGGCGCTGCCCGAGTCCGATGCAGCTCTTCCCGTCGGGGCTTGGCACGTCGCGTGCTATCCGACAGCATGTACCGCAACACCGGTGGGGCCGGTCAACATCCCGTTCGTGATTAAAAGAGTCCATGGCAGCGCCATTTGCTCTCGGCTGGGACTCTCTTGGTGCTGTGGAGGATGGAGGGCGAGTGACGATGTCGAGGCTCTGCCACCGAGGCTGTTTACCGGTATTTCACAGACTGCTTACTGTATTCTGTATTCTGGACCTTCGTGGCAAGAGTGGCTGTCAACTGGGATGCTCAACCGAACCCCGGCAAGGATGGGTGGACCTTCGGCCGCTGACCCCCCCTGCCGGCTTCACAGCCTGCGGGCTGACGTTGAGACGGGAGTTACATGTGTATCTTGTATCCTGTATTCTAGACTCCGTTTCGCACAGTCGTTCCTGGCCCGGCGTCTCAGTGTACTATGTATCTCGGGGCGGCGGGGTGGCTTCCCCAACGCCCTAGGTGCGAGCTGGGCTGCTAGCTTGGGAATGGAGAATCACCCTGCCGCTCTCGACTAGTCCTTGCATCTTGAACGGCCCAAATCGCAGTTTGGCGGGGAGTGCGGGAAGGACAGGGGAGGCATGGGACTTGTCCGGCACAGTCCCTCGACGAACCGCGCACACTGTCCACTTTTTTTTCGACCCTTGGCCCGGTCCCGCCTTCCGTCGCATGGGGGGTGGGTGCAAGATTCCCACCAGAATCCCGATTGCCATTCATCAATTGATGCCTCCTCCCTTTCCTTGCCCGAGGCGCGCTCTCTCCCTCCCATCCCTTCTGCTAATCCCAAAAACCTCCCTCCTTTTGTGGCAACAACCCCGGGGCACGAGACCGGCCTTCTTCTCTTCTTGTACGCTGCTTTTTAACGAGGTCTCCCTGTTCTAATCGGCGTCGAGTCCCCCCATCCTTCCATTGTGGAGATACCCCCCAGGCCATTTGCCCAACGCTGTCCATCATATCTCGACTCTCGAGGAAAGCATCCTTTTCTCGTCCACTTCTCGCCGTGCATTGAGGTTAGACTTGCTCCCCACGCCACGTCTCTGTCCCTGTTGCCAGGTCGAGAGAACGGTGCATGAGTACATGCTGACCCTCCGGCGTGACGTCCGTCCAGTCAGCATTGCATTCGGTGCTCCCCCAACTTTCTCGGAATCCGATTCGGGAAAGTCTCCGACAACCGTCCTGCAGCTCCGTCGCGAGTCTCGCCCACCCACCCTCGTGGTTTGCATAAAGTGGTAGAGGCCGGGCAGAACGGTGGCGTCATTCTCGACTCCGACGACCTCGTCCCCCAACAACAGCACAATGGGTGAACAGAACGGCCAAGGCGTGGCCAATGGCCATAGGAACGGCGTCACCGTGCCTCGTCTTAACGGCCAGGCGACGTACGCCGAGAAACATAACTTGGCTTCCCATTTCATTGGTGGCAACAGGCTGGAGGATGCTCCCGGTTCAAAAGTGAAGGAGTTTGTGGCCCGCCACGACGGCCACACAGTCATCACCAACGTGAGTTTGCCCACGCGTCGAAACCTCGGGCTCGGAGTGCCTGCTGCGTCCTGCACCTCGCTCATGGCTGACCACGCTTCGCCGCTTGCAGGTGCTAATTGCCAACAACGGTATCGCCGCTGTCAAAGAGATCAGATCGGTACGGAAATGGGCGTACGAGACGTTCGGCGACGAGCGCGCCATAAAGTTCACCGTGATGGCCACGCCGGAAGATCTTCAAGCGAACGCCGACTACATCCGCATGGCCGACCACTACGTCGAGGTCCCCGGCGGCACAAACAACCACAACTATGCCAACGTCGAGCTGATTGTCGATGTGGCAGAGCGCATGGACGTGCATGCCGTCTGGGCCGGCTGGGGCCACGCATCCGAAAACCCAAAACTGCCCGAGTCGCTGGCAGCATCACCAAAGAAGATTGTCTTCATTGGGCCTCCCGGTTCCGCCATGCGGTCCCTTGGCGACAAGATCTCCTCCACAATCGTCGCCCAACACGCAGACGTGCCGTGCATTCCGTGGTCGGGCACAGGCGTCGACGAGGTCAGCATAGACAGCAAAGGCATCGTGACGGTCCCCGACAATGTTTACCTCAAGGGCTGCGTGAACTCCTGGCAAGAGGGCCTGGCGAAGGCCAAAGAGATTGGCTTCCCCGTCATGGTCAAGGCCTCGGAGGGTGGTGGCGGCAAGGGCATCCGGAAGGTGACGGACGAGGAGAACTTCGAGGAGCTCTACAAGGCGGCAGCCAGTGAGATTCCCGGCTCCCCCATCTTTATCATGCAGCTGGCGGACAGCGCGAGGCATTTGGAGGTCCAGCTGCTCGCCGATCAGTACGGCAACAACATCTCGCTCTTTGGCAGGGATTGCTCGGTCCAGCGGAGACACCAAAAGATTATCGAAGAGGCCCCCGTCACCATCGCCAAGCCCGCCACCTTCCGGGCCATGGAGGACGCTGCCGTGCGCCTCGGCAAGCTCGTCGGATATGTGTCTGCAGGAACCGTCGAGTACCTGTACAGCCACGCCGACGACAAGTTCTACTTCCTGGAGCTGAACCCCCGTCTCCAGGTCGAGCATCCGACTACCGAGATGGTCAGCGGCGTCAACCTGCCCGCGGCCCAGCTTCAGGTCGCCATGGGTATCCCCCTGCACCGCATTCGGGACATCCGGCTCCTCTATGGTGTCGATCCGAGGACGGCGACTGAGATCGATTTCGAGTTCAAGAACCCGGGGAGCGAGAAGACCCAGAGGCGCCCGACGCCCAAGGGCCACACCACGGCCTGCCGCATCACGTCGGAAGACCCCGGCGAGGGCTTCAAGCCGTCAAACGGCGTGCTCCACGACTTGAACTTCCGTTCCAGCTCAAACGTGTGGGGTTACTTCTCCGTCGGCTCGGCCGGTGGTATCCACAGCTTTTCTGATTCGCAGTTCGGCCACATTTTTGCCTACGGCGAGAACCGTGCTGCGTCGAGGAAGCACATGGTTGTTGCCCTNAAGGAGCTCAGCATCCGTGGTGATTTCCGCACCACGGTCGAGTACCTGATCAAGCTTCTGGAGACGGAAGCCTTTGAGGACAACACCATCACGACCGGCTGGCTCGACGAGCTGATCTCCAAGAAGCTGACCGCAGAGAGACCCGACCGCATGCTGGCGATTGTTTCCGGTGCCGTCACCAAGGCCCACATTGCGAGCGAGCTCTGCCTCAGCGATTACCGCGCCGGCCTGGAGAAGGGCCAAGTTCCCGCCAAGGACATCCTCAAGACGGTCTTCCCGGTCGACTTCATTTACGAGGGCTTCCGCTACAAGTTTACCGTCACCCGCTCCAGCACCGACAGCTACCGCCTCTTCATCAACGGGTCCAAGTGCACAGTCGGCGTCCGCGCGCTCAGCGACGGTGGCCTCCTTGTTCTTCTCAATGGACGCAGCCACAACATCTACTGGAAAGAGGAGGTGGCTGCCACGCGCATCTCGGTCGANGGCAAGACATGCCTGCTGGAACAGGAGAACGACCCGACCCAGCTGCGGACCCCCTCCCCCGGCAAACTGGTCAAGTTTACCGTCGATAACGGCGCGCATGTAAGGGCCGGCCAGACCTTCGCCGAGGTGGAGGTCATGAAGATGTACATGCCGCTCGTCGCTCAGGAGGACGGCATCGTGCAGCTCATCAAGCAGCCTGGCGCGACCCTCGAAGCCGGTGACATTTTGGGCATCCTCTCTCTCGACGACCCGAGCCGCGTCAAACAGGCACAGCCTTTNGTGGGCCAGCTTCCCGAGTACGGCACCCCGGTCGTCGTCGGCAACAAGCCTTCTCAGAAGTTCAGCCTTCAGTACATCACGCTCCGCAACATCCTCCTGGGATTTGACAACCAGATCGTCATGCTCGACACTCTTAAGGAGCTGGTCCAAGTCCTCCGCGACCCCAAGCTGCCGTACAGCGAGTTCTCGGCACAGTTCTCGGCCCTCCACGCGCGGATGCCCCAGAAGCTCGATGCTCAGCTCACCCAAGCCTTGGAGCGTGCCAACCAGAGGCAGGCCGAGTTCCCCGCGCGTAACCTCTCAAAGGTGTTCCAGAAGTTCCTGGACGAGAACGTTCCCTCCCAGGCCGACGCCGACACACTCAGGACCACCCTCGCGCCGCTCACCGAGATTCTGGACATGTACACCGACGGGCAAAAGATCCGCGAGCTGAACGTCATCTCGGACTTGTTGTCTCAGTATGCAGACGTCGAGCGCCTGTTCTCCGGCCGCCGCCTGCAAGACGANGAGGTGATCCTGAAGCTCCGGGACCAGAACAAGGACGATACCCAAAAGGTCGTGCAGACCGTCCTCTCCCATAGTAGGGTTGCCGCCAAGAACTCACTGGTCCTGGCAATTCTTGAAGAGTACCGCCCCAACAAGCCCAACGTCGGCAATGTCGGCAAGTTGCTCCGGCCCATCCTCCGGAAGCTGGCGGAGCTCGAGTCTCGCCAGACCGCAAAGGTCTCCCTCAAGGCCCGCGAGATCCTCATTCAGTGCGCGCTCCCGTCTCTCGAGGAAAGGACGGCGCAAATGGAGCACATTCTCCGCTCGTCCGTCGTGGAGTCCCGATACGGCGAGACCGGTTGGGATCACCGGGAACCGAGCTTGGAGATTCTGAAGGAGGTTGTCGACTCGAAATACACCGTCTTCGACGTGCTGCCGCTCTTCTTCGCTCACGACGACCCCTGGGTGTCGATCGCCGCCTTGGAGGTTTACGTCCGCCGGGCTTACCGTGCGTACATCGTGAAGAAGATCGAATACCACAGTGACGAGACCGACACGCCGTCATTCGTTTCCTGGGACTTTGCGCTGCGTAGGATCGGCCAGCTGGAATTCGGGTTACCTCTGCAGTCGCCGACTCCGTCCACCCCAGGCACTCCCGTTGACCACAACTTCAAACGCATCAGCTCCATCAGCGACATGTCGTACTTGTCCCAAAAGACCCAAGAGGAGCCGACACGCAAGGGTGTGGTCATCCCTTGCAGGTATCTCGACGATGTCGAGGAGTTGTTGCCACGGGCTCTGGAAACCCTCCCCTTTTTGGGCGGTATGCGCAAGAAGAGCACTAGCGTCCTCACTCAACTCAACGACAAACGTCGGCCGGGCGGCGCNTCTCTGCGCCTGGAAAACACCGACGAACTTTCCGCCGTGGTCAACGTCGCCGTTCGGGACGCCGAGGGCCGCAGCGACGATCAGATCCTGCACGAGCTCTTGCCTTTGATCAAGCGATCCAAGGACGAGCTCTTCGCTCGTCGCGTCCGCCGTCTTACGTTCATCTGTGGCCGGAGCGACGGCTCATACCCTGGCTACTTCACCTTCAGGGGCCCCAACTACGACGAGGATGACAGCATCCGTCATATCGAGCCATCCCTCGCCTTCCAGCTCGAGCTCGGGCGCCTGTCCAAGTTCAAGATCAAGCCGGTGTTCACCGAGAACAAGAACATCCATGTCTACGAGGGCATCGGTAAAGATGTCGAGACGGACCGGCGATTCTTCACTCGTGCCGTCATTCGCCCGGGCCGTCTCCGTGACGAGATTCCTACTGCCGAGTACTTGATCTCGGAAGCCGATCGAGTCATCAATGACATCTTCGACGCGCTCGAGATCATCGGCACCAACAACTCGGATCTCAACCACATGTTCATCAACTTCAGCCCAATCTTCCAGCTGCAGCCCCAGGAGGTCGAACACTCGCTGCAGGGTTTCTTGGACCGGTTCGGTCCTCGCGGGTGGCGTCTGCGCGTCGCGCAGGTCGAGATTCGTATCATATGCACCGATCCTGTGACCGGCGAGCCGTATCCNCTGCGTGTCATCATCACCAACACGTCGGGGTACGTGATCCAGGTCGAGATGTACGCGGAGCGCAAGTCCGAGAAGGGCGAGTGGGTGTTCCACTCNATCGGCGGCACTACCAAGATCGGCTCGATGCACCTGCTCTCCGTCTCGACACCGTACCCGACCAAGAACTGGCTGCAGCCCAAGCGATACAAGGCTCATATCATGGGCACTCAGTATGTCTACGACTTCCCGGAGCTCTTCCGCCAGGCGATCCAGAACAGCTGGACCAATTCTGTCAAGACGCACCCGGCTCTNGCTGGCCTGCAGCCGCCTGTTGGTGAATGCATCGACTACAACGAGCTCGTGCTGGACGACCAGGACAACTTGGCCGAGGTGGCGCGCGAGCCTGGCACCAACAGTTGCGGCATGGTCGGCTGGCTCATCAACGCTCGTACGCCCGAGTACCCCAAGGGCCGCAAATTCGTCGTCGTTGCCAACGATATCACGTTCAACATCGGTTCTTTCGGCCCCAAGGAGGACAACTTCTTCTTCAAGTGCACCGAGCTGGCCCGCAAGCTGGGCATCCCTCGCATCTACCTGTCGGCCAATTCCGGTGCGCGCTTGGGTCTCGCCACCGAGCTGATGCCTCACTTCAACGTTGCCTGGAATGACGCGGAGAAGCCCGAGGCCGGATTCAAGTACCTCTACCTCAGCGATGAAAGCAAGCATCGGTTTGAGAACGATGTCATCACCGAGGAAGTCACGGAAGATGGGGAGAAGCGCCACAAGATCGTCACCATTATCGGTGCCGAAGATGGCCTGGGTGTCGAGTGCTTGCGCGGGTCTGGCCTGATTGCGGGCGCCACGAGCAGAGCNTACAACGACATCTTCACCTGCACACTCGTNACCTGCCGCTCAGTTGGTAAGTTTTCCTCACGCAGATGGCCCATCCCTGTATCACGCAAACTGACCCCCTTTTCCAGGTATCGGCGCGTATCTTGTGCGTCTCGGCCAGCGTGCCGTGCAGATCGAGGGCCAGCCCATCATCCTCACTGGTGCGCCCGCGCTCAACAACCTGCTCGGACGTGAGGTCTACACGTCCAACCTCCAGCTCGGTGGCACTCAGATCATGTACCGCAACGGCGTGTCGCACTTGACCGCTAATGACGACTTTGCCGGTGTCTCCAAGATCGTGCAGTGGATGTCGTTCGTCCCAGACAGGCGTAACAACCCTGTTCCCATCAGCCCAAGCGTGGATTCCTGGGACCGCGACATCGTCTACACCCCGCCGGTGCAGAAGGAAAGCTACGACGTGCGGTGGATGATCGGCGGCAAGGAGGACGAGGCTGGCTTTCAACCCGGCCTGTTCGACAAGGACTCGTTCGTCGAGACCCTGGGCGGCTGGGCCCGCACCGTTGTGGTGGGACGCGCCCGCCTCGGCGGCATCCCCATGGGCGTGATTGCTGTCGAGACCCGGGCTGTCGAGAACATCACGCCGGCCGACCCTGCCAATCCCGACTCGATTGAGCAGCTGACCAACGAGGCCGGCGGCGTGTGGTACCCCAACTCGGCGTTCAAGACGGCCCAGGCCATCAACGACTTCAACCACGGCGAGCAGCTCCCGCTCATGATCCTGGCCAACTGGCGCGGTTTCTCGGGCGGCCAGCGCGACATGTACAACGAGGTTCTCAAATACGGCTCTTTCATCGTCGATGCCTTGGTCAAGTTTGAGCAGCCCGTCTTCATCTACATTCCGCCCTTCGGCGAGCTCCGCGGCGGCTCGTGGGTCGTCGTGGATCCGACCATCAACCCCACCGCCATGGAGATGTACGCAGATGTCGAGGCGCGCGGCGGTGTCCTAGAGCCCGAGGGTATTGTCGGCATCAAGTACCGCAAGGACAAGCAGCTCGAGACCATGGCCCGTCTCGACCCGCTGTACTCTAGCCTCAAGAAGCAGATGGCCAAGGAGGGCCTGTCCAAGGAGGAGACGGACGCCATCAAGAAACAAATGACGGAGCGCGAGCAGCAGCTTCTGCCCGTCTACGCCCAGATCAGCCTGCAGTATGCCGACCTGCACGACCGGGCCGGGCGCATGAAGGCCAAGGGAGTCATTCGGGAGGTGCTCGAGTGGCGCCAAGCCCGCCGCTTCTTCTACTGGCGCGTGCGGAGAAGACTCAACGAGGAGTACATTCTCCGGCGCATCACGAGCGTGGCCTCACACGCCGGGGTCCACAACAAGGTCGACACTTCGTCGTCTCTGAACACGGCCGAGGCTCGCAAGCGCCACCTCCACCTCCTCGAGGCGTGGACCGGCATTGCGAACTTTGACACTAGCGATCGCGAGGTGTCTGTGTGGTACGAGGAGAACCGCAAGCTGGTCCACGACAAGATCGATGCCCTCAAGAACGAGGCCATCACNGCCGAGATGCGGGAGCTTGTTCGGGCCGGCACCACGAGCAAGGATGCTACGGCGAATGTTGCTTGGANGGGCGTGCGCGACATGCTGCGCGTGATGCCGGTGGAGGAGAGGGAGAAGATTCTCGAGTATCTCAAGCATGTTTAGAGGGTATACATCCGATTCGGAAAATGGGGGGCGGGAAGGAGGGTACAGCGGCTAGAGTTGGCTTTTTCTTCAAGGCGGTCAAAGCTGGGCGTGTGCAATCGAGTGTATGGTTAGGTTTCTTGAACC
>FJWA01003762.1_pt1 | contig 16989 bp, 25 predicted proteins | sample 1011891 | NCBI WGS metagenome assembly FJWA01 (sample SAMEA3912450, study PRJEB9761) | metagenome | biome: forest; material: soil | place: USA | collected 2011-06-22 | depth 0.1 m
GTCCCCTATTTTCGCCCAGAAACGGCATGTCCGTCTGCCGGTCGAGAAAAAACCTCAATAGTCTGGTAACTGATACAGCGGCCGCGGCTGACTCCTTTTATGGATCCGGAAGATCGGTCTTGGGGTTGCGAGGGAGGGTCGTATCTGTCAATCGCTCGGCTCGCAGCGCTTCGAGTATGCGAGGGGGCGAACCAATCAGCTGCCCTGCTTTCATGATTGGTTCCCCTGAGACGGGCGTCGACGGCGAGCCACGGACGGGAGGAATTTGTTTGATGGTGAGCGTGAGCCTGCCAAGCAACGTGAGTCGCGCATCTCTCCTGTGACAGCCGAGACTCAAAAAGGTATCTCAACTTGCAGACACGAGGGGTGACAGCAGGCTCTGCTCGTTGTGCGATCGTGCTGCTGCCCGGCGGCGGCGACGGCATCGGAGCTGAACACTGTTTTTCCTGCGCTGAATTTCATGCACTTTGTGGCCTGCAGCTCGTCCGATGTGATCGCCAGAAAACGTGCCAATGGCATTTGGCGAAGGCCTTTACCGTTGGCTTGGATCGTGCTCCCGTTGGCTGTTGAGCCGCTGCGAGAAGTGGCGTCGTCTCGTGCATCGTTGAGTAATCCTACGGGCAGAATATGTATGCGCACCAGAGAAGGCCGCGCAAAGTCGCCGTTTTGATGGCCGAAATGCTCTGTGGCACTGCCTGCATTGCTGCCACTTTCAGATTTCTGGCTACACCGTGTTGCCTTCACCGTGAAAATGTCAACGTCACAAGTCTCGAACTGCTGGTCTTGTAGGGCTGAGGTTGGCTGTTGCGAAGCCCGACTTGGCGGGGTGGCGGGGCATTTCTCGCGGGCCGTTTCGTGCCACCCAATAAAATTTTCAGATACAGCGCCGCAGCGCCGCAGAGATCTTGAACTCACTTTTCAAGGCAAGACGGCATCTTCCGCCTCGGTGACTGATTGAGAAGCTGCCGACCGCAACGGACAGAAAGTACAACAACATCAAAATGCCGAAAGCCAAAGCCAGAAAGGAAGAGCCCGTCGAGCCCGGGTCCGACATCGTCATGGAGGAGGCGCCGACCTCTCACCAACCTGAGAGCAGGGATGATATGTCGGTGGACCAGGACGAGGACGACGAGGCCGGAGACGTTGAGGAGGACGAAATCGAGGAGGAGGAAGACGTCCAGAGAGTGAGGCTGGTATGTTGGGGTTGCCTCTCCTTCGGCTGTCCGTGGTGCGCAGCAACGTCGAGATGTCGAACTGACACGATCATGGCTAGCTCCCTGGCTCAACACCTACTGCCGCTTCCTTCGAGTTTCTCAATGAGAGCCACACTCTGGGGAATTCCCTGAGGTACATCATCATGAAGAAGTGAGTCTTTGCCCAGGCCACCCACTGTTTCTTCAGGTTGCTAACCGGACCCAGCCCCGACGTCGAATTCTGTGCATATGCCATTCCGCATCCCTCTGAAGCAAAGATGAATGTCAGGATCCAGACTTTTGGTGAGTTTGAACAGGACGTGAGAGGCCTTCAATCTGCATGCATTTGCTGACCATATTTACCAGAGGGCACGACCGCGATCCAGGCGTTGGAGAAGGGGCTGCGGGACCTGCAGGAGCTTTGCGATGTCGTGAGCGACAAGTTCATCGACGCTAGGGAAAGGTTTGCGGCAACTGCCTCTTCATAGCCATCTAGTTTCCAGGGTCAAACAGAGGACGGCGTTTCGGGCGTGGGTTGGGGGTTTGGGTTACGCATAGACAGGGCACGGCACGTATGGACGATCTATGTAGACCCGTTGCGTTCTGGTATGTGGTATTTTATTGTTTTATATACACTGTAAACAAGAGGGCGTGATGCCTTACTCTAGTTGCGTCCCTAAGCGTCATGAATCAGTATGAAAGCTGCGAAATCGACCAGGGGGCGGACGACTTACCTCCAGAAACCCGGTAATGAAATTCGAGGGCAGCCTCTTGCCCCCCCTGAAGTTTTCGTCTTTGAAGAAGGACATGAGGTGGTTCGACTGGCGCCAGAAGTTCATGGTTTCCTATGACAGCCAAGTATCAGCCCCAGCTCTTCGAGGCACACGCTGCGTTGGGCACCGGGGTGCGCGGGCCACGGTCTCTCCCACCCGTAGCCCCACCACCCCTCGATCGCGGTCGGGACGCCGAGATGCTCACTTGGTAGTCGGCCGCGCTCTTGAAGAGAAGAACGTCCACCACAGGTAGCTTGTTGACGAATCGCTGGCGCTCAAACTCCTGCCTCATGCGGGCGCGGATGGCGGACACGGGCTTGGGGATGTGGTACATGGTCTGGATCTCGGGCGCCTGGAAGACAAATGTGGTCAGCACGATCCTCGGCCCAGAATTTCGCAAACAGCCTCCGCTGCAGACTGTCATACCGCCCGGATCCAGTCGCGATATGCCGCAATCACCCTCCGCTTGGCCTCGGACCAATTGGCCGCTGCTGCTCGTCAGTCGCTGGTCGAAGGCGGGTGCGAGATTGATCCGAGCTCACACTGCTTCGTGGTAACGGCAAATTGGGTCGGTGAGATCGCCATGGCGGCCGAATTCGTGGTCGTTGTCCGGACGGTGGGAAATCAGCAGTCGTGCGGTTGGATTCCCGATTGCTTCATCGAGTGACGGCGTTACCCCAGAAGCTTGGATCAGCCAGCAGCTTCCAGCAGGGCCCCACTTCGAGACAAGGCTGCTTAGTCACCATTTCAACCCAGCCAAGGCCTTGATCACTTCGAACAAGCAGCCTCATCGAAGCTCTGTCCCAACTCCAAACCACGCCCTGCCGAGAAGCTCTCGACCCCTCTCAACCCATAATAACAACAAGACAAAAAGACCACAAATAAACGAGGAGGAAAACAACCAAAAACAAAGCGAACCCCCCCGAAAACCAACACAACATGCCGGCCATCCGCCCCGCCTCCAAGCGCAAGGCGCCCCCCGACGGCTTCAGCGACATCGAAGAAGACCTGCTCATCTTCGGCAACAAGATGAAGGACGCGCAGAACACGCCGACCGACAACATCCCCAAGCACCAGGCGCAGTGGCCCATCTTCCAGATCGCGCACCAGCGCAGCCGCTACGTGTACGAGCTGTACTACGAGAAGGAGGCCATCAGCCGGCAGCTGTACGAGTGGCTGCTCAAGAACGGCTACGCCGACGCCATGCTCATCGCCAAGTGGAAGAAGCAGGGGTACGAGAAGCTGTGCTGCCTGCGCTGCATCCAGACCAAGGAGACCAACTTCAACTCGACGTGTGTCTGTCGCGTGCCGAGGGCCCAGCTGAAGGAGGACCAGGAGGTGCAGTGCGTTTCGTGTGGGTGTAGGGGGTGCGCTTCGACGGATTGATGCGGGTACATTACATCACGTTGCCTCTCTGGGGTCGGTTTTGGGGGGGAGAAGTGCGTGGGCGAGGTTCGTCGCGGGTTTAAGGATCGGGTGGTGTGGTCCTACGGAATCGTCCAACGAATGTTTCCGCTGTCTGGAGCAGAGGTTGGGAAGTTCGAGAGAGACTGTAAGAGCTGCCACCCGTCAGTCATTTTCTTACCTACATATTAATGCTCACCGGGGCAGGGACGGGATATCAAAAAGCCAGGGTGGGTGGCGGATCTAGGGTTACGAAGTAATGACTCTATCAAGAAGCATGCTATTTCAGCCAGTATGTTGCGTCTTCCAAGCCTTGACCCGTACCTCTCCGTTAGGTCATAACCCTCATGCTCATACGCCCACCAAAGGATTCCCGTCTCCGAACTACCGTTTGGCGAAACCGGCCTTTTTGCCTCTCCCAAACCGGACGCTCATGGGCACAAACTGCAGCGCCGACATGGCGCCGGACAGATCCTCCATCTCCTGGTCTGGCTGCGGCTCGGGGCTTTCCTGGCTCGAGTCTGTTGTTGGGCGGGCATCCGCTGACGCGACCGTTTTGTCCCGGACGACGGGTTCCGAATCTTGACCTTGCGGAGAGCGCGGGCGCGAAGCAGCAGAGACACTCGATGTCCAACGGCGGCCGCCACGGCCCTCTTGGAGCAAAGACCGCCGGCCATCGATGCCGTCCCGCGTAATGGCGAAGAAGAAGTTCTTGGGGTACATGTGCTTGTCGACCAGGTGCATCTTCCGCTTCTGAGGCGTTTTGTATTTTCTGTCGCATCCCTCCACGAAGCACGAGTACTGAGGCGGGCGGTTAGGTGGCTGGCGAGCGTCTTGAGAATCGAGCATTCCTTGAAACTCACCGTACGGTCGCCCCTCTCTCTCTGCGCCTGGACAAACGAGTCGTGCATCTCCTCAATGTGTACGCCGAGGAGGTGGGCAGACGGGAAGTTCTTTCGACACTCGGCGCAGCGGTTGGTGTGTTGGTCTCTATGATGGGTTTCGTATGCGCTGTAGGACGAGAACACCAGCGGGGTTTTGTGGGGGGGCAGCGAGCAGTGGATTGCAACCTCGCTGCTGTTGTCATTGTCGGACAGATCAAGCTCGGTGATTTTGGCAGCAGGCGGCGAAGCATCACCTTCGCCGCTGCTGGTTTCCTTCGGCACACCATCCCCTTTGACGCCCAGATTCTGAGCGGTTGGCGCGGCTTCTGTTGGAGGGGCCTCTTCGGGTTCGCGTGGGCGCTTCATCCTCTGGAGTCTCTGAAAGTGAAGATGTAGGAGAACCTAAGTGTTGTGCAAAAAGCCGTAGTAGTTACAAAATGTCTAAGCCTTCTTCGCCCGAGGCTCGAGTGCATTCGGCATGCCAGCCGGCCCTGCACAACCTGAAGGCCCCAATTTTTGGTGGGCGGTCGCTGCCTGTGTCGACTTTTGTTCCTTGCAAGTCCAATGTTGCGTTGCCCCAAACCACCTCAAAAACGCACAGAAAACAAAAACAAAGCAACGCAATGCAATGCAAGATCGTATCGGGATCGATATCGGTATGGAGTATCGGTTGGGGATGCAAAGCCAAGTCTCCCGTCTGGTTGTCAAGCGTGGGCCGATGACGGTATCTCACTTGTTGGTTGATGGTTGGGTGGATGCGGGAAGCTTCAAGCTGCACAGACCCCGGGCTGTTTCGAGATCGCTGATTGGCCTTTTGGCCGTTCCTCATGACAGGGCGCCAAGGTGGGCTGTTTCTCATCCAATTGTGATTCATGATTTATTATTGCTGTGCTGTTGAGGACGGGCGGGCCGGTTTGCGAATTGCTTCGGTTTTTGGAACTGCTCAGCATTTTTGTTGCGCCTCTTCGGTCGCGCATCGCCCGACGCACCGCACGTATCTAGATTTGTCCGAAACACCCGACTGGCCGTCGCCGCATGCTGGTTGTGGTCTACACATCCTCTCCTCCAAATGCGCTCATCACCTGCCGCATACCCGCCCGCCGAAAGCCGCAGCACCCCGCGCCCTCGGAGACTCGCGCGACCCGTTGTGGCTGCGTCAAGTTATGGACCGCCTGCGCAACACCGATTCTCCGACTACTACGTGTGAGCTCTGGCCATAGACAGGCATTGGCTCTTCTGGCTCCTCCCTCTCCTTCTCCTCCGCCTGTAAAACCAGCGCCGCTCCCGTCCCCCGTCTCCGCAACCCAGTGGCCACCACCACCCGGCAATGGCCTCAACCACTGCGACCGCCGCGGCGGCGGCTTCTACTGCGATGCCGTCTACCGATGAAGTCTGGAGGTGAGTTTTATATCTAACGCTCAGTCACCTGCCGTCGATTTTGTGTCTTGTCTTCGTGGACGGGGAGGGCGGCAGTGGCAGTGACAGGGTGGGAACGGCAGTGCGGTGTCTAACTCGGCCTCGCAGCGTCGCACAGAAGCTCCGCGCCGCCATCCACAAGGAGGCCGACAACATCCAAAAGGGGGGCCCGGGCACGAACGAGATGGCCCGTTTCGAAAAGGTCGAGAAGCTCATGGAGAAGTGAGTCTGGTGCCGATCCCGCCCTCGCGGCCTGCTTTTTGCTCTCTGCCTGCCGCATCCGATTAACCAAGCGGTCCCAGCTACCGCCTCGCCTGTATCGAAACCATCTGGCTCGACATCCGTGCCGCCGACAAGAAGGGCGCCGAGGATGCCCTCTGGCATACCCATACCGTCGTCGCCAAGACCTATCGGAAGGTGCTCGCGAGGCTGCAGGGCAACGACCATGTCGTGGTGAAGCGGAAGCTTGAGAAACTCTACGCCACCTATCTCAAGACGGCCCAGTACTTTTACAAGGGCTATCTGCAGCGGGTATCCGCGCGCTATGACATGAAAGACCTCAAACTCATCGCTCGCCGGGCTGAGCTTGAGGAGTTGCCCGTGCCAGACAAGGACAAGGTCGACGCTGCAGCAGCGCAGCTCGAGGATATCGTCAAGGGATCCTTCCACAAGACCCTCATCTACCTCGGCGACCTGGCAAGGTACCGCACCCTCCTGCGCGCCAGGGACCGCAAGTGGGACGGCGCACTGGCCTACTATTTCCTGGCCAACGACCTGGTTCCCGAATCCGGATACGGCCATCATCAGTGCGGAGTCATCTACGTCGAGACCGAGGACCACCTCAACGTGGTCTACCATCTGTATCGTTCCTTGGCCTGTGACCGTCCGCACCCGAATGCTTCGACAAACCTTGACCTCGAGTTTCGTGATCTCCAGAAACGGAAAAACATGGCCACCAAACATGCTTTGGTGTCGTGGTTCGTCAAGCTTCACGCCTTTTACTCCCAGGGAAAGGACTTCTCCGAGCGTAAGGAGCTTGAGAGTGAGGTCGACCATCGACTCGCCGTCGCCCTGAAGACCGGAACGGGGTATGGCTCGGACGTGGACTTGATCAAAATTGCCCTCATCAACATCACTGCATATGTTTCCGCGCAGAACAAAATCGCCAGTATGTGAAAGTTCCGTGTCTGTTGGCTGCGATGTTTTGCTGACTGGACACAGAGAAATGGACCGAAGAGGGTTCCCGATCCTGCCAGTTTATCCTGCTCCTCAACGTTCGAATGATTCAAGCCCTCGCTCGTCCGCTCGGAGAGGAGATTGCGGATGTGATCAAGCGCCGGAGCACAGAGACCCCCCTTGACCCCCCCGGAACTTCCTCCAAAGGAGAGGCCGCAACCAAGTTCACTCCTGCTTTCAACCGTGTTCTGCCGCTCCTACGCATTTACATGACCTGGCTCTGCTCCTACGGCTCGGATTTGGTTGAGTTCCGGCCTCATCTCGAACCCCAATTCGGAATCATGTGCACGACGCTGGCCAACACCCTGACTCTGCTCTTCGAGCTGATGGCTATCGACCCGCAGCTCGGAACCACTGTGCCGTGGCGCTTCCTAGAGGATGACATGGCTCTGGGCATAAGATGCCTGAACGGGCCCGAGCTCCATGACGGTTGCCAGCTGTCTTACGATGCTTTCACTCGGCAGCCCAAGCCGCGACGTGATGAGGTTTCTGGGGCCAACTACACCGATGACGACGTCAGCTTCACGCGCGCGCTGGACGTTCTACTCTGCGCTCTCGATTTATCTGCCCCCGAAGCGAAGTTCCCCCTCACCACCTCCACGATCACGGCGGGATCCCGGGAGCTTACGACCTTCGTCTTTCTGGAAGGCGGGAAGCCGGAGCCTGCTCCAAGCCTGCCGGCAGCCCAACGCCCAATTCCGACAGTTGCTCCGCTTGTTATTGAACAGCCCGTTCAGACGCCAACGGTCGCCCCGAGCCCCTGCGAGTCTACCGAACTTTCCGAGGACCAAGAATTTTACGGGCCAGATTTGAGGCATGCTGCTGGCAATGGCATCCGCAATGGAAAACCTCCCACAGCCGTTGGGCCTGCCCAATTTGCCCCGATTTCGGAGTTCCCCATCGACAAGCAGATGTTCAACATCCTCAATGACTTCATTAATCCTCCAGAATCTGCCCCCGCGGCCAAGCCCGAGACTCCCACTCGCCATTCTGCGGGGATGAGCACTTACGGCATGGATTCTGCGGCTGTGGCAGAGGCTTTCGGAGTTGGTGCTTCAAGCAGCCCTGCGCCCGGCTCTGCTGGGGCCAAGGCATTCCCAACCCTGCCGTGGGGGTATTTCTACACCCCGGCACCCGTTGATTCGGCCTTGCGGAACTCGGCCACTTATGGTGCCGGCGCCGGCTGGGGCATGAATGGCTCAAGCGCGGCGCGACCGGCAAGCTCGGGCAACGCAGCTCGGCTTGGAACCGGAGCCATCACCGGTAACTCACCCGGACGGCAGGCGCATCATCAGAGGTACGACAGCCTAAACCAGTCAAGACTCGTCGAGAATCCGGCCGAGGCTCTCCAGTTTTTGGATCTGGGGTCGGAGAGCGGTCAGCCCCCCCAGGGCTACGGCTCCCGAGGAGCGTGGCTCAGCGCAGCCGCACAGGGATCGACTTCTATGGCGTCCAACCCCGCCCAGCAGAGTCCCTGGGGTCCGTCCGGGAATCCGTGGCAATCTACCTACGGCCAACAGCCGGCCGCCGGCGGCCGTGTACCCAACTCGCCTTTCTCGACCCTCAACTTCTCGAGCATTACGTCGAGCCTGCCACGAGTCAACAGCCCCTGGGGCCTGCAGACGGCAGCCCAGAGATTCTCCGCCACCCAGTCCCCGTCCTCGCCCAACCCGCTCGGCGCGTATCCGGGTGGATCCCTCCCGTCCCCGGCCGACAACCGATACGCCAATGACTACGCAGCCGCAATGGCTGATGCGCAAGCCTCACAGGCCTTCACGGGTGGTGGTGTGTGGTCTGATGCTCGGCAGCCGAGGAATGGCTTCGGCGCCCAGCAGCCCCCTGGGTTGGATATCTGGGGCAACCTGAACCGACAGCCCGCCGCGGTTGAGAAGGCGGATGCCAAGTCGGTCGCGCAGGGCATGCCGAAGCGCTGAGTTGGCCCTGGCCTGGCTTGGTCTCTACCTACTTTTCCCGTAATGGGTCGTCTCGGTCGTGCTCTCGAGACACACACTTTCTCTACGTTCCCTGGACTTCCTCCAGGTCACGATGCTGCTTTGCAAGGCGCATGGATGAGTTGGCGGGAATTTGCTCGGTCGAGAAACCACAGGGCTGTCTGTTCGGATAGCTCCAGGAGGCCCTTCTCTGCCGGGCAATGGGAGACTCGCCCCAAAAAAAACCCCGTGGGGACAGCCTGACCTGCTTGTGCTTGCTCTGCACTCCCGAGAGTAGGCGGGCGGCGAGCCAGCGTTTCAACCCAACCGGCCAACCGACCGACCGAGCAAACCAGCTGCTGCTCCATCTGAACAAGGTGTCACCGCCGCCAGCGCGGCCCCTCGCGGGCTGCAGTCAGTTGGCAGTTCCGCGTCTCACATTTCGCAGGGCAATGGATGATCGTATGAGGTGAGGGTATGAGGACGGGGAGCGAGCGGAAGGCGAGGAGGGTGCTTGTTTCTTCAATGGCTCGGTTTTCTTCCGGCTGCTGCACGCATTCTGCCGCACGCATTCTGCCTACTTGCCTGCGTTGCTTCTATTCTAGTTCACTCTTTCGATCGAACGATGGGTTAATGGACCGCCGACAAGCGAAACACATAGCACACACCATGCCGTAGTACAAGCGATGGTTCTCTTCCTGGTTGTTGTTCTTGTTGTTGTTGTTGCTGTTGTCTCTAGGTATTTAATTGTATCCTGCCTTATCATGCTTTGTTGAATTCCTTTGATGCATTGGATGGCCCGTTGGTAGTAGTCCTGAGCGAGGAAGGGAAGGGAATTGGGGGAATCCTCAACTTGAATTTCGACTCTTGCTATTGAGAATGCCAAGTTTCTTGTCTCTTGTCCCCATGTTCATGTCCCGCAGCACACAAATCATCCCAGCGAAAATGAGAAGAAAAAAGCAAGGAAAGATGAAGTGTCAAAAATTCAGATGCAGACTGTCCGTCGGTCTTTGCCGTTGTTGAAACCTTTCTACCCTGCCTGTATGGATCTCTTTTTTCCCCTATGCCCCCTGCCTGCCTGCCTTCAACGCCGGTCCTGCTGCAAAATGGAAGGTGGAACTTCCTCTCTCTGAACATCATCTGAGGAAAAGTTTCGGTGAGCTTACTCTAGGCGAGCATAGGCCTGCTTGGGGAACGGGTAGCTGTTTGGGTTTCTGGTTAGCGGCGCGGTCTTCTTGCGCGTCTGGATATTCGAGATGAAGGAAGACTTACGAAGGACCCAGCTCCTGGATGCTGAGACGAGCCAGCCACTGGCCCATGTCGACGCACTCGTCCAACGGACGGCCGGCGACGACACCGGCGCAGAAACCGCCGGCAAAGGCATCGCCCGCGCCGTTGGTGTCGTTGATCTTCTCCTTGGGGATCTCGTGCACCGGGTACTCCTTGACCTCGTCCTCGCCCTGGATGGCGACGATGGTGGGCTCGGTGCCCTGCGTGATGATGGCCACGCGCTTGCGCTGCGAGTTCTCCTTGGGCAGATTCGCCAGCGCCTTGGCAATCTCCTTGACGTCCTTGGTGCCCAGCTCGTGGGAGTCGGCGTAGGCCTCGGCCTCGGTCTCGTTGCCGATCACGTAGTCCCAGTAGGGGGCCGACTCGTCGAGCGGGGCCTTGAAGAACTGGCAAATGAAGGGAGCGGAGAGGGACAGGATGAAGGGCTTGTTCGCGGAGGCGGCCTGCTTGGCAAGCTCCTGGATGGCCGGCGGGCAGACTGGACAGCATGATTAGCGATCGCGGAGGCAAGAGGGGTAGGAGCAAACTCACCGGTGAAGTGGTAGCCGCCAACATAGTAGGCCTCGGCGTTCTCGACGAGCGCCCAGATATCAGGGCGCTTCAGGTGCTCCAGGTCATAGTGGTTGGCAGCGCCCAGCTCGGTGCACATGCTGCGGTTATGGCCGGTGATGACGACGGCGCAACGGCCGGTGGCCTCCTTGGGGTCGACGCGATACTCGACGCGCAGACCGGCCTTCCCGACGGCTTCATGGAGGATACGGGAATACTTGTCGTCACCGACACCGCCCAGGTAGACGACGCTGTTTTCGGGGAGTATGTACTGGGCACCACGGGCCGTGTTTTGGGCGGCGCCGCCGGCGATGAGCTTGGCATCAAAGTTGTTGAGGAGGTCCTCGAAGATGCCCTGGTGCTTGGGCTCGGCCAGGATGGCATCGTTGGCCTTGAGACCGTACTTCTCGAGCAGGGCGTCGTCTCCGACCGCCTGGATGTCTGGCAGGGACGGGAGGCACCTTTGTTAGCGAGGATTTCTCGGAGACCGACATTTGCGAGCGGAGAGGGGAGGGTGGACTGGACACGGTGAGGATGGCATTGGCGAGAAACAAAATGCCCGTTCGTTGNGCACTTACCGAGGAGGGGGTTCTCCAGGCAGAGGAGTCTGTAGTCCTTGGTGGGTGCCATGTTGATGTGCCGGCGGTTGTGCTGAGGAAAGTTGCGGTGGAAAGGATTTGTGCCCCTCGACCAAGTGCAGCAGCTTAACGTGAAAGGGAACGTTAGGGACAGGCGGGGCAGGACGGCAGTGGTGGGGTTCACCGACAAGGACAAGCTCTTCCCGACACCGCCATCGGCCAATTGCCCCTTCGAGAAGAGGGTCTTGGTCAAGCCCGAAGACAGGGGCTTGGCAAGGACACCGGACCTCGAACAGGCCGCCGAAGCCGTTCGGAACATGGTGAATGGCCAGGGAGGGAGGGAGGGAGGGACAGGTGCTGGCGCCCAAGAAATATTGAATATGGGATGAATGGTTGCTGCGAGAGGCACTCACTCCTCCCGATAAGCTGGTTGGTTCTGTTTGTTGACGTCAGAAGGATGGGTCGTGTTCTGCCCAGCCAGTCTGTCCATCTTGCTTGTGTCTTGCAGTCATCCCTTGTATTATCCGCCGCCGATCATGCCACTCAGTCACGGCTCGACCGAGGGGCAGTGGCTCGCGAAATATGCCGAATGCCCAGGAAGCGAGGAGTGCGTGCTGCTTGATTCCCAAAGAGTATTCCCCTGACTGCATGGCCTGCTGACCTGCCTGCTCGGCTTCCCCCTGCGACTCCGTATCTTCGCGTACATGGCCCTGCAAACATGTCCCGCCTCTTTCCGACCGCGCTTGGGAATCTTTTATTCATTCACGGCCATGATGCTTGCAGAAAAGAGCAAGTCTCCTGTCCGCCTTCGCAGTCCCATAACTACAAAGCAGCAGCAAAAGACCAATGCAATCCGATGAACCCCTTGCCCAGATGTAGAACCATGAAAGCCTTTACTCCTTCGTCTTCTGGGTACCACGCAGCAGACCCGTCCGTCTCGCGGCGATGAGACCCGCCTTTTGACCCTGGGTGGCGTACCTCGAGATAGTCGACGCCTTACCAATATGTTGGTGGTTACCCTGTAGCATTGTGTCAGATACGTAACGTCCCACGAACCATTGGGTCTTCCAGCACTTACACCACCGTGGGGATGGTCGACGGGGTTCATGGCAACACCACGAGTCTTGGGCCAGCGGTTGCGCTTGACAGCGAACTTGTGCTTGGCGCGCGAGGCCTCTGTAATAACAAATCCGTCAGAACCTGCTTCATCCAAACGTCGCAGAGATTCCACCGCCGTTCGCGTGGGAACGTACTCAGGAGGGGCTTGTCTGTCCTGCCGCCACCAGCGACAATGCCGATCATGCCACGGGCGTCGCTGCTGACCACCTTCTTGGCGCCCGAGGGGAGCTTGATGCGGGTCTTGCCCTCATCGGGGTTGTGGCCGACAACGGTGATGTAGTTGCCGGAGGTGCGGCCGAGAGCACCGCGGTCGCCGGGCTTCTCCTCGACGTTGGAGACGACGGTACCTTCGGGGACCGAGGCGAGGGGAAGGACGTTGCCGACGGTCAGGGCCGCGTTCTTGCCGGCGTAGATGAACTGGCCGGTGTACATGCCCTCGTTGGCAATGAAAGTCTCGGAGACCTTCTTGAACTTGTAGGGCGAGTTGAAGACGACACGGGCGAGGGGCGCACCACGGCCGGGATCGTGGATGATCTCCTTCACGATACCCCGGACGTAGCCATGACGCTCGGCGAAATCGAGGCTGCGGAACTTCGCAGGAGCCTTCCGCAGGCGGGTGTTGGCAGTGAAGATGCTGCCGCGGCCCTTACGTTGGTTGCGGATCTAGATGCGAGAGAAGCAATTGTCAGCACCATCACCGTCGCCCAAGTTCCAAGTTCGCGATCGCCCCCCATTTTCAACTCGGTCGCTCGGTGGACTCGAGGTCTCGTTGCTGGATCGAGCCGGGAAATTCGGAGACTGGAAGAACGAGGTTCACTTACGACGCGACCCATCTTGCCCTTCCTACCTTGAAAATGTGGGAAGTGACGGGTTGACTCGGTGGTTGAAGGAGGGTTTGAGGTTGCGACACGGGAAAGCTCCAAGATGGGTGAAGCGATATTTTTCCAAATTTCTGTGTGGATGCGGCAGCCACAGGTGCTTGGTGTGGCTGTGGGTGCCCTAACGCGGGGAGAGCTGTGGCGTTTGGCTTCGGCTTGGCCCTTCCGGATGCGTGTGGACCCTTGTCATCGGCTGATGTAATTCTCACAGTGTCCAGGTCTTTCACGACAGCCGTTTGAGGCAGAATCGCTGTTGTTGATTCAACANCTGTTCAACTTTTCAATGAGATCCCACAGCATGTGGACTTTTCTTGAATTATCAGTTTAGAGACCCGTAGTTTGTACAAAATCTCCAAGTAAAATCTACAAATCCAGTGATTCTGTCTCTCCGATCTCTTCCATCGTCTCGCGGTTTGGAGACACAGTATCTTTGTTTTGCCTTGGTTAATTCACACCGTACGCGAATCCGGCTTGGGAGCCTGCAGACGCCAACCGACTTGTCGGGGGCGTTCCCGCAACCTCAGTCCCGCATCGCAACCTCGCAGAAATCGTCCCTCCAGTCTTCGCGATAGTGAGCGTCGCCACCTCCTCAATAAGTTGTAGGAAAATTACTGTGTATGGTTTACACTGCTTCTTTATCGGTATCTTCCACGTTTGAGCGTTTGCTAACACTACCCAGATCTGAAATCCGACGCCTTGTTTGAGGAACAAATCCACTGCTGCCCCAAGGCTTTGCTTCATCATCGCGAGTTTTGCACGAGTGTGGACCGTCATGGCTTGTGGTTATGCTGTGCGGATCCGGCTGAGGCGAAACTTGGGTCGCACTCCCAAGACTGATCAAGCGATTGAGCACGCAGCCCGCACCCGGGTCAGGGGCCGCCAAACGGCCAACAACCCATCTTGATGGCCCTGAAAACATCGAAACGCTGTCTGCCAGTGCAAGCCGTTTCGCAGACGCTCAACGTTGAGCAGCCGGTTTGGCCCTGATCTGGAGTTTCGCTCCATACGCGGCAGCATCCCTTGCCCGCGGTCGCCTGCGGTCTTGGTCGCGCACCTGAGCTTTTGGCCTCATGACAAGTGTCACTTCGTTCTGTTCCTCATGAACTGGACCAGCGCTGAGAAAGAGGACAGAGACCCCGGGAAAAGGCCCAGTGCTGGCCGTGGAGATGATATGTGTGCTTGGTCGGATGTCGCATGAGCCGGCCGTTTCAAAAGAAGAGGAAAAGGGGAGAAAAGAAGGAGAAACAAGATAGGAGGGACATCGATGCTTTAAGCCCACAGAATCACCACGCTTCCCGGTCGCCGGAGCCATTGGTTGACCACGCAGCCTGGTGCTGGTCGGGCGCAACACCACGCGCCAGGGCCACATGCGAAGCGGGGGCCAAATTTACGGGCTTCACCGCACCAGCGAGGCCGCATTTGTCAACCTAATCCCCGCCCGCTCACAGTGCAGCGCTGGGCTCCCCACCTCGCCATTGCCTCGCAACACGGCACCCAAAGTGCGGGCTCCACACTCACTGACCTCACTGCCAGCTATTGGGGTGATGGGTGGTCGAACAACTCAACGTGGCTGGCCAGCGTTCTGAGGTTTATCTTGGACTCAGTACGGGTTATGGTCATTTTCGGGGTCTGGGGGATTGTTGTCGCCGGGTTGCCTTTCTCAGAGGTGGTTGCTCGCAACATGGGTGGGTGGCAATGGTGGCATGTGGTGGAGTTTGTGTACCCGCAGAGTTGGGAGGCGGCGGGAAGTACACAGCCTGACGGCTTGTTCTTGTCAAGTAGCGGCAGCCTTGCGGGCAGAATAGGATTGCAAATGGTGTGTCTGAGTTGGATGTAGGTATTGTTTCAACCTATCAAGTTCCCCCGAGCTAGACGGGTAAGCTGGGAGGGCCCCCCTTGGCCATTGTCGGTCGGTACGTAATTTCTTGCAGCCGGTCTCCCTCCATCAACCTAAAGTGCTCCTTGCCTTCCTCTGCTCCCCACGCGCGCCAAACCCAACCTTCAGCAAACACCCACCCACGAGCACTCGTGTGAACGACGCCAAAAATGGCCGACGACGATTCTTCCGAGCTGTCCTCGGTTTCTTCTCTCTCGGAGCCGCCTTCTGATGATGAATCCGACATCCAATTGGAAGAGCGCCACGGCATCCTGAAGTTCTTCCATAAGGTCGACAAGAACCCGGCGCTGGAGCCCAAGGAGAAGACGCCTCCCAGACCCAAGCGGGAGCCCTCGCCGCCGCACGAATATGTCCTGGCAGACAATCCAGACATCGCTGTACGTGTTTACGCCCTTATTCGCGTGGCCGCCGCGTGGCGACGCGAGAAATCGCGACTTTCGTTTGATGGAGCTGCAAACTAACTTTTTTCCCCTCGCAGTTCATTGTCATGTTTCGCGCCCGATTTACCGAAGCGTTTCCGAAGAGTCTATCGAATTTCGGCCCTCAGGAGCTCGAGCGCGATATTGTCGAGTCGGTTCCCGGCGAGCGCGTCGAGCACTTCCTCTGTGCGCTGCTAAGCCTGCTCCTCAACCGCAAGCAGGATGTCAAGTGCGTATCCACGCTCGAAGCTCAAATGGAATAAACCCAGCTCCGGACCGCTAACTCGGTCACATTTACAGACCCGGCCACTACAACCGTGCTCTCGAGGAAGCTGTCCAGACACACAAGGGCCAGTGGCCAAATGACTGGGACAGCCAGAACCCTGTCGCGGGGCAGGCGACATTTGCGTCGATGACACCGGTACAGCGGGTAAGTGCTGTCTCTCTGGCTTCCGTGATACCTGCGCATCGTTGCACGTTTCGCTCCAATGCGGCTGCCCCTTGATTTGCACCAGTGGCTAACTGAGTGCTGTCCAGCTCACCCTGCTGCGCACCCTCGTGCAGTGGACTCTTTCGTCGTCGGACGCTGTCCGGACACTCATCGGCCAGCAATACAAGAACCGGCACGACGAGGATCTCAACATCCCCTTGAGCGTGCAGCCATGGGGCGGCGACGGCGACAAGCGGCGATACTTCCTGATTGAGGGCAACGACGACACCTCGTTCCGCGTATACAGGGAAAGCAACCCGGCCGGCATTCACAGGACATGGTGGAGTGTTGCTGGCACCATCGACGACCTCAGGGCGCTCACCGTGAAGCTGGAGACTCAGGACCGCGGCCCCAAGGCAAAGCTATTCGCCAAGAGGATCATGAACAGCATACCGCGATTCGAAGCGACGGAGGAGAAACGGCGGCGCAGGGAATACCGACAGATGCGCAAGGAGCAGTTCAGACGGCCAGAGCCGGGATTCTCGCTCTACGAGGGCCGCACCAGGGGAAAGCGCATGAAGTACACGTACTCGGACGACGAGGCCGACTTCTACTCGGACTCGACCAACCGCCGTTCGACCCGCAACACTCGGCACCACACGCCGGCAGAGCCCAGCGGCCCTCTTACGACAGCCAGCGGCCGACAGGTCAGAGCGCCGAGCCGATTGAACGCGGAGAACGCCAGCAATGGGGGGCCGAGCGCCTCTACAAGCGTACAGGGCGATGGCGATGATTCGGAGATGAAGATCACCCGCTCAGGGCGTCCTCAGAGGTCCGCTGCCGCCAGCCACGGCACAAACGGCTGGGCGGGCAAGAAGCGGAAGAGCGAAGAGTATGAGTCGGATGAGTCCGAGGAGGAGGGCAGCGAGCCTGACTTTGGGGACGACGAGGAAGAGCACGTCCCAGATGATGAGGAGGAAGACGAGGAAGAG
>FJWA01004169.1_pt1 | contig 16974 bp, 8 predicted proteins | sample 1011891 | NCBI WGS metagenome assembly FJWA01 (sample SAMEA3912450, study PRJEB9761) | metagenome | biome: forest; material: soil | place: USA | collected 2011-06-22 | depth 0.1 m
GGGGGGGGGGGGGGGGGGTCGGTGCCTGCAGCTTGTTCTTTCGGGTTCTGCACACTGCAAACACCGGGCCCGGTAGACAGAGGTGCCTGCCTCAAACATGCACGACACGAACAAGGGAACCCCGACAACTCGTGAGCCATGAGCAACGGGCTGTTCTCTCCTTGCGCCGTAATATGACGGCTCTGGAGGCCGGAGCGGCTTTGTTCTGGCTCAGAGGAAGAAGGCCCCAGGACTTATAATCTGAACGAGTGGGGATTGATTCGATCACAGGATGAGCCGTTCTGGGGTTTCAGAATCGATGTGTTGGATCAAGGTTCCTGTGGCAGGGTCTGGGGGCCGAGGTTGTGTCCTGCATGAACATGAACTGTAGTTTGGATTCCTTCAACCTTATGTACACGGGATGGGGACCAACCTGAGAGACATTCTCAGGAATCCTCTCCCATCAACACACCACCAGGCTGCCATCCAAAGTATAAATGCGCTGTTTGCTGGGCAATCAACCCATCTCAACATCCGGATCCACCTCGGTCCCCAAATCCCTCTCCTCCAAAAACCGCCTCCCGGCCAGCCCGTCGGGCAGATACTCCTGTTTGACCCTCCCGTCACGATAATTCGGCGGGTACTTGTACTCCCTCCCGTAGCCCATCTCGCGCATCAGCCGGGTGGGCGCGTTCCGCAGGTGCACGGGGACCGGCAGGGCGGCGACGCCCGGCTCTTGCAGGGCCGAGAGGGCGTTGTTGAGGCCGCGGTAGGCGCGGGTGCTCTTGGGGGCGAGGCACAGGGCGACGGCGCAGTGGGCGAGCGGGATGCGGGCCTCGGGCATGCCGATCTGCTGCGTGGCCGTGTAGGTGGCCGTGGCGAGCGGGAGGAGCGAGTTGTCGGCCAGGCCGACGTCCTCGGACGCAATCACCACCATGCGGCGGGCCACGAAGAGCGGGTCCTCGCCCGACTGGAGCATGCGGCCAAGATAGTAGAGGGCGGCGTCCGGGTCGGAGCCGCGCACGGATTTGTGGAAGGCCGAGATGGTGTCGTAGTGCTGGTCGCCTGCGCGGTCGTAGACGAGCGTTTTGGTCAAGGCGGCTTTGATGGATTCCTTTGTCGGTAGCGGCGAGTCCGGGGTTGTGGGCTTGGTGGTGAGGGACAGGGCGAGCTCGAGGAGGTTGAGCGCGGTGCGGGCGTCGCCGTCGGCGAAAGCGGAGAGGTAGCGGAGGAGTTCCTCGTCGATTAGCGGGCTGAGCTCGAGACCGTCGCTTTCGACTTCTTGGTGGAGAGCGCGCAGGAGGATGCGCTGTACGTCGTCTTGGGTGAGGGGTTGGAGGGTGAAGGTCCTACACCGGCTGAGCAGGGCGGCCTGGACTCGGAAGCTGGGGTTCTCGGTGGTGGCGCCTATCAGCGTGATGGTCCCCGCCTCGACGGGCTTCAGAAACACGTCCTGCTGCCCCTTGTTGAAGCGGTGGATCTCGTCGCAGAAGATGATGGTCCGCCGCCCTGTCAGACCCAGCTCGTTGGCCGCCTCGCCAAACAGCTTCTTGCACTCAGCCACTCCCGTGCTGGTGGCGTTGAGCTCGATGAAGCGGCAGCCCACGCGACGGGCCACGCAGCGCGCGATGGTCGTCTTGCCGGTGCCCGACCCGCCCCAGAGGATCATACTCGGGACCCGGTCCGACTCGATCAGGGAGCGCAGCACCCCGTTCGGCCCAACCAGGTCCTGACCAAAGACGTCGTCCAGCGTGTCCGGCCGCATGCGTTCGGCGAGGGGGGCGGTCCTCGTGTTCTTGCGCCGTTTTGTTAAGGGCGCGCCCGAACTGCCTGCGTCGTCGCCATGTTGCGTTGATGGGTCTGCAGTCTCTCGCCCGCCACCGTTCGTGCCATTCGCGCCATTGTTTCGTGGCCTCGGGTCCGCCGGCGAGCTGTTGTATCCCGGCCCCTCATCGTAGCTCCGTTTGGCCCCGACCTTGAGCAGGCTGCCGTTGGTTCCCGGCGGCGGCCTCGCTTGTGCCAGCGCCTGTCGTTTCGCAGCGGGTGTCTGGAAGAAGGTCGATGCCGATCGCTTGGTCTGTGTCGAGCTCGGTGGCTGGCTTTGAGAAGAGGGCTGGGTCTCGTTCGGCGGGGGGGACGACGAGGCCGGGTCTGCGGTGATGTCGTCGAGGAGCGAGGTCTGGCAGCCCGAGTCGATGTGGCTGTTGATTGCAGAGGCTTTGACGCCGCGGTTGCAAATCGGGCACACCACCATGGCAAGCAACAGCAATTGAACGCAAACAATGGCAATAAATGGCACTGTGTCCCAAGAAAGTGCGTGGCTAAGCGGGAGACTGGTTTCAGCCAAAAATGTAGTGCAAAAGTCAAGTCAACTCCGAAAACATGTCCAAGAACGCGGTGCGCGTGGTGTGTGGTGGGCAATGAGTGGGTGGATTGGAGAGGCGTTAATTGACTTGGGGTGACGCGACCGAGTTTCCCCACCCCCTGCAAGCGTGGCAGCGTGGCGGCCCAGCAGCGACCCGCCGCTGTGGTTCGGCAGACAGTGGCCCGCCCGGGATTGGCGCGGGGCAGTTTTTCGCTGTCTGTTGGAACTGAAACAGAAACATTTCGCCGTCCGTCTGATATCGAATGCGCTAAATGTTGCAGAGCCAAAAAGAGCCCAAACCACACACCCATTCACGCCTCACGCCCAAGAAACCCAAGAATCAAGGTTGTCATGCTCCAAGGAACCTAGTGGTATTCATTCTCCCGAGCCCTTCACTCTCAAACCGCAAGTTGGCTGAAGCAGCACCCTCGAAACGCCAGTCTAAAGCATTCAAGTTCCAAGCAACACCATGCACTAGATGCTGTCTCATGCATACCAAGAGTGGGGTCTCATTATCCGTAACAGCTGAACTCTGGAACTTGAGCCGAACTCAGCCCACCATTCATTCTCTCCTCCTCCATCATACCATGAACGACTCGCCACAACCACACTGCTCCTCTACACCAAACAGTCAGCACCACGTTCCCACACAAACCAAGACCAGAAAAGACAAGCACTCACTGATGTTCGGATTCCGAAACACAAACCGCTGGCTCAGCTTGTCCTCGACCCAGTCCATCTCGCTCCCGATGATGCTGAACAGCGCCTTGCTGTCGATCAGCACCTTGACGCCGTCCTGCTCCACGGCCTCGTCGAAGGCCCCAGCCTTGTCGACGTACTCGAGATGGTACGCCAGCCCGGAGCACCCGCGGTTGCGCACCCCCACCTTGATCAGCTTGGGGTCGGGCTGGTCCAGCAGCGCCCGCAGGTGCTCGACCGCGCCGGGGGTGAGGTTGATGGCGGCCTTGCGGGCCCGGAGCTTGGAGCGTGGCCGTGCGACCGGCTTGGCGGCGACGGCTGCCGGGGAAGGTGTGGGCGTGGGCGCTGGTGGCGTTGTCTGTATTTGAGCGGTTTGTTGTGGCGGTTGGGACGGGGTCGGCTGAGCGGCTGGCGAGGAGGGTGTTGTGGCGAAGGCGGGCTTAGACTGTTGCGCTTCCGCTTCTGGGATCGATAGTGGCGGCTTGCTTGCCGTGTCGCCTGCGTGCTTTGGTGGCCTCGTCTCGTGTATCCTAGGCAAGCTCGGCGATGGTAATGGCGTCGCGATCGAGGAGTCGGGTACTGATGCGTTGCGCGGCGCGGGTGGCGGCTGCGGCGGGAGGGTGTAGGCCTGGAAGGCGGCGACGAGCGACGCTGGCGTCGTCGAGAACAGACGCTGGCTCTGGCACTGGCGCAACAGGCTGCGCCGGCACGAGAAGCAGACCGAGGCCGTCCTCCTCGTCAGCAACCTCGGTGCGTTCATTGTGGTGTGTGTGTATTGTGTGCGACAGGAAGGGCAGTGGTGTCGTGGTTCGGTTCGAGGAGTCACAGCACAAATTGCGAGGCTCTGGAATGGCGCCACAGTTTGGAAGGTGGCCGTTGGAAATCCAAAAGGCAAAAGCAGCGCATTTGCCATGACAGACGCCAAGCCTCGGGGCCGCCCGGTTTCCGCCGGGCCAATCAACAGCTCGGTATTAGGGATCGTGGGCTGTTGGGCCCACAGAAACGAGCGGAGTTCCTCGGCCATTTCGTCTGATTTCAGGGTCCAGCACAGCACCGATCCACCATCAGCATCGAGCCCGTCCCTGAAACAGAGCAGCGTTGGCATGGATACAGTACGGAGTACCTAAGCACAATTGGAATCGGACAAATCCAACGTTCAAGTTCTGTCTCTCCTTTCCGCACGTGCGCGGCATGGTATCGTACGATTCGTATCATCTCATCTCATCAACCGCCAGGGATCAAAAGGAATCCGCGGCTCGTGTTCCGCAACCGGTAATCGAGACACTCCCCATCACTCAGCACATCACTCAGCAACCATGGCTCTCACATCCGCCACGGCCGCCCGCGCCATCTTCTTCAGCAGCGTCCGCTCGTCCGCCTCCCTGTACTTCTCCCAGCTGTCCAGCCCCTCCTTGGCCTGGATGCTCAGCGTCTCATAGCCCTGCTTGATCACCTCGGCCACCTGCAAGCTCGTCAGCTGCGATGCCCTCCCCCCGCCTGCCGCTTTCCCATCCCCCTTTCCCCCTCCACCACCACCACCATCGGCGAGCATGTCCTTGTAGTGCGTGCTGACGTTGACCAGCGTGTCGATCGAGTTGCTCGCGCGGTTGGCCAGCCCATACGTCGCCCGGAACTTGACCAGCACCTCGCCCGTCTCGACCACCTTGTAGAACAGGTCGTCGTACGCCGCCGGCGTGGGGAGGAACGTCTCGCCGGCCGACAGCCCCAGCGCGATCAGGTTGACGACGTGGTCCAGCAGCGTGTCGACGTGCGGCAGCCCCTTGAGGTCGGCCGCGTACGTCGTCAGGAACCGCACCAGCGACAGCAGCGAGCGGAACAGCTCGGCCCAGTGGTACTGCAGGCGCGTGCGCGAGCGCGACATGTAGCTGATGACGCGCAGCAGGATGCCGACGCACAGCGTGTACAGCCCGACGTCGAGGCGCCGCCGCAGGTTGTGGTTGATGGCGTCGAGGATCGTGTCCATGACCGGCCCCGCGAGGATGCGCTCGCCCCGCACGAGCGGGAGGAACGGCGACCGCTGACGGCACAGCCGCACCGCCACCTTGCTGTCCTCGCTGCAGATGCGCTTGCAGAGGATCGGGTCTTCGACCAGGAGCCGGAACACCATCAGGTTGAGGTGGCAGTAGAGCGTCGTGCGCGGCGACAGGTGCGCGTGCTGGAGGAGGTACGACGTGAGCGAGACGAAGCTGGCGAAGGGCTGCTCCTCGCCCTTTTCTGGCGCCCACGCCACCAGCTCGAGGCTGAAGAGCTTGTTGGCGTGGGAAAAGTCGTAGGTCGCGAGTAATGCCGCGGCCTCTTGTCCTGGCCTTGCATATTTGTCAGTCTGGTTTTTGACTTTGCCTTAGTCGGTAGGGTAGGTATGTCGGTACTTACAGCTCGGCAAACATCTTCTTTGCTGTGTCGGCATCGTGGACGGGCTTTTTGGGTGGCGGCCGCCCTCCCGGTGCGATGGCTCCTAGCCCCATCTTGTTCAGCGTGCCAGCCAGCGTCCACCCCTCTGGGAGGTCTTCCTGAATGTCGATGTACTGCCCCCTGAGCCTCTGACATGTTTCCCCGATGCTCTTGACGATACCCCTGATAACCCGCTCGTTGACAAAGTCGTTGAGCCGCATCTGGTACGGGTTCTGAAACTCAAATTTGTTGTAGTTGGCCAGGAGTCCGAGGAGGGTAAAGGGTGGTGTTGTCCTGGGCGTTGGAGACGAGATTTGCGATTGGATACACTGCAGCCGTCAGCCGTCGTTTGCCTCCAAAGCCCGGTGATCTTGCTCACATTGATGATGGCCGGAAACAGGTCCCTCTGGATAAAGTAGGTGAGCAAGCTGGTCTGGTACGCCCCGGACGCCACCGCAAGCGCCACCTCGACGGCCCTCTGCTGCAGGTCTGCCGTGTACGTACAGCCTGCCCTGTTCCCTACCCGCGGCGCTTCCTCCTGGCCGACATGGCCAATGCCGTTGGGGCAGCACTCCCGTGTGCTGATCCTCCCATTCCGGATGAGCGACTCGAGCGCGCCCACAAAGTCGGTAAAGACCGTGTCGATATGGTCGAGGCCGGCCAGCAGCTCGATGATGTCGGAACTCGGGTTCGTGTACTTCTTGGCCAGTATCGAGACCATAAAGGTGCTTAGGGTCTGCGAAGGCCCAGTCAGAACCTTTGCGTATCCCAACAAACACATCCTTGTGTTCCACCCACCTCCAACGCATGCAGATCGGCCACACCATATGGGTGTCTGAGCGCGGCAATGGCTTGCACAAAGAGCTGTCTCGTCTGGTGCTCGAGATGTAGCAGATCGTTGGGTCCTATCGCGTCGAGTATCTGCAGCAGCGACGCCCGGTCGGGTCGTAGGAGGAAAAACTCCTTCCAGAAGCCCTCAGATCGGTCGGCCTCGTCGGAATCGTCCTAGCGGTCGCGGAAGGGCTCGTCAGCGGTGGCTTCTTTCGGTTGAGTGTCGATGTGATCCTCCGAGCATGAAGAACAGGGGCGACAGCACACTAACCTGTGCGAGAGAGGTTGCGATATGTCAGCGACGAGAACCAAGACTCCAGACCCAAACTTGCAGCCCACCACCCACAGCTTGCAGCTTGCAGCTTGCAGCTTGCCCAAGCTTGGTAACTACCTAGGCAGAAACCCAGCCGGCCATGAGGAACGGGAAAGGCAAAAGGAACAGTTCAAACCTTGAACAACGCTTCATACAGACGGACAATCTTGGGCTGGAACACCTCCGGCCGAGGCTGGTGTGTGAGAGGAGACGGCTCCATGTGGGAAGCTCGCGCGTTATCGATTCGGGAGGGGCGGGATGTTCTTGGTGAAGGGGGATCAGAGCGTAACGTTGGAACTGCCAGCGAGTGATAGCGATAACCGGGGAGCCGGGGCAGGGGTTCAGTGTCCACTCCACTGTGTTCACAGTGTTGTAAATTACAGTACGCGTCGATACCGTGCTGTCTCGAGATCGTCGTTACAGAGTCTGAACCCCAGGGCTGGAGAGCAGCAGCAAACGGAGAGAAAGACTTCAAGAGCATTTTCCACTGGAGATGGGAGAGTTAGACCGAAGTTGGCTGAGAAGATCCAAAGTGCAAGTTCCGAGCAAGAGTGCAAGTTCCGCTTTCAGGAAGAACCCGAGAGAGTGAAATCACATGCCAGCAGCCTGCAGCAGCGGAGTCAGCACTGTTGTCAGCCCCGATTGAAGCTGCGGTACTCCGTATTGAACCCCCTTTTCGGCCCAAACCCGCAACCGGCCCCAGGCGATTCAGGAGCACAAACATTCCAATACATGACATGACCACGACCACGGGAAAAGTACCCGAGAGCCTTCTCTTTTTTTTTTAACCAATGCATTGGATTCGTCTCTTTTCTGCCTCCTTGGTTGTATAGCCATGCCACAGTTGAACACTGCGGCATTACCTTGATACAATAAATGTAACATCCCACACCAGAGGTTATGTTCCTTCCATCCCTCTCTCTCTATGGCCCTGGCACCTGAATTAAGCCATCTACCCGTGACTTCTCCGACAACCCACCGTTGCCGTCGACAGGCCCTCTAAGTCGATCATAAGTGACTCGCTGACTCCTTAAGCATCCGTTTTCAACCTCCTTTTCTCCCCTCTCAATCCCCAAGCAAGGATAAACACCGCCGGCCTGTGAATAAAAGAAAATACCCAGAGGAAAAGGTCATAAAGTCGTCCGAGCCTGCCCTTACAGGGCCCCCGCCTAAGATGCAGAGAAATAACAGGAAAGAAGAAGAGGCGTGAAGAAATATGAACCATCCCTCAGCTCGCTCGCAACCCCAAGTGGCAGAAGCTCACTCCCGACCCCGAGGGGCATGATGATGCCGGCTTAAACAGCAGACCCAGTAAAAAGACCAAAGGGATAAAAAGAAATGAAAGAAAAAGAAACGAGCTGAAACCACCTTGTCCCGTGGCTGTCCCCTGGCCTCAAATCCCCCAACTGCCCCTCCGCTCCTGCACGCCCCAGGCCAGCGGGCTGATGGCGTTCAGATCCGGATGCTGTCGCGCCCACTCATAAATGTACAGCTTCAGGGCCTTCCAGCGGGGACACCGGTCCTCCTCCATGACCCCGTCCTTGGCCTCGCTGTCGAGCATGATATGCCCCGTGGCTGAGATCTTCTTCTTGGGTCCCACCGTGTCGTCGTCAGTAGCACCATCGACGCCGTCGGCCCCGCCCCACAGATCCACCATGGTGGCCTCGTCGTCCCGCTCCAGCTCCTCCACCGGAATCCGGCTGATCTTGCCCAGCTCCAGGTCATACTGCCTNGCCGTGGCTGGATACCCTAGCGAGAGGTAGTTGTAGACCTGCGTGACGAAGTGGTCGTCGAACTCGGCGGCAATCTTCTCATCGCGGTCGGCGGTGACCTTCTCCTTCTTCAGCTTCTCGTCCAGGCTCTGCAGGTTCTGCAGCATGTGCAACCCCTTAAGCGCGTGGCTCTTGGTGCGGTGCTCCGGCACGAGGCCGCCGCTGGCTGGCGGCACCGAGATGGTGCCGGCGCGGGTGGCGCCGCCCAGAGGGGTGAGGTACTCGCTGCGGCCGACGGGGACGGTCATGCCGCCAAAGTCGAGGGCAAAGGGGTCCTTGGGAGGGCTGGTTGGGAGCGGCGTGGTGATCATGGCCGGGCGCTCGGCGGGGGCCAGGTTCTCGGACGAGTCGTTGGTGTAGCAGTAGCCGCGCCACAGGCCGTTCTGCTCGGTTGGATCGCGGTGGTGGTCGTCGATGGTAGTGCCCGTTTCCACGTCCCAGAGGTGGTCCGGTTCGAGCTTGGTTTGCTTGGGCGAGGGGCAGCGGCGGAAGACCAGGTCTTCGCCGAGCATGGGCGGGGAGCCCTTAACGCGGCGCCTGTGATGCTCGCGGGCACGCTCCAGGGACAGGTCGCGCTCCTGGGGGTAGGGGCTGTACACGCCGTGGCTCCCGAAGCTGATTTCGGGCGGGATTTGGGAGGCCGGCGTGTACGCCATCTGGCCAGCCTTGCCGGAGGGGGCGGAGGGGATGTAGGGCATGTAGCTCTCGCCAATGGCGCGGAGAGGCGGAGACTCGGGCTGGATGTAGGGCATCGCCGACTCGCCGATGGTGGGGAGAGGTGATTCCGCACGGAGGAGGGACATGCTCCCCTCCCCAATTGGGCCGAGCGAGCCCGATGACGGCGACCGCCGCGATGTCCACAGCGGCGAGCTGGCTATCGAGGTCCGCTGTGTCCTCGTCAGACCCATGGCGTCGCTCGGCGGGCCGTCGATGCTCATGTTGTCCAGGTCCAGCGTGTCGATCCTGTCCCGGTTCCGCGATCTCGCCCGTTGGACACCCTGGGCATGCTCCTGCATCTCCTTGAAGGCCCAGCTGATGTCCTCCTCGGACGAGTTACGCCGCGAGTGGAACGGTTCCCAAGGCCCTCTGGTCCGCGGCCTCCCCCGCGGGCTGTCGTCGTCGGAGCCCTCTCGCACGTAGAAGTGCTCGGCGCCGCCGATCCTCTGCCCGCTGTTTGGGAAGGCGCTCATGGCCGCCTCCTGCTCCTGGAGCTGCCTCTGGGCATCGCGGGCAACCAGGTTGAAGACGCCGCCGGCAATCTCGTCGTCGCACGACTCCCGCCGGCCGTGGCCCTTCTGCGGCAACGGCGCATCTGCCCCTCCATGTCCGAACCGCTTCCGGGCCTTCGGGGCGTAGATGTGATTTGTGTACGGGGTGATGTCGGTCTTGTCGGTGTGCTTGGTCGCGGGGCCTTCGTCGCCGGCCCGTCTGGCTCGGCGCACCGACGACTCGACCAGCTGGGGAGCAAACTTGCGCTTCTCCCGGGGTGGTGGGGAGGGCGAGCATGGCGAAGGGCTAGGGGTCAGCTCGCCGGCCGGTACTGTCTTGCGGTACCGCTCGAAGGTGGTCTCGATGGGGATAGGAGCGAACCGCGCGCGCGGCCGCTCCTTTGTNGTCGCCATTCCGGGTTATGACTCGATGTGCCGACGGCCGGGGCTGTTACACCANGGGCCAATTGGGTTGGGACCGATTGACCGGTATTGGCAGGCAGGCGGGCCGGGTTGTGTGGGTGTGAATTCGTGTTGGGGGGAAACCGGTCGAGTATTTCGTACTGCGAGCGCCGACCGACCAGGTTTGTTCTGTTGTTGGTCTGTCAACGCTCGGCTTGATTCGTCTTGGTTCGTCTTGGGTCTTTCGTCTTTTGGCAATGCCAATGGGTTCGGGAACTGGAACGTGGAAGCGGCACACAACCACGAGCACGACTACGGCTTCCCGGAATCCTGTGCAGCGGTCGGGACGGGAAGAAGCTTCGAATCACGGCCCAGAGTCCGTGGAGCACAGAAAGTGGTTTTGTACGGAATCGAATCCTCCTGACCAGCGTCCAAGGACCAGGGAGCCAGCGAAGGGGAGGGGCGGTGCGAGTGGTCACAAGCCGGCGCGGGTATCGCATCCAACGTTAACGTTAGCAGCTCACTAACGGTAACGCCAGCCCTGACCGGCGCTGTCCGGCAGGAGATGGCTGGTGGGGTTGATGCAGGGTACCTACACGGTGCGAGTCCGTGCCCCTGGACGCAGCCTGCCCGCCCGACCTGCTGCCTCGTGACCCGCTTGCCGAGCGTTGTGCCTCGTGTCCTCAAGGGCAGGCATGGACAAAGGCCTCTTGTGCGTGCCCAAACACCCGGCACAAATAGCCCGGCAATTCTCCTTTTCTGGCATTCTAGGTTTGCATGCTGCCTCCATCATCAATGCCTGGCCACCNAGCCACGGGCTGAAGAGACGGACCTGGGGACCTGGGCTGGTCCTGTGTCGGGATCTCGCGAGCTGCGATCGCCAATTCGCACAGTGCTTCGACCTGTCATTTTCTGCAGCGGGTGGATCCTTCCAGGGCCACCCACTCCCCCTCCCACTCCCCACCCACACCGGAGCGGGGAGCTGCAAGCAGGCTGGCTGTCGCTGTCACTGCTGTCACTCGCGAGAACAAACAAATCCGGAGTCAGCGCTTGGGCGCTGGTTGACATCATCGGATGCGGTTCACAGTGCTGGAATTATTATCGTAGTCTGAATAGCTGACAGCAGTGGACCAGTCTGGCGGTCATTCTGGACAGAATTGTCCTCTGATGAAGGGGATTTAGGGGCTCTCAAGATGCATTGGCATCTCTTTGTCGGTCNACACCTCAGGGGTTGGTCTAGACCATTGATCCGATCGATTTCCCAAAATGTGCAGCCCACGGTTTTTTTCTGATCAAGTGACGTCTGTTGCCCGGCGCATTGTTGCGCCCGACCACTTTCGTTTCGCAATTGGAATGGAAACGGGCAATTTCAGCCATTTCAGCTGGGTCCGTGGACCTAGCCGATCCCAGTGGCCGGCTTCCCAGTCGCCGGCTTGCGTCTGTCCACGTTGTTTCCCCTGATCAGGCAGGGCTGGTCACTCTGAAGAAGCAGCGCCTCGTCGTCCTCTCAACGGTTCCAGCCACAAACTCGGCATCGTCGTAGAACCGTCCTCGGCACCCCAAGACTCTGAGCCGCTGACGACCTTCGGTTCCGCTTCTCCAGGACGGCCCGGTCCGCCCATGGAGACACCTCGCCGACTTTGGGACGCCAGCGTCCCCTTTTCCCCTTGACGCACGCAACTCCACTATGACATGAGCAGTTGGGAACTGGGTTGCGCCAATACCTGGCAGGTAATCTGTACTGTGTTGCTGGCATCTCCGACGCAGCAGGGTTTCGTATCGATACCTCCACAGCCCCGTCACGCTTCCGAGGGATTGGATGGCGACTGTCGCCGCACGCCGACCCCCGCGTGGGGCCGGGGAGCGCTGCCGACGGGTGACCCCACTCCCCCGTGCTCACCGCTACCCACCCTTGATAGCGACCAGTGACACCATCGGCAATCGACAACAAACTTCTCGACGTGGCAGGCGACTGGTGTTCGCCCGGCATTCTCGCGACCCTCGAATTCGGGGTGCACGGAAAAGGATCTCCCGGCACTCCGCCTCTTGGCCTCCTCTTAAGAACACCTCGATGAATCTATATCAGACGTCGTTGGTTGCCGCTGCGTGCTCCGACAACGTGGCCTGCACTGTGTAAGCCACGCGCAGCACCATCTCCTCTCGTGATGTAGTCGATTTTATCTTTCGTCTCCCTCATTGGATCTGGCCCGCCGGTGTCAACGCACGCCGATGCACCCTCCCGGCCCAACTGCTGCCTTCTCCGCTGACCGCTCCTCTCCCTTACCCTCAAGAACCACTGCCCTCGGCAATGGTCCGATTATGGTGGGCACAGATAGGGTAAGCGCATGGAGTGTAGCATCCACCGGACAAAACCCTTCGCCCCCTCCACACACCCACTTCCGCTGCTGTTGCGTTGCAGCATGCACGAACAGGGAAACTGGTCATCTGAGCACTTGCTCGAACCAGAACGCGTTTCTCGAGTTCGTCCGATTCGCCTCCGCCAGCGCACGGTGTTCTCCCGGCCCGCAGCGCGATCACCACGGCAGCGCTGTCAACATCAACCTTTTCGGGACGCAATCCACTTTACCCCGGATTCTTGGCTCCCCGGTGTGGGGAAGAATCGGCGCCAGGCAAGGGGGGGGGCAACACACCGTCTGCAACGTCGCCAGTCTCGATCCCTTGGCGTCGAGCATCTGTACCGGGGTTTTTTCTTTTTTCCTTTTTCTTTTTTTTCTCTTTTTTCTTTTCTTTTTTTTCTCTTTTTTCTTTTCTTCTTTCTTCTTTCTTCTATGGCTGAGGCTATGACCACATCGGCTGGGCCCGTGACCGGGGTCAGGGGAGGAATACCAAGGTCAGGTCCCATCTCATCCCAAGCACCCTTCTCTCATCCATACCCTTCCTCTGGAATCTCCTCTTCGCCAGCCACCTCTCACGTCTCGACTCTTCCAGCGTCTTCTGTACTGTAGGCACCTCCCCATTCCCAAATCCCAACTGACGCGACCCCAAGAACTGGTGCGACATAGAAAACACCAGCGCCGCAGAGGCCCAGGTGGACGGGGCAACAAGAACGGCGGCCTGGTCGAAGCGAGCCATCATACAACGGTAGCATCTGGGAGCCGGCCGCGAGTTAGACTCGTTCGGCCCGCCCCGGGTACTATACCAGGCGGTGACGCCACCAAGTGACGCCTCCCCTGGCTAACTTTTGCCATAGTCTCTCAGCAGCGAGCTTCGGTGTCACTACACGATGCTTTTTCCGTGGCCAGAGTTACTTAGGGTTACACAGGTTTCGTACAGAAGTCACATCGGCCAAGATGCCCCAGNTACCTNAGGCAGGTACATGTGCGGTGCCTAGATGGTGTTATTCAGTCCATCGCAGTGCTCTTTCTCATATCAGGCGCCCTCATGAGGCCGGAGAAGCCGCTCGGGGTCGTGTATGAGGTGGACACGGATGNTGCTTACCTAAACTACCGTATCCTATGTATTATGTAGGTAAATATATGAGGAGCCCAATGCTGTAGCCTGACATCCACTGCCTGTAGTCGAGCATTGGGGAGGAGTATCGGGTCAGGCTCCAGCTGGATCCCAGGTCCTCTGTTTCTTGTTTGTGGCATGTGCCTAGGTAGTTACTAGTTCCGGAAATTGAAAGCAAGGGAACTGCTTTCTATCTCGCCATTGCAACCTTTCGCTTGATTTTCTGAGTGCCCCGAACTACAATACGAACTCGGCCGAAGCTTCCCTACATCCTGCGTCATTGGTGAGACTTCTTCTGTTTTGCAACATATGCTTGCGGGTTCTTACAATGAGGACGCCGAAGCAAGTGCTACAAGGGCAGCAAGGGGCACCTAAGACTGGCCGGTAATGACCAAACAANTTTCCTTGCTTGTTGATGTTGTGCCACAGAGCGCTAGCGAGCTACACTACGCTGTCGCGTCTACGTGCCACTAAGGTACCTGTTTGTATTCAGGGCACGGCGTCGAGCAGGTGGTTGCTGCATTTCCCCTCTCCCCTCTCCCCCGTCCCGCGGGCAGACGTGCAGATGTCATTCGCTGGACGCTGATATCTCGAGAGTCTGATATACCGGGTACATGGGAANGGCCAAGAGATAACGGGAAGTTTGACATTGGATCTTCTCATGGTCAGATAAGCCTCCTCCTATCTCTCGGGAGAGCATCAATCTCAATAGTGTGTCAAGATAAAGAGTCCAGGACACTCAAAGGTGCTGTGACCAACGCCTTACACAGTAATATACGCAAACAGATGCTGTACTTGACAATGCAGGTCCACGGGACACCTTTCGTCCGAAGGGCTACAGTTTACACAGTTTTGATATCGCCGTTTGACCCTCGGCTCGTCACCCAGGCCGGACTCCCGCCTGTATGGTCCTGATTAGCCGACCCCACTTGCTCAGGGGCGGCGGCCTGAAATGAGATGGGAGGACAGCAGGACGAAAGGGACATGTCGTGTGGACATTAGGCAGTTTGGTTGTACCTGCATACAGTATATTATGCACGGTACCAGGCCGAGGAGGGTTCGGTAAGAAGAATCCAGTCCGTCGGTGACATTAGACGGGTAGACAGAGGGGGCAGTTCACGGGTCGAGCAGAGGCCGCGAAGATGGCGCGTAGCCGAGGACATACCGGCGCCGCACCCGATTTTGTGTGGAATCAGTTCTTATCATGGCTCAGGTTCACGGTTGCATTGTGGCAGCCCGACGGTCGAGACGGTGTAACGCTCCGTTTCCAATCAGTCCCCACGGAGCCGGAACCGAGACTGGCTTGAGAGCTGGCAATCCGCCACCCACTGCCCCTTTGAGACGGAGGGCAATCAATCCGATGCGGTGCCTGCCGTGCCTGAGTGTGCTTTTATCGGATATGTATCGCGGCACACGGACAGGTCTTCCACAAGGCACAGAATCCTTGCGCCCACCACCTGGATTCCTGGATTNATGCCCTCCGGCAGCGCCAGTCTCAAATCGGGCATCANAAACCCTCATTCGCCCGCCAGAGTCGCGTCTCGTCGAGGTGAGGTTATGGACCGAGTCGCAAATCCGTTGCACCCGTTGAAACTGCTGAGCCGGATGTCTGTGCGGAGCGGCGGGAAAAGCCGCCTCGTCATCGGAGCCCACTGCCACGCGACAAGCCAGGACGGAACGAGCTGGCCACGGAGAGGTCTGTGTCACGACGGCCAGCCATCCTCGATGCTGATCACTCACGTTCAATCGATATCCACTCGGACAACTCGCAGCCTCAAAAGCAGGGCTGCGAAAACACCACACCCGACTTGGAGCTGAGCCCGAGTCGCCACGGCTCCGATATCACGTTCCCCTTTCCGACCCGGGATTCGAGGGCCGACCCGACCCATGGCCGGCTGGGGATAATGCTCAAGGCAAGCCTGTGGCGTTGCGATAGTTGGCCGAGACGCTCAGGTTGGTCGTTGGTCGTTGGTTATTGTCGCCTGCATCGGTCAAGAATCAAGTTTGGGCGGCTGGTTGGGAGTGACCAGGCTCCCAGGGCAGGTCCCGATTCGCGCGAAGTTGGACGGGCGGGCNGAACCGAACATCTCGGAAACGAGGCCTTGCAGGGGGGCTTCCCGGGCTGTTGGACGTTGGACGTTGAACCATTGCCGGCCAACGCTGGGACCGAAAACGACGCCGAAAAAAAATCAAATACGTGCCCCAACCAACACTTGGCGATCGTGCCTCGACCGTGCTGTTGACCGTACTCCCGGCGAGAAGAGGGAGGGAGGGCTCTGACCGAGGCGGGTGCGCATCAGATGGTCAGGCGGGTCATCTTGGGTCATCTTTTGGTGGGCAGCTGAGCAGCACAGGTGTGGCCCACCGGTGTCTTGGGTGTGTGTCTGGGAAAGGAAAGCAGAGGCAAATCGGTGGGGATTGTGTGTGATGCCCCGCTGTGCCACCCGTCAACCCGCCCGTCAGTCAGCCGGTGGCGGCCACGCAGGGCTGGGCGCGCCGGGATGGTGCGCCAAGCTCAGATGGTTTTCCAGATTGCCAACGCCCGCGGCGTTTGGCTCGTTTTGACAGGGGAACCCACTCCCGGCTTGGCCAACCTGGAACTGACAGCAGCAGCGCCAGCCGGACAGGGCGTCCGTTTTCTCCATGTGCAGATTTGACAACGGGATCCACTGTCCGAACCGGGAACTCATTGCCTTTTCCCTGCTGCGGTGTTGGAACGTGTTGGATGGATGACCTGGATCTGCTGTCGGGGGCGTTCCATCGCTTCNTGCTGCTCCAACTTTCCGCTCCTTGCGTTTCGGCACTTTTTCGCCTTTCGCTTCCTTGAAAATCGCCCTCCACCGCGCCTGTTTGCCGCTGCGCTTTGCGCTTTCAGTCCCATCTGCGCTGCCAACGAGGGCCTAGCGCTGGCCTAGACTCTTGACTGACCATCAACGCCCGCTGACCCTGGAACGCTATCGAGAAGGAAGCGGGCCTGGCGACGGGGCCCCTTCCAGCCGTCGATCACTGACGTTGACGTTACCAACCTGCCTGCGAGCGTGGGAGACTCACCGGGAATACAGCTGTCCGTCGATGCCGCCGAGACACCGCCCACCGCTGGTCCCTTCTCGCACCACTCGTCGCGCCCTCCCTCCACCATGGCGGTGAGGTCCAACGCCCTCGACNNGGCCGACGACGGCAGNCACGNCGAGTCCCCGGCCCCCTNCCCCCTCNAGTCCGCTGCATCGCCGCTCTCGCCCATGTCCGAGGCCACCGCGACCACCATGGCCTCGCCCGCCTCCTCNTCTTCGCCCCTGCCGTTCGTGACCCTGGCCGAGCACGCATTCACGCCGCTGTCCATGGACGCCAGCGACTTCTTTCCGCCGGACAAGGGCCGGGACGCCGAAGNGAGCAGCAAGTCGCCTGCCGCGCCCGAGACCGACCGGCTGCTGAGCGCCTCCAGAAGCCTCAGAAGCATCAGAAGCACGGAGCATCTGAGGCGGAGCGAGACCCTGAGCCGCACCAGCAGCAACAACAGCACGG
>FJWA01009551.1_pt1 | contig 16959 bp, 11 predicted proteins | sample 1011891 | NCBI WGS metagenome assembly FJWA01 (sample SAMEA3912450, study PRJEB9761) | metagenome | biome: forest; material: soil | place: USA | collected 2011-06-22 | depth 0.1 m
GCACGCGACTTACATCCGACTTGCCGGTGCCGGTCGAGCCGTAGATGATAACGAGGGGCCTCATCTTTCTAACAACGGCCCTGCGCGGCCTTAGCGCTGGAGTGAAGAGAGAGGCAGAACGGGAGAGGAATCCCATCAGCCTTCGCCCGGCACACCGAGTCGCATTCTCATGGCGACACTGGCCCGGCGGATTTATTGCTGTGCAGAAGTGAGCCTCCAAAATTTGGGGAAGTTTGCAGAGTCGCAGCGGCCCCAGCGCGCTAGGGTCCACCTGGAAAGTTGGAGAAGGTCTTGGCGTTCCACGCCAGTCCAGCCGCACGCACGCACTCCTGAGTCCTGAGCTCTCCTTGTTTTGGATTGGCAGCTGTCACGTGTGGGACCCATTTCGAAATTGGACACATCACAGAATAACTTTGAAGCCAGATCTTAAGGAGCCGCTTCTCCAGCATCCGCCTCCTCTCTTCCCCTTTCCGAACCCATTGCGCCGACAACAACTCTCCTGCTGCAGAGTCGTTGTCGCCCATTCCGCCTCTTCTTTCTTCGGATGATTTAATATTTGGGTTGTCTTTTTCTCCAATTGCCCAAGATGAGTTCCTGTAAGTGCCGCTCCCGATTGCGCCGCATTGCCTTTGCATCTGGGGACGCGTCGCGGAGCTCGTGCAGCTTGTGCAGCTTGCGCAGCTTGGATGCGAGCTCGATGCCGCCCCCTTTCTTCGCCTTCTTGGCTCGCGACAATGCGCTGACCATCTCTCGCCTGCGATGCAGTACGGTTCCTCGACCTCGTCAAGCCCTTCGTGCCGTTCCTCCCCGAGGTTCAGCAGCCCGAGACCAAGATCCCCTTCAACCAGAAGCTGATGTGGACGGGCTTGACGCTCCTCATCTTCCTGGTCATGAGCCAGATGCCGCTCTATGGCATCGTCTCGTCCGACACGTCCGACCCGCTATACTGGCTGCGTATGATGATGGCGAGTAACCGCGGCACCTTGATGGAGCTCGGAATCACCCCCATCATCTCCTCTGGCATGGTCTTCCAGCTCCTCGCTGGCACCCACATGATCGACGTCAACCTCGACCTCAAGTCGGACCGCGAGCTCTACCAGACGGCCCAGAAGCTCTTCGCCCTCATCCTCTCGGTCGGCACCGCCACCGTCTACGTCTTCACCGGTCTCTACGGCCCCCCGAGCGAGCTCGGCGCCGGCATTGTGTTCCTCCTGATCCTCCAGCTGGTCGTTGCCGGCATGATTGTCATCCTCCTTGACGAGCTCCTCCAGAAGGGCTACGGCCTTGGCAGCGGCATCTCGCTGTTCATCGCCACCAACATCTGCGAGTCCATCATGTGGAAGGCCTTCTCGCCCACCTCGATCAACACGGGCCGTGGCCCCGAGTACGAGGGTGCCGTCATTGCCCTCTTCCACCTGCTCATGACGTGGCCCAACAAGCAGCGCGCCCTCCAGGAGGCCTTCTACCGCCAGAACCTGCCCAACATCATGAACCTGCTCGCCACTCTGATCGTCTTCGCCGCCGTCATCTACCTCCAGGGCTTCCGCGTCGAGATCCCGGTCAAGTCGTCGCGCCAGCGTGGCGCCCGTGGCTCGTACCCGATCCGCCTGTTCTACACGTCCAACATGCCCATCATGCTGCAGTCGGCCCTGTCGTCCAACATCTTCCTGATCAGCCAGATGCTGTACTCGCGCTTCTCGGAGAACCTCCTGGTCCGCCTCTTCGGCGTCTGGGAGGCCAAGGACGGCTCCTCGCAGCTGGCGGCCGTGTCCGGTCTCGTCTACTACATGTCGCCCCCGCTCAACTTCAAGGACGCCCTTCTGGACCCCATCCACACTGCCGTCTATATCGCCTACATGCTCACCGCCTGCGCCATCTTCTCCAAGACGTGGATCGAGGTGTCGGGCTCGAGCCCCCGCGACGTTGCCAAGCAGCTCAAGGACCAGGGTCTCGTCATGGCCGGCCACCGCGAGCAGAGCATGTACAAGGAGCTCAAGCGCATCATCCCCACCGCCGCCGCCTTCGGTGGTGCCTGCATTGGTGCTCTCTCGGTTGCTAGCGACCTCATGGGCGCCCTTGGCTCCGGCACCGGAACTCTCCTTGCCGTCACGTAAGCCGATTTTATCCAAGCAACCCAATAAGGAAGAACGTTTTGCTAACATTTGCCAGCATCATCTACGGCTACTTTGAGATCGCTGCCAAGGAGGGCGATCTTGCTGGTATGAAGGGCATGATCATGGGCTGAGCGCAGTCAACGTGACTTGCTTTTGCACCTCTGCGCATTACCACATCATTTCACTGGCCGGGGCTTCGGCTTCCGTGTCCGGTCTTCTCCCGTGTCGATTTAGTCTGTAATTGTCGGGGAGTCAAGCGCTGGCTGTCCTGTATAGTAGCAACGAAGCAAATCATAAAAAGGGAGGCTTCCGAAAAACGAGCGGGGAATTTTGCATCAAGGCGGGCGGTCAACTTGGCAGGTCTTCAATAGTAAATTACAGGGGCTCGGGCGCTCGGGTTGCTCCCTTTGCAACGAAGGACCCAAAATGTTTCTGCTCGCGTGTGCTGGACAGTGGATGCGGGTTGTCATTCTGCTCTACACGGTACTTGTTGAGAGGGCTATGACAGAACCACTCTAGAAACCCGTACCATGGGATCTCGAGCTGTTCGTGTTCCTCCTGTGTTGCCAGTCCGAATTCCGGGTCCTGACACCTCGCTCCCGACAGTCGGCATCGTGGTGGTTTGATGCAGCGCGACTATCCTCCTGTCACACATCACAAGCTCAGCGAATGAGCCGGGGCTCGGGGTGACTCACTTGCATGGTGCGCCCTTCGAAGTAGCGTCAGCGTGCCCACCGTTAGAAGAGTTCATCTTGCAGATGTTGTGATGGATTAGGAAGGTCCCTGAGTGGATGACTGACGGGCATACCACGGCGGACAGATGCATGCCCGCCTTTGAGGCCCCCCCCCCGCCGGTCTGCAGCGGAGAACCGTGGAAGGGCTTGATTAGCCCGAAGCTGTGTGGAAACATCCACATGTAGGAAGCTTCGCTGTAACCTCATGTATTCTGTCTCGGTACAACGGGTAGGGGCTGTCCCTATCCCTGAGGGGTTGGTGGTGCCCTGCGTCAAACCGACATGTGCTTCTTCATGTACGGCACATACATACGCAGTCAGATGTGCAACGATTGGCGGTGAAGGAAGTGTGGCATTTAACGTCGACGTGAAGGGGAATTTGAGAGCTCAATCAAGTCTTTGGCTGGTTTCGGGAGTTGGCTGACATCATTGACCAGCCGTATTTCCAGCCTGGGTTCCCCCACCTTCCCAGTCCCAACCCCAGCCCAGGCCAGATCGATGGCCGGCAATCGGAAACACCAAAAAGGCGGGCATGAGAGAAGACGGATGCAGGCTTGCGTTCTGCAGGCAGCCAGCGGGCAACGTGCATAGTACAGTACCTTAGGCAACCACTTTGTCGAGTTTTTGCCAAACCGATGAATCTTCAACTCAAGCTCGGGCCGGCGTTGTGCCAACGTCAGTTTATCCCCGAGCCGCTGCCTGCCCCAGAGCTCCAGCGGGGCTAGGTCGCCAAGCAGGCCATGGCGTGCAGCCATGCGACCCCCCAACAAGCACACCCCACCCCACCCTGCTGACCTTGCGAGCTTGCCTTGCCGAGTCTTGATAAGTGCCTTGGGGTCCGCTCCGAGAACTGGAACCAGCCCGGAGTGGAGGTCGACAGAGACGAATCCCAAGAAACGGGCAGCCCACCCCAGTTGTTCCAGCGTTCCACACCTCGGCGAAGGGAATGCACGAGTTGCAGCGACTAGCGCCATCCCTAGCATGCAGCAAGGTCTCTAGGCCAAAATCAAAACCGAGACGCCCCCGGGATTGCCAGAATTGACGGGAACCCCTTCCGTTCTCTGCTCTCTCGCTTTCGGCCGACCGCAGTCCGACTTCGCCGTCCCCCAAACCCGTCCGCCCTCCGGCGTGGTCCGCCCGCTCTTTGAACCCTCTGCCTGCCTCCGCGTTGCTGCCCTTGCTCGAGACTAGCAGTCGAGCGAGACTCGCGCGAAGAGAGCTTCCGCCATGCGCCACGACGAGGCGGGCGACATGGGCTTCGCCTCGTGTCAATGGCCGATATGGAGGACCGATGACTTCACCCATTGCTTCCAGCAGGAGTAAGTCCATTTTCCTCCGCGTCCCGTGCTCGAACAGCGGGCCGCCGATCTCTGTTTCTCCTTGTGACGCCATGGCGCCCTGCAAGACCGTTGGCTAATAAGCAAAACACCTGAAACAAACAGCTACCTCAAAGTCCTGCTGCCATTGGTCATCGTCGGCCTGTCGCTCCTCCAGCTCGTCGCCCATAACATCGTGCGAGCCGTCAAGCTAAAAAGTGGCCGAGGAGGATACGAGAGCATTAGCGGGGACCCAGTAACATTATCTCCGCCGACACATACGCAACTGCCGCGAGACGAAGAGCCGGTCAGTGAGAGCGACGACGATGAACTGCTGATCAGCGGTATCAGCGGCGGCCGCCTTGCGCTGGCCAAAACAACGACGAAGGGCTCCATCGTGCAAGCCGACATTCCTCCCGCCCAAACACTGTCTGTCCTGGTCGAGGAACTCGCTGTTGCGGGTCTGGTCGCCGTCAATGCCGTCGCGCTGGCCACCGGTGCCTACGGCAGGGAATGGGGAGGCATTGCCGCTATCGCCGGCGTGACCGTCTGGGTCTACGTCCTGGTCCTGACCTCGCTCCGGCTCTTCCTGGGAAACACACAATGGCGCGTCCCGCGCATCTGGAACCACACGGCTGCCATCTACAGCTTGCAGTGGCTGTTCACAATCGTCATCTTCCGCTCCGTCCTGGTCCACCCGAGCTCCCACCTGACACAGACGCTGGTTATTGTCGAGTTCGCGCTGACGACGCTGTTGTTTGGCCTGGCGATCAGCACCCGCAAGGGCAACAAGACCGTCCTATTGGAGTGGGAGGATGGCATCGAGCCCGGCCGGGAGAATCTCGCCTCCCTGTTCTCGCACTATACCTTCGGCTGGGTCGACTCGATCGTCTACGACGGCTGGAAAGAGCCGTTGGATATCAAGAGGGTTTGGAATCTGCTTCCCAAGGACAAGGCTGCCGCCGTGCTGGCCAGTTACCGTCATTTCAAGAAGACCACGTCCCTTTCTTTCCACCTCGTCAGGTACTTCAAAGCTCTATTGGTTGCCCAGGCCCTCTGGGCCGTCCTGGGCGGCATCCTCACCTTTGCGCCGACTTTGCTTCTGAGGGCCATTTTGCAGTATGTCGAGGATCCCGCCATGGCCCCTAGGAACGTGCTGTGGCTGTACGTTATCCTCCTCCCCGTGAGCGACGTCCTTCGCTCGGTCTGCGACGGTCAGGCTTTGTGGATCGGTCGCAAGATTTGCATCAACATCCGGTCTATCCTCGTGGGCGAGATCTATGCCAAGGCACTCAGGAGGAAGGCGGCGGCCGGCAAAGACACCGCCTTGGGCGCCGACAAGAAGAAGGACCCCAATGCTGAAGGCGCGAAGCAAGGCATCATCGCCAGGGCCAAGCGGATGCTGGGGCTTGGCAAGGATCCGAAGGCCAACCAAACAGCCACGACCACTGTGCCAGCTGGATCGGACACCAAGGACAAGGCCACCGATTCTGATGAGCAGGCCAACATGGGCACCATCATCAATTTGATGTCGGTCGACAGCTTCAAGGTGTCCGAAGTCACCGCGTACTTGCACTTCCTCATCGCCGCGGCCCCCACGCAGCTTCTTGTGTCTGTCATCCTGCTCTACCAGGTCATGGGCTTGAGCGCCATCCCGGGCTTCATCGTCATGGCACTGCTCCTGCCCGTCAACATCGCTTTCGGAAGGGGCTTCAACTCGAGCCAGAAGAAGATTATGGCTGCGACTGACAAGCGTATCCACACGACCAACGAGATCCTGCAGAACATCAGGATTATCAAGTATTTTGCATGGGAGCACCGCTTCGCCGGCATCGTCGACGAGAAACGGCGTGCCGAGCTCAAGGCGTTGCGGGTCCGCTTCATGATCTGGGCTGCCGCGGTCGCCGTCTGGAACACGGTCCCAATCCTGATTACCTTCTTCTCGTTCTTCATCTACACCGTTGTCGAGAAGAAGCCGCTGTACCCCTCCGTCGCATTCACCGCCATCTCTCTCTTCATGCTTCTTCGCTACCCGCTCGACCAGCTCGGCGACATGATCGCCCACGTTCAGGAATCTCAGGTGTCGATTGACCGTATCGAGGAATTCCTGGCCGAGGAGGAGACCGAAAAGTTTGCCCAGCTGGGCGTCGACAATGTTGACGAGACAGGCAACCGGGTGATCGGCTTCAAGAACGCCAACTTTGTGTGGGGAAGCAAGACGGCCGTCGCTGAAGACGGGTCCATGGCTTTCCGCCTGCTTGATCTCGACGTCGACTTCAAGATCGGCCAGCTGAACCTTATCACTGGCCCGACGGGTTGTGGAAAGACCTCCATGTTGATGGCCCTGCTCGGCGAGATGACTATCATGAATGGGCGCGTGTATCTCCCGGGCGGCCGCAGCCGTGAAGAGGTGCGACCTGACCCGGAGACCGGGCTTGCCGAGACGTGCGCCTACGTTGCCCAGCAGGCATGGCTGGTCAACGCGAACATCAAGGACAACATCTTGTTCTCTGCCCCGTTCGACGAGCAGAGATACCGCGACGTCATTGTCGCCTGCGCCCTGGAGCGCGATCTGGAGATCCTCGACAACGGCGATGAGACTCTGGTCGGCGAGAAGGGCATCACGCTCTCTGGCGGCCAGAAGCAGCGTATCTCGCTCGCACGAGCTGTCTACTCCAACTCGATGCACTTGCTCATGGACGACTGTCTTAGTGCTGTCGACTCTCACACCGCTCAGTGGATCTTCAACAACTGCATCATGGGCCCGCTGATGCGCCACCGTACTTGCATTCTCGTCTCCCACAACATCCCGCTCTGCGTGCCGCCGGCCGACTTCGTGGTCACCATGGCCAACGGCCGTGTCACCGGCCAAGGAACACCGCAAGAGCTTATCGCTGCCGGAAAGCTTCCCGAGGACGCCGCCACCCAAAAGTCTGCTCCGGGCTCCGCCCACATTTCCCGCGTGCCTTCCCGTGTTCCCTCGAGCGTCGGGGACGAGAGCGGCGGCGATACGCTGGTCAACGAGGCGGATGGCGACCTGCAGAAGACGAGGGACGAAGCCGCCAAGAAGAAGGACATCAAGAAGCAAGACGCCATGGAGGAGACCAAGGCAACGGGTGCCGTCCAGTGGCCGGTTATGAAGCTCTACCTGCGGTCTATGGGAAGTTGGTGGTTCTGGATCGTCGCCTCATTCGTATTTGGCGCGCAGCAGTTCTCGGGCGTCGCGTCCAGCCTCTGGATCAAGGAGTGGTCCAACCAGTACGCCACCGAGGAAACGGCCAAGATCCAGTTCAACGCGAACTCGCAGAGCTACTCGGCTCAGAGCCTGTCCCCGACCTACTTCGCATCCATCGCGGGCTATGTCAAGGGCAACGCAACGGCCGTCTCCACAGCCGAGGGCCCGGAGGTCAACGCTACTTACTACCTGACAGTCCTTGCACTGATTGGCATCGCTGGCGCGGCAGCCGCTCTCGGTAGAGATCTGTGGATCTTCTTCGGCTCTCTCACGGCGTCGTGGAAGCTCCATAACCGCTTGATGACCGCCGTGACTGGCGCCAAGTTCAAGTTCTTCGATGTCACGCCCCTCGGCCAGATGATGAACCGGTTCAGCAAGGACCTGGAGGCCGTCGACCAGGAGGTTGCGCCCATCGCCATTGGTGTCATGTCCTGTGCCTTGGGAATCGTTGTGACGGTCGTCCTCATCGCCTACATCACGCCTTTGTTCCTGGTCGCCGCCGTCTTCATCACGATTGCATTCGTGTTTCTCGGGCAGTTCTATCTGCATGCCTCGCGGGACCTCAAGCGGTTGGAGTCTGTCGAGAGGAGCCCGCTGTTCCAACAATTCGGCGAGACGCTGAGCGGCGTCACCACCATTCGCGCGTACGCCGACGAGAGGCGCTTCATCCGCGACAACCTGACCCGGATCAACACCCAACTGCGGCCGTTCATCTACCTGTGGGCCGCTAACAGATGGCTCGCTTTCCGCACCGATTTGCTTGGCGACTTTGTCGCCTTCTTTGCCGGCGTGTTTGTCATCGTCAGCCTCGGAAAGATCGACGCCGGTTCGGCCGGCATCTCGCTCAGCTACGCCATTGGGTTCGCCGACAACATCCTCTGGCTGGTCCGCCTGTATGCGATGAACGAGCAGAACATGAACTCTGTCGAGCGCATCAAGGAGTATCTGGATGTCGAGCAGGAGGCGGCGGCCGTTGTGGAGAAGAACCGGCCGCCGGAAAACTGGCCGTCAAAGGGCACCGTCGAGTTCATCGGCTACACTACGCGATACCGCAAGGAGCTGGAGCCTGTCCTGAGAAACCTCACCTTCAAGATTGAAGCCCGCCAGAAGATTGGCATTGTGGGGCGGACCGGCGCCGGCAAGAGCTCGCTCACACTGGCCATCTTCCGTGCGTTGGAAGCCGACGAGGGCAAGATTCTGATTGACGATGTCGACATCGGCCAGATAGGCCTGCGCGACCTGCGCGAGGCCATCACCATCGTGCCCCAAGAACCCACCCTCTTCATGGGCACCATCCGCACCAACCTCGACCCCTTCGACCTGTACACGGACGAGCAAATCTTTACGGCGCTCCGCCGCGTGCACCTCATCCAACCGGACGAGATCCCTGCCACCACGCCAGCAACGCCAACAGCAACCACCACACTCATTCCTGAAGCAACAACCGCGACCGACACCATCACCAGCAGCGCCACCCCCGCCACCCAAGAAGCCGCCGAACAAGCCTCCCCCACCGCCACAACGCCAGCCACCAACAAAAACGTCTTCCTCGACCTCGCCTCCCCCGTCACCGAGTCAGGAAACAACCTCTCGCAAGGCCAGCGCCAGCTCCTCTGCCTCGCGCGGGCGCTGCTCAAGAACCCGACGGTGCTGGTCATGGACGAGGCGACGGCGTCGATCGACTACGCGACCGACTCGGCCATCCAGGAGACAATCCACGAGCTGACGAGCACCATCATCACGATTGCGCACCGCCTGCAGACGATTGTCGACTACGACAAGGTGCTGGTGCTCGACAAGGGCGAGATTGTCGAGTACGGCCACCCGTGGGAGCTCATGCGCAAGAGCGGGGGCAGCTTCAGGGGCATGTGCGAGATGAGTGGGGATTTTGGGGTGTTGGAGAAGGCGGCTGAGAAGGCATGGAAGGCGGGGAGGTTGGTCGATGTTGATGATGAGATGGTGACCGCTGCCGACGGGGAGGGGAGTGGAGAGCCCTGAGAGGGGGGTGAAATTGTTGTCTAGCTGCGTGNAGCAGAGTACATACCTTCTGGAACATACCAGTTACTATGCAGTTGTTAGTATCTAGTAGCCAGTATTGTTGGCTCAAACACAAGTGTGGGGAAAGTGCGTAAGGAGGTACACATTGGGTTGCTGCTTTGGTGTATCGGCCAAGGAGCCAGCGGAGAATTATAGAGGGGGTATTGGCTTTTTGGTTGTTTAAAAGAATTCCAAATTGACATTCGCCATCCAGTCTTGTTCATGCAGCAGCATGGCCGTGCGCGTGGTCTCCTTTTCAACAGGTTGCTGCAGCACTGGTATGTAGGTACCTATGTCATGTATGTGGGCGAAACCTGTGGTCGCAGCCACCGACGATCCGGGAATCAATGACAGCTCTTTCGCAGCAACTGACGGAGGGGATAGATATTGGGCCAGATCAGTAAGCCAGTGAAGCTCTGAAGACTGCAGTCAGCGCACAAGTACTGTACAGAACATTATAAGATTACCGACATGCCGAAGAAGTCAGCCCTGCAAGCAGCCTGCATTCCGAATGGTGTGCTCATAGCCTCAACAAACAGCATACTCAGCCACATATCTCGGCGGCATCGGCCTTTTGTGCCTCTGCCATCTGCAGAACCATAGACAGGCCGGAGCCTCGGGCGTCACGGGAATCTCGTACATGTCCCTCTTTCTTCTCCCCCTTTTATTCTGCCCTTTTGCCCCGTCCATGATTTCCCCGACACCCCATCCACCATCGTCTTGCTCGCTCGTATTCCGCCAATTCCACTTGTCAATCCCGAAGACACTGCAGACAGACATTACTGTCACTGGCGATTGTGGCGAATCGGCATTCGATCCTTGCCACTTTCCTTCTACCTAATATATCCACTGGCCGGGTAAGCGATGTTGCCCGCTTCGAGTGCTCGAACACACCAGTCATTGATGATTTCTGACGACCACCATAATTCGGCGCTGACTTCACTACCTCCAGCCATTCCGTCCCACAATGGCTCCCACCATGCTGCGCCGGGATGCCCTTCTGGCTCGGACCACCGCCGCGATGCACGAGGAGGTGATCATGCTCCTGTTCTTCTTCGTCTGCCTGGTCATGTTCCTCGCGGTCATCATGGGCGATCGGATCTCGGCCGCGCGGCTTGCGGAGGCGGACTGGGAGAGCCTGGAGTGCGGCGACGGGGACGGGGACGGCGACGGCAGCGACGGCGGCGCTAAGGGGCGCACTCGCGAGCGAGGGTGCGTCAAGCCATCGGAGACGACCCCGCTGCTCTCCCCCAATCCCACCCTCGTCGGCTCCGACTCGGAGACGGGGCGGTTGAGTCGCAAAGACTCTGGGAGCTCCGCCGAGTGGCCGACGGCGGCGAAGGATATTCCAACTCTGCCTCGGGTGCGGAATCCCATTGCCCCTTGTGTTTGAGGTCTTGGCTGGTCAGAGGAAGAGTACAACGCCTTTTACGTCCAAATGGCTGAGAGTCGGCGCTTGAGGGCTGCGAGAACGAGCATGTGGGCTATGCCACGTGTTAGAACATCTGGTCTGCGTTCTGACTCCTCCTCCTGCGAGCAGCAAAGATGGGAATACTTGGGCCCTACCTACTATACATGGGCATATGTCCTCTAATAAATAGTAACTCGCATAACTTGACAACATATCGGTACCTGTTGATGGCGCCGGCAGGTCACCCCACTGATGGCTTCCGTCCAAGTCAAAGCTGAGACATCCTACCGTCCCTTTCAAAAAACAAACCATCAAGAACGTAACATAGTACCCATTTCCACCAGTCTGCCCCAACATCCCAATTCACCTAATTCCCCCTTATCCATCCATGGATACAGCACAGCACGTAATACTCTACAACACCCCCCACTCCCAACCTCCCTGCCCAGCAACACACGAAAGAACAGCACAGCATCACTTCAACCTCCCACTAACTTCATAATCCCGCACCGCAACAGGCCGCCGAAACCCAGTCAGCCAGAGCCCCAGCAGCTGTGTCCCCAGCAACACGCCCACCAGCAGGCCGGACACGACGAACACGTAGAATGGGATGGGGGGCAGCGGGAGGTCGAAGATTTCTGCGTCTGGTTGGAGGTCTGATGGAGCCATTGTGTTTTTGTTTGATTGGTTGGCTGAGAGGTGCTGTGCTGATTTGAGTTCCGGGTTGGTGGAATATGTGATCTGACGGGCGGTTGCCGGGTTGAGGGGTGATTTGGGGATGGTTTGAACTTGAATGAAAGGCGGTTGGCGTGGAGGCGGGTTGGTTGTTGAAGGAATGGCGTGTGATTATCTTCTGATAGTGCTTGGTCGCGGTGAGAGTGAGGAGAGGATGTGTGGCTGCTGACTCCTCGCGATCTGGTGCTCCGGGTTTGTGTCGTTGGCGTTTGATGACGAGAGGAGTCTGCGCCGTGCACCAGCACTTGTTGCCCGCCGCAGCACTCCCGCGGCTGAAACGCTTCGGGGTTTGATAGGAAAGGGAGGGTAACGAATGAATAGCCTGTGAGGAACGATGTATCGCGAGATGAGGAAGAGACAACAAAGCCGATGAAAACTCAACGCCCGGGCTCAACGGCCATCAGCCTCACTCACTTGGGTGGCTTGGCGTGCCCCCCCGAACGTGCAGAATATGGCGTTCGGCAAGGGGCGAAGCGATATTGCCTGGGGCTTCAGCTCAAGCCTCATGACAGGGGTGTCTCTGACAACAGCTTTGCCTGCTTTCCAAGATGGAGTTTTCACGATGGCTGAGTTGGGGGGTACTTCGTACCGTGAATGTATTTCGTACACTCCATAAGGTCAAGGACTCAAGGTTTCACGCCCGACGAAGCTGTGTAACGTTTTCCGCTGTAACGTGAGCTGCCAGAGTCTTGAATCAGGGGAATGCGACGGAGACGGGGGGGGCAGGTTTGGACCCCTGTGTTTCCGTCAACCACACGACTATCTATCAAACGTCGCACTGGAGAGAATGCGAGAACTGAGACCCAGGTAACGTTATCTGAGGGAGAGTGTTTGAACTCGATTTACGACAGCGGTTTACAGCCCCATGGAACAAGTCGAGAATCCATGACCAGTTTCGAAACATTTTGACAGAACATTGCTCTCACCTTTACCTGAGGAGAGTGACCCCTAACAACCATGATCCAACATACACCCACAGGTCATCACAACGCCTCACTACTCATCCATCCCTCCCACGGGTCAAGGGCAGCCGCATGATACGGCTCCTCCAGCCCGCGAACACCGTCCTCAAACGCAAGAGCATCCACACCATGCAGCGCCCAGTCATCACCACCACTTTGCTCTACCATCTCAGGGGTACCAATGCCCGCCTGATCACCCGCACCAACCTCACAGCCATTTTCTCGACGTCGAACCTCAACCGCTCCCAGGTACGGCAAACAAACCCTCACCCCCTTCCCCTCCTCCTCAATCAGCACCCTCCCAATCTCCACACCCCCAACCTCATCCCCCGGACTGCTCTCTCCCAAACAGGCACTAACACGGTAGCAGCACCCAATCCCCTCACCTGCCTCCTCCATAATCCCAACCAAACACCTCAAAACCCCCGTCATCCTCCCCACCACTTCTTCCTCCGCCGCCTCCTCCGCCGCCTCCTCCTCCTTGAGACACGCAAGAACCCGGTCCACCAAACCCCAATCCCCCTGCCGCTCGTGAGCGAGGAAGGCGAGGTCCCCATACCCTTCCAGATGGGACTGCGCCGCCGCGAGGTGTGCGATACAGAGCGTCGCGCTGGCGGTGAAGGCAAAGAGGGTCATGCCGCGGCAGTAGGTGGTGACGGTGAGGGATGGGTGGTGGTGGAGGGCGAGGAAGCGGGTGAGCATGGCGCGGCTGGCGGTGAGGGTTGTGATTTTGCTTGAGGTGCGGTGGGGGTTGGAGTCGAGGAGGTAGGGGAGGTGCAGGCGGAGGAGGAGGTGGAAGTGGGTGAATTGGTCGAGGAGGGGGGTTGGGTCGTGGGAAGGAGGGGAGGGGAGTAGCCACCAGCGTGGGGGCATTAGGGTGGATGCTTGCTGGAGGAGGAGGTCGATGTTGTGGGTGGTGGTGGAGTTAGTGCGTTCGGATGGGGTGAGCTGGAGGATGCGGCCCGCTGCGAGGAGGTCTAGGCGCCGCATCTTTTCGATGGCAGTGCGGTTGTCGAGGGCCGTTGGGGTGGCGAAGACGTTGTCGGACGAGCCCTGCGGGAGGTTCAGGAGAAGTGACATGTAGCGGTCCGCCTGGACCAGGCGGAACCACATGTGTTCGAGTCCGAGTGACCGCGAGGGCGCGTTGGGTCCCCGGTGCAGGCCCATTATCTGTGCCATGGCTATAGCCCGACGGATGGCGATCCACGCGCCGCGGACGTTGCCTGCGCTGTCGTAATACATGCTCTCCATCATGATGCATTCAATGCCTTCGACAGACCCGGCGAGCTCGTCGTGGCCGGTCACTAGGCCAGCCGCTTCCACCGCCCGAGACATGATGTCGTGGCAGCAGGAGCCCAGACCCCCAACGGCGGTGGTATCGGAGCGAATCCCTTGTAGAAAGATGCTCAAAAGCAGAAGCTTCCGTGCAATAAGAACCGGGTGAGATCCAGGGGGCGGCAGTTGAAGCATAACCCGTGGGATCGCGGGCTCTGAGGATGGTGCGCAACGTGCCTTGCCAAGAACGAGCCCCAAGTTTCCAACAGGGAGGTTGAGAAGGAGTTCGAGGTCGTGTTGGCTCGGCCAGGCCTCGGTGAGTTTCTGGGAGAGTTCGTGGTACTTGGTAGCGACTGGTGTGTCGTGAACCAATGTGGTAACCGTGACTGACATGAGTGACCTCGGTGGCGGCAGTAAATCAGCCGGTATTGCCATGCTAGCGCAGGTACCAGACGTCGACCGACGAAACCTGTCTCGGAGCGGCTGCCCTGGGACTTCGTTTAAAACGCCATCTTGGACCACATACTCGACGAGATGCTCAACCAGCGCCTCTACCCGGCCAAGCCTGTCTTCCACACCTATCAGGCTTCTGGGGTTCGCAGGTTGCCCAGGGGTGTCGGGGAGGTCCTGGCTGATACACGCAGTCCCACGACGACGGCATCCTTCACAACGGGCGTCGTCCGGCCCTGCCAGCATGCACCGGACCTTCCGCCGCTTGCACTCCCAGCAGCTCCGGGTGCCTTTCCGGAGCCTTTTCCGAGGCCGTTCGAGTCCATCCTGGCCTCCCGGAAATTCGGGGGTTAGGGAGCGTAAGCTTGCCATTTTGGTCGAGGAAGCCGAAACACAGCGGCCCTGATAGACTCTGTGAATCAGGTAAGTTTCCGGGATTCGGCGGAGAAAGGAACACTTGGAATCTGCGGGGATTCCAAGTCAACGGTTGGATTCCGCCGAGACTCGGCGGACGAGCTGTGGGTTAGTCATCCGATCTTACCCCTTTCTCAGGGGCTGAGTCTCGACGCATGCTCAATATCAACACCAAAGCGACCACCTCTGCCTACAACACGGACGAGTACAAGACAACCAAGGCGAAGCTCGAGGGGCTTGTGTCAATTTAGCTATAGGGGAAATTAGTCGCTCCCAATCATCCAGCTTAGAGGTAGCCATCTGTGACGATGTTAATACACCCACGGCCAAGACAAACAAGAAAACACGTTAACGGAGTCAACTAATTCAGGACTCCCTTCCCAATTTCCTCATACACCTTGAACTTGGCGAATTCTCTCGCGGTAATGGAATCTCACAGTCTGCGCATCTTGATTTACGAGACGATTATCAGGAGGCATCCAGGTATCTAGGTAGGTAAGGTAGCTAGCACCGGATTTGCAACTGCCGCCGACGTAGATATGACGCGTAGACGAATCCGGGAAGCTTTGAATTCGGGCCATGTCGTTCGTCCAAGCCAGGCCGAGCGTTTCGTAGCCGAGATTCGGATCAGAACTGCCGCCGTGGGGTTTGGCCATTCTGGTTTGGCCGGCAGAATTGGTGGGCTAGACTGGCCAGCGATCCTCATCTATTTAAGCCAACGTCTTTATGGGGACAGAATTATCATTGGAGCTCCAAATGAACTTGGATTGGTCGGCAACCCCCTCTCGCTGTCTCGAAAGGCAGATGCAAAGCTGCTTCCAAGCCAGGCCACACACAGGGCCACTTGGGTCAGATACATCTCGAACGCCTTCCCCAGGTCCCGTCATCCTTGCCATGTCAGCCAGGGGGATGCACCTCGCTGTCTGACAAGCTGCCCAAAATGCGGATGATCCGGTGTGTTCTGGCGCTGGCCTGCCTCCTTGCCGGAGTCGGGGCAGACGTTAAGGTGTAGGCATCATTCTCGTTTCCTTGGAGTTCTGTCTCTCTCTTCCGTGAGTCGCGCCGAGGGGTAATTACGTACTGAATTCTTCTAGGGTCCGAAATCCCAGCTACCCTCCTGACCTTGTTGACAAGCTGCGAGACGCCACCATGGACAAGGTCGAGGCGTACATGGCGGCCAAGGCTGCCGCAGGCAAGAATAATAAATGCACACTGGAGAATGCGGCCGTGCGGAGAGAGTGGTTTGTCTTCCATCTCACCCCATCGATGCCATGATACTACAAGAGACACGCCACTCACACCGACCTTCACTAGGAGTGACCTCAGTAACGAGGAGAGGGAGGAATATGTAGCCGCCGTGCAGTGCTTGATGAAGCTGCCCACGCAGGCCCCCAAGGACAGGTTCCCGGGAGCCGTCAGCCGATTCGACGACTTCGTCGCTTACCACATGACGCATGCTGCCGAGCTACACGACCCGCTCCACCTCTTTCCGGCCCACAAGCAGTTCGTCTGGGTCTATGAACAAGTCCTTCGCAACGAGTGCAACTACACGGGTTACCAGCCGTACGAGAACTACGACCGCTACGCCCAGGACCCGATCCACTCGCCGCTGTACAACGGGAATGCGTCGAGCATGGGTGGCAACGGCGCCCTGGACGCCAGTTACAAGGGGGTGCCCCAGTCCGGCCGGACCCCCAACATCATTGCCTCTGGTGGCGGCGGTGGCTGCGTGACCGAGGGGCCGTTCAAGGAGTCAGTGCTGCGATGCCCTCTTCAGAGCGTGCCAGACAACCATCGTGGCTCACACAGTAGGTATACAGCATGGTCGTCAGCCTTGGGCCGACATCTATGTCCCCCTTCGCTCGCCTAAACATACCGAAGAACCCGCGGTCCGACGGCACCGGCCCGAACCCGCGCTGCCTGCGCCGCGACATCAACCGCAACGCCGCCATGGGTGCCACAGCGGACCGCGCCTACAGCCTGATTACCAACAACAGCAACATCGACGGCTTTTACAACCAACTGCTGGGCAATCCGCCACCCAAGAATGACCTCTACCCCTGGGGCGTAAGTATCAACCCCTATTCCCTCCTCCGAAACGCCGAAGCTAACCCCAGGGTAAATAACCCTCCAAAACACCAGATCCACACCGCCGGCCACTACATCCACGCCGTCGACCCCGGCGGCGACCCAGCCACGTCCCCCGGCGACCCCGTCTTCTACTTCCACCACGGCGCGCTCGACCGCCTGTGGTGGATCTGGCAGATGCAGGACCC
>FJWA01003568.1_pt1 | contig 16957 bp, 21 predicted proteins | sample 1011891 | NCBI WGS metagenome assembly FJWA01 (sample SAMEA3912450, study PRJEB9761) | metagenome | biome: forest; material: soil | place: USA | collected 2011-06-22 | depth 0.1 m
CTGTCCGCAACCCCTCCAGCAGGCCAAATCGGGATGGCGCTGGAGCCTGACCGCCCCCGTGTAGACTCGCTAATCACGATGCCGGCGCTGCTGAGGCCGCTGTTGAGGACAATATGCGAGAGCTCATCCAGGCAGTACCCGACAGACTGGTAGGCCGCCGAGACAGCGCCCGCGAGTGCAAGGTCGTGAAACTGGACACCAAACGCTTGCTGCAGGATTTGGTCGCAAACCTCGTTGATGACGCCGTCGCCTGCGTTCGGTGTCGGCGTTGCCTCGCCATCATCGCACAAGTCCGGTACTTCAAAGCACCTTGATTCGGGTTGCTCCTGTGGCGATGCTTCTTCGCTGGCTCCGGGTGTGTCCTCGTCGGTCGCGGCCCGCCCGGGAGTTGGCGCGTCATCCTCCACCTTTGTGTTGTCATCCGTCTCTTCTCCCCAACCCAACCCGTCTTCAGCCCCCTGCTCCCCTGCGCTCCCGTTTTCAGGGGGTTCCTCTGATGCCTGTGGATTCGGCGTGCGGGGCGCGCCAAAGGAATTGCGACCAAAACTCGACTTTCGTGAAGCCATTTGCCCCAGCCAGCGGTGTTGAGCAACAGGCGGAGCGGCGGATAACGGCGAGCCGTAAGGAGGCGTCCGGCATGGGTCTATCTCGCTAGAGATAGAGGGGGCACGAGGCGGGAAGCGCTTCTGGAAAGGCATCGGGTAGGGAAACAAGCTGCTGCGGCGAGGTGAGGACGCGTAACTCTCGGGTTCAAAATCGAGACCGTCGTCAGCGAAGGCAACCTCGGGGCTGTTGAGGTCGGTCAAGTCAGTGGCTGTGGAACCAGCGACAGACCAGCCGGTGTTGGTTCGTCGCGGAGGACCGAACTCAGAAAGGCAGCTCTCAGCCGTGTCTTGCCTCGCAAGCGGACGACACTCATCGACAATGTCCTTGTCTCTCCGAACAAAAGGCTCGGCGCCCTGAAATTCGGCCCGCAGGAGTCCCGGCGGAGGCGCTCCCATTGCAGAGCCTTCAGTGCGGCTGTCGTCCTCCTGCGCTGCGGCGGCGATCCCGTGCCCTGTGGCAGCCGGCGTCGTTCCAGAGGGATACTCCATGGCCAGAGTTGTCAACAGCACGGGACAGGGTTCTCGGTGTCGAAGTTTGGTCTGGTCGAGTGTCCGCAACGCAACGTGCGGTCAACAACCTTTTCTCGGCTTCTCGAGTCTTGTGGAAGGCTGAGCCTTGAACCCAGTTTGATGGACGAGAGGAATTTGTACACAGGACCAACACAGGGCGACCAGCGCGGGAGCGAAACCCAAGGCTGGAGCCAGGGCAGTCTCAGCCCGCTCCAGAACAATGCATTGAGTTCAGTAGTGTACAGAAGGATTGGCTGTGGAGGTGCCTCGGAGCTGCAAGGCGGCGGCGGTGCCTGGCCTTGGTCGCAGGCGCGCTGGAATCGGGGGCCACGATTGGCTCGGTTCGACGACCAAACCCAAGGCGATGTTGTCAGGCGGCTCCTGTTGGTTCCCCTCACAGGCCGCGGCCAGAGGGGCGAATAACGCACGCATCATGGCCGAAGCCAGAACACATATTAGACGCGGAATGGGGTTTATGGGTGTCCGCTGATTACTCGTCCCCATAATGCTTGGTAGGCCAACAAAATCCCGAGAGCTTGCTCCGGTAGCTGAGTGCTGCCAGTTGGTGCAGAAGGCCATGGGACGCCGCGCCTGGCCCGCTCTCACGGGCGAGACCAGTGGAGGGCGCTGAGTCGAGCCTGTCGGGCGAGGCGGTCGCGCTAGCAGGCGGGGCTGCGGGGCTGCCCAAGCCAACCAATATTTTGTATCAGTGACTGAGCCACACTCTTGAACCATCAGCCGGTGCCGAGAACGCCACAGCGACCTGTGGGGCACACACAAACGACATCATCACGGCCTCAACGGCCCCAAATCAACGCTGAAGAGCAACACGAAGGGGCCAATCCGTCGCCACGCCCCCCTCCTCCTAGAAGCGCTCAGACGCTAGGGCACGGCGATGTCATCTTCTTTCTTTGACGCTTACCAGCATTTCATCCCTCGTTGACTGCTCGCAGGCTCGTCCTGCCACGAGGGCAACAATGCACCGACCCGTTGTGCGTGGCTTCGTGCTCCCCAAGCCTCGAGCGCTGCCTGGGTTCTCTCGTCAACGCCCGGCCAAGAGACAGCAGGCAATGGCTCTCGGCCATGAGAGCAGCCCAGAATTCCAGACATGACCGCTTTTCGGTCTAGGTGTGTACACGGCTGCCTGCTCTCGTCTCCCTGCTCGGTTTGGGCCCCGAGATTTCCCCTCAGACCCAAACTGCGCCATTGGTGCCTGTCACCTGCCGTACCAACGCGCGGTGGGGCGCAGGTTGCTCCGCAGCAGAGGTACTGTGCCTTCTCTGGGCGGAACAGCAACCTCGAACAACATCAGCGCAAGCTCTCGGCCTTCTAAATTTTTGTCTTGTCAACACCAAAGTCGCGTTCCGAGCTCATCAATACAAACCATCACCAACCCCCACCACAACGTCGCGAATTTCCAACGACGCGTCATCAGCATCGAGACTGCCCATCGCTCGACGGCATTTTAGAAATACACCTTTTTTCCCACCTCCTTTCGAACCTTATCGCCCCGCGCCCTCGTGTGCATCGCATCCCAACAATGGCCGGCGGAAAGGGCAAGTCGTCGGGGGGCAAGAGCTCCGGCGGCAAGACGTCTGGGGTTGATGGCGCCAAGAAGCAGCAGAGCCACTCGGCCCGCGCCGGTTTGCAGGTACGTTAAAGGCGTTGATAAGCCTTTCTTTCACAAGCATTCGTTGTTGTCGCGACACCAAGCGCATCTAAGCTGCCTGCTGGGGAGCGCCCCGCGACGACGCGCCTCGGTCGCCCATTCCTCAGCAAGGCCGTATTTCCCCCACAACAGATGTTTCCGCCGTTGCTGCCCTTCCAACTTCAGCCATGCCTGCGGGCCACTCCATGTCAATCGCGCCAGCTTCTTCACACCAGGCGATGGGTGACGGCTCGGGAGCCCCGCCCTCGATCCCCATTTCCGCATCCGACGCGTGCCACATTGCTTCCTTCTCTTTTCTTTTCTTTTCTTTTTTGCGGTCCTCGCTAACCCGTAGCATTCCAGTTCCCCTGCGGCCGTGTCAAGCGCTTCCTGAAGCAAAACACCCAGAACAAGATGCGCGTCGGTGCCAAGGCAGCTGTTTACGTCACTGCCGTGCTAGAGTACCTCACCGCCGAGGTGCTCGAACTTGCCGGGGTGAGTCTCGTCCCGTTGTCGTGTTGCAGCATATTCTCGCGTGCGATTGTTGTTCGTGAATGGTCTGGGGCTAACCCTGTGCCCCCGCCACAGAACGCTGCGAAGGACCTCAAGGTCAAGCGCATCACGCCTCGCCATCTCCAGCTCGCCATCCGCGGCGACGAAGAGCTGGATACCTTGATCCGCGCCACCATCGCCTTTGGAGGTGTCCTCCCGCACATCAACCGCGCGCTTCTCCTCAAGGTCGAACAGAAGAAGAAGGCCAAGGCCGCTGAGGCATAGGGGATAGTATGTGGTTGGTGCGGGTTTTTACTCGCTGGTTGGGTTTTTGCACGCGATATCTGGCGGGACGGTTTCAGTACTCGTTTTTTTCTTCTTTGCAACACCGAGCCCGATTACCTCTCGGCCTCGTTTCCTTCAGATTCGAAGCTCATGTTCGAAATGGGGCGCCAAGGAGCTGGACGCAGTTGGGCATTTTACGACGCCTGCGACACACCATCATCCGCAATGGGTGTGCCGCGAAGACGGAAAGCCGGCGTTGGTCTGGCATAGGATTCGGGCAGGAGAGCGGTGGCGTGGCCGTGGCTTCCCCTCCCGTCCCCTCCCCCGCCAATCGGGATATGTTCGGAGGTCTGTAACAACACACACTATTGTGATTTCTTGGACTCGATGGATAGGGGCAAGGGTGCTGGTTGAGGCGTTGGACAGCTCCGTGCCTGTTCTTCAAGGGTTGGTCACTCTTAGCACTGCCTGGTGGGATTGCTTGATGTCTCCCATCCCTTGCCTATGAGGGCAGGACAAGGAAATGGGCGCGCTTGAGAAGGTCAACAAACAGAATGCAGTTACTCTCTCGATTGCAATACCGGCCTTGTCTGAGCACGTGGTTGATGTTTGATGCTGTCTTAGACTGCTACTCCCATTCCGTTTGCCCCGAGGTCTTACCGTCAACTCGCGGTACAGTGAGTCCGAAGAGATGGCTTGCTTGCTACTGTAACTCCTCCCGCTTTGGCTAAAGTGTCCCGCAGATCACCGCTTCGGTTGACTCGACGCTTCAATAGTCATTGAGCTGCCTGTGACCATCCTACACCTGGCGGGGTGGATGTTCACGCTTACTGGCTGGGCGAATCCTGCGCTCGACCCAGGCAGTGCGGATTGCGTGAAGGCACTCAGATGGAAAGTCGCAATGAAAATGGCAGTCGTGCCGTCCCCCAACATACATCCTCTCCTTGCGGCGGCCCACCTCCGCTTGCTTTGTCTCGGCAAGTGGCTGCCACACAAGATCCCGGGTCATCCAGCCGCGTCTCAAGCTCCTCTCAGCTGTTAGCTCCCATGTTGCGAAGGTATCATGGTCCGCGGTTCCTGAGCTACTGCCTCGCTTCCTCTTGCGGAGGCCATGAGTCTGCTCCCGACTCAGGTCCATCGCAGCCGTGTTAGCAGCCTTTTGGCCGGTTCCATTAGTTCTGGCTGCACGGATGGTGGCGACAGACCGACGGTATGCGCCCCAGATTTCCCAGCCAGTGTAGTCAAACTCCGCTGTGCAAGTCTTTGCTTTCTTTGCTCGGCCTTGGGGTGTGCAGAGCTGGTGGCTGCAGCGGAGACATCGCCGGGTGCAAGCCAGGGGAAACCCGGAGCCGCATTTGTGACAAGTCCAAGTCCATACGAAGGGGATTCGAGGCGGCTGCGGAAGCGGTGGCGAAACCACCTTGGTCTGAGTCGATTTTGGCACTGATTTTAGGGCCATGGCAACGACGTATTAAGTATGATGTCGAAAAACTCGGAGCGAGGTAGCTGAATCGGAAACAGGCAAAATCGAATGGTAATGTTTTAAAGTCGGGGAATTGTAGGTTGGGCCTCGTGCTCCTTGGCCACTCCAGGCGGGAGCTGGGATATTTATCTTTGCCAGTGTGTTCCAGGAGCAACAAAGAGAGCAGCACAATGCTGTGCAGTGCTTTCATGTCCTTAAGTTGCAAGCACCAACGAAGCGCGCCTGGATTCTAACAATAGAAGTTCGGGTCTTTGTACCATCCTGACAAAGATATCAGAACGATCTTTGCATTCTCTGATGTCAAAGGCTGAATCAACCATCGGTCGAGTGCCGGGACGGCATCGAGGGGCAAACTCGTGATGCCTCACAATCGCAGGAACGCGCGCGCTTTTGAGCCTGCGGCTGAGGAGGTAGTGACTAGTAAGGTTCAAGCTAGCGCTACAGTGAACAGAGTTGAGAGTATTTCGTTGCCCAGTCGTCAGAGGACACAAAAATGTTGGCAGTAAACCCGAGACATTGAGCATAGGATTCAACGAAAAGAACGTGAGTGATTCAAGGGTCACGGGTGAAACTTACCCCCAACTGTATTGCCCACCCTCCTTTTTTTACAATGTACTGATTATGGAGTACGTCGTGGAGGTAATACCAGGCACTGGATATTCAGGCCCTCGAGTCCCGAGCTTGAAGTTTGATCGCCTACATACCGGTCGTGTTTTCAGAGCATGTTTTCAGACTCGGAAAGAGCAGAGCAAGCTGACTACCAAAACGCCTTGTTAGGGTCTCTCCTCAAGTCATCGTGGTATTGAGTAAGTTCTCTAGAGCAGTCGGTCGAGATTCTAACCGCAGCACATGTTGCTGCGACGCAAATACTGTCTGTTCAACCGCCAATGCAACACTGCAGGCCGATCCGCGCTACTGCGGGAGCGCGTCCACATAGTATAGGTAATTAGTTAATAGTTAATGATCGGCCGTTGGCTCATCTGCCAAGACGACTCCCTCTGCCTCCAACTGCCAGGTGATGAAGCGTTCAGCGGACAGATACCCTAGCTACCTAAACTTACAGTATTCTCTGCTGAGAGACACCCGACAACAGGGGGGCTCATGCCACACAAATAGTTTATAGCGTGCTCCATGGCAAGTAATACTTTATCAGGCTCCTAACGTTAGACCACCGACAGAATACACCACGTTTCTGGCAACTCGAGAGTGCTCCGTTGCTTCAGACCCATGACGTTGGGGCCTGTGCGCCGGATGTGCTGCTGGCATGGTGCTGGCCGCAACAAAATACTAACAAAAAAAGGCAGTTGAAGGTCAGCAAGCAATCGATGGGTCTGTGGTTAGTGTGTGTTCTGTGCTGCCTCGAGGCTGCATTCCCAGAGATATGAATCGCCACGCCCCGAGGGAGACGAGATGCTTTTGGCATCAGATCGCCGCAGTCGCTGCAGAAGTTGCTTGGTCCAGTCCGGACTAGCGCTGTTGGGGTGGGGCGCATCCCCCTGGCAGGCGGCTGCGGTTGTCTCGTCCCGCAACCTGGAAGCGCATCGTTGGGGATTTTTTGAGCCTGCACCCAAGCGACGGCAGCACAACAGCCAAAAAAACAACAATAACGTTATCCGCTTCCGTGCGCAATACTTGCGGCTGCGGCACGGGTTGTTGTCCGGAGAAGTTGCCGTCGCAACGGCCCTATTCTGAGAACCCCGACCGCGGCAGCGAGAGAGAAACAGCGAGTCGTCCCCTGTTCCCGTTGCCCCGGCCTGGGCGAGTGTGCAACAGGACCGTTGGGTGTGTTGTGGATCTCGCACAAAAAAAGAGGTCGCTGGCATCAGCAGACCGCCCCCCCTTCAGCTTGACAGGCGCCCTGCCAGTTCGCTTTCTCGGCGCCGCCTGCGTTGCTCCCTCCCCCAAACTCCGAGTCTTGCAATCCTCCAAATTTCCAGACACACGGGAGCCCTGCGCACCACCTTCACGACATCCACGAAGCTGCGAGACGACGTGATGACCTAGAGCCATTTGATCTGCACCTGTTGAGCGTCTATTTGCCCGTCTCCGCTCCCCCTGGACGACCTGGTGCCGCGCTGTGGAGAGTTCTGCTGTTCGTCCCTTTTTTTTTTCTCCATCTACGCCTGCAACCCCTTCTGCATCATCGAAAAATCACGCCCCTCTCCACACTCGAAGAATTCTGCAACCTCAACCATCCGCGGCGAGAGGCGGCCGCCGACACGAGACCTCGGATCGAGAGACGAACGCCTTGGTCCGGACCTCTCTGAAGCCGGCCTCCGTCTGACAGAAGCGCCGATCTGCCAACCCTCTCGGCAACGACGAATCTGTCCCCCGCAGGGCCTGCTCTGGTCTGCTGCGTCTTGATGCCAGCTGCGTCGAACCCCGGCCAGCCCCAAAGATGAACCAACAACCCGATCTCTACTTCCCCGCGTACGCGATGAACACGTCCAGCCGCTCTCCCCGCTCCTCGAGGCCGGGCTACAACACCACCACTGGACATCCCGGCCTCAACCGCCTCGACCAGCGGCAAATGGACGCTGTCGGCCAAGCCCCAACCGCCCTCTTCGCGACTGACGACCGCTTCGGCTCGTACGACAGCAACGCCTTCAGGCAGGGCAGGATGCCGCCCACGCCTGGGTTTTCGGCAGACAGCTTCATCGGAAATGCGCAGGCATGGGCCTACAATTCCGGTGCAAACACCGTGACTGGATCGCACGGCGAGAGCCGGCTCCGTCAGGGGAATCGCCGAGCAATCCCGCAGGTCAGTACCCTATGCTCCTCGCCCGGTTTCTCCTTGCCCCTTGAGATGGGCCGCGTTTGCTGACCTGCCCAATTTTCACACAGGAGTGGACCATGCCCGAGCAATCCGGTCTCGGAAACCAACCTCCCGCCCACGTCCCTTCGCCCCAGTACCCTGCCGTTGCCAACTTCAACCCGGCCATGAATCTCATGAACGGTGACGGCGCCTTCCCAAGCGAACGCCACGGCTACCCGACCAACATGTACGATCCCCGCCACGATGCCAAGGCCCTGGGCAACGATCTGATCCCGACCGCGATCGTCATCAAGAACATTCCGTTCAACGTGAGGAAGGAGATGCTCACTTCCATCATGTCGGAATTGGGGCTGCCACAACCGTATGCTTTCAACTACCATTTCGACAACGGCATCTTCCGCGGCCTCGCATTCGCCAATTTCCAGAATCCAGTTGACACCCAAACCGTCATCGAGCAGCTGAATGGCTACGAGGTTCAGGGCAGGAAGCTGAGGGTTGAGTACAAGAAGATGCTGCCCGAGCATGAAAGAGAAAGGATCGAGCGGGAGAAGCGGGAGAAGCGCGGCCAGCTTGAGGAGCAGCACCAGCCCTTGACTCTGCACCACCAATCCTCGATGCACTCGCTGAACGCAGCACACACCTCGAGATCTCGCAACTCGCCGCTGCGCAAGTCGTCTACGGGAGCTCGCACGAAGCCGCCGGCTGTTGATCCGCACGCCACGGCAGGGGATGTGGACCTCAACAATCCCGACACGCTGAGCTTTTACACTGAGTTGATGCTCTTCAAGAGCGACCCGAGCCGCGAGATCATCGTTTTCCCCAGCACCATCACACCCCAGCAGCGGCGTACCGTCCACATTCTGGCCCACAACATGGGTCTGGAACACCGATCCGTGGGCGAGGGGCAGCACAGGCAGATTCATGTCATCAAGGATACGGGCGCCGCGCCGGCCATCCACATGCCTCCGGGCGTCTCCGCCGATGCCCACCGCCGGGGCCTGAGCCGCGCCGCCACGATTGACTTTGCCGAGACGAGGGGCAACGCACCAGGCCAATACAACACCCTCGGCAGGCAACGCCACGGTCCGACCCTGGAACTCCCCGACAGTCCCGACGGAGGCATGAACGCGCTGCGCGGCGTCAAGTCTTTCGCCGATCTTCGCTCCTATACCCCGAGCCCGTCCCTCTCCACCACATCGGGATATCCGCAGGGGAGCACCGTCCACGCCCCGAACGTGGCCCAGTTTGGCGAATACAGCGCAAGCCTAGGCCAGCCCAGCGCCTTGACAACCCCGACTACTCCGGGCACCAGTTCGAATAACGACCCATCCATGTTGATCCCGGAGCTCGGTTCCCTGAAACTGGGCGAGTCTTACGCCGGCAACCGGCTTCGGCCCCGGGAGGCCCCTGGCGCGATCGGAAGCCAACGGCCCGGCCTGAACGGGTCTAGCACCCGCAGCGTGCCCGAGCGCCAGCCCCACGGGCCCGGCGGCGATTGGGGCGAGAAGATTGGGTTTGGTGGACGAGGCCGGACCAATGGCCATATTCAGCGGGGCAGTGGTATGTATCTAGGCCTCCCTCCCCCGAAGTCAGGAACCGGGNACTGACAAAGGTCCGCCAGACTCGTCCGACAACGGAGTGCGCACAACATCCTCCTCGGCGTCGAGATTCCAGTAGGGTGGATTTACGCCGCAGAAAACGCTGCAGCAACCAACTTCGGTGACGATGACACTTGCAGCCCAGAGGGCGCGGTTGTCAGGTTCCCGAGTGGTATACCTGCCAGCTTCTGCCGGGCACCAACCGCTGTTCGACGGGGCCTCTCCTGCTGAGAATTCGGCCGCGTGTCGCTCTGCCGTAACTGGAGCTGTTTCCGGTCTGCTCACTCGGCTTGTTGCCGGGTTCGGTCGGTTGGCATCTGGCAGGGACGACTCCAGCTTCTTCTCCTCGCAACCCCCAGCTCTCGAACATAACACGCCTTGTAATATTTTTGTTGTCGTTTCCGAGGCAATCGGCGCTTTCCTTTTCCGCCCCAGTCCGCTTTTCCCCTCTGGATTGGGCCAAATCTCCGTCTCCTGGGCCGAGACACACGAACTCGCCGTCCAGGTCCCCACCGCCACGTGCTGCTCAGCACCAGACCCTTCGTCCGCCAGCGTTCGACGGGTTCTGTGGGCCGTGTACTCTGACCGTATCTCACCCTTCTCCTCGATGATGACGACGACGACGACGACGACGACGACGACCGGATGCCAACAAAAGAAACGGAGGAAGATGAAGAACTTGGGTATACACAGACTTTCCACACCCTACATGGGCAACCATGTACCCTGACAGTCACGATCGGAGTTCGGCAAAGGCTGTGCGCTTGGACCACGGACACGATCGCACAATTGGATCGCTGCCAACCCCTCCGCTCCCACATCGCCGACCCACCGTCTGTCCGCGCGCGGCGAGGCTGGGAGACTTTACTGGCCACTCACCAGGCTTTATGAATGTTTACGGTGTTACGACTTGACGTCCTAGATGGCTACGACAACCTCCCTTCTGGCAAGCTTCGACACGTTTGCCATTCCACCCACGGGGAGTAAAACGAACACGCAGCGGCAATGAAATCCTCCTTTAATCCCGCCACTCCCCTTCACTCAGCCTTCCGTCCCTGCGAGACGTGTCAACACCGGTTGGTCGTCTGCGGACACAGCAGCCAACAGGGGGCGGCAGACGACTGGAACAATCCTCGGAAGAAAATGCAAAAGTTTTTGTCTTGGTGGATGTACCGTACCGCATGATTGCATTTGGATGGCTGTTCTGCGCCGGCGTGTCCGGACTATGCTCCTACATTAATATATTTGCTGCCTTTTTTGAGTAATTATCCCATTTGTCCTTGTCGAGTCGATCCTGTTCCCGTTTGGCAAGGTGCTTTGCGTGGTGAGGTGGGGTGCGTCCACGGTCTTCTGCATTGTTGGTGTTGTTGCGTGCTGTTTCCTGGTTTCATAAGTTACCTGTACCTGTCGTCTATTTTTTCCCCTGGAGTGCTACGTCGCTACCAGGTAGTCATTCGGGAGCAGCGTCAGGACCCGAGTCCCTCACGTTCAGGATGTTTGGCGTTTCACACAAAGCCCGATCTGGGGATTGGTTAACAGGAGCAGTTGGGTTGGTGGCAAACGGACAAGAAGGGGTGAGGGATCGTGTTTGATAGTAGTATCCAACATGTCAGCCAGCCGATGTTAAAAAGTTCGAGGTGATGCCCGCATATTTGTCATTTCAAGTTGGTGGGCGTTGAAGCTGAGTCGCAGCTCTCGCTGCATGTGCGCTCGTCATCAGCGACGCCAGGTTGATGTGGATGGGACATCATGTTCGATTCGTTTACATCCCATCTACTCGAGAAGCTCCTCTTTCCTCTGCGCCTTCAGCGTGTCGTGTACAGCTTTTAGTACGATATGGTGCACACTTTTCGGGGCCGCCACAAAGCCAAAGTTGGCCTTCAGCTTTCTTCCCGCGGTCAAGTCGATGTCCTTCCCATGTACGTCGGTGATCTTGCCTCCCACTTCCTCAAAGAGCAGCATGGCGCCGGCGTGGTCCCATATCTTGGCGTAGCGGTCCCGCTTCTTGTACACCCACACCGTCATGTTGGCGGCGCCGGCGGCCATGACGGCCCATCTCGGAACCCAAGCAAGAAGATCGCAGCCGGGAAATGGCACGCACAGCCGTTCGGCTACTCCCTTGTGCACCACATCTACGCCCGAGTCGAGAAGAGCCCAGCAGGTGACGGAGCGGAGGTCTTCGGCGGACGTGGCGTTGTCTGCGTGCCGGGGCAGCCTCCGGGTTTGGACCTCACCAGGTTCCGCAAGCAGCGGCCTGATATACGCCCCGTGGCCCCGGACCGCATACAGAATGCAACCCTTCCCCGTCGGATCGACCGAGTCGTCGGTGACCGGAGCCGCGACATCCACGGCGAGAAGCGGGCAGGCCACGACGCTCAAGATCTGACGGCCCCCCTCGAGAAGGGCGATGTTGATGGCATACTGCTCGTGGCGGATGAAGGTCTTTGTGCCGTCGATGGGATCAAAAACCCAGATCCTGCCGGCACCAGCACCGGGCGTGAGCGTGGCGCAGGAATCAATGACACGGCAGAGGTCGTCGGCATCGCGGAACAGAATGTTGCCGGCGCATTGTGCGAGAACGGCGAGGACACGAGAGAGCAACTTGGGGTTCTGTCTCAGCTCATCGGCTGACTCCTCGCCTATGAAGCTGTCCTGTGGAAAGGCGTTGCCGAGGGTGCGGGTGAGCAAGGCCTGGATGGCAAAGTCGGCGACGGTGACCGGGCTCAGGTCATCCTTGACGAGGTCAAAACTTCCCGCGTCGGCGTCGGCTTGGGCGCTTGCAAGAACTTCGCGGCTAATACGGGCAGCTGTCTGAGCCCCTTCGATGGCTGCCTTGAGCTCGTGGCGGTAGGGACTGTCCATGATGAATCGATGATGATGTGTTGCTTTCACCCAATCCCGATACCGGAGGCGGCGTTTGTCTTAGTTGACCCGATCAATATCAAAAGGCTCGCACAGGAAAAGGACGGATTGATTGAGACACAAGAGCCTTCGATGAAGCCAGTGGTGATGGCGGTTGGTCGGAAAGTCGGGCTGTGTTGAGACTGGGGAACCCGAACGTCTGGGAGGAGCGGGCGAGTGGCCATGTTCCCTGTCGGCGCGACGAGCGCCGTATCCTACGGGACCCACCTGGAATTTGAAAACACGAGCCAGCTTGTTGAGATGTGCCTACCGAAAACACACTCTGAGAAAAGAGTGCGAGTGTTGGTGACGAAAACACAAGCTGCCTGCCAGTTGAAGGATAGATCGAAACAAACTCTAAACAGATCGAGAAGCTCTGCGAGCAGTGAGAAGATAGCACAGGCAGAAACTGAATACTGCTCCGTGCTCGTTAAGTGGTATTGATTACCAGCTTCGCTGCATACCTGATCATGCTTTAAGAGCCTCGCTTCGAGGTTCTTCTCAGGCTACTCTCGTAGCTATGTAAATAGATACTTGAGCAAGTGTCATATGGGTGAGTTTTCAAGGATTGGCTATCACAACCCAGCTAAAACCGCAACACTTTCCTGTATGAGTGAGAAGATGTGGGGAGGGAAGTTGTAAGTCTGCTCTGCGAGGGGACTGTCTATTACGTGAAAGTGCTCGAGGGGTCTTCTCAGCCATGCATGATCCCCCAGTAGAGAGGGGCTACCAGTGCCGGCCGTGAATCCTGCGAGCGGAGTTGTATATTGAGCTGACACGGAAAGGGTGTGTGCGAAGATGTCGTCGCTGGACAGAGCGGCAATACAGACCATCGCGAAGAGTGCCGCATTACGAGACTCTTCAACTGCGTCTACGGACGATTTAAGTTCATAACTTCCCAGTCACCTACAATCTCTACCCCTGGCAGAGAGCTGAACATGCTCGGCAGATATACCACCATGCATGGTCCGAGAACGTTGATAGCTAACGGTTGCCCAAACGGAAGCCGTGGCTACTTGCCAGGAATCGCGCAATCGGGCAGAGGAACAAGCAGCAAGCCCGAGCAAAGAGCCAGGCCTAGGCAGTGAATCGCTCGGATTACCCCCACTAACACAGCTCATCTGCACTACTAGAATCATCTAGGACCGTCTCCGATGATGTTGCTGCCCAATCTCGGGGCTCTTCGGTGGTAGGCTACCATTGCCATGTGGTGGGATGCCACTCAGTCTGGCGGCTCGGCATCTAGTCCTACCTGTCCAGGATTGAAGTTCTCCGTTGGTGTTGGGTCTCGGATCTCGGTTCACGGCTGCTGAGCTGCTGTAACTCTTGCCATTTGCCGCCTCGACCGCCGCCATGGTTGATTGGTCATATACTGGAAAGGCCCGAAGCGGGTGCGGATTAGCCAACAGCAGAGACACTCGTAGATGACACGGGGGCCGTGTTTGGGGATGCCGTCGCCCTCAGACCCACGCAACCGCAAGCTCCTCGGCAACCGCAAGCTCAGCCTCCTCGGCAACCCCAGACTGCCCCAGGCTCCCCAGATCCACAGAGAAGCCGCCCCCTGGCGGGACATCGCTTCTCCACGTCCCGGAACTGCCAATAATAGCTGGCTCGGTGCCTGTCTAACGGTCTTTATACGTCACTTGGCCGGGCTCTGCCTCTAGTACTTCATTAATCAACCATGTGCCCCACTGCAAGCGAGGACGGCGACGAACGAGGGGGGAGCGTGACCATTGGGCAATAATGGGGATATTGGGGGCCTGGGGTTGGATGGGCCTGCTTTTATCCGGGGGGTCAATAGGAGAAGATATACCTTGTTCGCACGCGCTAGGGCAAGCTGCCTCTTCCGGAGTTCCGGCAATTGTCGACAGGCGTCCAATAAAGGCTGGGGCACACTCAACACCAATCGTCGATATTATACCCAAATGAGAGAAGACGTTCGAACTTGTTCCGTAGCATCGGCAGTTGCCAGTTTGTTGGGGCGCCTGAAAGACGGGCGCCTGACTCGACCGGGTCATCGCCTTCCAAGATGCTAGACAGAGTGGGGGGGGAATGGGAGGGAAGAAAAAAGGGGAAAGTGAGGGCCGGACGAGGCGAGGCCAACATGTATAAGTGCCCTGGTACGACATCATCCATGCCGTATTTCCTGGTTCTCGTCGTCGTTCCCCTTCGTTCTCGCCAGCCTCTTGTGCGCATTCGCCTTCTTCGTTCTCTCACCGCAAAGAGCTGCAACTTCCTCGGAAAACACCAGCCGTCTCATCCAAGGGAAGGCGAGAGAGCTTCAGAGACAGAGTCAAGAAAAGCAGGTCACAGGAAAGATCAAGATGCATCAGTGGGCTTCCCTCGCCGCGGCGGTTGCGCTGCTGGCCAACGGCGCTGCTGCGCAGGGCAACATGCTGCGGTTCGCTTGCTCGCAGCTTGTTGTCGACCGTGTCGACCCCTTGGTCAACCCCGGCCTCCGCTACACACCCCATCTCCACCAGATCGTGGGCGGCAACTCGTTCAACCTGACCATGACACCCGTCGACTACGACCTCTCGAAGCGGTCGACCTGCACGTCATGCAGCTTCAACCAGGACAAGTCCAACTACTGGACCGCCGTCATGTTCTTCAAGTCCAAGAACGGCACCTATCACCGCGTGCCCCAGGTCGGCAATGGCGGGCCCCAGGGCACGCTCGTCAACAACGGCGGTCTCGACATCTACTATATCCCCAGCGGCAAGGTCACGGCCTTCAAGCCCGTAAGTTTGAGTCCGGCTCAAAGATGTCTCGAAACTCGGTGACTGACAACGTCCCTCTAGGGCTTCCGTATGATTGCCGGCAATGCTGCCAACACCGACGACAACTCGGTTTCCAAGGGCAATATCTGCCACCGCTGCTGGACTTCGACGAGCGAAGGCAACTTTATCGGCGGTGCTCCTTGCAGTGGGTCCGATACTGTCGGGATCCCCCAGGATACCAAGTGCAAGATGATCCGCCAGACGGTCATCTTCCCCGGGTATGGCCATGTTTCTCGATTTTTATTTGCTGCTGCGCTCCCCTGCAGACAGAAAGGCTGACATTGCGGTAACGCGGCAGATGCTGGGACGGCAAGAACCTCGACTCTCCCGACCACAAGTCCCACGTCGCCTATGGTCAAGGCTCCGGTGCCAACGGTGGCGGCAGCTGCCCGAGCACCCACCCCGTCAAGCTGCCCCAGGTTATGTACGAGCTCATGTGGAACGTGACCAACTTCTCCGACAAGAGCCAGTGGCCCGCCTCTGGCCCGGCTTTCGTGTACAGCATGAACCTCGGGTAAGCTTCAGTGATTTGTCCTCGTCGGGCATTACGAGGTTCGGAATGTGGCTGACAAGTCAACTAGTGGCTCTGCCGCACACGGTGACTACGTCTTTGGCTGGGAAGGAGACAGCCTCCAGAAGGCCATGGACAAGGGCTGCAACCTCAACAAGGACTGCCCTTCGGCCGGTCTCACTGCCCAGACGCCCGAGAAGTACAACGCTTGCACCGTCAAGCAACAAGCCCCCGAGACCGTCGACGGCTGTAAGTTTCATCCTTCGACTTTGGCACTTTAGCGGCGATAAGAGCCAAGCGCTAACACACCACGAAACAGGGCTCAAGGCCATGCCCATGGGCGAGATGGCCGTCAAGGCCTAACTTGGCCTTTCCTTCTCCTCTCCCTTCCTGTCAGTCGTCCAGGCCAGAGGGGAACATTGGGGGTTTTGACCAGGGGAGCCAAGAATCGACTTTGTGTCTTCCCCGATCTGCCGGAAGAAGAGGGCTTAATGGAGCCCCTACTCACTGGCAGACCGACCAACTTGTTTCGCGGTTCCTCTTTCCGCACCTTGCCCGGGGGGGGGGGTTGGCTTTTCGTCCACGGCGAGAACCTCCGCCAGTTGACTTCCAATTCCTGTTTCACCATTATACTCGAGTCATCCTTTCATCACCTTGAGTAACATTGCCATCCTCATCATAAAGAAATCTGTATTTAGTCAGAACCTAGCCTGTCACATTTTTCATCCTCCGTCCCAAAGAACACTCATTCTAGACTTGATGCAGTCCCGCCACAGTGGTCCCGGGCTTAAACCTTCCGGGCTCTTTTACTGGACCCAGATGATCAGATTCGTCACGCACGGCAAATAATAACCCGTAAATATATCCACCACGTCCTGCTTCTTTTTTCCGTTTGTGCTGTACTTTTATGCCGCTGGGTGGTTCCACATGGCTCTGCACCCGATAATTGTGTTCTGCTTTTAAGTGAGAACAAGTAATCAGAATAGCGCTGGTATTAGTTTCGCAAGTCGTAGATAGGGCGTCCCTCACCGGCGCCCAAAGGCCATGTCCGAGAGAGAATCGGAAGGCCCCGTGATATTGCCAAGGCTGAACAGTATTGTCACTGCGCCGGATAGAACTGTTGGCCAGAGCGGAGAGACTGTAACACAGTCATGCCGCCCTAAAACACGGTGCTCGCGATGCCCGAGCGAATGCCACTCAGCGGGCGGAAACCTAGCCCCAGAAAGATCGGCAGCCCACCCACATTGCCCGTCAAGTGCTTTGAACCAACCGTCCCATTCTGCCTAAACGCATCCCGCGACCGCCCGGCCCTAGTGTCGATCCAAAGGCATGTAATTACCTCTGGCCCTTGCTCTGAGACCCGTTGGG
>FJWA01003811.1_pt1 | contig 16917 bp, 17 predicted proteins | sample 1011891 | NCBI WGS metagenome assembly FJWA01 (sample SAMEA3912450, study PRJEB9761) | metagenome | biome: forest; material: soil | place: USA | collected 2011-06-22 | depth 0.1 m
AGTAGAGGGTGGTGTTGTTCAGTGAGGCTGGAGTAGGGGAGGATGAGGGGGTGAGGGTGGTGGAGTGCAGTTCGGCCGGGGGGGAGGTGTCTACGGGCGAGGGGTTAGCTTGTGCCGCTGAGTGAGAAAAGAAAAAGGGTGGAGTATGCGTACCGGGTAACTCGGCTGGCAGCTGGACTTCGGTGTTCATCATCTCGGCGATGGACTGTGGCGGCACGAACACGTCGTCATCGGTTGTCGAGGCCACGGGGGAATAGTCAGACGCGGTGGCGGTCGTCAGCGTCTTGGGCTCGCTGGTTTGGCCGCGGAGCCAGGACGTGATGCGGTTGCCATTGGTGTCTTCGGTCCCGGCCTCGCTCATGGTGCCGCCGCCGCGCTGCAGGAGTCTGCGGCGCCGCCAGAGGAGGATCAGCACGGCGGCCATGGTCAGGAAGACCAGGCCGAGTACCACTCCTAGAACGGGAGGGAGGTACGACGGGAGACCGCCTCCTTGGCTCTCGACGCTGGGGACGGGCGCGTTCGGGTTCGTGTTGTTCGTCGGCGCGACCGAGGCATACGGATAGTAGGTCGTGATCTTGGTCATTGGATACTGCGCAGCAAAGATGCCGGCGAGCTCGGTCGCGCCCCACGAGGGACTCGGGGTCGTCGCCGTGGCGCCGCCGGTACCAGACCCGCCGATCTTGTCGTGGACCGCGCTGGGGACAGTGTAGTTGGCGTAGACGGAGGGGTCGTATCGATCGAGCCATTTCCCCGTCGAGAGGTTGAACACACGGATGGTTTCCTGGAGACACCCCACGGTATTGGCGCCCTGGAGACTCGGATAGCCTCCGATGACCAGCATCTGGTCCGGGTACGGCATGACGCACTTGTGCCCGGCGCGGCCTTCGACGGTGCTGGACGCGAGCTTGACCCAGGTGAAGGACGGCAGCGACAGGACCCACACATCATCGCTAAAGGCCTGTGACTGGTGCAGACCGTCGTAGCCGCCGTAGTAGTAGATGTTGAAGCTCGAGCCGTCCTGCGCGGGGGCAACAACGGCGCAGCCGCGCGCGACTTGGCCGGGGCCGCCTGTCGTCTTCTGGCGATACCAGTTGCCGCTCGCCACGTCGTAAATGTCGATGGTGGACATGAACTCGGGACTTTGTGATTGCTGTTCCGGATTAGTGACACGTGGGAACAAGCATGACTGGGGACACCCACACTGGCTGTTCCATTGCTGGACGTTTCAGTAGTGGCGTTGACAAAATCGGGATACACGACACCGCCAAGGGCAACNAGGATGCCGCGCTTCCCCACGGGAACCCAGACCAGCTCCGGATTTGCTCGGCCGTGTATTTCCGGTGGCAGGGTGTCGTTTCTGAAGGTCTCCTTCCGCTGCACAGCCATGTCCAGCGTGATGAGCGTGTTCGACACGTCGATGGCCGCCGTGGTCGCGTTGCTACTCTGCGGGGTGTAGATGGTACCCCCGCCGCGGGCGCGCAGACCCGAGAAGTACCATGCCAGGTTCTCGGACGGCGCGTTGGCAGCTCCGCCGTAGGTGACGTAGCGGGTCGTGTTGGCACCGAGGGACTTGTCGAGAAAACTCGAGTCGAAGGCGGCCCTGGCGGTGCCATACTGATACTTTTCATAGCACAGGACCGAATCTCCCGGCGGGTCCGAGACGGATGCCGACCGCGACAGCAGGCCGCCAAAGAGGAAGAACTCGGCACTGTTGGCAAGCAGGGCGCCGTCTTCGTAGTTCGGAGCCCGGTTATTGGTGTCTCCGCCGCCGGTGCTCAGCGTGCCCAGGATGGCCGAGATGTTCTGGGTAGTGTTGAACGGGGTGGTGAAGTTGAGCGTGTAAATTAGGCCCAGCCGGTTGTCTGTCAAGGGGGTCAACATACATCCCATCGGCGGGCTAGAGAACCCAAGGCTACTACTCACTGTCGCTAACGGCCCGTCCGGCAGAGCCATCGGCGAAGCCCGGCTGCCAAAAGAGTTTCCCGCCGTCCAGATAGACCGTGTCGTGGAGGACAGCAGCTGGGCAGTGTTAGAGAGGGAAGACGGGCACGAGACATCGGCAGCGCGGCTTACCTCGAAGCTGCTGCCATTGGCATATCTTCGTGTTGACTTGGTTTGCCTGCCAGATTGCCTCGCCGAGGACCAGCGAGGCAGCGGCCGTCACAGCGGCGAGGAGGCCCGGCCCGAACATGGCGGGTTTGGCCACGAAAACGAAGGACAGAACGACACCAGAGAAAATCAGCAACGGCGCGGGGACAGCATATGTTCACGCAGTCTGCAAGATCACACTACTCCGGGCAAGGCGGCGGTGTCTGAAGAAGCCTGTCACCCTGGGAGCGTCCTGGGAATGCCCGGAGAGGAGGGTCGGAGAAACCGCAACAAATCCACAAAGAAAGACACACGGGCCGGCGAGGCGAGCAAACACATGGCATGGAAGCGTGTGAAAGCAACCAGGTCTCGGCGCAGGACCGAACAAAACCCCTCGACAGACCCATGCTTCAGCGCCGTGGGGTGCTCACACTCACATCACTCAGCCCGCCGGCTGAGAGAGAGCATGGGAACCGAAGGGGAATCGGGCTGATCAGGGCCAAGACACACACAGGACCCCGCAGGGAGCCAGGCCAATGGTGATCCCCTGTTTGGACTTCCCTGTCAGCCACCGTTGCTGCGACTGGCCAGATCCCATTGGGTGGGTGAAGCGGCGCTCCTCTTGGCCGCTGAGTGACAAGGGGGCGACAGCAGGCAGCTTGGTTGGAACCAGCCCATCACCGCCACAGCTGGGTTGGGCTCCGACGCCAGATAGCACAAAGAGACCGACAGGAGGATGCGCTCGCTGAGGCTGGAGAAGCGCACTTTCACTCTGAAAAAACAAATCGAAGCAACCGCGAGCAAGTCAGAGTTGTCTCGAATATGCATCAAGCAACTCGGTAAAGGAGCTGTCGCTGATGGCAGGCTACCTAGGTAGCCAGGATCGACATCCAAGTGAGTGTGCTTCGACCAGTCCAGGCCCTGATGCTCGAGGTCGGCAGTGTTCGAGACGCTGCAGCCAACACCAAAAACGACCTTCACGGATGGACTCGTTGAGACCGGCAATCGGCTGCGTGAGGTGCGTGGTGGAAGATGGGCATCATCCCCAGCGCTGTCATACAACGTGACATTGATGCTGTGTTGCACGAACATGAGGGGCGATTCGTCCCGTGTCTGGATCACTGTCGCTTTGTGTCTCGAGGACGGAGAATCGGACACTTGCCCGAGGTGTCGCCGCGCAGGCTTCAATGACCAAAATGGGTGGCACTACCCTTTGGATAGGGCTGTCAAGGGAACAGGCGACGGGTTTGTATCGAACCGAGGCCGGCATGGTCGACTTCAACGTCAGCAGACAAGTGCACTCCAACATAGCGCTGTGTAGAGTCCGCAGAATAGAGTGTGTCGGTCTCCCGAAAGGGCAGCGTCGAGATGGGATGAAGTCCCGGCTAATAAGACGAGGCCGTCGTCCCAAGCCCCAAGCCCAGCCTTGTGCGCATTGCGCACCGGGGTCCATGATCGACGCCAGGGGATGCCGGGCTTGCCATCAACCTCTCACCACCGGAATTGCGGCTGAAGGTTGACATGTGTTCCCGGGTCCCATCTTGTGCTTTGCTCTGTCTCACTCGATGGATGTGGCGCGGGTTGCGTATCCAGTGCAGGGCCGTGGCCGCTCGTGCGTTGCATTCTACGCATGGTTCGCGGTTCGTCATTGGTGGCCGAATGTGACGCTGCCCGCAGCACCATATCACACCCGCCTTGCCGTCGAGGGCCACATGGGGCGAGCCTGCCGGGAATCGTGGCTCCGGTCTGGGTTGCTGGCGCTTTCCAATTCCCGTATTGTGTATGTATCTCAATATTCAGAATAGCCGCCGTAGGGCCGGATGGATGCTCGAGATGGTGGTGATCGGGGTGGGGGTGGCGAGTGGGAGGAGACGGTCCGGCGTCGGCGCCTGATTGTCTTTTGTTTGCTGCCAAGGGAAATTGGCGGGCTCGTAAATAAAATAAAAGGATATCTGCCAGATAACGAGCATGCCAATGCTAAGGTTAGTGCTCACTCTTTCCACACAGNTCTCCACAGGCTCCAATTGCTCCTGTGAACTCTGTTTGCTGGAGCCGAACAAAAAGTCGATGCTGACTGTTGACGAGGTGCCCAAGTGGGTTTGTTGCTCGGGACGACCCAAGCTCCCCGAGCTTGAGCGGGGCAAGCAAACGGTTGCACTGGGGCAGCCCCGCTCCTGACAGGGGACAGGGGCCGCCGGGATGGGGTATCTTCGCGCCATCGCCCGCCCTGCGGGGCTAGCCCGCAACCGGAAAGCGACAGGCGGATCATCCAATGAATGATCGTCAGCGGCCCAGGCTCCTTCCAGACAGGGAGAGCTTCCCGCGACCCAGGCTCCCGACCGCCGGCCTGGCCAGCCTGGCCCTTGCTTGGCCCCTCTGCGAGGTTGGTCCTTGGCATTTTTCTTCTCGCGCCTTCGACCCCAAAATCCCTTCCTCCCAGTCGCACGCCTCGATTTTGCACACACCACAGTGACCACACCCGGTTTTTCCGACGACCCGGCACAAAGGCCCGAACATCTGCAGACACGGGAGACCCTGAGCCACTGCGCCGAGGACCAACCACCATCCCCTCCTGTTGTGGCCTGGAGGTCCATCCATCCGTCCACGGGGTGTCGAGCCACGTCACGTCTCGCTCGGCCTGTGGCTGTGAGAGTGCCGTCCNGTCTTGTTCGCCCTTTTGCATGCAATTGGCTCCTCAGCAATTCCATCGCCCGCAAGCGAGTGCTGTTGGCAGCAGTCTGCCCTGCAAGGCACCACTGCCGTGAGTCTGCCTGTCTGGACGGCTAATAATAACGACTGTGACCTGTCCGTCCAGTACCACAGCAGCTGCTGTGGCATGGGACTTGTTTATTCTTCAGGAACCCCGGGTTCNTTTATTTATCGATTTGGACCAGCGGGCGGCCTCTCCCGTGTTCTGGGCGCGCCTGGTGCGGGGGAACCATTCAAACCAGGGCTCACTCCGACAGATGCGGTGTGGTGCGGTGTGGCTCAACTCGGCTCCCGGTTGGGAGACGCTTGGTCGGGCAAGACCCTGTGGCTCTGCGCGGATGATCTAGGGAGGGGGCTGATGGACCCTGGGAGAGTCACCGGCCACTCAGCCTCTCGGCCTTGACGGACCAGTCAGCAACCTTTCCGCAACCTTTCCGCTTCCCAGCCTGGTCTTCGCTCCCTGCCCACTCACCAGCCCGGCCGCGCAAGGATGCAACGTTCAAGTGCCCAAGGGAGTCGCTGGGAGGCGGCAATCTCTCCCTCGTTGCTGCGCGGAGTCAAACTCTGCTGACGCCTGCCGACCCGTCGCTGCCACGCGGCATTTCCCAATGACACTGGATCCCCCCGAGGGCTCACAGAGCATCTTCACAGCCATGCTCTNTGTAAAGGCAGCCATCGGTTTGGCGTGAGACGAGCCTTCCTATGTACGAGAGGAGCCGTGAGGTGGCACCACAGCTCGTGGTGCCTTGACTGCTCGGGGCTGTGGCGGGCGGAGAGAAACATCCCACGTTATTGGCTTCCCGTCTCACGGATGAGCGTGATGCGGCGGTGCGCGGTGGGTGGGTGAAGTGTCCCCACGGACAGGGGTAGAGCTCCCATGCACCCTGGCAACTGGACCTTACCGTGATAGGGCAGGCGAGGTGTGCCTCGATGCCCGGCACCCTCCCCGTCGCGCGAATTCCTGCAGACATGATGTGTGTGTTTTCTCGGGACCTGGGAGGTTTTGGGCTCTCCAACTCCCTTTGTCCTCTCCTCACCGGGTGCTTTCTGTTCCACCTCGGCGAGCTTTCTGCGAGGCCGAAGCTCTGTCAACGCGAGTCCGAAGCACAAAGAGAGCCACATCAGCTTCCTGTCGCCATCGACTCAACACCTCGACGCTGCGGTCCCTGGCCAGTGTTTGCTTGTCGGGCTGTGACATCGCTGCCTGCCAAGCTTTCGTGCATCTGGGTCATTTCCGCTCGGAGCTGCTTTATATGCTGAGGAGGCGCCACAACCCTCTCCCGCCTTCTCCCCAACCNTCACCCACTCCGCTCGCTGTCCTCACGCTCGCTGCCCTCTGACTGCTTCGCTGCTCGCTCGCTCGCTCGCTCTGTCGTGTCTGGCCTGGAGTAGGGAATAATGCTTCTCACGAAGCTAGTGCAGGGCCTTGGGGCCCTGTCCCTCGCTCACCTTGCCTTTGCCGCCGAGGACCCCCTGGATCGGAGGACAAATGACGGCGGCTTCGACCCTTTGTGTTGGTCATGTCCGAAGTCGACCGTGACCAAAACGGCCTCGGCCACAGCCACGGTGACTGTGACCAAGACCGCCTCGGCGATCGTGAGGACTGTGACCACGACATGCACAGAGACGGAGACCAGGACACGCACGTAGGTTTACTCTGAAGATCGAGGCATTGAGCTTGGCTGACGATGCCAGTCTCCCCCCCGTGACGGTGACCGTCTCCGCTTCCGCATCCAGGGTGACGGTGACAGCGACCCTGCCCGCATCCACATTGACGGTGACGGCCACGGACACGGCGACAGTCGTTGACACCGAGACCGCTACGGCGACCGTCGTCGACACCGAAACCGCCACGGCTACCGTCACTGAGGAGTAAGTGTCCGCGGGCCCATTGTCACTACAGCGTGCTGACGAGGACAGAAACACCGAGTTTCTCACCACAACACAGTTATCGACTTACACAACAGTAAGCCTGTCGATCATCGGCATGGGAGTGCCCAGCTAACTCTCGCAGTCCTACCCGGTTAACGTGACCACGACGGTTTGCAAAGGGTATCCCGAAGAATGCGAGGTCAGCACGACTACCAAGTGGGAGACGACAACGACGACAGATACAGTCTTGTCAACCTATGTACGTTTCCAGACGCTCCACCCTCGCGCCGGTCCCGGCTGACTGGATAGATCACCACCTTTGTGACGATTGTTCCCACCACGATTCCGACCACTGTTCTCGTGCCGACGACCGAGACTGATGTTGTCACAACCACCGAGCTCGTGCCTACCACATTGACAAACACTACAACTGTGACCGAAGTGTCTACCTACATCACGAGCTATCCAGTGACAGTAACCAACAGCACGACTATCTATACAACTGCGACGAGCGTGTCGACCTTCACCACCGTCAGCACCTATACAACGGTGAAGGAGGTCAACAACACGGTCACCGACACAGTTACCGACAGGGTCACTGACAGGGTTACCGACACTGCCACGCAGACCACTGCGATTCCCACCACTGTGCTCGTGCCNACGACTCTGACTGATGTTGTCACGACTACCGAGCTCGTGCCCACCACGCTGACGAACACGACAACGGTGACCGAGGTGTCGACGTATATCACGAGCTATCCGGTGACAGTGACTAACAGCACGACCATCTTTACGACTGCGACAGAGTTCGTTACCGCGACGAGCGTGTCGATCTTCACCACCGTCAGCACCTACACGACGGTGAGGGAGCTCACCAACACCGTCACCGACACTGTCACGCAGCTCACCACGCTGCCCGCCTCGACGGTCACCGACGTCTTTACCACTGTCCTCCCCCCGATCACCGTCACTACCACCAAGGATGGCCAAGTTATCACGTCGGTCATTCCCGGGCCGACGGTCACGCAGACGAAGACGGTCGCCGGCCCAACCGTGACGCGGGATATCAGCGTCTGCCCAGCTCCGACGAACTCGGCCGCAACCCTGGGCACCAAAACCTCCAAGACCCAGCTCTGGGGCTGCGACCCTGGATTCGTGTGCAACCAGCCCAAGCCTTCGGGCTGCAACTTCTGGGCCGAGCCGCCCAGCAAAGAATTCCTGTGCGACCCCAGATACTGCATTCCCTCGCCGTATTTCCCGCTCGTAAACTGGCCCGAGAACCAGACCAGCTACTATCCCCCGACGGACGGCTACTTCAACCTCAACCCCAACGCGTTCGGCCTGAGCTACGACATCTTTGCGGCCCACGAGGTTGTCACCAAGATCGACGGCAAGAAGACAACCATCACGACCGGCAACTGGGTCTCCCAGACTGACCTGACCCACTTCCCGCCGGCGCCGACCACGGCCGCGACGATAACGGCAACGCACAACCAGTACGCCCGCGGCGCCCTCGCGAAGCGCGACAGCTCGATCGTGCCGGCCGTCTGCTACGACACGTGCAACGACGCGTTCCTCGAAGCCCAGCGGGTGGGCCTGTCGCCCGACCTCTGCGAGGCGGGCTCGCCCTTCGTCGACCTGTCCAACAACTGCATGGGTTGCGTGGCCAACCACGTGTCGGACCTCAAGCTCACGCTGCGCGAGTACCTCGACCCGGCCTTCGANCAGTTCTGGGGCTACTGCGACATCCAGCCGCCCCAGTCGCAGGTCTCGAGCTCCGAGCTGCCCCCGCAGACCCAGGTCACCAGCCAGCCCACCGTCGAGAGCAGCTCCCAGGCGCCCGTCAACACCGACACCGCCCCCGTGCCCATCACGACCTCGTCGACTGCCCAGCCGCCGGCTACCACCTCCCTGCCCCCGGCCACGTCCACCACCCCGAGCAGCAGCACCGCCGGGACATCAACCCCGTCGTCAACCAGCTCCTCCGCCTCGACGACCACCCCGCCCAGTTCCAGCACCTCAACGCTCAAGACGGCGACAACCTCGCGGGTGTCGACCAGCTCAATCGCGCTTGGCGCGGCGGGGCGGCCGGTGCAGGCTTTGGGGGCGGCGAATCTGCTGGGTCTGGTGGGGGCGGTTGCTTTCTTCTTCCTTTAAGAGGGAGGGGGGGTTGCCACAACGCAGACAGGGATGAGGGTTCACTTCCAATGGTTTAAATTCTTTTTCTTCTTTTTGGATTGGTTTGGTTTACGCTCCTCCTCCCTCTCAATGTTTGTTGAGAGGTGGTGGATGATGAGCGAGGGTTAAAAGTGCGCATTTAATGGCTGGTTTTGGTTTGGGTTGGGTTGGAGAGGCAGAGAGAGAGAGAAGGTTACGATGGTTACTTCACGACACTCCTTACTTGGTAATGTGTTATGCCGCTCTTAGGCGTTTGTTTATGGTTGTTTGGCATTTTCAAGATACCCGGTATATACTCGGTGGCGGACGGAACTGGGGATGGGGATGAGTATGTACATGTCACTCCTTTTACACGATGCATTGGGAAGGNGGGGGAGGGGGGACACGTCGGTCCTTCCTGAGTGCACACACGGTGTGGGATGTAGGGAGAGAGTTGGAGAAGAATGGGACGAGAGTGATGGAGTGACGGATGCTGGATGATGGGATGGTGGAAGTCGGACGGTGGCCGTTTCTGGGTTTGAAGACGGGCGTGGCGTACATAATGGGACTCCTGCAGGATCTGTTCGGCAGAGAGATGACGGGTTGGATGATGAATGAAAGAATTGATTACTGTTCCTGACTGTGACCCCTTTTCTGTGAGGGTGTGCTGTGATGTTGCTCCGGGCGTTTACCTGCATGGCCAAGCCTTGAGCCGCGTCTGTTGGCGGCGGGCGGTGCCGCCTTTTCGGCATGTTTGCTCGACGCGGGCCAGGGGCACGGCTGCTGCAGGCGATCACGATGCATCAATAGTTGCGGTTTGTGAGAGAAGCTCATTTCGTTTAAGAGGGAGGAATGGACCCCATCGGGTCATGCGGCGTTGTTTGCCATACCTAGGTAGGTACCTATCCATCGCCAACAACCTGCATTCACACCCTCCCGGGCAAAGCATGTGTAACACTGCTTCAATTTATCATCCGCCATGACAAATTGCCCCCAATTCACCCAGATACACTACATCCCACTCCGCCTCCCTAATCACCAGGCATNCCCCGCAACCTGAACCTTGACAGGCACGTGCAAGAGGCCGTCCCGGGGCAGGCTGCCGGCGCGGATGTTGACCTGCAGGGCCTGGTGGATCAGCTTCGGCTCGGCCAGTCCCGCGTCCCGCTCGGCCCGCCAGGCGACGAAGTCGGACTCGGACGTGCCCGCCTTCAGGTGCTTGTTGTGCGCCATCTGCTCGGCGACGGTGGAGTCGGCCTGGGGCGCGGCGCGCGGCGTCTTGGGCGGGTAGTCGTGGCCGGTGTAGATTTTGAAGTGCGGAGGGAGGGTGAAGAGTTTGGAGGCTGTTTGGAAGCTGTGGGTTGGAGATTGTTAGTGGAGGGGAGGGAGGAGAGTGTCGAGTGGGAGTGAGGGGGACGGACAGGTCCTTGGCGTTGCCGCCGGGAAAGTCGCAGCGGGCGGAGCCGACGTCCGAGTTGAAGATGGAGTCGCCGCTGAAGATGTTTTGTCCAATCAAGTATCCCATGTGGTCCGGCGTGTGTCCGGGCAGGTGCACTGCCTTGCTCTCGAGCTCCCCGACGTGAAAGACCTCGTCGTCGTCAAACAGCTTGTCGAAGGCGCCCTCGTACTCTTCCCTGGCGATGTCGTACCGCTCCGCAAACCGCTCTTGGACGCCGCCGATCCGCTTCCCAATACCGACCTCTGGCCTCTGCCCTTTCTTGGCNAACCTGTCTTGCAGATACTTGGCGGCCGTCAGATGGTCCGCGTGGACGTGGGTCTCCAGCAGGCGGTCGACGGTGTACCCCTTTTCCTCGACCAGGGCGAGCAGGGCATCGGCAGACGTGGTGGAGATGGTGTTGCGGGTTTGGTCAAAGTCGAGGACGGGGTCGATGATGACGGCCACGTTGGTGGAGGGGTCGGCAACGACGTACTGCCAAGTCGATGTCTGTGGCTCGAAGACGGCGTGAACGATGGGCTCCATGGTGAAGGCGGGTGGGGTGATGGGGAGTTGCGAGCGCTTGTCTGGTGTAATGGACGCGGTGTTGGCTTCATATATGCTTGCGAGCCGACATGTTGGCTGCCGAAGGCGGCGAAGGGTTCCGGACCGGAAGCCGAGCCTGGGACGGCGGAGCTGAGGTTCTACATGACGTCTGGCAAAGAGCGCAGCTGCAGTCACCGACCTCGATCTGCCGCATGATGGACATTGGCATAAACCGAGGGCCGATAGCCGTCGAAGCAGCAGGCGGCCGTGTGGCGGGGTCGACGCAAGCATCATGACATTGCATCGGCAGCATGGAGAAGAAGGTGATTGAGTGAATGCGGGGACTTCGGTCGGTTTCGCATCCAAACGGCACCAAGGAGGTGGTTTGATGCCTCTGGCCTTGTCATGATGATCGCATCCCGCCCGTCGTGTCTGCGGTTGCGGCCGGCAGCATCCGAAACCCTCGAGATACGATTTATGTAACAATACATAGTAGGTCTAGTTCATGCCTTGTCGGCCGACTTCAGACATCGGCGAGAATCGAACTATGTACGACTGCAAGTACATACCCGCTCAGCCCTGCCGTGCCGTGCCGCCCTCCCGGAGCTGTCGCACTCGCACACGCCCACGCACATGGACACAGTCCACCTGCATGTTGCAGCTCGGCGACGTTCACCGAAAGCCGCCGCGACCGGGATCATGGGCCGTCGTCGATCTGTCTGCGGGTCCCCGTCCCAGGGCTCCACTCGACCCCGGGTCTCGGCTCTGCGACGGGAAGGACCCCGAAAATGGGGAAATGGAAAAATGGATCTTCACTTCGCCGACCACAAGTCTCGCAAAAAGTGTCCGAGATTGGGGGCCCTGGCTGAGCCGGGGCAGTGGTCGCCGGTTCCATTACTTCGGGCCTGAAAGAAGCATCCTGACTCCAAAAACCCCATCGCTTCGGGCAGTGAAGTGCAGACCCTCGTTCGATGCAATTCCGGGCTTTGGCTTGAACGTTGAACACCGCAGCCCCCGACGTCATTCATCATGCTCAAAGCCCGGACGGATATCGGGGAACCGGCCACCTGGAATTAATCACACAGTATCCGTAGGCAGTCCCACACACTTCCACAAGCACAAAGCATCGACGCATCGAAGGATGTCATGCCATGGGGAACCCCCACCAACCCTTACCCACGAGTCCGCAACCATGATTCGCAGCCATCTCGTGGCCGATTCGCAATCGGCTTCTAAAATGGCAATTTGACGCCACCCCTGCGCGCGACTGGTGGCCGAACGGTCCTCGGGCAGTGGCAGTCCCTGTGACGGATCTTGGTCCCCGCCTTCACAACCCACCGCATCTTCGCCGAGCCGTCTCAGCCGTCTCTAGTCGTGACTCGTCGCTCCGGAACGTGGACGGTAGATTCTGTATTCTGTACATAAAGAACAAAGCCAGCGTGGTGGTTGCGGTGGCCGGGGTGGCACCGAGTGGCGTTGCTGTCCCTGTCTTGCCCGCATCCAACATCCCCACGTCCAGCATATCATCATCAACCCTCGTCGTCGTCATCAATATTCTCATTAAATCCAAGCAACAAATAAAATGCCCGTTGCGCGGTAACATAACCTCCATACCGAGCCGAGAAAGAAAAGCAAGAAATACAAGAAAATGGACAACATCCTCACCGGCGCCGCCATGGGCGCCGCCCTCACCACCGCCGGTGTCTACGCCCCTGACATCATTCTTAACCAATTCAATTTCACCGACTTCACCATGCTCCAGACCTTTCTCTCCGCCGCCGCCGGCAGCACGTACGTCGCCATGCCACACCCCACCCCTTACCTACCTACCTACCTGTAGGTACCTACCTAGAAAAACTAACCCCCTTGCCGCGTATAGATTAGTAGTCACAGCCTCCCAGGCCCTGCACCTGACCACCCTGCCCCCGCGGCCGGCCTCCACCCTCGGCCTGCTCCCCACCCGCTACGACGGCAACATCATCGGCGGCGCCCTCCTCGGCGCGGGCATGGCCATCTCGGGCGCCTGCCCGGGCACCGTGCTCGCCCAGCTGGGCGTCGGCGTGCGGTCCGGCCGGTACGCGCTTGTCGGCGCCGTGGCGGCCGGTGTCGTGTGGAGTTGGATCGAGAGGAGGCGGACGCTAGGGTGTGCTGCGGCGGCGGCTGCTGCTGCGCCTGTTGCTGTTGACGACGATGGGAAGAGGGGTGGGGACGAAGAGAAGGAGAAGAAGAAGAAGATCGAGCCGGCGACGGCGTATGAGGCGCTTGGCGTCGGGAGAGGCGGGTTGTTGGTTGGCTTAGAGGCGGCGCTGGTGCTGGCCATTGCTGCTGCCGTCAAGTACACGCGCGCCGCCGCAGGCGAGGCGAGAGGGCTGCCACCTTATGTTGCGGGGCTGGCCATCGCGGCTGCGCAGGCCGTGTCGATCGTGCTACGCGGGTCGCTGCTGGGTGCGTCGTCGGCGTTTGAGGAGCTCGGTGGGTGGCTGTGGGGGGCGAAAAAGTATGGGAACCTGCTGTTCTCCGCCGGGCTGGTCGGCGGTGCGTGGGCCATNTCACAGGCCGTGCCCGCCCTGCGGCCCGTGACTGAGGTGGCTGTCTCGCCGGCGAGGTCCGTCTTGGGCGGCTTCCTGATTGTGTTTGGGTCGCGGATGGCTGGCGGGTGCACGTCGGGCCATGGCATCAGCGGCCTGTCGCTGATGTCCATCTCCAGTTTCTTGACGGCCGCTGCTATTTTCGGGATGGGCGGTGTGACGGGGCTGCTGATGTCTTGAAGGAATGACTTCGTATTACTGTACATACATTTTTGGCTGGACGGAGGGCACGGTTTCAGTCTGTACATATTGTAAAACACATACACACTTGGGCAACCAACCAACCTCTCCTCGTGACTCGTGAGTGGCCACCTCACCACAAGCGACTCTTCCATCAACCGTCAGTGACCAAGGAAACTGCCTACCAGGTGCCACGGAGTGGTAGCTAGCAAGGAGGGCCCAAGGACGAAGAGATCAGACTTGAAAAACCCAACATCATTTTACGTTCTACTCGGCCGACATGGTATTGTGGCATGCCCGCTATCCTTTTCAGCAGTCTCCTCTCCCCGACATGGAGAAACACGCCCGCTTCCTTTTCAGGCTCCCCAACCTACTCCTTCACAACCTCTTCCCCAACCGCGGGAGCCTCAGTGGCAGCACCAGCAGCAGATTCGCCACGGCCAGCACAGCGCAACACAAAAACGTCACCCTCAGCGCCGCCTCGTAGCTCTGCACCACCTGGTCCCGATACACCTCGGGCAACCCCCTGATGGCCTCGACCGACTTCCTCACCGTCCCGATGACGGCCTCCTTCTCGGGCCCCGTGACGAACACATTGAGGTAGTGCCACAGCGCGTTCTGCACCACCAGCGAGCTGCACGCCACGCCCAGGACGTGGCCCAGGCTGCGCCACAGGATCAGCGTGCTCGTCACGGCCGCCTGGTCCCGCTGCTCCGACACCGACAGCACCGCCATGAAGGTGCCCGGGAATTGGAACCCGCCTCCGGCGGCCCCGGGCAGCAGGCAGAGGATGTACCAGATGGCCGGCCACCCGCGCTGCATGGCTGCCAGACAGAAGATGCCGACCAAGGAGAGCGAGGCGCCGAGCACCAGCGGCCATTTCAGGCGGCGTGTGGAGGAGATCAAAAAGCCGGTGGCCGCGCCGGTGACCGACGCCATGCCCGAGGAAAAGATGAGCCGGAAGCCGGAAGTTGTGGCCGTTGTGAGGAGGACGCCTTGGAAGAATAGGGGTCTGGGATCCGTAGATCGAACCAGTTATGATAGGGGTCAAGGGCGAGTAGAGGGAGGCGGGACTTACACGTTGAAGATGGTCGCGGTAATGAGGAAGGCGGCGATGTGGTTGGAGAATACAAGGTTCATGTAGGGGACCTTGAGAACGAGGTGGAGCGGCATGATGGGTTTGATGGCGCGGGTCTCCACGAGGATGAATAGGGGGGCGAGGACGGCGAATATAGCCAGCGATGCGATGACGAACGGGTGCGACCAGGGCAGAACGTTTCCGCCGAGGTTCTGGCTTGTCAGCGCTGTGCTTGCGGTTTACAGCATGAACAGAACTTACCAGGCCGAGGATGAGGAACGCCACGGAGCTCGATAACAGGATCGACCCTTTTAGGTCAAACGTCCGCATGGCCTCGCGCAACGTCTGCTTCTCCTTGCCCTCCAAACCCAAATCATCCGGCACCACCAGCACCGCAACAACAAGGCACACCACCATCAGCGGCACCTGCACGCCAAACTCCCACCGCCACCCCAGATAGTCTGCCATGGCACCCCCCAACGCGGCACCCAGCATCGCTCCCACCCCGTACGTGATGTTCATGTACGACTGATACGCCCCTCGAATCCTACCCTCGTCAGCCAGCTCCCACAATCTCGGAGAGATGGAACCAAGAGACACAGAGAAACGCAACAACAGACTTACTCGATCGGGACCACGTCACTAACAATGATACTCGCCAACGCCATCATCCCCCCCGCCCCAAGCCCACACACCGCTCTGGCAAGGATAAACTCCTCCATACTCCTCGCGACCGCACACCAGACCGTGCCCACAACAAACACACCCATCGTAGCGACATACGGCGCCTTCCTGCCCACGGCATCTGACAGCCCTCCCAAGACGGGCTGGAAGGTGGTCGCGGTGAGCAAAAAGGCGGTTGACAACCACGAGGCCGAGTTGCTGCGGCCAAAGTAGGAGGTGATGGCCGGGTGACTCGATGCCATGATGGTGCCGTCGAAGCAGGCGACGAAGTAGGCGGCGGTGATCTGGGCGAAGAGGAGGCGGAAGCGGGTGGGGGTAATGCCGCTTAGAAAGGGGTTGTGCTCCTTCGGCGCGGCCTCTTCGACGACGGGGAGGAGGGCGGTGGTTTCGTCTGCAAGGGACATGTTGAGGCCTGTGTCGTCGCCGCTGTCTCTGTTCGAGGTGATACTGGCGGCGTTTCCGTCCGGGGCCTGCCCGCGGGGAGGACGGGGGCCCGGCTGGGCGGTTGTTTCTTGGCCTGCCATTGTTGGTGTACTGCCTCCTGGCCAATTGTTCGTTCCAGCACAAGGAGTGGCTCGTTCACTGGGCAGACCGAGGTGACGGCAGACTCTCTATATTCACCCATTCGCCGGATGACTCCGACTGACTCCTCCCGACTCCGAACGCGTCTCCTCTTGGAGCCTTACCTCTCCTCCGGTGCTCGGTCCGCATTGCTGACAGCCATACTGGGCAATTCGGGGGTCATCGGATCCTTGCAGCTGGCCGGGCCAATCGGGGTGGTCCAGCTACCGGTGTGCAGCGGCTTGTACATGCATCACGACATTTTCGGGGTGGGGTTAGCGCGTTGCATTGCATGCTGCCCCCCATCTTCCCTCTCACCCCGCGATGGATCGTCGACCATGGGCCAAGGTCTTTCCCAGCAGCCGGGCCAGGCGCGGGAAATCTAGACGGTCGGAGCCGCATCTGCTGAGCAGCTAGACGACCTTTAGCGACATAACTGGCTCTCCCACCTGCCTTGACCTCTCATAAATCTCCTTGTACATCCCCAATGCCCGGTGCGCAAGTCCTGAGTACAGGTCCGCCATCAACATCCTTCAGTTTCGACTTGTGTCCGTTGAGTCCGGATCAAGTACGGGTCCGGGCGAGAGTGGCATACCGGGCCTAGGAAAGGTGAGCTTCAGTTGATAGACTGGAGAGGTAGAGCTGGACAGGAAAAGGCACGGGACTCACTATATGTTGGGAACATTGCAAGGCAGCTGGCCACCGTATCAAAGTAAGCTGCCATATTGGGCTTCTTGAGAAAGTATCTTTTTTTATTTAAAAAAACACCAAACCAAGGCGGTCGATACTGCTATCTTTGATGGTGCTGCAGAGTCCAGCTGCTGAACTGGACGTCTATGCGGTGTGGCTCGCCAGAGCAGCTGGCACCAGAATTCCCGCGCCAGTAATCCCCCCGTCGTGGCAGGGGGTCAGAATAACCTTGACAGGTGCTTGGCCGCCGAATTCGAGGGCTACGATATCGTCAATGAACCTCTGCGTGTCGGCCAGGTAGCTGTGAAAGTGTAGGATGCACCCGCCGG
>FJWA01009508.1_pt1 | contig 16861 bp, 12 predicted proteins | sample 1011891 | NCBI WGS metagenome assembly FJWA01 (sample SAMEA3912450, study PRJEB9761) | metagenome | biome: forest; material: soil | place: USA | collected 2011-06-22 | depth 0.1 m
ACTCACCGCACCAATCTGGGAGATACCAGAGGTACCTAGGTAGGTACATGTACCTGCCCCATACAAACATCATCGCCGCTCCTCTTGAAAGGACTCGTAAGCCGGCACCACCGGAACCGGATACCAACCGTTGTTGAGGTGACTAGGAACAACGGGACTCGGCGGGCTCCGGACGTCAACTTCCAAGCATCTCGGTCGGAACCCGCGAGGCTGGCCTGCATCTCGGCTAATAAGAAGCCACAGCCATGATGAAGCTCATGATGGTTGGACCACACCACCACCGGCTTGCATACCGCGGAGACCCTGAGATGACGTGCGCGCTAATCAGGCGTCGCCAAGAGCTAGCCTGACGTAAAACATCCCCCACGTCATGGTCAAGAACCGTGAGTCAATGGCTATTTTTGCTGTGTTGAGATGGCGAACGGGGCCAGAAGTCGATGGCCATGCAAGCCCCAATGGCAAAGTGCGTCAATTGATCATCTCCGAGGGGTTGGCAGTGCGGCAGTTTCCGTGGCCCCGGGTAGCGTTCGGTCGACGCCGCCGTCTCAAGTCCAGCTCGGCAAAGAGACTCAACGTTAACCGGTTTCGGAGCCAGGCATGGCAGAGGGATTTTGTAAGGGTGCTTGCCCCGCGTTGGCTGCGCGCATTGAAAATTGCCCCGCGTTTGAAAGTTTGGCCCTGCGATTGCTGCCGATACGACACCATTGGTGACTCAGGGATATAGCCCCACCAACCCCGCGTATCGCCTTGGAAGAATACAAGATAACATCAAACTTCGCGCAACAAAATTTTCCCTGAGACTGAACGGACCGTGAATTGGACTGCTGCCTTGCCGTTTTTGGCCTTTTTCGAACATGGCGACCATTATTCTGGGCTCACAGTGGGGTAGGTGCCAAAGGCCAAGCGAGAATTCGCCGAGGTTGCGCTGCTAACTCGAGATTTCGCGCTCAGGGGACGAGGGCAAGGGAAAGCTCAGCGATATCCTCTGCCAACAGGCGCGTGTCTGCGCCCGCGCCGCCGGCGGCCATAATGCGGGCCACTCCGTCGTGTACGTTGTCAATGTGGGAACTCCGGAGCCGTACGAAGCTAATTGACCGTGTCTGCAGTGCCAATGGCGTGGCCTACGAGTACGATACCTGTTTTGCGACTCTTTCTCTCCCTCCCTCTGAACCGGTAGTTGACCTTGGCTCTCGCACAGTTTCCACCTTCTGCCCTCGGGCCTCGTCAACCCGCAATGCACCAACCTGATCGGCTCGGGCGTCGTCTTCAACGTCCAGGCCTTCTTCAAGGAACTGGCGGACCTCGAAGCCAAGGGGCTTACCCACGCGCGCAAGAACCTTCTCGTCAGCGACCGCGCCCAGGTCAACCTCGAGCTGCACGCCCGCGTCGACGGCTTGGAGGAGAAGGAGCTGGCCGGCCAGAAGATCGGTACGACCGGCCGCGGCATCGGCCCTTCCTACTCGAACAAGGCCGCCCGCAACGGGATACGCGTGCATGAGATTTTCGACGCCGAGCAGTTCGAGGCCAAGCTGCGCAAGCTGGCCAACGGCTACAAGAAGCGCTTCGGCGACCTGCTGGAGTATGACGTTGAGGACGAGATTGCCCGCTTCCGCGAGTACCGCGAGAAGCTCGCCGACTTCGTCGTTGATGCCGTCAACTACATGCAGGCGGCCCAGGCGAGCGGAGTGGACATTCTGATTGAGGGCGCGAACGCGCTGATGCTGGATATTGACTACGGTAGGGCCTCTCTTACCGCCAACTGGCCTGGCCAGAGCGCGCACTGACGGTGTTGTTAGGCACATATCCGTTCGTCACCAGCAGCAACACCGGTTTGGGCGGTGTCATCACTGGCTTGGCGGTGAACCCGAGGAAGATCAAGTATGTTATCCGGAAGATGTGTACTCGCCTGCAGAGTTTACTAACAACCTTTGCTCTAGGGAGATCATTGGGTTAGTTCTATCGTCCCGGTTTATGTGTGCATGTTTACTAAATTCCTTGCCAGTGTTGCCAAGGCCTACACAGTATGTCAACCCCCTCAGATTCGCCGGGCTGGACCCCACTAAACAGTCTACAGACAAGAGTAGGAGAGGGTATCTTCAAGACGGAAGACGTTGGTGAGGAGGGCCAGAAGCTGCAGCAAATCGGCCGTGAATGGGGTGTCTCCACTGGCAGGAAACGGAGATGCGGCTGGCTCGACCTTGTCGTGCTGAAGTACTCGGCCTCGGTCAACTACTACACCGCCTGGAACCTGACCAGTATGTCCCGAATGAAACTGGCGAGTGTTGGCGTGACAGAAAACTGACGCCGCTGCAGAGCTCGATGTCCTCGATACCTTCCCCGTTCTCAAGGTTGCCGTCGCGTACAAGGACCGCGACACCGGAAAGGAGCTCGACTACTTCCCGGCCGACCTCGGATACCTCGAGAGGTGCGAGGTTGTCTACAAGGAGTTTGAGGGTTGGCAGACAGCAACCACGGCCGTGAAGACATTCGTATGCCCATCCCTGATCCAGCGAGAGAAGCTGTGCCGGGCCGTTGCTAATACCATAAAGGCCGACCTGCCTCCGCAAGCGCAGACCTATGTCAGGTTTGTTGAGGAGTACACGGGTGTGCCTGTGAAGTGGATCGGGACGGGTCGTACGTGAACCGTTTTCTTTTTCTTTCCGTGGCGAGTGGTGTTGGGTTTATGCTGACATGCTGCAGCGGCGCGTGATGACATGATCTACCTGTGAGCATGCGACCGACTTGGCTTCGGGAGGAGCGACGAGCGCATTCGACACGACTGCGCAACCACTGGCGTTTGATATTCGACTTTGGGCGGCAGGCGATGAGCCTACATGCAATATTGATTTTGCCGGATTTCAGCAGAAAGAAAGCCATAGAACACCGCCATCCGCCCGGATAGGGGTCAAGGGATGGTCCTCTTGGGGATAAACCAGTTGCCGGAGTTATATGAGCTTTGGGGGAGGAAACAAAGATGGAACTTTACAAAGGGCCTTCAACACGTACAGCACGGTAGACTTACTAGACTTGATTTATTAAAGACCGGAGAGCTGTTGGTGGTGATTGTTGAGAATCAGGCGCTGGCGCTGGATGGGCCTCGAGGGACTTTTCAAACCCTAACCCTATCATGTCCCCCAAATCTCGGCTTCGACCCGTGTTTTTCCTGCCGAAATTTTTTCAACCTGCCAACTTCTACAACATCAACCACAAATTTGCTGTGAAACGGCGACGATTCGCACACAGGACACAGTAGCCACTGCCCCCAGCAGGATGCAGACGATATCAAATCTCTGTTTATTTTATTTGCTTGGGATGTTTCCACGGTAATTCAACCAGGTGATTCGAGCCTCCCACGCCAACTGAGCACACCACCACGACAGCTGTCCCCCATCTGCTTCCCCTCGAACACAGCGCAGTGTCTCGGGCGCATCTTATGTGTGTCCGTGGGCATGATATCCCAACTGCCTACCTACCTACCACCCCCCGTCTTCTGCCTGATTCGTTCAGCCATCCCGCACCCGCGGCTGTTCTTGAGCCAGGATGCGCGCCAGTCTGTCTTCTCAGTCGGGCGGCGTACGAGACGAGATTGAATCCGCAATGCTTTTTGAGTACGGGACCTCTCGCTTTCTTACACGGAGGATTTCGTAATTTATCTGTTGCGACATGTTTTCTTTCGAAGGCACCATCCGTGTCGTCGTGCTGCAGTGAATCAGTCACAAGCCCTTTGAAAGGTTGGGGCGAGACCGGGAGAGACTCTGGTAATGGGTATATTAGTTACTCGTACTTCAATAGGAATTATGTCTATGCAAGACTGGTGAAAGTCGACGCTGCTCTCGCCTCCCTTCCAACCTCACCCGGTATCTATCCATTCGCCCATCCAACATCAACTTCAAAAGCCCGGCACCCCCATCCTCTCGACAACCTTCCTCTGCTCCACAGCACAACTCGTGCAATACTCAGCAAACCATTCCCTCAACGCAGCCCTGCGCTGCTGCCCCTCCCTCCCCGCCTCATCACCGTCGCCACCACCACTCTCCTCCCACCGCCGCTGTTCCTCCTCCGACGGCACAACACCAACAATCTGCCCGCCCTGCTGCTGCTGCCGCCGGCCCCCCCTCGCCGTCAACAACAGCTCCCGGGCCTGCTCGCACCGCCTCGCCTCCCCCTCCAGCCAGCTCTCCCACTCGGCCTGCACCATCTCGCGCTCGACCGTGTTGACGACGCGCATGGCGACAAGCAGGTCGTGCCGGTACGCGCCCATGCGTTGGCGCACCCGCCTCAGCCGGCGCGCCGTCACCTGGCTGGTGGCCGAGGCGGGCTCGGAGAGGGACGCCGCGGCGTCTTGGTAGGGCGCGTCCAGGCTGATGGTGGCGTTGACGAGGGACTGGAAGGTGGTGTAGCTGTTTGTGGTGGAGATGGGTCAGTTTGGGTTTTGGTAAAATGGGGCCCCCAAGTGCAGGAAGGGGTGGGGACGGGGGAAGTAAACTTACCATTGACTCTCCCTCCGCGACTCTGAATCGGCAGTAGCAGTTAGGGGCCCACTGCCCGCCGCCTCGTCCAAATCTGCCAGGTAGATGGCCTTGCTCATCATCAGATTCGGTCCGACGCCGAGCCGGCTCATGTAGCGCGCCGACTTGCGCTCGACCCACCACGTCGTGCTGGCCTGGGAGACGACGACTAGGTTGTACGCGGCGCTGGCGGCCAGCAGCAGCAGGATGACCCTGTTGGCCGTGACGATCTTGAAGAGGCGCCTGACGGCGGCGAAAGCCCACATCATGACGCTAGTAATGGCGCTCTCCATAAACGACCGGCCCGTCTCGAGCATCATGTCGGTCAGGGTGCGCGGGCGGACGGCCGCCGCGCCGGCCTTTTGCAGCTGCAGCTGCTGGCCCTCGGGGGTGGTGTCGGGCGAGAAGACGACGACCTGGGTCTGCTGGCCGACGTTGCCGTACACCTGGATGGCGCGCTTGGTGCGGCTGTGTGAGCCGAGCTTCCGCACCTGGTCCGTTGCAACCTCGGCGAGCTCCTCAGCGTCGTTGGCCGCGTCGTCGAGCGCCTGCCGCTGCACCATGTTCTTGGCGAAGGGTGGCGCCTTGGACCAGTCGGCCTTGGTGTAGATGGCGAGCTTGCATTTGGACTTGGCCAGGTGCGTGATGACGACCTTGGTGACGAGCTTGAACGCCTGTGAGTGCGGAAGGTGCCAGGGCGTCTTGATGTGTGTGACCACGTACGTGATGTGGTCGTTGAATATGTCGATGGTCTGGCAGTCGGCCACCTCGTCGGGTCTCTTGCGGCCGAGCATGTCGACGTATTCCACCTTGAAGCGGAACTGCCGACGCATGCGGCCGTGGTCTTGCAGCTCCCAGGGGCCTTGGGCAATCTCCTTGGCCCCGCGCTCAAAGTAGAGCTTGGGGAAGATGAAGCTCTTGTCGCCGAAGAGAACGTGGAAGCACGACTTGGCGCTGATCTCGAAATGCCGCTCCGCCACGCTCTTGCCCATGTCCTCGGGCTCGTACACGGCCGGGTGTGTGGGCAAATGGGGTTTGTGGAGTGGCTTCCTAATAAGCCTGTGCGGTCTGTACCGGCCGTGCACATCATGCGCCCGCCTCACGACCGGCCTCCCAAACGGCGTGCCGTCGTCGGCGGGCGTGTTGGATGACACTTCCTCCCAACTCTCCGCGCTCGGGCTCCGCTTGTCGTCTTGCTCCTTATTCAAGGTGGACAAGGCCGTGATGATCTCGGACAGCCCCATTGGCTCTGCCGCCTGTAGATCGTCAACTAGGAGGTCGAGGCGAGATTGGAGAAGGAAAAAGTCCTCGAGGAACAGCTTGATGGTAATCCGCGAGTATGTAATGTCGGGCATGTCCTGGTTCAGGTGCAAGAAGATGAAATCGCAGTCGCGGCCTGGTGCTGCTGTCAGCTCCGTGATGCTGTCAAGGTTGATGGCGTACGCCACGACCAGGCCCAGCTGGTGGCCATAGAAGTACATGCGGTCTGGCGTGACGAATACCCGCCCGTTTCCGGCCATCCCGGCTTCCTTGCCCTCGGAGCAGGCGCTGGACCAGGCCGCGTTGAACACCAATACCGGTTTGTCGTCCACTGGCGCCGTCGGGAAGAACAACCTAAACTGTGCATACTGCGCCCTGAGCTCGGGGGGGTAGTTCTGCGGAAACCTCTCCAAGGGAGCCGGCTCACGGGATCTGAGATCCGACACGGCGCCATCGACGCTGACTGTCTTCCTGTGCAGGGATCCCGCCAGCTTCTCCACTGGGGACCGCGGCACAGCGGTGGCCACAAATGGGTCGCTCATGTCAGGTTTGGGAGTGTGAGGCGTTGAAGGGCTGGGGCAGTACATGGACGTGTAAGGACTGCTGCCCCAGTAGTTGGCCAGGACGGCGCTCGGCAAGGCCCGAGCTGCTCCTGCATTGGCGCTTGCTAAGATGGCGGTCTTGCTGAGGTTCGTCCAAATCGGAGGTCTAGCTATTGTCAATGGGGCCAGGCTCCCCGGCTGCTGGTCGAGCGCGGTGTTGGGAATGCGCAGGGGAGGAGCGTGCTGCCCGATGTGAGGGGACGTCGCCGTGCTCGGGGTGCCCCCTGTCCCAGGGGTCCCGAATGCATCGAGCGAGCTCGCAAAGGTAGCTTTGCGGTGTAGATCCAGCTTCTGCATGATACGCGCAGCATGTTCACGCCCGGTTTCGCCATCTTCTCGGCCAAGGTGAGTCGTAATCGCCCGGCGGGGAGGGGCATCGAAACTGGCGCGGGTGAGGAGGCCGCCGTCCTGGCCGGGAACCGGCAGGGTCCCTTGCTTTTCAACGGCAGCGCCCGCCTCGTCAAGACTTTCGAGCATCTTGGCTGAGAATTCGGGAATCGACGGCGTGGTGATGGAAAATGCTGGATCCACACCACCGACCAGCGCGCTCTGGTCCCGGCCCATGCTAGCCTCGATGGCCTTCTTCTTGGCCACTTCAAAAACCTCGAGCCACTCGATCAGCTGGGCTTGCGTCTCGGCCTGCAGCATGATGGTCTGAGTCTTTGTCTTGATCTCGAAGCAGAACCGGCGATCTTCCTGAACCGCGGGCCTCGCGCTGCACAGCAGCACTCCGATCTCGTCGCCCTGTAGCACGCCCTGCGGGCCCTGCACCAGCCACCCAAAGACGCCGTCGCGGCAGTAGTACCACCTTCGAATCCACGTAGTCCTGACGGGCTTCCCGGTGAGCACGCGCAGGAATAGCCACCCCTGCTTCTCCGAGATGACGGCGACCTGGTCTTTCCGCTGCATGCTCATCGGGCCCTTGGAGCCGAGGAAAGGCACGGTCGAGAGGCTGTAGTCCTCCAGCTCGCGGGACGGCTTGTACATGGCAATGGTGCTCTCGCCGATATCCCTCCTCGCAATCTGCATCTCCCGCTTGAACACGCCCTCGGCCATGTCCATCTCCTTGGCCCAGCCCCGAATCCTCTCCAGCTCGTCTCCCCACGGGCTCTGCCCCACCACGCCCGTCGACTCCCTCGCCCTCCTCATCCCCCTCCCGACGTCGGCACACACCCTCACCAGCAGCTTATCCAGGCCGGACCTCACCTGCGGTGCCATCTGGCAATAGTCCAGGCTCGCCTTCAGATAGGCCCTCCGCGTCTCGAAGACGGCAAATGCATCCTCGCGCAGGGAGCTCGGCTCCTTGGTCTTGCTCTGCCCGACATATCTGGCCAGAGTGGCATCGAAGGTCCGCTGCGCCGCGTCCAGCACCCTCCGGGTCTCGCGGAACGTCTTGAGGTCGCCCTGCACGAAGGCCTTGATGGGCTCGACGCCGGCGGGCTCAAGCTGGCGCACTACGGAGAGGACGCCGCCCCACCAGTCGCGGGCGCCATCGCCGGCGCGGCGCAGGGCCGGGAGGGTGTAGTCGGCGTCGAGCACGGGGGAGTCGGCGGGCGAGGCGATGGCGTGCGGGGAGATCTTGGCGAGGTAGGCGGCGACGGTATCTTCGAGGGCGAGCACGTCGTGAACCAGCTTGGAGGTGCTGCGGGCGTAACTATCGAGCCAGCGCTCTATCGCATCGAGCTGGTCGGAGAAATGGGCTGCGGTGGCGCGGAAGGTGGGCGAGTCGAGGGCGGCTTCGGTAAGGGTGACGGGTATGCCGGGGCCGGGGTGGGATGATCGAGAGCGAGAGGAGGGTTGTGCTTGTTGTTGTTGTTCGGAGGGCTGCGAGGGTTGGGATGGCACCGCTGAAGGAGGCATCGCTGGGGCTGGGGGCATGGTCGCTGACGGCCTCAGACCGGCCAAGGCCGCTGGCGGCGGGATCGTCGGCTCGCTCATCTTGAAATCGGGACCGGACACAGAGCTATTGTGTTCAGCCTTGGTTTCGGAAAAGGCTCTTTCTATGTAGGTTGCTGTCTCGTCCGAGCGTCAACGTCACATAGTCCAGGACTTATGTACACCGCCGAGGACCCCGGGCTCGCTTCGGTCCCGGCAGGCAGAGAGGCAGGCTGAGCTCTGGTTACGCAGCGCACATGACACAGTCAGTCGGGCTCGGCCGTTCGAAGAAGAAGAAAAGAAATGCCCAGATTTATCCAGGGTTTCTCATTGTCGGTGTGGTTCAACTAGCGGCGATCGCCTCGTCCCGGGCAGTAAAGGAATCCGGAATTTGGTGAGCTGCTGACACTTGATGGTTGGGGGCTGGTGTTTCGTTGGCCGTTCGCCAATGACGTTTTTGGTTTCAGTTGCATTCAGCGGCCTGTCCGGGTGCAGAGCCGCCAACGGGAACGTGACTACACTCGAACAGGCGGCTGTGGCCGGGTTGTGCCGCTAACGTTATCGGTGGGCGCAAGATGCTATTCTTGGTCCGCCAAGTCGCACAGTGCGGCACCGCTTTTTCGACTTTCATCTTTCTTCCCCTGGCCAACACCCAGACTCAGGGGCATGGAGGACTGCAACACATGAGAGACATGTGCAAATAAGACAAGCGATATTCAGGCCCGCTCACCACGTCAAGACCATAACAACCATAACATAGACCAACACCAACCAGCTGCGCCATTCCTATGCTGACAACACCACAAGCACTTTCGATCCGGTGCCACTTCTAGCCTTGCTGCTCATCTCCATCCAAGTCTTCTGGAAGTGCATAGGTCTTGTACATGGCCCTGTCGCGACCCAGGAGACAGATTCTCGCCGGGATCTCCCCTCTCAACTTGCTCGCACTCTGCACCTCTATCTGACCTGGTGTGAAGCCAGAGATATGGGAGAAGGCGAAGTATGAGCCTACCCCTTCGCTTCCTGCGCCGTTGAGCTCGAACAACGAGGGGCATTGGCCTTCTGTATACGGCCGATACGGCACTTGGGCGGATTGATATGCAATGCGGAGGAGAATCGATCGTGGCTCCTCTGGCTGGCTGTTAGCACACACCGGGCATCTGAACTTCGTCGTTTGAGACGTACCCGTTTGACTGCATAAAACCAGTAAGGATTTGTCGTCGAGAAACTTCATGTCAACGATTGCCACGTCCCCTGGCAGTCCAATTCCGCAGGCCGTTGTTGTTGGGGCTGGGGCGGTAAGGCTCCTGTCGACGGGAACATAATCACGAATGACATAGACTGAACAGCGTGTTAGCTCCAGCAGTTACCGCCTGGAGAGGGCCGGAATGGGAATTACTCTTGTGCTTGTCGTCTTCGGGTACTATCGCAGTAAACACTCCACACCAACCATTCTAGACCCAGTCCATTAGCCGGGCATCCGGTGCAGCAATCGGCACAGAGAAACCTTACCTTCTTCCTGGGGTGGCTCATCCAAAGATCGTGCTTCCATATCTTCTTTCCGATCGATATCCCAGTTGCCTGTCCAAACTGGACACCCTGCTTCTCGGCGTCGGCAATGCCCTGAATGACAGTATTGGCCCTCGAGGTCAAATAGTTAGCCAAAAAGTCGACCCGCGGGAGCACCTTCATAAAGGGTCGGCCGGCCTCCTGCTCCTGCAACTGTTTGTCGAGTAGCTCCAGTAGAGACAGGCCCGGCTCAACCATGTCCTGGTCTTTGAGGTAGTCGTCCTTGGCGACCTCGTCAAAATACAACGCCAGGGGGCTGCTGGCCAGGTAGTGCTGCATGTACGACAGCACTTTCGGATGGTCCATTGTAGCCTCTTTCTCCGTGAGCTCCTCGCTGACAGAAGATGACGCTTGCTTGTCGATCTCAAGGCGCAGCCAGATTGAGAAGGAATGAAAATGCTCCAACTCGTCCATGACGCTTGTCAGCACCCTATGGGCAACTATCATGAGACAGGAGACAATGTCCATGAGCTTGTTGATCTGGGCTTCATCGAACCCAATGTTCTCATCGGAGCCGTGGAACCGAGCAAGTCCCAGAAGACGGCTGAGGATGACGCCGCACCTCTCCAGCGCCGGGATGAAGTTCTCGTGGATCAGGCCGCGGAGGCTTGTCAGGCCAGACACCACGGCCTTCTCCCAGCGTTTATGGCCCTGGTCAAGGGTCAGTCCGAGTTCTTTCAGTGGGCGATTTGTAACCAGCACTCACCCGGTCACCAAGCGTGTCTACCAGCCACTCCTTCATGGGTTCATACACGTGGCCCGTGACCACTGTGTGATACAGCGCCTGGACTACTGTCATCTCCCCATTCGGCATCTTCTTCAGCTCGTCCTCCACCCCGGCCATGAATCTTCCTGGCAGCTCCCTGGTCGACTTCCACTCGCTTACCATGTGCGACTGTGTTTGCCTCAGATACCGGAGCAGGTTTTGCAGCGCCGTTGTCTTAGACGCCAGGAGCGACAGGTTGACCGGAGAGCAGTCCAGAAAGGTGAGGTCCATGGGCACCAGATACAACGTCGTACCATCCCCTGCCTCCGGCAAGAGCAGGAGCATATGCGTAGAGATCTCCGAGTGTGAACCGTGACCGCACAGCTGGAATACGCCTTCACCGCGAGGCGAGTGCTTGACCGTGCCAATGACGAACGAGTCGTAGATGCTGAGATGGATCCCGCCGTCGGCCGTCCCCACGACCATGACATGGACGTCGTCCGCCTCCTCAGCCTTGCAATGGCGGAACACCGAGTCTAGTGATGCCGTCGACGAAAACAGAAACGCGTCATCTCTGCCCGAAGTCAGCCTCCCTCTCACATGCTCGAAAACAAAACCCAGCCCAACCCGGGAGACCACTCACCCCGACCCCCCAGAAACAGGCAACGGGCTCAGCTTGGGCAACGCCGTCTCCACCTCCAAAAACGTCAACTCCCGCGGCAGATCCACCGCCACATCCCCAGTCCGCTCCCCATCCAGCACCACCCTCCGCTCCTCCCCCGCGATCCTCCTCCTCACCCCTTTCCGCCGCCTGCTCTCCCCCGTGACGTTCCGTCCCCACCCAACAAACCCAATCCGCCCCCCGGCAACCCGAATCGCATGCACCGCCTTGCCCCNCTCCACCCCAACCAACCTCACCACCCCATCACTCCACCCAACCGCAACAAACTGTCCTAATCCCACACAATCAGCAACTTCTCCAAACAAAGCAGACTAGGTCAAGTAAAGAGCAAAGGAAAGAAAACGTACCATCCTCCTTCCACCTCAGCCCCTCCACCCGCGCCCCGCCCTTCTCCCCGACCTTGGACACGAGCCGTCCGTCACCCGCGCGCCACACGCAGAGGGTGGCGCCGGCGTCCCCCGCCGTCGCCGTCAGGTCGATGACCGGGTTGCAGGCAAGGTAGCCGCCTGCGGCGGGGGAGGCGAGGGCGGTGGTGCCGAGGAGGGTGAGTTTGGGGAGGTTGTTGTTTTTGGTGGGGGTGTCTGGATTGGCGGAGGAGGTGGGACCTGTAATGGTGGTGTTGGGTGTCATGTTTTCCCTTTTCCAGTCGCCGTCTCACTCTCGGGGTATTTTGGGAGTAGGTGAAGGAGGTAGGTCCTGCCTGGCCAGGGATTCNGGGTGAGGTCGAGTCGCACTGAGTATCAGAGAGTTTGTTGTTGGTCCTGGGGATGGGCAGCTGGTGGGTTCAAATCCATGGTTTGAACGCGTGCCGAAAGGGAAGCAATGTCTTGGGCAAAGTGAAGTCTATTTTTTGTCAAGCGTTCCAGGTTGTTGTTTTGGTTGTTTGGTTGTTCTTGCCGAGTTTATGGGTTGGTGTGCCCCCGACCCGCCGTGCTTGGGTCGTCGACGGCGGTGATAGCTATTCGCACTGTGCTTGTGCTGTCCAGCTTTCACCCCTCAGGGACACAATCAACAGGTATACAAGTACATATGTATCTAGTAGGTATGAACAGCCTTGTTGTAAGGCGTAAAAGTGCAAGACGGACATTTTCCTGCCGTATCTAACCACGCCGCGCATCAAAGATACATGCCCCCTCAACTCTCCCCTAACTTGAGCATCGTCTCATCACCCTTCCCGACCGCCTACTCGATTACATAGCCCTCAGCCACCGACTTGATATCCTTCGAAAAGGTGACTTCCTCATTCATCTCCAGCAGCTCAACCGATTGGACCTGAAGACGGATTAGCCAATGCCTTGGGCCACCCCATGAGAAACACTTACATCGACATCCATGAACGGCGTCGTCTTCGAGAACCGCACTTGCATCGGGAAGAACTCGTTCTCGTCGTCCGTCTGCACCTCAAACTCAAAGGCCCCGCTGGGGTTCTCATCACTGACTGTCCCGATGGTCCACTCCAGGGTGTCGCCAGACACCTCGTAGACGGCATCGAAGCTGGAAATGGACGGCTCGGCACTTGTGAACGGAATCACGACGCTGACATCCTTCAGGGTGTCGCCGCCAGACAGCTCGTACTCGACCGTCACCGTGCAGTTGCCATCCGACCCCTTGTTGACCCAAACGGTGAAGCTGATGGGCAACACGCTGGTGTCGTCCGCCTTGGCCGTCGCCCGCCACCGGAGCACGCCCACGGCGTTGTTCACCGGGAAGCCACGATCCAGCTTGGCCATTTGGATGGCTTTGGAGCTGTTGAAGACGTTCTTGTCCACGTTGGGATGCGTCCGGAACTGCGCCCCGTGTGACGGCGTGGCGTCCAGGTTCAACTTGATCTTGGTGAGCGAAGGATCCGTCACGCGCAGTGTCAGGTCGCCGCTGACGGAGAACGAGTTCAGGCCGCCTTCCCTGGAGATCTTGGCCGTGATCGCTTCGTTGATGGTGACGTGGATCGCGTCCCGGCCTGATGTCGACGATATCCGAGAAGCAGCAGCCGCCGGTTCGGGGGCAGCAGGGGCCGCAACGGGTACGAGCGGCGTGTCGTCTACGGGTCCCAGCTCTGTCTTGACGCGCTCAAACATATCTGTGGTCTTGGACTTCTTGCCCAGCTGCATGCCCTTGCCCTTCTGTGCGGTGAACCTGCGTCGGTCAGCTTGCCTACCTTGGCGAGACGGGGAGCTGAGAATCGCATACTTGGATTTGTTCTTCTCCGCCTCGTACGTATCGAACGTCTCGGTGACGGTCGGCCGTACGGGCGGGGTGTATGTCGGGTATACCGGCGGCCGGCTCATGCCGCCGCCGCCACTGCGACCGCTCCTCCCAGACTCCTTGCGCTGCATCTCCAGTTGCTTGGCTTTCCGCTTGCGCTCCTCGGTGGCCTCCAGCTCCTTGTTCTGTGATGCGGCTGTGTCAGCGACTGAAACCGGGCCAGCGGCAGCCTCCTGCGCCAACGCACCCGAGCAATGATCTCTTGGATCCGTTCCTCGTGACTCTCCATCTCCAAAAAGGTCTTGATCTGGCTGATGGTGAGGTTCTCCCGGTATCCGAGCGTCACCAGCTCGTCGAAGGCGCTGATAAGCTCAAAGGCATTTCGGAGGATCTCGCGTTCGTCGAGGCTCTTGCAGGTGCTGGTGACGACCTGGGCGAACAGGTGCAGCGAGTCGATGTCCTGGAGGATGTTGGACTGCTTGTTGGTGATGAGCACCATGTACAGCTCGTCCAGCGGCTGGTAGACGAAGCGGACATTGTCCTGCTCGACCGTCGTGTGCTGCGTGCCAGAGTTCGCCGCCTTCGGGAAGGATGCCAGCAGGGCTTCGAGACGCGACCGCTTGATGTCGTGGAAGGCCCGCGCGAGGACGGCCTTGCCCCCGCGGGTGCAAATGGATGCAGCGAGAACAACCTATTTATTGACGGGTTTCTGGTCAGTATACCGACATCCATCCTTGGCGAGCATCCTTGAGGACCGAGGAAATCTACCATTTTTCTGACTGCAGCTGGGGAAGTTGTGGTGTGGTCTGGGCTTGTCTGCTCTGCTCTGCTCTGCTGTCCGGAGGAGCTTCGACTCTTGAGCTGGCCGCCGCAACTGGTTGGAATTCAATGGCAAGCCCACACTGTGATGGTGTGGTCAATCTGGCCGAATGTGGTCGAGGGGCTGACAGCTGCCAGCCTGCTGGGAAGCGCAGAACGGCCCGTGCACCATCGTTTGCTTGCAGCCCGATGATTCAAGGCCTGCAGCCTTGGCGCTAACCAAATCCAGGACCCGACCAGGCCGCCTTCGCGTTTCTGATTTCCCCATCCCCAACTTCTCGCGCCGAACGAACACAAACGGGAAACCTGCCCTCCACCTTCATCAGCAAACCGCGCCCAAATCCAACGGCACCAGCATTTTACGATCCACGATTTTTTCCTTTACCAACGATTTATCGTCTTCGCGCGAGGGCATATCTTAGCCACCATCGAATATTGGCCTTGATCTTGACGTCTCCGGTCGCTGAGATCCAGCTCGCCATCCTCAACTCTCCGGTTTCCCCGTTGTCGACCGACCCGATCCGGCATTTCAACCTCGTCCATCTCATCGACGTTTTTACGGCTCTGTATTCAGCGACCTTCCTAGGCCCGTACTTCCGCGAAACCACAGACGCGTCGATACTCTCGCACAACCATCCACCCTGCGCGCGAAGTGTCGACTTGACACATCCTCGCGTTCCCGATCCGCCCCGTCACCGCATTTCCCTGTTATTTCGATCCGGCTTCTCTAACCAGATCATTCCAAAACGGTGGATGATGTCGATGGGCTTCTGGTAGCAAAGCAACCTGTCCAAGACATCCGCCAAAACTGTTTTCCGCCCGTCAGCCGCGCTTCTTACCCAGTGATCACTCGGAATCTCTGATGGAGCATGCTGGGATATCTCTGGAGGCTGGACTTCAGGACCAGCTGGACCAGTTTGATTTTGACGAATTCCTGCCCGAGCTTGAACCCGCCTTCGACTTCGGGCTTGAGGGATCCAATGAACAGGGCGAGCATAGCCTTGATGGGGATATCGCTGACGATGGCGGCGTCCCCCTGGACACCGACCCGGACCAAGAGGCGTACGTTGCGTCTACCGCGAAACAAGCTCAAATCACAGTCACCGCTGAAGAAGTCGGGAATGCCGGCGAGGCCGCGCCCGAGGCCGGAGTGGAATATCAAGATGAGATCGGATACGAAGACGACGATCTCGTAAACATTGGCACCAATGCCGATTTGAGCATCACGGAGATTGGCGAAGCGGAAGACGGGTTGCTGACTGCCCTGTCCGAGGACCATCAGGACCTGGAGTCTGCTCAGCCCGTTGGCGGTGGTCTCACTGAGCTGTTGACGCATGACAAGGATGCATCTTGGGACGAGGACATCAACTTTGAAGAACACAGCGAGCCCGTGAATCACCAGGATGAGTCCAGCAGCGCTGGTGAGGAGGAGGCCGCCGAGCACCTGGAAGACAACGACATCACTGTTGCCGACTTCCACGATGAGTCTGCTCAGGAGCAGCTCGCTGCCGACCATCATGATGAAGATCTGGACAAGGCGCTTGACGACCTTTCACACTCGCTCTCCGATGCTCCGGATATCGAAGTTCTCTACAACGAAGAGTGCTACTCTCTGTTCGGGACCTCGGACGACGACCCCGAGTCTTACTTTCTCTCAGATGTTCAAGAGCTCGACCGTCCCCTGTCCCACTTCCTCAGCGCCCTCCGGGCAGTCATTTCTGACGACCTGGCGCCCACGGACGTGGTAGTGATCCGCTTTGAGCCTTTCGATCTCGAGTTCGGGCAACAGTCAGACGCCACGTTTTTGAATCACACCCTCCGTGAGATCCTCGATTGCCATACCACCCTCAGTCGAGCGCCTGGCATCTCTGCAGATCCTGTCATTCACCTGATGGTACGTCGGGACAACGAGGAACATTTCCTCGAACTTCTTGCCCGAGCAGAGCTCGTCAAGGACTCCCCCTATGACACAGAGGATTCTGAGATGTCGGAGAACCCAGATGAGGAATCCGGGGCCGACGGCTTGGATGATGGGCAGATGCAAGATGAGCCGTATGAGGGCGGAGAGTCGGATGAATTTGTTGAAAAGGCCGGGCATGCCTCCACGGCCCACGGTGAAGACGCAAATGAGCCCGAGCCCGAAATAACGCCCATCCAGGTCGATGCGGCAGAAGAATCAGAGCAGGATCTCGAGGCCGGTGTCAATGCACCCCAGTCTCCAAGCGTCGCCGCAGATGATGTTGGCAGCGGGGAGCGTTCGGAAGCCATTTCGGCCGAAACCTATCCTGACGAAGCTGCTGAGGATGGAGCGGGGGAGGAACAAGCTTGGGACGAACAAGCAGTATTGGACGGAGCAGGTGAGGAGCAAACCCAGGATGAACAAGCGGCAGAGAACGATGAAGCAGGTTCGCAACATGCCGAGGTGTCACTCGAGACGTCCGATGAGCAGAGCCATCAACAGATTCGGCAAGAAGACGGCAACGAGTCGACCGAGGCGACAGACTTGAACACAGTTGATGAGTCTCCTGCCCCCGAAAATGGCGGACATGAACAGGAAGCAGGCTCAATCGGTAAATACTCTTCTTTTGACTCCCCGACACCTCTCATTTCCCTCTTCCGCAAATCGCCGGTCCCATTG
>FJWA01003918.1_pt1 | contig 16721 bp, 13 predicted proteins | sample 1011891 | NCBI WGS metagenome assembly FJWA01 (sample SAMEA3912450, study PRJEB9761) | metagenome | biome: forest; material: soil | place: USA | collected 2011-06-22 | depth 0.1 m
GAGATGTGGCCGGCACTTTTCCTCCCTCTAATTCAACAAATACGCTCTCCCCAACCCAGACTGAGCGTCATGAGAACCCCGATACTGGGTGACGGCCCCCGCCCCTCGGCCGTCGTCCATGGCCTCACTAATTGCCCGTGATGAAATCATAATGCCACTGATCGCAACGAGGGCAATACTGATCGACGGATCTGAACTCCGTCTCACCACAGTCTGCCGGGCTGCATTGACCGCGGTCACGCCGCCGCTTACCGACGGTGCAGTTTGTGGCATCCCGCCTCAATGCAAAAAGAAGATAGTGACTGGTGGGACAAACATTCATATAAAAGACGCACATCTTGTCTGCGTATGTCGACAGAGGGTGTCGAAGGAGAAGGCGTTGGTGCTGGTTGGTGGTGGGTGGGGAGTGGTGGTTTTCGTTGAGACAGACAGATGTGATTTGGCGTGTTGTTCGGAGAGGTGAAGATCGGTTCCTTGGCTGGTTGAGTTGGGAAGGCGATGAGAAGATGGATGGTATGAGGGGGCTGCAACTTGGACAGAGCCTGAGAGCGTTATATAGCTAGATTGAGGGGGTTCACGAACCCAGATTTCTTGGAGACTCCCGGTTCCGGCCGTGGTCGTTTACACGCCGGCTCAAACTTAGACCTCTTCCAATAGACCCAGGCCAACACATCTCGCTGACGAGACTGGAGGAAAGTGTTCCATCGCGGGTGAATCGCCAAGGCCAGAGGAGGCTCTGTTTCGAACCTGGCTGAGGGAGGTTCTGCCAGCAGTTCCAGTACAATAATAGGTTTCTGGGAGACACTCAGAGCCGCTGTGGCTGAAGACCGGTTGTAGGCCAACGAGCTGGTTTTGAACATGATTCTTTCCTTTCCAGCCGTTTAGGCAGGATGTCACATGGAGTGCGCATGTGCCCTGGGCCCCCTTTGCGTTGTTGGCCCGGCGGGGATTTGTTGGCCGGTGACAAACAAGAGGACGGCGACACGCGACACGGTCAGGACTAAGAGGGCCCACCCTCACCACCACTGCGGTCGTCACTTGAGGTGGACAGGAAGGAGTAAGAACGCCTGTTAGTGTCTTCGGTTTGCGCAGTACCGCTAGACTAAAGGAAGGAAGCGAATCGCCGACCGCTCCTTGGAAAGGGGGCGCACACTGTACCCTCTGCGCCAAAATCCACATCCAGTCGGGGCGAAGCACGAGGGCTTCTGGCCACAAACGGCCACATCCTTGAGCTGTTCATCAAGCGTCATCCACTAGCCTCGGCGGTCAACTCAAGAGCAGGGACAGCGGACCGTAGACGGCGCCGCCCGACGAGTTTCGGGAGCTACCATCGTTGCCGGTGGGAAGCACCCCCGCTCCCTGGGTATGGTCCATAACGACATCAAACCCAACAGGATTATGCTCGGCAATGTGGGCCAACCTGTCGTTGTCGACTTTGGGGAATAAATTGATCGGATCTGGGACGCCGGGCTGAAAATCGAGGCCGCTTCAGCGGCCCACGACGACAAGATGGGAATGAGACAAGATTGGGGAGTGAATCTTGAAGGATTCAGCGTGTAGAAACCACAGGAATGCCCTTTTACCTCGGGTGGTCCGACATTTGAATTAATCAAGGCAATTACTATAGCATCTACAAGTAGCAAGAGAAATGACAAGCCACGCCCACTTCGCGCATGGCACTGCCCTAGCCGACGTCTCAATGCCCCGAGCCGACTGAAACGGTGAAGCCGGCCGACTCGGAGTCGTTCGTGACGACGGCCTCAAGTCGGTTTATCGGCCGTCACTCCTCCTTCCCTTTGCCCCGTTTGGCCACCACGGCCTGAACCACGGCCAGGAGTGCGACCCGGTCCGCACCCTGCACCCTGTCAACCAGCCCATCGGCCGTCGGGGAAACGGATGAGCGAGGCGGGAGATCTTCGACCGCCACTCCCTTGGGCGCGCCGTTCTCAAAGAGCAGGAAGGTCGGCATCGCCGAGACGCTGTACCGCGAGGCAACGTCCTTGACGTGGTCGACGTTCACCTTGGCGAAGGCAAGATGGCCAGCTGAAGAGTGCTTGTCGGCCAGTCCCGAAAAGATGGGCGCGATGGCTCGGCAGGGCTGGCACCAGTCGGCGTAGAAGTCGACGACCACGTGGGTGGTGGAGGACAGGAGGGCGTCAAACTCAGCGGCAGTGGTGATTTTGCGCACCTCTCTTGAGGTCTCGGGGATGGGCGAGCGGACTGCAACGACTATCTTTCGAATCTGAGCAATGTCAGTACGATATCATCTTCTCTTCATGGCTCAACACGGAGTCACCGTCGGTAGCTTCGGCAACGACGTACTCGGAATATCACGAAAATCCCAAACGCGATCCAGAGAATGGTTTCCAGTTCCATACTGCAGGTTTGATTGCGTGGCGCAGAGAGAAAATAGGGCGGGCGGAGGGTGTTGTGGTTGAAATGGAGTTTGTTGAGGAGTTGCTCAAGGAGAGAGTTGACGGGGCTGCAAGCAAGGACAGCTTGAACGTTCCAGGTTGATATTCGTACGAGGTCAACCGACGCTAGCGGGTGTGCGGGAATGCACAACTGGGGGCTCTTGGAGATCCCCTGTCCGAGCCACGGGTCCCGGCCCGCTGGGGCGGGTCAGATTGGCCCCCGGTCTGGGCGCCAGCCACAGCCAAGACTCACTGCAACCAGAACCCCTTTCGCTGGGCTGCCCCAACTCATCAGCTTGCTTGGTTCAAGCGATCAAGAGAAGGTCATTTGAAGTCGTGGCCAGTGCCCTTTTTTTGGTTGATATTACACCACGCAACTAGTTGTTCCATCATTCCCAAACCGGCCATCCTGCTGTTTCCCAGTGTATTGCCGTGTATCGTCGTTGCTCATTTCCTTGCTCATTCCCCGGGCCAGCCATGCATCCACCATGCAACTCAACTCCAACTCCTCGTCACCCAGACATGACATGATATGCTGCAAGCCAACCGCCCAGCCCAAAAATGCAAACCAGACCAGAGCGCCTCCCAACCGCACCGGTACCAGAAAGACCCTAATCGCTCCAGTCACTCGCTCACTCGCTCAATCTCTCCTGCCCCTGCCCCTCTCCTCTCCTCAACACACCCGTCATATCCAACCTCACAATCGGCCTCTCGATATCCAAGCTCCGGCTGGGCACCAACCTCCCCCCCGGGGTCCGGGGATTNGCCACATTAACCCGCCCCCTGCGATGCAGCCTCGGGCGACCATCTTCGTCATCGTCGGCACTGTCCGACGCCGACGAGTCGTCGTCTGCCGCGCCCACAGCCCCACACCCACACAATTCACCTGCCTCCCCTGCATGCCGGGGATGCTGCGTCGCACAGCCAATGAGGCCGCTAGGGGGCAGATAGAGGGTGCTGAACGGATCGACATCTTCCTCCGCCGCCGAGTGTTGTGCAGAAGCCGCGACGGCGGCGTGGCTGGTCTCCGTCTCGGTGCTACCGGGGCCGATGGTGTTCGTGTCGCTGTCGCTGTCCCGCCCTTCTTCCGCCGCCGCATCGGCCGAGGAGGGCAACTCCTCTCCACTCCCCGTAAAGCCCTCGTATTCTGCCAGACGGGCAAAGTAATCCGCCAGGCCGTCCACGCTCGGCGTGCCCACAATCATGTCGTAATGCGGCGGCGGGGTTTGGAGGGGCAGCGAGGGTGGGGGTTCGTCGGCGTCAAAGGCCGGGGGGTTGTGGGACGGGTGGCGCAGGAGGTGGATGGGTCGATCGACACCGACCGGGCTGGGTGAGCTTTGGGGGCTCCCGCCGTTGGGGAGATGGGCTGCTTGCGGGAGGCTGGGGAAGCCCGGCACGGGCGGGTCTAGGCGTAAGCGCCGCCCGTTGAGGCCGAGAAGGTCGTCCTCCACCATGGTGAGAGGCCGGGCGGGGCCGCACGGGCCGTGGTCGAGCGGCTGGGCGTCTCGGCAGCCGCACGACATTTGCTGTTGCTGCTCGGGTAGCAGCCCTTCGGTGCCGGTGTACTGGGGAAGTGACGTGTTGGCCTGCGTGGCGCGGCAGTTAAGAACGGTGAACGGGCTGTCGATGCTGATCTCAAAGTGCCGGCGCCGCTTGCCGGTAGGGTCGTCGGGGTCGGCCCGAGAGATGCGCATGACGATCTTCCTGCGGTCAGCGGGGGAATTCTTCTCAACTGTCGGAAAGACACGGGCGCGTATGCGAGCTTACCTTGATCCAGTGGAAGACATTGACATTCTTCCAGCTGCAGTCTGGGTGCAGCCGGAGGGTCTTGTCACGCGCCATCATCTCACAGGTCGGAAGCTGAACGTTCATTTCAATCTCGGTGCTCCCCCAAAAACTCTCGAGGCCCAAATCCAGGTCACCGAGAAGGTTCTCGCTGGGTTCTGGCAGCGCCGCAGCAGCTCCATGATGTCTTGCGGCTTCTCTCAGCCTGCGGCGCGTGGCCGTCCGCCGAGCTTCCTCCCGTTCGTCGGGTTCTAGTTCGCCACCGGATACCACCCTTATGTCGCTGGCGGCGAACTGCTTCTCGAGAGGCTTGCCTGCAGCCTTTTCGAGCAAGAGGAGCTTGCGGCCTGGGTCCTTACGCGTCACGTGCCGGTCGTTGGTCCAATACTCGACATTCTCGGTGACAAACACCTTGAGCTTATGGACCTGGACCTTGGCGAGAGGCGTGAGCTTGAAGGCGATGGGTATCTTCCCTCCGATGGGGAAACTCTTCCCAGAAATGATGATGTCGTAGTGCAGCTGGTCCTCCCAGTGGCGGCTGATCGAGATGGGCTCGATCGTCTCGAGTGACATCTGGTCGGGGAGACGGACAATCGACACTTCTTTCGTGCCGTGGAGGTTGGGCTTGAAGGCACCCGCACGCTCTACCGTCGTCTCAAGATCCCAGCGCACCGATCCGTACTGAAGTTTTGCCGTTTCTAGCTGGTTGTGGTCGATGGGGAGCTCGAAGTTGTACTCGTAGGTGCCTGGCCGGAACACCTTGTAGCCCTTTGCCTGGACCTGGCTAATGTGAGGGGAGTCGCCCTTGCCAAAGCTCCGCGAGTTGACCGACTGCAGAGAGAGCCGCTTGTACTCTTTTGCAGTCATGGTGCCGGCGCGGCCCTTGCCGGGAAGGTGGAGAGAACCGTTGGAGGCGGCCGGCTGCGGGGTGCTCGCGGGGCTGGCGGCCTTNTGGGCGTAGATGCATTGGCTGCCGTACTCGGTGTCCCACATGCCTTGGTGCATGGCGTGGAAGAAGACCAGAGACTGTGTGCGGAGCGTCTGCTCTTGCGAAATCTCTGTCTTGTGGGGCGGAATCCCTTCGGGCCACTCCGTCCTCGCTTTGCCGACGAGCTTCAACGTCACAGACTTGATCTTGACATTTTTGGACACGTTTAGTTGCAGCTTCCCGCGGAGGAGAGCGCTGGTGGTGTGGCCTCCGCGGCGGGACTGGTGGTCGTGGTCGAAGCCGGACAAGAAGACGTTGGGTTCGGCCAGCAGGATGGAGCAGGTCACGCCGCTACCGGATGCGACTGGCTTCTGGACCTCCGAGACGGACGAGCTCATCATGGACTTTGCCGACATCATCGATAGCATGCTGTTCCGGTTCGCAGCCACCACCCTGCTCGAGGGGCGTGGGAGGGGGACGGCGGCGCCAGTCATGCTCGGGGGCTCGGCCACTGGCTCCTCGATGGCGATCGGTTCGGCTAACGTCGGTTCGAGCCGAGAGAGTCTTCGGGCGAAGCTGATGAAGCTTGACGGCCGAGACTGCTGGTCCCTTGGGGTCGGAGTCGCAGTAACGGTGGGCGACGTTTTCGGCGTGATGGAGAACGCAGAGAGAAGCTTGTCGAAAATCTTGACGACTTTCTCGCCGGCCGGGGGGAGGGATCGCAGGGTCCTCCTCTTTTCCTGCTTTTCACTCCGTTCCTTCTCTCCTCTTTTCCCCTCCTTGGTCTCCCTCCTTCTCTCGTTCTTCTCGCGTTTCGTGGATTGGTTGTTGTTGGGGCCGTCCGCCGAGCCTGGCCGTAAGTCGTGAGGCACAAAGCCGGACGGGTACGAGACGATGTGGATGGAGTGCGGGCGGCGCTGGCGGGCTTCGATCAGGGGTGCCGGGAAGCCTCCGGGGTCCGCACGGGGCCTGCGGTCGACGGGCCGTCCTGGCGAGTAGTAGACGGAGCCGTGGATCGACGAGAAATACGGTTGGGGACGAAGTCGGTCGTGTTCCGGACCTGCGCGAGGCATGGCGGCCGGGTTAGAAAAGAACCAAGAAGGGAACGACAACATGCAGGCGACAGTGGCGGGAGTGGACCAGGAACGGGCATCGCTGCGTCAGAGCGCAACGACATGGGACGTGGGCCGTTGGCAGTTCAAAGGGCAGGACAGAGCGCGCAAACACACAGCAGCCTGGCATAAAGAAAGTCGAGATGTCCTCGACGTCAAACAGGCCGAGCCCGGAGGCGGCGCTGAAGGCGGAGACGGGCTGCAACGTGTGACCTGCGACGGACTGATGCTGGCGTGAAATGAGATGCAATGCATCTGCGGTCCCTGGTGAGGATACCCATCGACGGGCATGGCCGTCATGTGGGCCAGACTGGTGATGCTCCAGGTGCAGCGCCATGACGGACAGGCATGGTGGCAGTTACGCCTGCGTAACATTGGGGATGGCTGACTGGGAAGATGGGTGTTGGGGGAGGTATGTAGCGTCGTGCAGTGTCCAGCAGCAGACAGGATGGACGGGCAGACGGGGGCGGGAGGGGGCCAGGGAGCGGAGAAGATGGAAACGGCGGGTGGGAGACGACGGATGCGGTAAGGTGAAGGGAGCAACGACGCACGTACCTTTGACACCTGAATCATAGCAGCCCCATTATTATTTCTGCGGGATGGGGCGTCGGGTTGATGCTTTCTTTGTTGCTGTGTTGTGTCGTGCTTGTGAAGGCGAGCAAGGGCGCTTCGTACCGCAAGGGGTGCAGTTGGAGCTGTGCAGCGGTTGTGTGCCTCGGGAGCGCCGAGCGTGGAAACGTGGGGAGATGCAGGGTCGAGAACAAGAGGCAGGACAAGGAGCAGAAAGGTGGAATGCGCCGCGCATTCCTCGCTAGATATACAGATATCCAAAGGGCCAACTGAGGTCAGAATCGGGTGGGCCGTCCGGGTGCGCCAACTCGATGCGGCGTCACAGATCTGTATGCAGCGCCGCGCGCATGCGGCGTGCGGCGTGAGCCTGCCGGGTGCTTGGGATCGATCGCGAGGCGTGCCTCAGGCTCCGTGTGTGGGACGACCGACTGTTTTTCGATCGAGACCGTCCCAAGCGGCTACAGGCGGAGGACGGGGGGATCGGATGATGGTGTCAGAGCACGGTTGTGCTGGGTTAATGCGATGCGAAGGGGGGGCGAGAGTTCGGTCGCGGGATGTTTGCCAATGGTGTGATGAGGTGGAGAGTCGACTCTCACCAGCGGTTTTGGAGTCAGGCAGGTCACTTGCTGATAATGGAGACATGGAAGGCCCAGGAACTGGAACACAGTCAGGTCTTGATGGGAAAGCCATGATGGCGCAAGCACTGAGTCGGGCGCCTCCAAAACAGGCAAACACTGGGTGACTGGCCCGGAAATTGGGCACCAACTTGACCTTGCCATGGCGCAGAAATGGCAAGAATTCAGATGCCATTGCTGATCTGCGCCCGCACTCTGCGGAGCGATGATGTATTTTTGACAGCGGACCCCTGCCAAAATGCGGTACGGGCGCCCTGCAGGCAGGAACCTGAGTTGGAGGCGGCAAGGGTGGGAGGTGGGGCACTGAGACAGCGCGCCAACCACAGGCCGTCGCATGACTGTTGGCCGAGCCCACATCGAGAACCTTCAGAACCTCCAGAACCTCCAGAATCCTTCCGCCTGACACGTCTGCGATTGGCACACTCGACCTAGCGCAAGCGCCTCTGTCTTGGGAAGTCAGGCGGGTACGCCATCAAAGAGAAGGAATTGGCAACATCAACCGCATGTTTTCTGTTGGTTGCGGCCGGAACAGTTCGTCACATGCGCCGCCGCAAGCGAGCAACCTCCAACGCCAAGGTTCGCTTCTTGGCCGCCGGGCGCGGGCGAAACGCCGGCCATGCTCTCAGATCCCACCGTTGTGCCAGCTCCAAGGCACAGCAACAACAGCACACTCAGGGTCCGGAGTACCCGCGCAGGGTCTCTCTTCTCAGGAGCGAATCATGTCGTTTCCCTTGACATCTGCTCAGTAACCTCAAGATACGCTGCACCCGGAACCGTTGGAAAGGGCTCGGCCGACTTCGCCGCGGTGGAACCCGACTGTCGTCTAGGCGTCGTCTCAACTCCCGCGGCACTTTATAAAACAAAGTTCTTGAATCACGGGCGCGCTAGACCGACTCGCAGCGCAGGGAGGACCCCTCTCCAGCGCATGATGTTCTTACACAGGCCAGCCATAATCTTCTGTCAGTTTTTCGCGATCGATCCGGACCGGCCGTGACGGGCCCCTGTTGGTCAAGTTGACTCTGGACGTTATCAACATTTACCTTGATACGAGGAGCTGCTGGCCCAAGGCGTCAAATCGACGCATGGTTTCCCGGGGAATGACAGCAGTGCCGTTGCGCACTGGCAGCCGCTGCACTGGCGGCGGATGGCAGAGGACAGATGGCGGTTGGCGGATGGCGGGTGGAACCGCACGCTGCACCCTGCGGGCCAAGCTCGGCAATCTGCAAGAGGCGATTGACGTCATCCGCGGGGTCTGCCCCAGTCCCCGTGCTTTTCCTATCCATCATCGCCTCCGGCAGAATCCTGTAACCGTGAGAGCTCAGAAGATGCGGAAAACAAGATGAAGCCCAGAGTGAGCAGTTCAGATCAACATCAGCCCACACCGACTCTTCCCTGGCTGCGGCAACCTCTGACGGAACTTCCTGTGCCCTGCTTTGTCCCGGGCCATGTCGCCTTCGAATGTCGGCGCATGTCCAGCCGTCAACAACACTGAACGGTTCCAATCACCTGGAGACCCCCGCCGTTTCACATCGACGGTCGGCAAACGGCTCTGTCCAGAAGCCCGGGGCCTTCTTATTACTTTACCGCGTCGACTGCATCGATCCTCTCCTTCCCAACCTCCGCCATCTCAGCTGATACCTAAGCTCAGCTCTTATTACTATGTGGCGCGTTTGAGGCGAAGGGAAGCCCCACACAGCGACTCGGCTAAACGGATGGGCGCTATCAACGACAATGCCGTGCCGTGGAGGCGGGAGCGTCTGACATACTGTGTATTAGGAGCTCGCGGCCATTCCATATTTAATTTCGGAATTAACAGGCCGCACTCTGCACTGTCTGCAGGTTGCAGCGGCAGTCTCCGCGTCCGGCCGAGTCCCGAGTCCCGAGTCCCGAGCCAGTGGTGTGGCGTCTCTATTTCCGACTCGCCGAAACGCTTTGTGGTTGCACAGTGCACCCAGTGACTTGCACCACAACGATTAATAATAAGTAAAGCAAAAGTGAGCATCCCCATTTCAGCTCGGTAGCGTGATGGAGAAAGAGTCCCCCAAACGGGCCCGACCCGTAGGAAGCTGCCGAACCACGGCCCGGGCTCCACTCACGGGGGACCCGGCACGAAGACCCGGCACTAACACCGGCACTCGGACTGCTGTAGACGGTCTGGCTTCTGGAATGCCCAACAGGGCCATTCGCCCAAAAGCTTGACCATACCAGATCAAGGGGTCAAGCACTTACTTGCCCTACGAGAACAGCCCAGGGCAAGATATAGTCGGCCACATGCAAGTTGATACGGGTCTCGTTCTCCGGCGGCAATCCCTGTTCCAAGGCACCGGCTCCACCGGCGACTGACCCAGCTCTACTTGTACAAGAGAGAGAAAGTTGATCATAGCCGAGCCCTTCATTCACCCATCACTAGAACTAGCGTTGAGTTCGTCAGTGTGCCGAGTCTCAGTTGCAATTAATTGCCTGGTACTTCAGGTTGCTACTCGGGTTGCCCAACCACTCCCTCAGCATTACCCCTGGAATCATGTCTGCGTCACCAAACTACCCGACCCGTCAACTAGGGCGCGATGGCCCTCAGATCCCTATCCTGGGCCTCGGGCTCATGGGACTGAGCTGTGAGTCTCGGGCTGTCCAGAACAGCTTCGACAGCGTGGCACGATAGCCATCTACCTCACTAACACTCCTTGTTGTCAGCCTTCTACGGAACACCTCCCCCGGATGAGGAACGCTTCAAGCTCCTCGACCGCGCCCATGAGCTGGGATGCGTGCACTGGGACTCAGCTGCCTTGTACGGAGACAGCGAGGACCTTCTCGGGAATTGGTTCGAGCGGACGGGCAAGCGAAAGGACGTGCGTTCCGCCAACTTCCTTCCTTTGACCCTTTCGGCGCCATGATGTTGTCGTTGGCTTAACAGGCGTCTTGTAGATCTTTCTGGCCACCAAGTTCGGCAACTATGTCAGGCCAGACGGCGGCCGTGAGTTCAGGAACGATCCCGAGTTCATCCGCGGTGCCGTCAAGGAGGCCCTGCGGCGGTTGAAGACGGATTACATTGATCTGCTGTACTGGTAAGCAATATGAGCCTGGGGAGGAGTCATGGGTAACGCCCAGTGCCACCCACCCCTTTTGTAACATGGCCGGAGGCTGACAAAGTCACGATTGCCAGCCACCGCATCAGCGGCAAGACGCCCATTGAGGACGTCGTCGAGACCATGAAGGAATTTGTCCTGTACGTCCGCCGTCTTTCATGTTACTAGACAACTCCAGACTGCCCCTTGTTATTTTGTCAACAGCAGACTAATTCCTGCCTGCTAGCTCCGGCCAAGTGCGGTACATTGGCCTCTCAGAGTGCGGCGTCGACACCCTCCGCCGGGCGGCCGCCACGTTCCCCATCAGCTCCTACCAGATCGAGTACAGCCCCTTCTCCATGGACATTGAGAAGATGGGTGTCGACCTGGCTAAGACGTGCCGGGAGCTGGGCATCGGAATTGTCGCCTACTGCCCGCTCGGCCGGGGCATGCTGACGGGGCAGTACAAGTCCCCAGAGGACTTTGCCGAGGGCGATTTCCGCCGCGCCGTGCCGCGCTTCTCCAAGGACCACTTTTCCAAGAACATGAAGCTCGTCGATGACATCGCCGCCATTGCGAGCCGCAAGGGGTGCACGCCGGGGCAGCTGACGCTGGCCTGGATGATGAAGCAGGAGGGCGTGTTCCCTATCCCCGGTACCAAGCGGATCGCCTATCTCGAGGAGAATGTGGCGGCAAACGGCGTGTATGCGGCCTTGACGGACGATGAGGCGAGCGAGATTCGCCAAGCCGTCGAGAAGGCCGAGGTTTTCGGCACGAGGTACCCCGAGATGATGATGGGGGGATTGGTCAAGGACACGCCGCCGAGGGAGTGATGTACTCATAGTACGGCCAAAGTAGCGCAAAGGCAAATACCCACAGAACGGGTTGGAGTTCTGCTGTTTGGCCGCGAAAGGGGGCCTGATCTGATTGATTTCATGCTCGGGTGTTACAGAGAGGCAGGGTGCCCCTTGTTTTCGCTGGGTAGGAGGTGTACGCTGATATCTATTTCTTGGTTTGTTTCCTCATCGCCCACCTAAAACCATGAACTCGCGTCTCCTCTACCGTCTCTCCTTGATTCTTGTCCCCTCGCCTTCTCCTCCTGGTCGGCCGTCATGGACTTCAACGAGAATCTAAAACCGCTTGCTCAGCGCTGATACCTCCAGTAGCGGCCCTGAAGCTGCTCCGCGCCCGCACCGACATATGGTGTTGAGTCACCGCGGCACCTCCTTGATCTAGCATCCATCCGCGGAATGTTGGTTGGGGGCCTGACTCAGTCCCGACCTTGGTCGGGCCTAGTCGGGCACCGATAGTCAGCTTGAAAGTTGAGGGAGCTGTAGGTAAACAGGGCTACCTGGTAGATTTTCTGACAAACGGTAGCAGTCTCACGCATTCTGCGCTTGTCTCGGAGGTTTTCTCCCACCCAACAACAAATGGGGTCGCGCGGTGTGGGACGGTAGGACCCTTGGTAGAATCGCAATGACGATACGATGTCTTCATCGACGCGGGCTGCGCAAATGCGATTGGCTTGCTGTTGAAGAGGGTCTACAAGGCCAAACAAGTTCAAGTACATATGTAAATATAAGAATGAGTTCCAGCTCCGTCTCTCAAACCACACACACCTCGCACATCAGGCAGCTGCGTCAAATCCTCGGTTGTGATCTTACACTTTACCATCACAAAACTCACATCGACACCATGTCTCTCCCCAAGACCTTCAAGAAAGCCGTCTTTAACGAGCTGGGCGCTCGTCTCAGTATTGAGGATGCCCCATTACAGCTTCCCAGCAGGCATGAGGTGCTTATCAAAGTCGAGGCTTGCGGTGTTTGTCATTCGGACACGGCGGTTCAGTGTGGCGGCTTCGGGGCCGGCTTGTAAGTGATAAGTGTCTCTCTGGCCCCCTAGGAGGCAAGCCGTGGTTGACCGGAAGTGCTCCCATAGCCCCATAACGCCGGGGCATGAGGTGATTGGCCGGGTTGCTGCCATTGGCGAGGAAGTGGAAGCGTGGAAGGTGGGCGATCGGATCGGTGCCGGTTGGCACGGCGGCCACGATGGTGAGTAATCACAACAACTTGAAGTCTTGTTGGAAGTGAGCATGTGGGAAGAATACCTACTGACTGGCTCTGCTCTCAAGGGACATGCGGGGCCTGCAAAAAGGGCGTCTTCCAGATGTGCGAAAACGAACCCATCAATGGGGTGACCAGGAACGGCGGGTGTCAGTTAATACCAAGGTCCCGTTCTGTGACGTGTCCCGATCCCGCTAATTGCCTATAGAGAGAAACAGACGCCGAGTACGTCCTCATCCGGTCAGAAGCTGGTGTTCCAGTGCCAGAGCACGTCGACGCGGCCAAGTTCGCCCCGCTGTTCTGCGCAGGCGTGACTGTGTTCAACTCTATCCGGCGCATGAACATTGGATACGGCGAGACGGTCGCCATCCAGGGCCTCGGTGGTCTCGGGCACCTGGCAGTCCAATACGCAAACAAGTTTGGCTTCAGGGTGGTCGCCATCTCTCGAGGGGCCGACAAGGAGGACTTTGCTCGCCAGCAGGGCGCCCACGAGTACATCGACACGAACAAGAGCGAGCCCGGCGCAGCGCTCGAGAAGCTCGGCGGCGCAGCGCTGATTGCGACGACTAATCCGAACGGCCGGGAGATCCCCGAGCTCTTGCGGGGGCTTGGGCCGATGGGGAAGCTGCTGATTCTGTCTTGTAAGGGGATCACTAGCTTGGCTCTAGAGCAGCACAAGACTGAACTAACCGTGTTGATAATAGTCCCTGGAGATGTGACCATCAACCCTGAGCTGATGGTGAGTTGATCAAGCATGGAAAAGAAGAACGACGCGGCAGGCTGACACTTGCACTCTTACTAGACCAAGAAGGGGCTCTCCGTCCACACATGGCCGGCCGGCCATGCCACAGACATTGAGGAAACCATCAAGTTTTCCCAGCTGCAGGATGTCGAATGCATGATCGAGAAATTCCCACTGGAGAAGGCTAACGAGGCCTACGGTGAGTGGCCTTGTGCTTTTGCCGAGACGTCGCGATCAGGGCCATGTCTTGCGGATTGCTGATGCCAAGTTGCCAACTCGCTGCAGACGCCATGCTCAGCGGCCGTGTTCGTTTCAGAGCAGTCATCAGCTTCGATTAGCACCGCCGTCAAAGGGGTGGCTGGACGATCGGAGAACCGGGGAGGCGCGCCATGACACGAGGATGGAGAGCACGCAAGAGAGCAACCGAAGCAGGCAAGCCGCCCAGCAGCGGGATGTGGTCCGTGGTGCTGTGCATACTGCGGCGCCGGGAGAGACCGGCCGAAATCGATACGGATTCGAAGGAGGCCAAGGAGGCCAACAAGACCATGCACGGTCTTGAAGACACCGCGGAAGCCGCCCGCAGGAGGGAGCGAGGAGGTAAGCACGACGAGGACACGGAATACGAGTGGACATAAGCGAGTTAAAATGGGACTGGTGAGGTGAGCTTCGATTGATCATAGGACAGACAATGTGAGAAACAGAAGGGAGAAAAAAGAGAAAAAAAGAACATCGAGTGGAAATCCCAGCGCAGCCGGAGAGACCCCGAGTTTCGCATCACGACTCTGGCCTCTGGCGCCTCGGACAAATTGGGGGTTCAAAACGCTGTTTTCGGATTTTCGACAACAAAACATCGGATCAAGATTTGCAGCAGCAAGCAGACGCAGGAGGGTGGGGTCTCCCCGTTCCAGGCGCAGTCCCGGCCAATCGCTGCGAGCTATGCCGCATTAGGCTATTTTGGCGAGACAGTTCGATGCCTGTGAACCCATGAGTCCGTCATGCACTCGGGCGCCCACTGCCCGTGTGGGGACCGCCGGAGGGAAGGGCGCTGACTTGCCCTGCAGCTGCCAACAATTTCGCAGGATCCCTGGCTGGTGGCCCGGGGGCGGCACTGGCCGGCTCCGCCGCTCCCCTTTTCCCTGGGCAACACAATCCCTTCGTCCTTCGCAAGCCTCGTCTGCTGCTTGCTTGCTTGCACACCAACAGCGGAGCAACCGCCGGCGCCTGGACGACCACCACACCGCACAGGACCGGGATCATGGCCACACAGCCCCGAGCTTTCTGACCAAGTCTCGCTCTCGCCTGCCATTCGTTTCAACGTTTACGTTTAATACATCACCGTCGTTAGCCCCCCACCCTCGCTCGAATAATAATTATTTTTCTGGCGACGACGACTTCGGAGTCCCTGGGGCTTCCGACCGAGCGAGCATCAATTGTTGCGACCTGACTGACCTGGCCGTCCGACATTCCGACCCCCTTCCCCCCGCTATCGACGACGTTGCCGTGCCACGACGCGACCGACCTCCACCGCCAGCCTCCGACCGCCAGCCTGTCGTGAGAACCACCGATTCGTGGCTGCTTCCTCTCTCAACTTCTCGACACAAAACCACCCACCACGCGGGGCCCGACCGGGACCACCACCCTCGCAACCATGGGCTTCGGGGACTTCTCCAGCATCTGCCGCATGGCACCGCTGCCGCTCTGCTCGTCAATAGGCCCGATAACGTCGATCGCGAGCGGCGTAGGGATAGAGCCAGATTGCTACGCGCGGAACATTGAGCTGGCCAACACCATCATCTTCCAGGGCGCCGCGAGCGCCATGCACATCATGGCACTCGTCATGACGGTGACCATGGTGTTGCACGTGCGGGGGAAGTTTACGGCAGTTGGTAAGGCGCTCCTGTCCCTGGCTTGCTGGCGAGGAGGAAGAGGGAAGACGAAACACACTGCTAACACCAGCGCTCTCGCATCTGTAGGCCGAAAGGAGATCACTACGTTTTTCTACCTCTACATGCTCCTCACCTTCCTGTCGCTCTGCATCGATGCTGGCGTAATACCACCGGGCTCGGCACCGTACCCCTACTTCGTCGCCGTGCAGGCCGGCCTCTCGTCGGCCATGGTGACGTGCCTGCTGATCAACGGCTTCGTGGGATTCCAGCTGTACGAGGACGGCACGCCGCTGTCGCTCTGGATGATGCGCTTCTGCTCGGCGGCCGCCTTCGTCATCACGTTCCTCGTCGCGCTGGCCACCTTCATGTCGTGGGCCGGGCTGGGCCCCACCAACACGATCGGCCTGTTCGTGGTCATGTACCTGCTCAACGCGGTGCAGCTCTTCGTCTACGTGGTGATGCAGATTCTGCTGGTGGTGCGCACGCTGCACGACCGGTGGCCGCTGGGTGACATCGCCTTTGGCGTCTTCTTCCTCGTCGCCGGGCAGGTGATCCTCTACGCCGCCAGCACGCCCATCTGCAACGCCGTCAGCCACTACCTGGACGGGCTCTTCTTTGCCACGACGTGCAACCTGCTCGCCGTCATGATGGTATACAAGTACTGGGACTCGATCACTAAAGAAGATCTGGAGTTCTCGGTCGGCACCCGCATGAACAACTGGGAAGTCAAGGATCTGCTGCCCGAGGAGGACCGCCGGGCGACCGTGTACCACGACGACCCTTACGGCCAGCCGACTCTGTACGAGAACTCGTACTCGCCCAACAGGCACTCGAGGTACTAGGCGGGCGGGCTGGGGTACTCTTTGCTGGGGGCCGCGGGCACCGGGGAGAGGAAAACTGTGCGTTGTTGGGTTGTTGGATTGGAGGTGGAGGGTTGTGTCGTGGGGGCCGAGGCGACCGTGCCGCAGCCCTTGCGTCGTGGCCTTTCCCGGCAGGAATGCGACACAGGGCAGTGACAGTTGCTATTTTGTTTCATGGGCATCGGCGTGTTGGCTGCTTCCTTTCTGGCGTTGGGTTTGGGGGGGCGGAAGGGCTGCCGGCTGGACATGAACGGACGGGTTGGGGACTTGAAGAAGAGCGAGTTGAAAGGGCCGACAGGTGGTGAGCCGAAGACCTGGCCTGGGATGGATTCGACATGACATTTCTGTATTTAATACTGCTTGCACGCATTTCCTACCCCCCCGCCGCACAGATGTATCTGTCAGTTACCTAGTTCGCTTTAATATCCCTACATACCAGCTCAATCGAGCGGCGGCTTATTATGTGTTGGTTGGCGGCGCAGCAGGATGGCCCCGTCCCTCACCCTGTGCAATGTGCAGTGTGCATGCAGCAGCGGCTTGTGGTGGGAGTTGGCTGTGCTCCTCGAGAAATTTGCCCCTATCCCTATTTCTGTGACTGCACAAGTGCCTTGAGGAGCTTCCAAAATCCCGTTTTCAAACGTTGAACTTTGGAAGTGTTGGCAAC
>FJWA01009856.1_pt1 | contig 16717 bp, 12 predicted proteins | sample 1011891 | NCBI WGS metagenome assembly FJWA01 (sample SAMEA3912450, study PRJEB9761) | metagenome | biome: forest; material: soil | place: USA | collected 2011-06-22 | depth 0.1 m
TCCCATCCAGAGCGTCGTGTGTTGAGCCACGGGTTACTTGGGATTTCTGCAAATGGATGTAGGACAAGCGTTCCTTGAGTTGCTTAGGGGTGCCGTCAAGGGAGCTATGCGACCCGGGGAATCGGAGACAGTCATGGAAGGCTTGAGAGAAGATGTCAAGAACCAACTCGGCAACCCCATGAGGAAGTTGGTGACTGTCAAAGTCGGTTAGCAAAAGAGGACACATCTGAACAAGCGGCAACATATATATACCTTTCCCTGGTATGAACTCTAACCTTAAGGCGGTCGCGCCGGTCGTCGGGTATTACTTCACAGACTAGGGGAACCTGCTTATGTTAGCCGTTGCTTCCACTTCTTCTTGCTGATTTGGCAGAGAGTCAACTTACATCCATTTCTCCTTCATCCCGCTCCAACGTCCAAAGCGACTGGTCAAGATGCCGGGGCGGCTGTTGCAAAAGCAGAAGGGTATCAAACAACCGCCGGGTGTCTTTCTGAGAAAACAGCGACTGGATGTGACGAGTTGGAGTAAATTGGTACTGCACGAGCTCCGTGTTGACGCTTTGGAACGCCTTCATGAGGTCAATGTTCCGTTGTCCCCGGCCCAGATCCATACGGACGGGGATCGTGTTGAAGCATGGGGCCACAAGCTCGCCGATGCCTTCAATTGGCAGGGACCGGCCGTTGACGACATTCCCGAAGCATATATCGCCGGTTCCAAACAGGGAACCCAGCGTAATTGCCCAGGCAGACTGAGCAAGGGCTAAGAGCGAGATGCCCAGCTCGCGAGCCCTACGGTTGATCAGTGACAGGGGTACATCGGCTCTCGACGTCAAGCGGGAAATATGCGTCTCGGTCAGGTCTGAGTTCAGATTTGTTACCAGTTTCGGCTCGTAGTCGGCGAGATGTTCAATCCAGAAGCCGTCGGTCGACGCCGGTAGGGTCAGGGACTCGTGGAGAAACTGCTTGTAGGCAGTGACAGGTGGAAGTGAGGATCCAGAAAGGTGTTGTTCCACTTCGTAAAGAATCCTCTCCATCGCGACGCCGTCGTATAGCGCATGATGGCAGACGAACGAGAGATAGACTCTGTTGTCTTGTGTGATCGTTGCAAAAGTTGCGGTGGGCTCTATCGAGTCGACCGCGTGCGGCACCCGTTGGAGATGTCGAGATATGCTGTCTTCCAGAGTCGAGTGAGACGCATCAAAGTCATGCCAAGCGGCGTGCCATTCATCGAGCACGATTTGGAGGATTGGCCGTTGGTGGTCGTTGGTGGCCACAAAACAAGTGCGCAGGATATCATGGCGGGCGCACATGGCGTTCCAAGACTCTTTCAGTTTTGTCAAATCTCCATTGACGCGGAACAACATGTGGTTGAGGTACCGGCCCTTGCCACCCGATGACGCCAACATGGCCTCCTGGAGAGCGGTGCAGGGGAGGATCTCTGAGAACGACTTCCCAAGCTCGCCAAGCCGTTTGGTTATACTCTCAACAAGATTCTTTGGCAGAAGCTCCTGTATCTCTTGGCCTTGTGGCCCCAAGATTTCCAGAGCTGGCAGAACCTTTGCGAGCCTCGCAACACTCGGATTCTGCAAGATGAGTGAAATCGGGAACCGTTTGCTGAGTCGTGTGTGCAGGCGTCTTGACAGCTGAATTGCAGAAATGGAGTCCAGCCCCAACGCGGCAAGTGGTGTCCATCTCTGAACATCCCGTCTGTCTACCCTGAGGGCGTGAGAGACAGCATCCGCAATCTGGGTCTCGGCATCAGACCACTCCTCGCCATCCACATCCAACAAAGCCCCCTGGCTGACCAGCACCAGGGTTTTGTGGTCCAAGTCTCTAAACAGTTGTTTCAGTCGAGCTCGGTCCAGCTTCCCTGAGGCCGTAATCGGTAACACAGCGATTGGGACGATGGCCGAGGGGACCATGTAAGTCGGAAGTCGGGACTCGAGAAGCTGAAATAGAGACTGTATCACCAACTGGAGTTGGCTGTCAAGCCCTAGAGCCCGAAAATGAATCCCTTGCTTTTGTTTCGGGACCAAAAACGAGACAATTTTATCCTGGACCGTCGTCCCTTCTGCACGCAGAAACAGGGTGGTGCAGTCGGCCGTGCTGTCTGATTCCCGGATGGCCTCAGTGATCTCGTCGAGTTCCACTCGCTGGCCCCTTATCTTGACCTGTTCATCCGCACGGCCGACGATAACCATTGATCCGTCTGGCAGCATCCGTCCGAGGTCGCCGGACCGGTAAACACGGCCAAAGGTTGGATGGTTGATGAACTTGGCCGAGGTCAGCTCCAACATGCTGAGATACCCCTGAGCAACCTGGTCCCCGCCAAAACAGAACTCTCCGACGCAGCCAAAGGGAACAACCTCGGTGCTGTCTCGCGCAAGAACAAATGTCGAAGTATTCCCCAACGACCAACCCAGATGCTGGATAACCTGTTCCTGCCCCATTTTCTTCACGCTGCAGATGTTGGTGGTCTCCGACGGGCCATACCCCTGGTAGAGCTTGTCACCCCACTTCCGGGCAACAGCTTCGCTCATGGCTTCGCCAGCTGTGACAAGAAGCTCCACACGAGGGGTGTTCGCAGGGTCAACCAGCGATGCGACAGTGGGGGTCATGCTGAGGTGGGTGACGTTGAGCTTGCGAATCGATCTCTCCAGATCCTCAAACAGCGTGTCATTGGTCGCCGAACAGAGACACATGCCGCGCGTCCAGGCAAAGAATATCTCAAAGACCGAAACGTCAAATGCCTGGGAGCAGGACTGCAGCAATCTCGAATGTTCCTTAATTGGGTAGATCCGTGATAGCACATCGAGGTTGCTCATAACGTTGAGTTGCGTAACGCAGACCCCTTTTGGCACAGCTGTGCTGCCAGACGTGTAAATGATGTATGCCAACCGATCCGGATTGGGTTTCGGTTTGGCACTTGAGACGGGAGTTGAGCCAAGGTTGGGGGTCTGGATGTCGAGAAGGTTGCACCGCAGTCGCTGAGATAGGTGGGAAGCGGTCGACGTATCGACGAGACACACCTCGACTCCGGCCTGATCAATGATGGTATCGATTCGCGCAAACGGGGTGCTGGGGAGCAGGGGCAAGTAGGCGCAGCCGGTCTTCAAAACGGCCAAAATACCAGCGTACAGCCGGACTGACTTCTGCATGGCGATAGCAACCACTCCTCCCTCGCAGACGCCGTGTTGACCCAGTTGCCAAGCAATCCGGTCGGCAGCCCTGTTGAGCTCGGCAAAAGTAATGGTGGTGGTTGTGAGAACCCCATCTGAAATGTGGTCTGCGAAACAGACGGCGTCCTTTTGCGGAAACTGTGCGGCAACGCGCTCAACAGCGTACGCCAGGTCGGGGATCCCACTGAAAGTTGTCGGCCTCGGGTTGAAGATGGAGAGCAGCTGCTGCGGAATGGCGTTCCGCATCGAAGATATTCTTGAATCAAAGTTCTCGAGCATGTAGACAACCAGCGGCAGTACTGAGTCTGACAGAATGCTGATCTGGGCCTCGGGAAACGCATCCGAATGATACGTGAATCGGCACCTGAAGGCCCTTTCCCCCGGTTCAACCTCAACCAAGAGCTTCGTTTCCAAGTAATCCTGGTGGGCATCCTGTTTAAACGCAGCCGTACTTTGATCTTTGCTGTGAAGCGATTTCTGGTAGATGAACAGGACATCGTAGATTGGATGTCCGGAGCGAATCCCTGCTGCCCGCTTCATTTCCGAAAGGGGCAAGACGCTGTGTGGCAGGGCCGCCCTGTTTCCGGCATGGATGCTGAGGAGAAGGTCTCTGATGGTCCGCACTTGAGAGAAGTCTGTTCGAATGGGGGTGGCGGCAATGCATGGCCCGATAATGTCCTCGATGCCGGAAATGGGCATCGTTCTTCCGGACTGGATCGAACCAACGACCACGTCCTCGCTTCCGACCATCGAGCTCCAAAGCCACGCCAGTGCCGCCTGGAAGATTGTTTGTGGACCGCAACCAATCCCTTGGAGTGTGCCTTTCAGGTCTTCGGGGTTGAGGTCCAGAGATGTGGCTTTGGACAAAATGGTTGATGTGGTGCCGATCTCAGGCGTCAGAATTGGGAGAGATGTGGGCTGGAAGCCCAGCAGATTTCCGGCCCAGTATTCTCTTGCTGCGTCACGACTGTCCCTGAAGGCCAACGATTGCTGGTACGCCGCGATTTGCCGGAATTGGGGTTTGGGGTCAAGCTCTTGCCCTTGTGCCAACCTTTCAAGATCCGAGAGCAACATGTCCAGGGACCATCCATCGTACACTGCATGATGGAGCTGCAGTATGACCGTTATGTCACCGTTGCCTGAAGTGGAGAGCTGAACACGGAAGGGACGAAGAAAGGCATCGTCGTCCCGCATGTCAAACTCTCTGGTGATTGAGGTCGTGGTCAAAATGTTGGACTCATCAAAGGTCTCGAAGACGACTTGTAGAACTTGCCCCTGGTCGTGGATGAAACCGGTCCGAAGAACCTCGTTTGCCTGGGCGACTTTTGAGATCCAAGACCTGACTGAATCCTCTCGTTGACCGCGAGATACGCCGAGTTCGATCCAGTTGCAATAGGCGCGACAGTCAGCCATGGTTGCCGCGAGCATCGAAGCTTGAAGAGGTGTGCATGGTATCACTGCCGCGATGGGCCGTGGATGATTCGACAAGACCGAATAACTGGCCAAAATGTCTGAGATGTCCAATTCAATGGAATCCTGCGCCTTTGGTGCTGGTTCTGGGGCTCCATGTTGAGTCTTAGTCCTGGACTGGAGATGTGAGGAGAGCACGGAAATTGTCCGGGCTTCCAACAACTCGATTGCGCCAACATTGAAACCTGCCTCCCGAAACACAGAGGCGAGCTTGATAGAACTGAAGGAGTCCAGGCCTATTCGGGACAGATCCTGGGTTGGATGAACGTTGACTCCAAGGTTGGAGCTGGCGAGAACGCAAAGTTGCTCCTCCAACTCATCCTTGAAGCATATTTCGTGCGGTGTCTGGGCCATTCGAGTTTTGTAGTCCGCAACCAGCTGCTTCCTGTCGGCCTTTCCGGATGCGAGACGCGGGAAGTTGTCGACAATCACGATGTCTCCAGGGAGCATGAAACCTGGCAGCCATTCTCGGCAAGACTCCATAATCGCAACGGCCATGTCCCCCGTCTCGTCCACGGCGCAGAACAGGACCAGCGTTGCGTCGGTAACAGCGGCCACTGCGCTGTGGCAACCCGATGTTTTCAGGGCGGCATGCTCGACTTCGCCGAGCTCCATTCGCTGACCGCGGAGCTTCACCTGCCCGTCGGAAATGCGGCCAAGACACTCAAGCATCCCGTCGGGAAGCATCCTCGCTTTATCCCCGGTCCGGTAGAGACGTCCGTACGGAGTGTTGATGAAGGCTGACGATGTCTGCTCTGGCTTGTTCAAGTAGCCATCAGCAATTTGGTATCCACCCACGGCCAACTCGCCAGCTTGTCCTTGCGGCAAGACCTTGATTCCGGGGCTGGTCTCGTCGTTCTCCGGAATCTCGAGGATGAAGGCTGAAACGGTGTCCAAAGGGATGCCAATGTTCCGTACTGTCGAATCTTGTGCGAATTCAGCCTGTAGAGTGCAGTGCATTGCGGCCTCGGTTGGCCCATACATGCCCCAAAGCATGCTCTGCCGGTCCTCGCTGCCGCCAAACTCCTCAACCACTGGCAGTGTGAGCATCTCCCCGATGGTCAGGAGAAGCCGCAGGCACGGGGCATTGCCCCGCTTGCGGAGGAGGCTGCCAGCAACGGTTGGCGTCAGCTCGCACGCGTCAACGTCCATCTTCCTAATGACCCCCGGCAAGTCGTTGAGCATCGCTAGACGAGAGCAGCCGACGAGCGTCTTGCCCCTCAAGAACGGGAAGAAGATTTCAAACACAGATACGTCAAAAGTCGGAGCGGCAAACTGGAGGAACCGCGAGAACTGCGGGATGTGACGGTCGTGAGCCAGTAGACTTTGAGTGGCTGCGCCGTGGGAAACGCCAACCCCCTTTGGCGTTCCGGTTGAGCCCGACGTGTACATCACATACGCCAAGTCCGCTGGCACGGTCGTTCTGTGGCTTGCTGCCGCTGGTATTTCGTCTGGCGCATCCTGGTCAACGAACAACAGGGTTTGGTCGCCTTGCGGGAGCTTCGATGCCAGATCGGCTGTGGTGATGACGACTCGCGCAGAGACATCCTCCAAGATGAACTTTGCCCGCTCAAGGGGCACATCCAGATTCATCGGACAGAAGGCTCCGCCAGCTTTCAGGATGGCCAACAGCGCGATGTACAGCTCCGGGCTTTGAGGGACGAGCACGGGCACCACAAACGGACTCGAACCCCGTTGAGGCCCTGCCAGAGCCGAGATTCTCAATGCCAAGGCGTCGGCGGCATGGTGGAATTCGTCGTACGAGAGAGAGATTCGAGCATCATGAGAGGCCAGAAAATCAACGGCGAGTTGTCCCTCTGGCGAGCTGTTTTGGACGAGAAGGTGAAGCAAGTCAGGGCCTGGTAACCGTGTTGCCGGATGGTTGACGATGGACATGGCGATATTCTCCGTTTCCGAAATGTGAGCATCCATGATGCTTCGCAAGACCTGAGACAATCTCGTTGGTTGATTGGCGCTTGCGCTGCTGTGATTCGGGCTTGACTGAACCCCTGGAAGACTCTGACGTGCACTACAACGGCCAAAATCAGCTGTTAATACTCTTCCACCTGGCGTCGACTGGCTGGGCAAATACCTCCGGGCCTTCTTCCCACGGTTCACTCATCAATAAGCCACCGCAGAGTGCCGCTTGACGCTGAAATAGGCGGTCGCTGATTGGCTGGACGGTGAAGTCGAGGCGAGTTGAAGACGCGCGATTTGTTTCTGTATCGAATAATTGGTGGAACGAGGGACCTCGTCGTCTGGGGCGTTCAAGTTGGTGATGGGAGTGCGCAAGCCCGGTGCCCAAGGTTGCACGACCTGGAGCTCGGCGATGCAAGGGGGTGGAGTTTGTGTTCGTGCCCTCCCAGTCACGCTCCGTTCCGCCAAAGATTTCCAGGTTCCAAAGTTGGCCTGCAGCAAGGCCCGCCTTCCAACTCCCCAACTCAGGGACACGGTAATTATGGCTGGGCTAAGTCGGACAAGCGCGGCATTGAACTAGGGCAGAGTGACCGACTACCGGATACTCTCAACAAGGAGAGGGATGGCGGGAGGAAGGGGACAATGGTCTTGAAGGCGGGTAACTGTGGAGTGTGCCAGGATCCCATGATCACCAGCAAGCGGCGCAGGCGCCCAGTCTCGCCAGTTCCGTCGCAAGTCAACGCCGAGCTTGCCCAAGCCCGGCCATGCTGCTTACATAGTAGGTACCTGATGGATCTGCGGGAAGAGACGTCGGATGCTGCCACTGTCCTCAGACCCTCCTTTGCGTGCTTGGCGGCAGAATCCCCCGTCACTGGATCGGACCGTGTTTGTTAGTCATAATGGGTATTGTGGTGCGTCATGGCGTGATGAGCCCCCATCCTCGGTCGTCTTTGGTCTCGGGTTTCGAGGGACAAACTTTGACCGAGAGGGTGAACACGGTGGGGGGCCATCCCCGCTCCTCGCTCTGGGCCACCTGGATCCGATCTTCGGCCTCGCCCGGATCCAGCGTTGTGCAGCAGCAGCCAGCAGGGGCGCAAAGTTGAGGCGACGTGACCCTTGCCCCCACATCTTTCGTTTCATGTGATGGGACTTCTGTGCGTGGCGGGTTGCCTATCTGAGAGAGGACCATGCTCAAAGGGGATACGATACAGAGGTACCCAAGATCTTGAAAATCACAGGGCTCGAGCGGTTTAAAGCCGTATCGGAGACGCCACTGATGCCTTTGGGAACAAATATTCGCGGTAGGATGGTGGTTGTTTTGGATATCCAGAAAATAAACTCCCAAAAAAACCACAGGAAATAGAGAAAAAGAAGGCTAAAAAAACAAATGCTTTTGAAGTGCACCCCTGAACGCCTCCCACGGATGCCAAACGCTAAGTATGTACAGAATGCTCCAGCCGCTCTCTAAATCACGCCGATAGTCCAAAAATCGACTGGACCATCTCGCCTGACCGCGTAGAGAGCACAGAAAGAAGGGTATCACTCAACTGGATATGTTGTCAGTTTGTGTCTGAACAGCCGGAGGAGCGAAGCGACTTACACCATGGGTTGCCTCGCAGCAGCCTTGCAACCAAATGCCAGAACCAGGAGCAACAGCTCCGGACGAAAACTGGACTCCGTAATCGCGACCAACCTCGATTACACGAGTCGACGCCTCCTGGGTCTTCGCCGGCGCGTCCACCAACCAGCGGTCCTTCCGCGGAAGACCGGTCTCACCGGCGGATGCCTCTGGCAGAAGAGGCCAGGTGCCCTTGAGCATGTCAATGTGAGCAGTCCTCTTGTAGCCCGTGGCACAGATGACAAGATCCACGTCCATATCTTCCTCTTCCAGAGGGCCGTCTGCCGCGGCAGAGCCAGGGAGCAGCGTGATCTTGAGACGGAGACGCTCGCCATTGTCCTCGGCCGCGAGGATGTCCCGCCCAGCCAGGATGCGGTGGGGCCATTTCTTCTCGTCCGGCCCAAGGGTGCGCTTTTGGTGGTACATGACCTCGAAGAGGTGCTCGATGAGCTCCAGCCGGACGACACCGTAGTTGGTGGCACGGGCGTCGGCGAGAAGGTTGGCCCGGTATGCGGTGGGCTTGGGGTAAATGGTATCGATGAACTCAGGGTTGAAGATGGAGTTAATACTACAGAGGTTAGTTTTGTATTCGAGTAGAAATCAGGCGCATGTGGATGTGGGGTCCGGCTTACAAGGGCGAATCGTCGCTCGGCTTCATGAACTCGGACCGCATGATCATGCTCGTCTTGCTGTTGGGGTACAGCCCTTGAAGGTTGCTGAAGATCTCGGCGGCACTCTGGCCGGCACCGACGACGGCCACCTTGTACGGCGCCGACCTGTTGCCTAGAACCTTGGGGACCAACTGGGCGTACTGTGACGAGTGGATGACGCGAGGGTGGCGCGCGGGGAAGAGCTGGGGAACCGAAGCCTGGCCGCCGACGGCAACGACGACATTTCGCGCCCGGTGGGTGGTGATCAGGCCGGTCTTGACGCTGCGGGACGTCACGGTGAAGATCTTGACCGACGACCCCTCGTCTTGGACGGGAGAAACGGACACAACCTCGGTCTGGTAGCGGACCAGGTCGTCAAAGTGGCGCGCGCACCACCGAAGGTAGTCCTCGTACTCGGCACGTGCCGGCAGGAAGGTACCCAAGTTGATAAAGTCAACCAACCGGTTGTTCTTGTGCAGGTAGTTGAGGAAGGTGAAGTTGGACCGGGGGTCGCGCAGCGAGGCGAGGTCCTTGATAAAGGAGATCTGCATCTTGGCGCCGGGCAGCAGCATGCCAGCATGCCACGCAAACTCGGGCTGCTTCTCCAGGAATAGCACCTTGGGCGCCTGTGGCAGCTTGCCGGCCTCCAGGTCGTCATGAAGGGCGACAGCGATGGCCACGCTGGCCGGGCCGAAGCCGACACAGACCAAGTCCAGCACCGAGTCGGGGTCTGCGGGCGTGAGATGCGAACTCTTGGGGAATGCCCGCGCCACAGCGCCATTTCTGGCGCCGCTCACCAGCTGCGGCACTGCATCAGTGTCATGGGTGCCGTTGGTGAGGGTGGCATGCTCCATGTCGACGGTGCTGTGGGGGGACATGGTGAGGCGGCCTTGGTGGGGTGTGGGTTGTGTGTGTGTTGTTGCGATAGGACAGACGGAATACGGTCCGGGTCCTCGCGCAGCTCAGATCGGCTCTCAAGGCCGTGACGCGGCCGTGACGCGGGCGGGACACGGGAGTGGGGTGGAGGGGTAGGGCGGAAAGAAGAGCAAAATGCCGGGCTGGTCCGATGAGTGAGAGTGAGAGAGTGGGAGAAGCGAGCAGCAAGCGAAGGGGCGGCGGCGGGTGCCATTTTGATACGAAATAGAAACCCCAGGCCATCCGGGTTCTCAAGCGGAGCTCGCTCCCCTGAGCCGGGATGAAGACATGAGGTGAGCGGCCCTTGGAAGAGAAGCCTTGGCCGGGGGCCACGGGGGACGAGGGTGCCTCCATCTGGCGCCCCATTCCGCCCGCTTTTTCCCACATCTGCTGCCGCCCATCAAACGAGTGCAGGGAGGGAGTGGTCTGCGTCATTGTGGAGGCCCTTGTGCTATGAAGCAACCAGTGACACGATCCAGCAGCGGCCAGGTGGGGGAAAGTGAGTAATTTTCTGGGTGGTGATTGATGACACCGAAGGCAGCACCAAACCCGGCAAGCATTCCCTGATGAGTGAGCCCGGAGCTCTCCAGAGCGGCACGGCGGAGGCGGGGTGGGCGCGCGATGATGCGCTGGTGCTTTGCCCTTGCTGCACGCCACGCCCATTTTTCCAGGATCCGGGTGGGCCCAAAACGGCATTTTGTATCTTGGGATCAGATAAGATCCTGCAACAGTGGGCTCGCAAGCGAGCAGAATCACACAAAACCATCCGACGAGCCAATCACCGGCGCCGACCCTGGCATTTTGTCGAGCTCCTCCGAAGAGCGGACGGCCGTCTCGGCTTCGCTGGGCGCCCGGGATGGAGAGGGAAAAATTGTTTTCAGCTCGTATGACGATTTTGGGGGACATGGACCCCTGTCGAGTGCCGGCGGCGGCATGCCGTGGATGATGGCGACAGAAGGGATGGTTGATGACGAGAGAACGGGCCAGGGCTCAGCCCAATGTGTGAGGTGGTTACCTGGCTGCGGGAACCTACTATCACCCGGTGGTTGGCAAGGGCTTAGGCGAGCAAGCAGCCTGCGCGGAATGCCAGTCACTAACAATGATGGAAATCTTCTGCCGCGTCTTCGCACTCCCGTACCCCAGGCGATCGACAGGCAATACCTTCGGCTGAGCAGAAATTGACTCACGGAAAGGTGCCTGCTTGGGACCCGCTCCCACACAGCCGGGTCTCGCAGCTTGGTGCCGAGGAGATGGAAGTGTTGTGGGTAAAGGACGGGGGGTGTGGTTGGGGTGAGCAAGCCTTCCGTCCACCTTCGCTCCAATCACCCGAAAGGCTGCCATCTTATCAATCAGATTAGATGGAGCCGAGCCTTGGCAATGGGAAAAATCGGATGAGGGGGCACACCAGCAGGGTTGCCCGAGTGGACAAGATCGCCCTGAAGAGCCGACGTCGGCCCAGGAGCGTCCTCGCATCTCGGGAACGAACGCACCGGAGACGCATGGAATGCAGGAACAGACTGATTCAACAGCCTTGCGCGCGCATCCCCGACTAATCAGATCGTCGTCCACGCTAGAATGGCTACTGTGGTAGAATAGATTGTTTGAACTCTCAGTCTCTCGCAACATCGGCGTTACTCCGTACCTTTTCCCCGTCCACACCACCACAACCAGCGGGCTGGTTCCTCACTGCATTTTGCTCCCAGCCCCGAGCCAGCTTAAATCTCACACGACAGGACACAAAAGGTCACACAACTCTCGCTGCCCCGCCGGCACTCCACCATTCCGCCACCGATCAACTGCTCACTTTGCCCTGCACAAAATGCCGGAGACGGCCCTAGCCAAAAATCGACCGATGACCGCCCCCCCACCCCCGCGACCTCCGTCTGGCAACTCCATGGCCCCGGCGCTCTTGGCCGTCCCCACTAAACCCTTCCGACCCGACCGGAGATCAGACGGCCGCGGAGCGTGAGAGAGCCCCCACCAGTCCCGGGAGTCCGGGGAAGAACCCCGCCCGAGACCGATCGCCGTGAACAGCAGTTCGGCGTGTCACCAGCGAGCCAGCCACGTGCCAGCCCCTCCAACAGTTCAGGATCGGCGCACAAGGGCGGATGCCACTGAAGCCACCCGGCAGTTGACGCACTGGTGGCGCAGCAAGGCGACCAATTGACCGCCCGCAGCCCCTGTCCTCTGGCCCCAAAATCGCGGCCGTTTGTCCGCCGTTCAACGTCGCCGATCGTGGAGGCCCATGTCCCAGGAAATTCTTCAGCCCTATTTTGGCATCAGAAAACCAGGGTTCATGTCTTCTGACGCCCTCACGGACGAATCGGCCTCGCAACACCTTCTCGAGTGGCGTTAGGACGGGCACAGGGCTGGTCGCTCATCAGTCGCAACGCAGGACATGCCGGGGGGACAGAATTGGCGCGGTCCCTTCGGGTCCGCTGAGGAACGAATGAGAGTGCGCGCTGGTTATTATACACGAAGCGAAGGAATCGCAAGTGCAACCCTACCCGCAATCTCCGGGCTACCCTTCCCGATCAGGGCATCGCCGACGGTCGATCACCCAAGCGAAACCCAAAGTTGCGCCGTCTTATGCCAGGGGGACTTCGCGGCCCGCACCAAGCGGTGCTGTTGTGCTAAAAGTAGGGCCTTGTTTTGTGGGGAATCTTGGGCTCCTGGAGCTGCCCCTGGGCGGTGCAGGGCGCCGTAAATACCAAATCGACTGCGCCCGAAAAGATCTGGGGCGGCTTCCTTCGGTGTCGAATCGAAATCGAACGCCGGCCAAGCATTCCGTGCGCAAGTGTCGCCTCTAACGAACGCCACACCAAACGGTTGGGTCTCCTGCGCAAACGACACGTCCGGATCGAGAAGGATCATGGCATCCAAGATGGGGCGCCCGGCGGACGAAAACCTCCCGGAGGTAGTTCCGTACCAGCCCGTGCCTCATCACGACGCGGTTCTGCCAGAAGTGGTGCCGGACTCTTCGCCAGAGGCAGCGCAGCAACGATACTTTATGGAGACGGATAAATACCCGGCGTACTACGACACGGCGCCAAAACTGTTGCACGAAGAGGCGGTGCCGCCGGGGTACTACAGCGGTTCGCCTGGGCAGCAACACCAGCAACCGTGGACGGGCGCCGAGCACTCGGTCAGCGCCATCAGCCCAAACAGTTCTGTGCCGTGGCAGTCGTTCCCTGCCGGCGGAGACGACCAGAATACATATGTAGGCAGCGAGCCGGAACAGGAGAAGCGGATATGCGGCATCCGTAAACGCTTGTTCATCATCATCGCCGCGATCCTCGGCGTTGTGGTCGTGGCAGCGGCGGTCGGTGGCGGCGTAGGTGGGGCGAAGGCGGCGAGCCAGCGTTCGTCAGACGCGGCTCAGCTGGCAGACTCGGCTCAGCTGGCAGACTCGACGTCGACGAGCAGCAGGTGGGTGTTGCGCACGCGCCAGCCTCGGCTTCGGACCCCGTTGGGTTGAACTGACACCACACAGCATAACCGGCACCACCCCGACAACTACCACAACCCAATCTTCCACAACATCAAGCGCCCCGAAGACGACAATCACAAACCTCAGTAACCAGACGGATGTGAGCGTCTTCCAGCGGTACGCCTTCCAGGGCTATTCCGCGGCCAATTTCACGGGCAATGCCACCTCGATCCTCTTCGACGAGGGCTACTACGACTTTGGGTTCAAGGTCAAGAGCTACATCTGGCTTCCTAACGCGACCAACTGCTGCATCACCTTTTGCCAGAACAAGACGGCCACGGTTGGGTGGCATTGCGACACCCGCAGGAGGAATCTCACCGACACCCCGTTCCCGCGCCTCTCGGTCTGGTGCGGAAGGGGGACAAACACGAAGGCGCAGACGCAGTGTTCTTAGGGTGGACGCCCGACTTACTAGTTCGGGTTTGTTGGGGCCAGAGGGCATACATTCTGTATTAAGTGAGAATTGAGAGAGTCAAAGGCTTTTCTTCTTCGCTTCTTTTCTTCTTTTGGAGACGCGTTACAGAAGATACCTTGAAATTAAGGGCGAATACACGACGGACAGCCGGTTGGTTACCAGGATATGCACGATGCCGCTCGCCTGTCAGGTCAGAGCTTGGGTTAATGTGTTGCGTTCTGTTCGTGAATGTCAGTTGGCGATAAGTGATCGTGCCTCACATCCAACCCGTTGCCAGTCTCTCACCATGTCCGGCCACGATGAGCCGTGTGCTGTCGATGCTTAAGCTGCAGGGTTCAACGCCTAGCATGAGAGCACATGTGAGGATAGCTAAGGTTGCTCCAGAATAAACACATTTGGTAGGTTCCGCCATTTACATGCCCACGTGGTGGGGATCCAACAAGACTCGGACCGCCGTGACACGACATCTCGGGCAAATCGCCTGAGAGTTACATTACCTTGATTGACATGCAACCGCACCTGGTCAATGTTTGGGCCACTCTCAGCTGAGTCTATAAATAGGACCGCGGCGGGACTGTGGAATACAGGGTGATTTTATAACATACTCCCACTTCGGGGATAGGGAGCTTCAAGATTCACTACTTTCTTTCCCTCTCCCATCCAGCCAGACGCGGGGTCTCATTCATGTTCCAATATGGACCGGGGCACGAATGTCTTCCGTTTGCCGTGTTTAGCTAGCTCTCCAGCAACATGATGAAACTGTTGGCCAGGCGAACCGCTTCAAGATTGGCTGCACACTCATCCATTTCCTTGTCCGCCTGGCTCAGATTTCTGCGGAGCGATTCAATCATGCGGATGACCCCGAGACTATAACATACGGACTTGCGTTAGCATCTAGGGCTGTAAACAGGAGGGTGTTTTGCCCACAGCTCTCTGCTCCGTGGCAGCACTGGCAGCCGCCAGAAGCTGACATCTTGGCTGCGATTGGGCCAGAATTGCGGCCGATGGTGGTGTTGGATGCAGCGCTTGCAGAGACAAAAGATCGCATGTCTCTTGAAGGCGAAAAATCCGGGCCATTATCGCCGTCGGGTTGAGCCGGTAGATGGACCCTGGTGCTCGCACGATCTTGATTACTTCATCGGCGAGACCACTCGGGTTTCCGCTTTCGGGCTCCGTAGTTGCCGTAGTACGTTCTTCTTCAAAGAAGGCCGGCTCTTCAGCCAACGACAGGTTGAACAGCAGTTGGTAAAGACGGCCACATCATCCCGAACTCGAGGCGTCGTAACAAGCGGCTCTTGGGCAGGATCATTCGTGCTATCGGGAGCCAGAGAATGGGCAGACCAAGTTGGCCTTGTTATTCCCAGGCGGGTGGGCCGCTGACGGTGTCTTCGCGCAACTATGCTGCCGTTGTGGCCGCGTGCATGATGAGGGTGCAGCTTCACATCCCGACCGAGGCCGGCTTGGCCACAACGGTGACAGGTTGGGCCGGGGGGTAGACGCCGCTTGCGCTGTGTGTTTCGACCTGGGCTGAGATTAGCGACATACAGGTATCTTCCACTGTGTGGCCCGAATGCCCAACCTCAAGTGCAGCGCCTTGGATGCACTTACAGGAGCAGCTATGACATCGCCGAGATCCGACACCGCTGTACAACCGGGTCATGGTCACACAACGAGAGGGCTTCCTTGCTAGTGGGATACGGGGGAAAGTTGTACGAACGATGTGTGCTTGAAGATGAGGACTTGGTGGTGCTGATAAGCCCGAGAGGTTTAGTAATGTCGCCTCAGGTGACGTCGTGATCCCTTTGAAGCCCCCAAGAATTCGCGGCAGCACGCAAGTGGCCATACACTGGATCAAGAACTGCGATTGGTCCAGCACACAGATTTGTGTGTCTTAGGTCGATTGCAGGTGTGTCAAGCTCGACGAGCGAGCAAGCAGTTGGGAATTCACGGAAGTCTTGATGTTGATCGATCAAGCCATTCAGCTCATTTCGGCTCATGGGATGGGCCACGGTCAGGCGCCGCGAACCTGCAAGTCTTGCTCTTTAAGGCCCCCAGTCCGTTTTTCGAGAAGCATTAGAGAGAGCAACTTTCCGGCAAGCCCCAAATGTTGCCCGAGATGCACGCCCGATGTTGAATTGGAGGTTGGGCTGTTGCGGCGGCTCGAGGCCAGCAAGGTGGGGCGAACCGGGAGGTGGGTGTGTTGAGTGCGACCCGCTTTAATTTTCCCTCAGCTCGAGTCAATCAACACCGCAGCAAACCGCATCAACCCAAACGCTCAGCCATCGCAAGCTCGTCACCATGGTCAAGTCCACCTACCAGCCATCGCCCTCCGTGCTACAGCCCCTCCCTCCCGGCTGGACCGAACACAAAGCCGCCACGGGACACACCTACTACTACAATGCCGACACGAGAGAGTCGACCTACAAGCGGCCGGGCCTCGGGCCTGCGGCAGCTCCCGCTGCCCCCGCTGGGAACCCGGCCATGAGCAGCTACCTGCAGCATCAGGTCGTCCCGCAAATCAACCTCTCCGATCCCACCGTCGCGAATGCTTTCATGGCTCAGTATGGACAGCCGCGACACGGTCAGCACGAGCAGCACGGGCAGCGCGGAGGCTCTGGTGGTGCCGGAGGCAGAGGGGCGTTGCAGTCCAGACCACGCCCGCAGCCGCTCGACAAGCCACGGTCCAGGGTTGCCATTCCGGGATGCGAGCCTTGGATTCTCGTCTACACCAAGTACGGCCGCCGATTTGCTCACAACCCCGCCAAGAATGCCAGCTACTGGCGCATCCCGGAGAAGCTCCAGCCCGCCATTCTCGAGCTGGACCAGGCACGCATCCGGGAAAAGGCCGAGGGGAAGGCGCCAGAACAGCCCCAGCAACAGCAAGCAGGAACAACCCATAACGACAAGCCCGCCGCCGAGCAAACAGACGACGCCGCCCACGACTACGATAGTTCCGAGTTTGAAGAGGTCGAGGTCACAGACGACGAGGGTGCCGACGACGAACAGGACGAACAAGGCAACGCCCGCAAACGGCAGCGGACCGAAGACCCTGCCGCCGACGGC
>FJWA01003812.1_pt1 | contig 16686 bp, 13 predicted proteins | sample 1011891 | NCBI WGS metagenome assembly FJWA01 (sample SAMEA3912450, study PRJEB9761) | metagenome | biome: forest; material: soil | place: USA | collected 2011-06-22 | depth 0.1 m
AGGTTGCCTTGCTCGGCGACGTAGAACGTCTTGATCTTCTTGAGCAGGTCCACGTTTGGTGAGGTTGCCAAGATGCTTGATTCCACCAGAGGCGCGGATTTACTCGGTGCTGGGTTTGAGAGAAACGCCCTTTCCGGAACGAGCTCTAGCAAGCTCGCGGCGATGTTTAGGGCTGTTTCTGACAGCGAGGCATCGAGCGCCACTGTGGCATTCCCGGGGCCGTCACCGTTCCTGGCCTCTTCCATCATGCATAAGATGGAGAGAACGGTAAGCGGGGCGTGGATGGTGACCATCTCCTCTTCCCTGACATTGAAGTGCGTCAGGACGAACTTGATCAAGTCGAGTTTTCCACGGCGCTCGGTGGCGGAGGGGTCTCCAGGACCGATGGCCTGTGCCATCAAGGCGAGTATTTCGCCATAAATCAAGCCACTCTCGACGCCGTCGAAGAACACGCTGGCGCTCCGGAGCACTTCGGTGAAGTCCGCTTTGCTGGCGGCCTTGGCCTTGTACTCCCTCACACTATCCACGATAGGCAAGAAGAGCTCTGGCACAACCAAGCCACCGATCTCCCACCTGTCCATCAAGGACAAGCAGACGCGGTAGGGCCGGGCCCTTTCCGTGGGGTTGCCGTCGGTATCCAACTTGATCATAGCGAGCAAGGCCTGCGACAAAGGCTGGAGACCATGCTCCTCAAAGTAGAAGGTCGGAGAGGAGAAGAAACCATGGGTGTGGTGGGAGGTGGAAGTGGGGGAGTCCAACACGCCGTCGTGTTCAGCGGACGCAGGCGGTTCCGGGCCGAGCAGCCACGACCACAATCGCCTGTTCAGGCTCATATCTCGGCGCACCGTCACGCCCACAGCAGCTCTCAGGAGGAGCTCCAGATCGCCGCCCTTAGCTTTGGTCTGGAGGACGTCGGAGTGCAGCGGTAGATGGGTAACAAGCAGGTCCAGATAGCCACGCTGAATGAGGAGTTGGTCATCGGAAAGACCCGCGGCAAAGGAGCGTATAAGCAACCCGGGTTCAGGTGATGTTACTAGCTGAGAAAGCTTCGCAGAGGTTTCTCCATCTGAAGCTGCCTTGGACGACTCGGGTTGCAGTGCATGGCCCAAGCGAGGAAGCGCCCGCAAGAGGTAGGCCAGTGCGCCTGTTCTCCGGCTGTTGCCGGTGATTGAAGCTAGGAAGAAGCATTGCCAGAAGAAATCGTCGCCCGAAGAGTGGGCGTCAGTGATGTCCTCACTGGTTGCGGGACGGATGGAGGCCTTGAACCGTTCGACGAGTCTGAGAGTGCGGTCGAAATCCTCACTGGTCTCCTCCTCGAGCCCAGGCAGTAAAGCAAGAACAACGGATTTCATAGCTGGCCGCAGTGCCCGCGGGTCGAGGTCCAAGAAGTACCGTTCGAGGATGTCGAGAAATGGGGCGCGGACCGTGAGCGAGGCGAAGGACAGGACCGTGGCTAGGCCAGGGAAGTATAGGGGCAGGTCCTTGGACAAGCCGTCTTTCCCAATAACGGAAAAGACATAACTATAGACTTCCAGGGTCTTCTGGTGGACGCCAGACGGGAGGGCCGGGTTCAGACATTGCGACAACCGCTTTGCGATGGTGGCCTTGGCGGGGATGGTCGAGATGGACGTCGGTCGGGCTTGCAATGCCTATTTCCACGGGCACATGTGTCAGAATCCCAATGTTCGGCGGAAGCTGGTCGCTTCGGCAAGGGAAGAGATCCCACCTTCAGAAGGCGATTCAGAAAGGAGATGTAGTCGGCCCATTCCTGCAAGGCCGTGTCAAAGAGCGACAGGGCCCGTTCGATGCCGCTCGCGTACTTGCGGTAGTACTTGTCTTTTGGGGGCTCGTCCTCTGCAAGATTGTCCACAACGTCAGTAACAATCTCCTATTACCCGGAAGGGAGAAAAAACCAGAGAGAAGTCCTACCAGTCCCCAGCCGGCTCCTCCACTGGCGCGGCGCGGGCGACTCGCGGCCATCGCTGTCGGGAGACGCAGAACGGCGGCCGGGCTCATGCGCCATGGCTAAACAGGAGTTGTCCCGGTATGTTATCAGTGTCCGGGTTCATTGCCGGTGTGAGTTCCGGTAGTCTGGGTGTGCAAAGTGCCTTGTGGCCAGAGAAGTCCGCGGTCAATTTGGGTGTTGGAACAAGGAACGTTGCTCAGCCGAACGGTCGGTGGGTTCGGCGGGTTGCTGGCCCGGCTTCAGTGCCCCACCAAAGCTTGCGACGCACGCGAACAGGACAGCGATGGGAGGCGTCTTTGATTGGCGTTTGCCCCTAAGCTGAACCCCTGCATACAGCGGGTCGGCAAGGCTGACATCGCTATCTTATCGCTGGGATGGGATTTGGTGCACCACTGTCGTCATTTCCAGTGGGCTCGGTTCTGGCCTGGATCTCAACCGGATTCAACCCAGAACACACACTTGCTGTGGCTGCTTCGGCAAACATCGCAGGCCTCGCCCTCCTCCTCCTACACACGATATGGAATACCTGCGCCCTGGGGTTCTATGAGAGGATCCTTTACTTTCTCCCGCCATCGCATACCATGCGCGAGCCAAACCACAAGGCGGTGTATCTACAATGGCCCGGGAAGCGGAAGCTGAGAGTCAGCTCCATGGCGACACCTCCGAGGTGACCGCTCCATCGCCGTCGCCGTCGTCTCCGAGCGCGGCAAAGCCTAAGAACATGTTGCCCCGGGGCTTGGCCACAACGGGCTCGTCCTCGGACTCCTCGCTCTTGTCGGCGGGCTCATTCTGGAGGCTGAGCAGCTCCTGCTGCTTTCGAAGCTTGCGCAGCTGTCTGCTGGCCATGGCGGCGATGCTGATTGCAGTTGATTGTAAGGTAGGTAGTTGATGTTGCTTTTAATGGTGGGGTTGGAGGGGTTGGAGGGGTTGTGACCCTGTGGGGGTTTCTTCAAGGTGCAGTGCGTGCACTTTCCGAGTTTTTAGGTAATGTTGACCTGAACCTCGAATGGTTCAAAATCCATTACTCGTCGTTGCTTTGAGAAAATACGACGGAACGAAATGAGAAACGCATCTGAAATGGCTTTTCAGTCAACATCATCGACAAGTCGACATCAAACCGTGCTGCTGCTGTGGTGCCCGGAGCCCGAACTCGCCGTTGGAGTCAACCGGAGCCGAGACGCACAGACCCACCACCAAGAGCCCAGCAGCGCAGCAGAGGGTGATTGTGATTTGCGGCTGGTCTCATCTCTTCCATCCCCAGCATCCAACATGCTTCTGCAACACATCTCTTCTTTGTCGTCATTTTCACCGTTTTCCAGTCGGGGTTTCCTTCCCTCGTCTCTTATCCGTCTGGTAGATTTTCTTCATGGTCCACCCATTTCACGTACCTTGTTGTTGAAGGCCTCTGTGTTGCGGAGGACGGAGCTGCGGCCTGCAAACCGTCTCAACGCCGTCTCTGGATGACTTTTTCGGATCAAAGCTATTCAAGAGCTGTGATACTGACACGAGAGCTGTGATACTGACACGCTGGTGTTGTCCACGCAAGGCAGAAGCATGTCTTTTCTGCGCCACTGCTCTCCTCCTTGCAGCCCGAATCTCATCAAGCCATGGCCGAACCCCTGAGGGATCCATGTTCAGAGAGTCGAGACTCCCGCGGCTGTGTTTTCTGCAGCGGAATGGGTCGTGCCAGATGGCTCGATGGCAAGGTGCACCCCGATGCTTTCTGCATGGCGGCCACTAGTGGCTCCGGTATCGAGGCGGCATTGGGACGTCGAGCGCCTGGGCTCGACTCTAACCCCCTCTGGCGATAGAGCCTCGAGAGGCTGAACGGGACCCCTGCATCCCCTTCAACAGGCGATTTCAAGTGATGGCGAGGCTCTGCGCTCGCGCCCCCCTTCTTTTCACAGCATGTCTCGCAATTCTTGGTTTTTTCCCTCTCCCCAGAGCGCAGGAGATGGCCCGGAGAGGCTGTCATGGCGCCGCCCAAGCACCACGATGACAGCGTGTTCACCAAGACGTGGTGTGTGTGCGGGCTCGTGGTGAGCTGGATTGTCGGGATTGGCGCTCTCCTCGCGGGCGGCATCAGCATCTACCTGGAAATCCGAGATGGAACCGCGGCCCAGATCGTCATGTCGCACACCTGGAGGGAGGTGTTGCCGTTGGGGCTCAACGTCTTGGGTATGTGAATTTGCCAACGCCCCTACTGTTCTCCCCTTGCGGGCTGTCTGTCTCGTGCGGCTAACATCTGCTCAGTCACCTTGCTCAACGACAGCATGGGCTATGTCCACGCTTGCTCCCTCCGCTGGGCGTTACACCGGGAAGGCAAACTCGACTTCAACTCGAACCTGCGTCTCTTGACCGCGCCGAAACACAGTCGCCCCAACGGCTGGATAGCAAACGCCGTCTATCTTTTTGGCATCGTCCTCTCATACGGATCAACGTCGCTCGCCTTCCTGAGCCTGAACCCCGAACTGGCTCGGCTCCTGGGCAAGCCCGTGGATAGCGCCGACGCCGATGGCGTTCACATCAATGCTGTCGCGCTCATTACGTTGGGCGCAGGCTTCGTGCTGCAAGCCATCATTACCAACTGGGCCTTGGTGGAGACGCACATGCCCACCTGGAGCTCCAACCCCCTCGATGTTGCCCGGGCATGCTCCATCGACGTGCACGACGGTCACCAGGTCCAACTACGCATCGGAAGATGTATGATGGGCGTCCACCTCCGCAAGGAAGATGCCAGGCAGTGCACGCCGACGAAGAGGCAGAGGTCGATGCTTACAGGACATCCCCGCGTCACTCGGATCCTGATCCTTCTGTGGATACTTCCGGTCTTGGTGGCGATTTGGGGAGGTGGTGTGTACGGCTATCTTTTGAGGGGCAGCCGAAACGGCGTCCTCGGCCGGTCGTGGTCACTCCTCCCCATCTTCACAGGCAGCACCGACAACCAGTGCAGCACCCGTCAATGCACCGATGGCACCTCGGTGCTCAACGTGGGCTGGAGTGCCTCGAACGGCGCGGCTGGAACTGTTGGCGCCGTCTTCCTCATCATGGCCTTCCAGTCTGTCACCACGCTGTCTCTGCACTGCGCTGAGCTCATCGTCAACCTATGCCGCGACGAGAAGGTGTACCGCGCTCTCATCGACAAAAGGGGCACGGATGGCCGTTACAACTCGGTCGTCGCCGCCTTCACGTCATGGCAAACCGTCTTCCTGTTTGCCCTCAAGTCCGGTGTCCACTGGATGTTTGGCCTCGCCATCAACCTGCAGTTCCAGCTGGGCGTCAACATGCATCCGCCCCAAATCTTCTACTTTGGAGCCTTCTCCCTAGCAGCCGCCATCTTTGGGCTACTGCTCTCTGTATGGCACCCGACGGGGCCCCTGCCTGCTTCGTACGGGCACATACAAACGATTGTCGATGTGGTCGACGAATGGGCCGACTCGGGCTGCATGTTCTGGGGCGAGAAATATCGTGGCCACCCCGGGTACACTGGGACCAGCACCCGGAGGCTTGAGATGCCACAGAAAGACATGTGGTACGGCGGCCAGACCGACCGCCGGCCCCCTGGGAGCCGAGTCAGCGCCGTCTCCACCGAACTGCACAACATCAACCCATCACCCGCCACGCCCCCGGCGCAGTTCCCCGGCGCTCCTTCTCCTCCGCCCTATTCTCCGACCCCGCAGCCATACGTGCAACATCCTGCATACTTCCCTTGGGCTTCGCAACCGCACCCGGCTCAAAATCGCCAGAGCCACAACAGCTTGAACAGTGCTTATTCGGGGTACTCGGGATACTCGGGGTATTCAGGCCACAGCTCTCAGAGTGCCCAGCCGTTTCTTTCTCATTATCAAGGTCAAGGCCATTATCAAGGTTGATCGACGGAGGGCGGTCGTGGCAGTTGGGAGTTTGGGGAGAGTAATTCTCGCATAGAGAGGCGTTGGGTATCTGTAAAACANTGTACATTTGTTGACTCTGGCTTTGTATTGNATGGCGCAAAGGAGATGTCTGGATAGGTCCTACAGATGTACTACNGCACAGAATCGTTGCTGAGAGTGAGAGACCTTTGAGTTGGGGTTGTTCAAGGGTTAGGGCTTAATANTGGCATCCCCAAACCGACCGTGCATTTTGGTGGGCATCTGTGCACGGATCAGGCTTAGCGCTACTCAGAAAGCAGGAGGCTGAACCGCTCTGAGTTTTCATAGGCGGGCTGAGTTGTGTGCGACCTCTTCGCCTCTTGTTCTCCTCCAACCTCCAAGCAACATCTCCAATCCCACCCCAGACCATGGTGCGCAGCGCGCCAGGCGAAATCCCTTCCTGAACCCACCCGTCTTCAAGGAGGCATCGTCGATTTTTTAATTTTCGTTTCTTCACTCTCGATACCCCGCGTTACTTCCCAACCTTTCCGCATTCGGCGCTGCACATTTGCATTTCGTCAGACATCTTCTCCGCTTCAAGATGTCTGAATTCATCGGGTTAGTGCGCTGAACCGGCCTCAACACGCGACGCGACGCATTTGCTGACTGCGATTCGCCGGTACAGAGCCAGAATATCCCTCATCTCCCGGAGCGATATTCGCTATTCCGGCACCCTCCACAGCATCAACTCGGATGACTCGACCGTCTCCCTCGAAAATGTGAGGTCGTTCGGCACCGAGCATCGCAAGGACAATCCCGACGAGTTCGTCCCGGCGTCCGAGCAGCTCTACGAGTACATCGTCTTCCGCGGCACAGATGTCAAGGACTTGAGGATTGAAGAAGGCCCCGCGTCTGCCAAGGACGAGAAGCCGCCGGCTGTCCCGAACGATCCTGCGATTCTCGGAGTAAGTGTCAACTTTTTATGATATTCCCACCACGGCCTTTTCCCTGATGAACCATTCCGGATGTTAAATATAACTTGTCTGAAATGCGCAAACAAACAATGTTGAGATTTCCGTTGCCTTCCTTCTGATCTCTGGCCACAACACCATCCAAGCACACACAGCCCTCGTCGCGGTGGAGACTTTGCTAACGAACCCCGCTCAAGGCTCGCCCTCGGCCCGCCAATGTCGCTCCTGGCCCCCCGGGTCCTCCTGGGCCGCTGGGCCAGGGTCCCCCAGGCGGTCATCCGGGTCCTCAGATCCAGCAAGGCCCGCCCCCTGGCGCGCCGGGTTTCGGTTACTTCCCTCCGCACATGGCAGGCTGGGGCCGTTCTGGAGGCCCCGGGCCGGGCCCGGCTCCTGGCCCCGGCCCCTTCGGCGGCATGCCGTACCCTCCTCCTGGGTGGTTCCCTCCGGGAGGCGAATTTCCCCCGATGGGCCACGGCCCGTGGAACCCGTATCCCTTCCCGCCGGGCCCTGGCGGCCCACCTGGCGCTCCAGTTGCCCAGGGCGTTCCAGTTGCCCCTGGCCAGGGTCGTCAGTCGGCAAACCAGACTCCGAACAACCAGGGACCGGCACAGAAGCCGATTCCCATCGGACCTGCTGCCGACAAGAAACCCATCACCCCGAGTCAGCAACCTGGCCCCCCGACTGAGCCCAGAGCTTTGAGCCAGGCACCCAAGCTGCCAGCCACAGCAGCTGCTGCACCCACGCCGCCGGTGGAGTCGAAGCCATCCGTCGAGGAAGTCAAGGCGACCGCCGCGTCTCTTGCCAAAATCGCTTCCGCTGCAGCCCCTCGCGTGGCGATTCCTACTGGGCCCAAGAGCGGCCGCCCCAGTCAGATCCTGCCTGCAGTTCCCCTTCCAGCTGCGCTTACTGCCAAGGTCGCCCAGCAGAGTCAAGCTGCGCCCAGGCCGGTCGCCGAGCAACCCAGCGCTTCTGCTGCTGCTGCGGCTCTGAGGGACGCCGCCCAGGCTGCCAAGGAGGCAGTGGCGGTTGCCATGGCAAAGCTGGATAGCGGGGCTACTGCTGTACCGCTGGCCGAAGCAAACGGCGTGGACAACCTGACCAAGAGGGTGGACGAGATGAGGATCAACGCCGCTCGCACGGGGCAGAACACCCGGGGCGGCCGTGGTCGCGGTCCTCGCCCCGCCAAGGTGGAGGTTCCCGACGCGGACTTTGACTTCGCATCCGCCAACGCAAAGTTCAACAAGCAAGACGTCGTCAAGGAGGCTGTTGCCGGTTCTCCCCTGAACGAGGCGCCAGGCGTAGAGTTTACCAGCCCCGCGGTTGCGGCTGATGCCCCGGCTCCTGTTGAGGCGGCGTACAACAAGACCAGGTCATTCTTCGACAACATCTCGAGCGAGATGAAGGACAGGGAGAACGCCGGCCAGAAGCTCGGCGGAGCCCAGTGGCGCGGCGAGGAGACCCGCAAGAACATTGAGACCTTTGGCCAGGGCAGCGTCGATGGCGGCCACCGCGGTTATCGTGGTGGGCGTGGCCGTGGTCGCGGCGGTCGCGGTCGTGGCTTCCGCGGTGGGCGGGGCGGCAATGGGACCGGGGGCTTTCGCCCTCGCGAGCCCCAGACGGAGCCTCAGTAAGGGTCTTTCCACACCGCCCCGGCATCCTAGCTGCGCCTACCTGACGTGCGGCCGGCGTTTTCTGTATGACTAGTCATGAACTCTGGATTTGGGATTGCTTTTATTTTACGGCGGCGGCATTTGGCTCCCAGCATCGTTTGTTTTCTGGGCGGGGAGTTGGGGACGACGACGCTACGAAGCTGGAAAACATTGCTGGGTTTTGACGATTGGCGAATCTGGGGTTTCACGCTGCGCTTCGCATCATGAGGTTGGCACGGGGGCCATGGCGGAGGGACACCCGGGGCGCATGGGCGGGCATGCCTGGTGGTCGTTTGGACGGGATGGAGGATTGGGTTGGGTCACTGGGTGGCTGCCGCACTGCCGTGGTGCTGGGGCTGCTAGCATAATATTGCCTGGCAGAACAGACGGCTACGGCGCCGGAGGAGTTGACTGCCCGTTCATGCATTTTCCTGGGCACCTCGGATATGAGATGATGACGATAATTACGAAAGATGGTGTTGGGGGGACTTATTCCGATTTCTCCATCAGTTTATGTGTGATGCATAAATGTCAGTGTCTGATGGCCGCTTACAGGGTAGCCGTGGTAGCCGTGGCTTTACGCGGAGAGGCTGTTAACCTCGCTAGATGGATGCCTTGAACAGGGCCTGAATGGATTCTTTCTGTCCCTCCGACATATCTCGAGTTGTGTGAGCTCGACTCGATGCGGGGTTGTCAAGCAGCTCAACATGAGGTCCGTGTCACTGCCACCGTTTTCGTGCTCGTGCCCCCCCATCGCGGATCCCTTGCGAACGTCAGTTCGTTGGTCGGTTGCCATGCATGATGCACAAGCATTGGCCGTCGGTCCATCACGGCAAAGGCTCTGCAATCGGTCTGCGACTCGGCAGACGGATTCGCCATGCGGAGTCCCACATATCCAAACGTCCCCGCAAATGTTTGGGAGCTGGGACCCGCAGTGGAGGTCGTTCTGCAGAAGATCGAGAAGATCAAAGCTGAAAGGTAAAAGAGGGGCCAGCAGAATGGGACAAGACGGCAACCGGGTCAGAGCACGGCAGAGCATTCGCAACCATCAGCCATCCCGCCACCTCGGCTTGCGGCTGTTTCAAACCCCGACTTACCCCCTCTACACAGTACGTAGTCCCCGTCCGCGGCGAGAGCTTCATGTAAAGTACACACTGACGCTGACATGGTTCGGTCCTTTGATATAGCTGCGATGCTCATACATTAGTAATTCCAAGCTCAAGTGGTCATTTGAACTGTGGATGGGAAGTGCCAGGGGGGATCCCTGTGTGGGAAAAACCTCGTGTTCCCAGAGCATGGTTTCGAATTCTTTTGTTGCGCGTCCCCCGCGAAACGCAGCAGCAGCAAAAGAGCTCAAACACTGCCGGAGGGGCCGGGGCACGCCGCTGCTTGCCGATCCCTCTCTCAAGCTGTCTTCACCTTTGCCCCGTTTGGGTCGTTCTGCCCGGGGCTGCCCCAAACCCGAACCAGCTGCGGCGCTATCCGGCGCGATGGAATGGATCCTTGATGCCTGTGCGCCGTTTGCTCGTGCGGACAACAGCAGAGCTTGGACGAAGCCAGCCGACCCGGCACGACGGCGCACCTGGCAGCGGGAGCGAAACCGTCCTGACTTCCTACCGGCCGTGGCGTTGGGTGGAACGTGGCGTGGTGCAAGGGAAGAATCACGAAGCTGTCCGTCTCCCTGGTCACAGAACCCCTGAGATGTGCTTCGAACCGTTGCACGGCAGCGCGGGGCGTCGTCACACTGGGCAGGACCAAGGAAAAGGAAAGCTGCACAGTTGAGAAGACTGCAATGCAAATTCTGCGCCACCATGCTGTCTCCCCGATCCAATTCTCTGCCGCGGAGTCGCACGGGGCTGCCCGGTGCGACCCTGAACTGCGCTATTCACTGCGAGAAGCCGGCGTTTCTGCATGCACAAACACTGCATTGCAGCATTGCAGACTGCGGCATTGCAGCTCTGAAGAAGATTCGATGGACAAAACCCGCGAATTGGGGGTATTTGCCGAAGGGAGAGCTTGGCTCGGTCAGCGGCCCTGGGCCCTGGAAGACGTTTGAGGAGGGAGCAGGGCCCAAGGTACCGGGGACTTGGGGTGGTGTCGCACCCGGGTCCAGTTCCTGCATTGGAGCCCGAAGGGTCAAGTACCGAGTACGGCCCAGAACGACCTCATCCTCTTGGCGCGCGGACCCCTTGTCGGTGCCCCTTGCTTCTTCCCCTGGCAGGGGCCCTCCTGTCTGCAGCCTCTGGCCCAGTTGCAGCCTAGCGCCTCCACCTTATTTCCCAATTCCCCGTCGCCGGCCCCAGTTGCCCAAAGCTGCTTGGCTGGTGTTGGACCTGCATCGGTGCATCCTGCGCGGGCTCTTTTGCTTTTCCTAGGGGGCAGAAGGGGTTCACTGCTGTTGCGGCGAATTGGCGAATCTGTCGAGTTGAGCGCGGCGCGCCTCAAGGGCCCTCATTTGCTCCCTTTTCTCGTCACATCCCGGGGTCCATCTGCTTCGTCTTCCGGAGCGTGCAACGCCCTAGCAAACCCAGCAACACCCACCAACTTGCAAGTGACCCAACACCACCAACAGCGCCAGCCGGGGGAACACACCCACTTCATCAGTCCCGCAGCCAGTCCCACAGCCAGTCCCACCCCAGTCCCGCGCCCTCTCTCCTTGTTGAGCTTCTCCACACGCAAACCCGCGCTCGGTCCTTCTCTCACCTCCGAAGCCTTCTTTTCCTGTTCCTCGTGCCTCACGTCAAGTTGGTACAAACCTCTAGCTCCCGCCCAATTTCGCGCTTGTCTCCTTTTCCCAGGGACAACCCAGCAGCGCGTGGGTAGCACCAAAGCACTGGGAGCTTCAACAGCAAGCCTGTTTGTCTCTGTGCTCCCTCCTCCCCTCCCTCCGCCGGCGCTCTCGTTTGTCTCAGGAGGCGGCGACGCTTTGCCTTGCCCTCAGCCCACCACACACACACGGCGCAATCGCTTCGCTGCCTTTGCCCTGCGTGTTCGCCTTCGCTTCGTCTTCGACGTCGAGTTGAAACGTCGAAACACGCCAGGTGCCTGTTTCCAGGACCCGACCGGCCGATCGCCGCTTGCCGGCTGTGGCCCCCTTTCCGCTAAGTGAGCTGGTCTGGGCGAGTTGCCACTATCGAAAATCTCCCCCCAGCTGCCACCGGCGGATCCCGTCGTCTCGTTCGACGAAACCATCTCATCTGAGACCTGCCGCGAGCATCTCGGTGCCCACGACGACAAAATGGCGCCCTCACTCAGCGCCCACGCGTCCTTCACCCGCCCGCGGACGAGCGACCGCGAAGCCCGCCCCGTCACCCGCGAGGCCGACGCCAACCTCATCATCCCAAGCCGGACCTCGTCGCTCCACTCGCGCATCACCCAGCCGATCCCGTCCACGCTGAACATGAAGCCGCAGCAAAAGACCCCCAAGACCCTCACCCATGCCTACATGGTCTGCGGCGTCGGCCGCGAGCCTTCGCAGTGGGTCAAGGCCCCGACGCCTGTCCAGGGCAAGATCGGACACATGAAGGGCGCCGTTCCGCAGTTCTGGCTCCCCGAGATCCTGGGCAGCAGCCCGCGGTTGGAGCAGGACAATGAGATTGCCCGCGCTCTGCACTCTTCCATGAGGGTAGGTTTCAGGACGGACGAACACCGGGAATGATTGACTGACTCGGAGTGCGACAGGCCTGTTTCCCCCATGATGTCGAAATCTGCACCGGCCGCAGCCAGCCACACTGCGTCCACCACGCCTTCGTTCTCCAGCAGGACTCGTCACACACGCTTTACGGCATCTGCCTGCGCGTTTGGTCCCGCGCCGACGAGAAGCGCGCCGAGACGATCCGCGAGCTCCGGAAGAGGACGGAGCCCGACTTCTACGACAACCCGGAGGAGCAGTACTGGATTCCCTACTGCCTGTCGTTCCTCTCGCGGTACCCGCTGTACAACCTGCTCGGCGACTACCTCCGCGGCATGTGGATCCACTGGAACAAGGCGACGAACCTGTTCCACGCCGAGGAGGTCTCCCGGATTCTGAGCTTCCCCGCTCCCCGCCTGAACGACCTGGTTCGGATCGACATGAAGGACTATGCGCTCTGCTACCAGTTCCCGTCCTCGCCGACGGGTTTCCAGAACTTCGCCATGTGGCCGCTGTTCTGCTGCCTCTCCATTCCCAACATCGTGGGCGTCATCGAGGCGGCCATCTCGCCCACGCGTCGCATCATCTTCGTCAGCCACTATCCCGCCATGCTGACAATGGCCGCCGAGGCCGTCCGGTTCTGCGTCCGCGTCTACGAGTGGAGCGGCCTGTACGTCCCGGTCGTGCATGCGCGCCATGCCAAGGACCTGGTCGAGGAGCCGGGCCCGTACATCCTGGGCATCACGGCCGAGTGCAGGTCTCTGATCACTGCGCCCACCGATGCTCTGGTTATCGACCTGGACCGGAACTTCGTTCTTACCTCGAACCCGCCCACGGCTCTCCAGGCCGGCCAGCGGAACAAGTTCGTGACGAGACTCACCCAGGCCCTGAACGGAGACGTCTCGCCTTCCGGGGTGCCCCAGCACCTGCGCTCGGCGTATGGAGGTGGAAAGCTGGTCCCGGCCGGCCAGATCATTGTCATGCGTGGCGAGGTCGAGTCCATCCAGGACCCCGAGTGGTGGAACCAGGATGCCATCATGACCGTCATGGACCACGTCTGCGAGAAGATGGTAAGCCGACAGCCTCGATGCGAGTGGAGGTGGAAGGGCCTGAAGTGCTGCTAACACTGTGTGTTCAGGGCCGCAACACTGGCTTGAAGGCTGTCTTTGGCGGATCTGTCAAGAAGCCGCTGATGACCAAGGTTTCTATGAGGCATCTCAACGAGATTGTCCGTGAGCGGAACCAGTACTCGAGAGACGCGCTGGAGGCTTGGCAAGATTTCATCAACCTCAAGGGGCGGATGGATACCGAGCTCAGCAAGGTCAGCAAGCGGAACAACTACCTCATCGAGGAGTTGGAGAGCTGGAAGCAACAGGTGAGTTTGGCATGATTTTTGGGTGGTGGTGGTGGGCCTGGCTCTTGCTGACGAGAGAACGCAGTTCCTCAAATTCCAAGCCTTTGCCGACACCCTCACCAAGGAGACGCAGGACCTCAAGGTCAAGATCGAAGGGCACAAGCGCGAGAACCGCCGTCTGGGCGGCCTCCTGGACCAGCAGAAGGACGACTCGGCCAGGCTCTCGGTCCGCCTTGCCGGCACGGAGAAGCAGCGCGACGACGCCCTCGAGGCCCTTGTCCTGCAGCAGGAGATCGCCGAGGAGTTGGAGCGCGAGCGCAAGAGGAACCGGAAGGAGCTCCACGCGCTCCAGCACACCAACGTGACGATCGCGCGGCAGCGCGACGAGGCCCGCCGCGTCGTGCTGCACCTGCGCAGCCTGATCTCGGGCCAGCACCACCACATGGAGCACCTCGTCAAGACGCTGACGTCGCCCGAGGAGCTCGCGGCCGAGATCGAGGCCGGGTTCGCCGCCCAGGAGGACGCGGTGGTAGCTGCTGCTGCTCAAGGTACGTCGCTCTCTGTGCTTGCTTGTTGCTCTGCTGTCTGTGCATGATGCTGACGTTGTTTCGCAGAAGGAGGCGTGGATGTGGACGAGAACGACGCCCGGTTCATCAAGAACCTCGCCCTGGCGAGCCGGCGCATCTCGACGCAGACGTTCATCGACGTGGCGGACCGCCACCTCAAGGACAAGACGGACGCCATCGCGCACATCATCCGCAACATTGCGGAACAATGCCAGGCCGCCGTCGAGGGCCTGCAACTTGCACACGATGCCGAGCTCGGGAGGCCGCAATCTGCGGCTTCCAGAGCTCGGGATTTTTCAAAAAGCAGGAGAGGCAGTTCTCTTTCCACCGCCGCCAGCGACGACGGCAACGGCTCCTCGGCGGCCGCGTCCGATGTCGGTGACGATGGCACCCTCCTCCGACCGAGCTCCGGGCGCATCTCTAGCATCCCACCCACACCGGATCTCATTCCCAACCGCAGCAGCACTAGCATGTCTTTCGCGAGCACCACCGTCACGACCCCTGAGCGAGGCTCTCAGCAGTACCTCCTCGGAGGGGGCGTCCACGCGGCCGGACACGCCCTCATTATGGGGGGGCATGACGTCCCCACGAAGATCGTCGAGGACGACGAGGACGTCGATGACCTCGCCGGCGATGAGCGCATCGNCGCCGAGTCCGAGAGCAACCCCATCCCCGGCCCCCCGCAGGAACCGGGAGTCGTGGGTAAGCATGCGGAGAGCCTGATCCACCGGCCCTCGGGCGCCCGCATCAGCGCGCTCGGCGGCCCGCGGTAGAAGGGGCGGTGGTATTCTGAGGTCGATCGGGTTGGTCCGGCAACAAGCCAGCGAGGGAGCGAGCGGGCAAGCAAGCGTGCGATGTGAGGTTATTCTTTTGTTGGGAGATGTTTGAAGGGTGTGTTGTGTTGTTGTTGTTGTTGTTGTTGTATATTCTGTGCTTATACCACTTTTTTATTTCGCGGAGAAGGGAGGGGGGGATTTGTTTGGTTGTTGCTGTCTTCTCTTCGAGGCTTTCTGTGCTGGTCGATGGCGACGACGACGACGATGGATATGCTTGTAGCTTGCGCTGGCTCGAGCGCGTGGGATCTCTTTGAGTACCTTGGCTTTTTGTTTTCTGGCTGTTTGCACGCCGAGTATTATTCCCCTACCTAGCCTTGCCTTAGGCAGTCGTTGTTACACGTAGCTATTTATTTTATTGAGTCTTGGATGATTGGAGGGTTTGGTCTTGATCACGTCTGTGGTGTCGTTTCAGGTCTTTGGTGTGGAATACAGTTACACCCATGCGTCTCCCTGCGAGACAGGGACGTATTGTCGAACCCGCCGTCCACTCTCCCGGTGGCCGGCCTGCCATGTGGCGACCCACCGGTGGCAAACGGTGATGGACCGGTGATTGGGATATCCTTCCTTGGCCAATGCTTGCCGAATCCCAGGTTGGAATGTGATGTTTCGGTGTTGGGTGTTTGTGGAAGGCGGTGTAGGGTCCAGCGACTTTCTGCCCCAAAAAAAGTGCGATAACGCTCCAACTTCAGCGCTTATCAACAGCACTCCGGTCCCCCAGAAGCATTGCTCAGTCCAGAATACTCTGTAACCAAACATGCTCCAAACCTCCCAATTGTACCATCCACCAGACCTCTGACATTGGAAATCACCAATTTCCCCACCATGTCCGAGACGGTCCTCAGCACNCTCTGCGGCATCTGCCACACCGAGCCGCCCAAGTACCGGTGTCCACGGTGCGGCGCGCGCACCTGCTCGCTCCCGTGCATCCAGAAGCACAAGGCCCGCGCCGACTGCGACGGCCTCCGCAACCCGCGGGCCTTTCTGCCCCTCGCCCAGCTCAAGACCGACGCCGGCATCGACCACGACTTCAACTTCCTCTCGTCGATCGAGCGCGCCCGCCAGCGCGCCGAAAAGGACGTCGTCGAGGCCCGCCAGCTGCTCAGCGACAAGGAGCTGCACCCGCCCGACGACACCAAGCGCTTCCAGAAGGTCTGGTACGGCGACGAGCTGCACCACGTCCCGGCCCAGGCGCAGGCCTACAAGCGGCACGGCCGGGTCCCGCAGGACGGCGGCGCGTCCTTCATCGACGCCTTCGACAAGCACGTCCGCCGCCGCCTGCGCTACCTCGACATCGAGGCCGTCACCATGCCCAAGGGCATGGCCCGCCAGCGGGAGAACAAGACGGCCTGGAACCGGCGCACGCAGACCATCAACTGGCAGGTCGAGTGGCTCGTCTACCACGCGTCCGAGCTCGGCCTCCCCTCTCCAGCCGACCACCAAGAACAAGAACAAGAACCACAACCCCTCCGCATCCTCTACAAATCCCTCGAGGGCATCCCCCTCGCGACAGCCCTCGCCTCCACCCTCGACTGGCACCGCGCCCAACACTTGGCCACCACCAATACCAACCCCACCAAAAAGAAACAACAACAACAACCACAACCACTCCCCCCGCCAACCCAAAACCAACAAACAACCGCCTGGCCAGCCCAGCCCACCACCCCGCAACACCCCCTCACAACCGCCTGGTCCCAAACCACCACCGCCCCACACAGCGAAACGACCATGGAAGAGCGGCTGGCGACGAGCTGGCGGTTTTTTTTGGTGCAGCAGCAGCAGCAGCAGACTGCGAGAAGACAGGCGGATGGCAACACCAGTAACAACAAGGACAAGAATGCAGAGAGTGGTGTGAAGCATAATAA
>FJWA01003760.1_pt1 | contig 16661 bp, 22 predicted proteins | sample 1011891 | NCBI WGS metagenome assembly FJWA01 (sample SAMEA3912450, study PRJEB9761) | metagenome | biome: forest; material: soil | place: USA | collected 2011-06-22 | depth 0.1 m
ACTGGCCCGGCGCCTCATTCCCCGACTTTGATCATCGGCTCTGGCCCAGATAGGAAAGTGTCCGATCCGATGCAACATCGGCTCTCAGGTGCCATGTCCACGTCCATGGCGCATGCATTGTACATACGTGTATATAAGGTAGCATTAGCGTTATTTAGGGCGGGAAGGACATGCATGATGCCCTAACGAGTTGGTGACAAGTGGGGACTGCCAGATTCTACACCGACGACGCCCTCACAGAACATCAGGCCCCTGGGGTCAAGCTCGTCATTCTCCACGTGGTATGTGCTTGTACTTGCAAAAGGACGGGGTGGTTGCGTGGAGACAGGATCACCCAAAGAAGAGAAGCGTCGGGCTCCAACCACAACGCTGTGCGTATAGTCCAGTTTGATATCATTCTGGCAGCCAACTGTGCGCTCATTCGGAACGAGGCAGATATACTAACACAGACAGGTTAGGCGTTGAGGGTGAAGTCAGGCCGTTCAATCCGAGTCGTGACTATCCGTAACCCAAACCAAAAGTTTCAATAATATTCGCTATTCCCCACCCATGTCCTTACCACGATGAGAGACAGCAACTGTCTCACCGAAAATAGAATTGTTTGGTCTGGAGCCAGAGCGGAACCAGAAGATCTCAAGGCGTGTTTGAAGGGGTGGCGTGTGCCGAGTGTCGGCGTTTATGAGGCCGAACGAAACTCGCTGAAACATTACGGTAGTGCACAATAAAGTGGAATGGAATCATCGGCGAGCCCAAGTGTTCCATCGCCCTGGATTGATGGCATGGGGCGCCGCACTTTTTGATACTTGGTGAAGTTGCCGCGTGTCTGTCCACAGTGGTATTTGCATCCCGTGCTCCCCGCCTCTCTACCCTGCAGGCGGAAAGACTGAGGAACCGAAACCGTCCCGAGGGGGTGGGAGCACACCCCCCCAACCCCAGGTCAGGGGAATTCAGACCGAAGTTGTCCCACCAATCACACCACAGGCGACGTCTTGGGGCGGCGGCTCTTCTGCCGGACTTTGCATGTGCTTCAGCCTTCCACCTGACCATCAAGCACTCGGTACGACGCAGCAACGAATTGACCCCGGTGTTAGCGGTCGCACCGCACATGTACATAACGACAGACTGCATTGGAGCACTGGGTGCCGTCTCCGTGAAGCAGCTGCTCAGGCACATGTCTCGAGCATCTTATCCACCATGCGCTGCAGCGTGTCGTTCTCGAGAGCGGCGGCGACTCTCTCCTTGTCGCCCAGCTGCTTGGTGACCTGGTCGTCCTGGGCATGGGTTCCATCCTTCATCCTGACGTCGACGCGGTAGTTGGGCGGCAGCGTCTGTTCCAGCCTGCACCGCACTGCCAGGCCGATGACGGTTGCCAGGGAGCAGTGGTTGATGGTGGGCGTGAGCTCGACCAGGACAGTGAGGAGAGAATCCGGAGTGGGCAGCTCGGCGGGCGAGGGACTCAGGTGGATGTCCGGGAGCCTCACGACGGACAGCTGGCCCAGAGTATGCGGGTGTTCAGGGTCTGAGATGGTGGCGATGAGGTCTGCAAAGTGTCAGTCACGCGTGAACAAGGAAGAAAGCCCCTGGCAAGGTTGCAGCTCCGCGTCTCCACGTGCTGTGGCTCCCCGACGGCTTGACAAGGGCAAGGGGCAAGGCTCCGAGGTCCGAGACGGGCGGCACTTACCGTAGACATCCTGCTCATCCATGGGCTCCTCCGCGTACTCGTCGTCCTCGTCGGATGACGAGCTGGCGCCGTAGGGCCAGTGGTGCTGGGGGTAGACGACCTTGTCGCACTTGGAGTCGGGTCCTTGGCGTGCTGCAGTTCCCTTGCGGGTTCTGCTGGGCAGTGACGAGACGCTCAAGATGGTGGGGTTGGCGTTGTCAAGATCCCTCTCCATTTTGGATTTTGGACTTGGGTTGCGAAAGCCGAAAAGGCTGGGTGGTCGGCCCGGGCGGCGTGGTCCAGCGTGTTGCTGCGTGGTATCGAGGTGGAGATGTCAAAGGCGCCGGCGATGGGAAATTTCAAAATTCAACCCGGACTGAAAAAGGCGCGTGCGAGGGACTTCTGGTTGTCGAAGCCGCTTGTTTGATGAAGGACTGTCGCTTGCCTCGCTTGGTGATGAGCAATCGAGATTCGAAGACTTGGCTTGGAGCTGTGTCTGCTGATTCATCATTGCCCGCTGCACCATGCAGCGGGGACTGGTCAGTGATCACTGATCGCTGGACTGACACCCCCCACCTCGCTTCGTTCCGGGGAATCGAGGCACGCACGCACAGTGGGCGGGGGTTGCGGGAGCAATGCCCATCGAGCCGACCTGCATGCTGGCAACCTCGAAGTTGTCGGTAACATTGTGGTTCATGTCAATTCGTCAATTCGGTATTGCATTGCCCTTGAAGCGAGCCCGACATCTGTCTTGCGCAAACCCAACGTTGGAATAATTTTCTCATCTTTTTCTTCTCGACCCTCTGAAGCTATGCTGCTATGTATTTGGCCCGCGCGTGCTGAACAACGTTACCTCAGCACGGCAAACGGCGTACTAATTACTGATTAGCCTCGCGCTCCCCTTTCGCGGTTCGCCTCTGCCTCTCTGCGTCTACGTCTGCCTCTGCCGTCCCGGGGTTACCGTGGGCATTATTGACGTTATCGGCCGCCGCGTGCATGCCCGGGAATTTCAACCTCGACAGCGAAATCGCACATTCATGCATCTGAGACATGGGGGTTCGGCACGATCCCGAGGGCGCCGCCGCGTGGAGCTTCCCCGATCCCTGCGTCGAAGACCACCCCCCTCCCGAACAAGCCACGGCCCAGCGCTCGACCAGACCAGACCGCACTGGACCAAGCAGCAACAGTTCCTTGATCCCCACGTTTAGGGCAGGCAATGACGCACCCATCTCGGACTTGTTTCTACAATCGGCCTGGAGGAGATTCGATGGCACAGCGCAGAAAGAGGACCTCGGGTCCGTGACCTCCAACCTTAAATTCAATGCGTCGGGAACCGCTTGCAACCGGGTGCCTGCATCTGGCCCCGGCAAGGCTGCTGCTCGTTCCAATTTTCTGGCGGCATGTTGCGCGGTTGCATGGGCCCCCTGGGATCGCGAGCTCGCCGGCTCGCCGGCTCGCCAGTTCGCCAGTTCGCCAATTCATCTCGGCCGAGTGGGAAGCGAGCTGGTCTTGTTCCTGGCGTGTGCGTCCATTCCCACAGCTCCCTCCACAGCAGGGAGCACTCATCAGCAGTCAGCACCGGAACAACGCGCCTCTGGTCTTGGAAACGGATGCTCCCTCAGACGTTCGAGAAGCTCGGAATGCCATGGGTGAGCCCCGGGTATAATATGATTAATCTACAATAAAGTTATACGCAGGCTGCCAACGATGCGACCATTCTCGCCGTCTCCGCCTCGTCCCAACATCTCTGCAGGCGCTCTGGATTTGCGCACAGCAGGAAGCCGTTGTGCGAACACGACAAAATCTCACGGCGGTGAGGGCTGAAGGACCCCTTTGCTTTCCTCGGCATTCTGCGGTATTTCGGCTGGCCCCACTGTGTCGTCTCCCACCGGACTCGAGCATGTGATAAACATGGGATCGACAGGGGGTCAACCGTGGCGTGGGTTTGGTACGTCCGAGTTAGCGTCGTAGTATCGACGATCCCTTCGAACCAACGACAGAGCGAAACCATCACCCCAAGACGGCTCATCAGGTCGTTCACGTTAATTAGCGGGTCTCAGCGACGCGTGCTGGGTTGGATTTCACGTTATTGTTGTGTAAACGCCGCCACTTTCGGCGCCATTCAAGGCAAAGGTGGCCCGGCCCCCCTGGGGGCAAGCTATCGACGAGCGGCGTCGCATCGGGGCGCGGAACCGCCTGGGATAATGGTGCACAGTCGGGCTCTCCAAGCATTCCCAGGACCGTTGGTCCAGACCGACCTTCCAATCCAGGAAGACCCTCGATGACAGAGCTTTACTTAGCGGGAATTCCGGCAGCAAGGCACGGCCAGGGGGTGGGGAGGTGGGAAGGGAGGGACAGCCATGTGTCACCACGCATCCATCCGCACTCTGGGGAAATCGGGAGCAGCTCCATCCAACTCTGGGCGGAACTCACAGTCGACAGCCAACTCGACTCGCCCAAGCGAAGTGGACTTGTTGACTTGCCTGAGGCGCATCACCCTTACACGACCATCCCGGCCAGGGTTGGTGCGCTGTTGTTTGAGGAGACTGGAGAGTGTTTCAGCACCCAGGGATTCCAGAGCGGAGAGTGTCTGAAGGGGGCGAGAGGTGAACCCCCGCCTCTCCTAACTCATTACAGACGAAGCATCGCGATGCGAGGGTATCAGGACTCACTATGTCAGATGTTTGACGCAAGAAGCCTCCTGCGTCTCTCCTTTCTGTCGGAATGGACATCCGGATGGTCGTATCTGGTGGAGGTGGAAGCCATGCACAGAGCGCCAAGCCGTCAAGACGGCACGCGGTGCAGAACGGCGGCCTCGGTGGGTGTCTCTTTGCCAAGGTGCAACCAACTCTCTCCCCTTTTATCTTGAGAACCTGCATCACCACCTCCTGCCACGCGTACGGAGGAGAAGGTGCCGCTAGCCTGGGGTTCCCCATCCCCCACCGCAAGGAAACGGCCAAACGAAAACGAACCCGCAGGCTGTTGACGTTAACGGGGGGGGCATGCTGCTGCTGCATGTTGCGCAGACAGCAAGCAAGCCAGTGCTGACAGGCGGCGGGCCGGCGGCACACCTGTGTGGCCTTACCCATCCCACGCAGCACACCCCCCTACAAGTATGTAGGTGGTGTCACTGACGATTATGCAGCCCCAGAGCCCCTAACGGCAGTTTGGCAGGGGCCTGGTGAGGTACCGAGCCAAGCCCGAGGGGCGTGTGGAATCCGGATTCTGCTGGCATCCGCGCACGCGCCAGGGGATCGGGATCGGCGTTTATTGAACCAGAGAAACTGGGCATCTGCCGTGACACCACTGCCGGAAAACAAGCCAACGAGAAGGGAGAGATGCGCGGGCAAAAGAGACGGCCAAGGATGGCGCCGCGAGCTTGGGTCGAACGGCCCCATGATATCGGGCCGCGTTTGTGCTTTGCGCAAGGCTACGCAGGATGAACAGGGGATGTCCCTCACTCGCCGCCGCCGTCAAAGTCGCGAAGAAAGCCCAGGAGGTGGGCCGCGGACAGGCGGCTCCTCGATTCCATCACCACTCCCCCCCACCCACCGCCTTCTCACGCCTCTCACAACAGGCTCCCGCGACCCCGGCCGCCCCCTGCTTCGCGCACACCCACACCCCTAGTCTCTGACCAACGAAGCTCTGGCAGCCTCCTCAATTAGCGCATCGACCCAACTCCCCACCATGCCGACCGCCTCTGGAAATGACCACATCTTGAACCTGCAGCGCCTGATCTGAGCTTCCTTGTCAGCATCTTCATGCCCCGGATATGGCGTCAATGCGACAGACACCCCAATCTGTCCAGACGCTTACACCATAGCCCTGCACGGCCAACCCATCCGACCAACAACAGCACAACATTAGCAGACCCGATATCCTTTACCACGCCTTGAGCACGCGTCTTACCAGGAGGGCCGACCAAGTAGACACGACGACACATATGCCCACATACGCACATTACAACGCCACAGCCAGAGACATTGATAGTGGCTTTGGGAGCGCTCCGTCCTTTCCGGCCCCCATCGTCACTCTCACGCCTTGGTTCCGATAATCCGGTCTTCCTCCTCACGCCTTGCACTCTGTCGACGCGTGCTGGTGAAGTTCCAGAGGTCCAGGCCCATCGATCCTCTTCAGACGACCCCCGAGTCCCATCGAGCAGGGTTGCCCTTCCCTCGCTAGCAATCCTCAGTGAGAGCGGTGCGCGCTCCATTCGCCGGCTCTTGCTGACCGGGGTGATCCAGTCGGGACGCGGATTGCTAAAACCCACTGCACATCCTCACCACCCATCCCATCCCAGTGACCGAGTCCCGAGGCCGTCTTCTGCGCTTGTTGTCGCGAGCGCCTCTTGCTGCGCGCCGACGACCGCGCCGCCAGCCAGAGAGAGAGAGTCTGAGACGCCGTTCGGCTCCAAGGCGTACGTGCGATCAGCAACGGCGGTTCGATTACCCCGCGACTCCGTGACCTGGATGTCGAGTCGCCACCGACTTCAGCCTGTCGTCAACGCGCCGCCGTGAGCATCCATCCGTGCGAGTTCGCAGCCCTCCAATATGTCCAACGACCCCACGGCACGCAGGCTGCTCCCTCAGACGTCACAGATGGGCGCCTTCTCCTTTGCGCCGCCGGCTTATCAGCAACAGCCGCGCGAGACCCAGAAAAGTGCGCCTGGCGTCGACCTCTCCCCTCCTCCCTCCGGTCGCCAGTCTCGGTTCTGACTTGTGTGTTTGTGTGTCTCCTAGATTATGTCTTCGTTGATGAGCACAACCGGCACAAGCGGCTGAAGGGTACGTATGGGGTCCAGCGCTGCCTCGGGGATCCTGCTCATACCCCAACTGAGTGCTGGGCTGACTTGGATACCAGTGATGAGAGCATGTGAGGGGTGTCGAAGGAGGAAAATCAAGTGCGATGCTGCTACCACCAACACCTGGCCCTGCGCTGCATGCATCCGTCTCAAGCTGCACTGTGTCCGTCCGAACGGCTTTGACAGCGCCGACTCCCAAGTCTACGACCCGCAGCAGTCCCAGTTCGAGGCGCCGCATGTGCCCGACAACTTCAGAGAGCAGCTGGCGCTGCAGGACCAGCAACTCCTTGGCCATGCGCCAAAACCGGGCCCAATCTACCCGCCACACACCTCGTACCAGAACACCCCGGGACTGTACCATGCGCAGTATGTCGACTCTCAGCCCGTCCCGCACAATCTGCAGTACGCGCCTGTGCATCACCAATCTGCCGGCGTTGTCGACCAGCAGCAGTACGCAGCGCAGACCGCCGCGTTCCCGACGCCTCCGCTGCATCATGCTCCGAATCCCGGCTCTCCGGCAGAGACGTTTCATTCCGAGTACGCGCAGCAAGACCTGGCCGATCTCCTGGGTTCTCTGAAAGTCGACGAGGCGGGGACAGCACCCTATCTCAACAGCAAGATGCAATCCACAAGAGACGAAGAGCCGGCCGTGGAAGACGGAGACGAGTACAAGACTCTCCTTCCACCCCTAACGGCAGGCCCGGGCTCCAAAATCCGTATCCCGCCGGAGCTGATGCCCGACGACGACACAGTCCTCCATTACCTCGACCTGTATTTTGTCAATGCTCATCCCTACGTGCCGGTGCTGGACAAGAGCTACTTCTATCACCAATGGCACAACAACAGGGAGTCCATCTCTCCCCTGCTTCTCGAGGCCATGTTCGCCATTGCCGGCCGTCTGGCCGACGAGCCTGCGCAGGGCCAGCAATGGTTGGCACTCGCAACGCGTATGGACCCCGCTCTCCATTACTCAGAAAACGATGGCTTGATTCTGGAGACTGACAGGCATATACAGGGCATGCCGACTCGTTCATGGACGTGCCCAGGCTAAGCACGCTCCAAGCGTTGATGATTCTCTTGAAAGCGAGGGAATCGGCACCGAAAAAGGGCTACTACTACCGGTCATGGATGAGCATCGTGCAGTGCCTCCAGCTGGCCAAGGATCTGGGGTTGGACGACCACTTTGCAGATCACCAGGCCGGCAGGTCTTGCGGCGAAAGTCCGACGGATTGCGCCCTCAAAACTAGGATCTGGCAGACGCTATTCGTGGTCGAGTTGATGATTGGTTCTCCGCAAGGTAGGTCTCGCAGACATTTGACAGGAATCACACTCTTACCCCTGGGGCAGGTCGAACCGACTTCCAAGTCGACGAGGATACCGTCGACTTCAACCTCCCACGACCGTTACCGAACAACGACGAGTCCGAATACCAGGTCTCACGCAACTTCACCTTCCTCGCCAGGATCGTTCGCCCTGTCGGCCGCATGGCGAGGACCTACGGGCGGCTCAAAAAGAGCAAAGAATGGGGCATTAACCCCGAATTCGTCCAGCTCGATCCCTCGCTCAACGCCTGGCTGGCTGGACTTCCCGCGGACCTGACACTCAGCTATCCGCCAGACGGGTCGCCTCCTTGGATATCCTCCGCCTTTGTCGGCAACCTCCACTCTTACTATTACCTATCGCTCATCCTATTCAACAGGCCGCAGCTGGCGGTCCTGTCGCCAACGGGGCCTGGGGGGCAGTGGAAGCAGCACATGGTGGTGTCGTACAACGCGGCCAAGATGCTGTGCAGGCTACAAGAGGCGGTGATGGGATCGTTCGGCCTGAACGGGCTCGTGTGCATGCAGCGTGGGATCAACTTTACCATCTACGCGGTGCTTGGCTGCATCGTATTACACTTGGTACGTTACTTTTCCCCTAGGCGGCTCCAGGTGGCTGGCTAACTTGGGGCTTTTCAGGTGGCGATAACGTCGCCGGACCCGGACTTGAACTCGGAGGCCAGGGACTATTTCACGCGCCACATGAGGATCCTGGAGAAGGTCATGGGCTCCTGGCCCATGCCCGACATGCAGAAGCAGATCGACTCGGTCCGCGAGGCCTTCTCGGCCGACGTCAGGAAACCCTTCGTCCTGAAGCCCTCGTTCCCCTACGGCAGCCCGCACTCGACGACACACCCCAGCCCGCCCGGCCGGCAACTGGACTCGCAGATGCCGCACTCGCAAGTTAGTTACACCACCAGCCACCCCCTCACACCGGTCTCCGTCGGCCCCCTGGACACCACGTGTGACTCGCCTCCTGTCGTACAGTCGCTAACCACGATGGCTTCGGTTCACGGCTCTCAGGCGTCCAATGTCGCCCAGACGTTGCCCCTGTCCGAAGCCCCGTCCTGGAACCCGTCGCGCATCTTCGAGTAAGTGATTTTCTTCTTCTTTCGAGATACATTCAACAGTCTAGTGGCGGACGCTGACAGTGCCTTGCAACAGCCAATGGAACACGTCATTTGGCGCGCCGCAGCTCCAGCCCTCGCCACCGTCGGTGACATCGCAGACCAGCCCCCTGGCCGTCGGCGCCGCGGCGGCCGTGGACACGGCCACCCTGCAGGACATGCACGCCGTACAGGGCCAGATGCGCGGCGGGCCCCAGATGCCGGCGCCCCAATACCCGGCCGCGCCGGTGCAGGCCTTTGTCACGCCGGCCATGTGGCAGGAATCGGTGGCGAGCGTCTACGAGGGCGGGCTTAAGCGGTCGTGGGATTATGACGGACATATGCCTGTTAAGCGTCACTGAGGAAAGCGCACGGTCACGGTGGCTTTTCTTTTTGTTTATTTTTCTGTCTTTTTCTCCTTTCTTTTGGCTCTGAACGGCGGCTGGCGTTGATGAAGGGTCGGGGATTCAGGGGTGAGCGAGCGTTTCTTCCATGGCGGGTTCATGGAAGACGGTGCCGAGCATGGAAACGGGCACAACACGCACGACACNTGCATGGATGGTGTTTGGTCGACACCAACGGGCGGTTACCCTTGCCTCTGGGATGGGCGTTTTGGCTTTGAGCGGAAAACTGGGACGAGGAGGTCACGACTTGGAATCGGAAGGACACCAACCGCCCTTTGAGCATAGCAACTCTGTACTACTACAAGCAATGGGCAGCAGGCATATGGGCTGGACTGGATCGGATTGGCGTGGGAGGGAAAAGGGGGAACGGTGGCGGCAAGCTTTTTGGCAGAATCTTGAAAGATGTCGGTCTGTTTTTTTGCTGGATCGATACCCGCTGCATCTTTGACAGGGCGAGGCATACTATGGTGCTCCTACCTACAATACAAAGTACGGAATATCGGTGCCTGCACACCTAATATTACATATGGATCCCCTGAACCCGGGTGGGGTGGCGTGCTCAACACGAAAGGCCAGTTGCTGCAGAGTTGTCAATATCTTACCGCTGGATCCCTAGCACCTAGGGTTGCGACTCTGTTTCCGACCGCAACTTGACCTCCGGACTCTGTTAGGCAAGCCCTCATGATACAAGAATACAAAATAGGACACAAACACTGCCCTCACATGACGTTACAGAGAGCAACCCACAACCAACTAAAGCCCTCACCTCCCCTTCTCGGCCGCCCTCCTCGCAATCCCCTCCTTGACCTCACTCCACACCCACCCGGTCTTCACCCCCTTCTCCCCGGCGGCCTGCACGTTAAACTCGGCGACGGCCCTGAACCGCCACCAGCGGCGCTTGGCGTCCGCGATGGCCGTGTCCCGCTCGTAGTTCACCATGCCCCAGCGCTTGTTGGCCGGGCGCAGGTCCGACAGCACCATGGAGCTGACGCGCGGCTTGCCGATCAGGCTCATGGTGGTGACGTCCAGGCGGGTGTTGGGCGGCGCCGTGCGCGCGAAGCGCTCCAGGATGGCGCGCGACCAGCGCGCGTAGGACGGCAGGTGCAGGTGCACGGCGGCGACGAAGGGGGAGGTGCTCCAGGCGACGTAGACGGCGGGGATGAGGCCGCAAAGGGCGACTTGGGGAGGAGGAGGGTTGAGTTAGGGTCCTGGCTGGGGTCAAGGAGGGGGCGTGAGGTGAGGGGGTGACGTACCGCCGGCGGTTTTGACGAGGGGCTCGCCCGCTGCAAAGTAGGCAGGGGTCATGATCAGGTCGAAGAAGCCGAAGAGAAAGAGAGTCGTGACCTTGAGGCAGGCGAGGAAGGTGGTCTCTGTTGGGTGTGTTAGCGAGGCTGTCGAGAGAGCGGACGGGGGGACACTCACTTCCTGTGCCGGCATGGTAGATGATCAACCGCTCAGGGTATGCTGAGAATCTGTCAGCCTCTGTTTTCTTCCAAGCAATGATATGCCATTCATTTCGTTCTTACCGGCCTTCCCCCCAGCTTGTGCTTCACCCGCGGCAGCAGGCGAGTTCTCTCCATGCGGAATTCTCCGTGACGAACTCGTCGAGAAAGTAGTCCTCCCTGCCCTNTCNACCCTCCATTGACCGGCAGAAAATGAATAGGGCCGTGATGGTGCGACGTTATGAACAGGGCTGAATGTGGTCGTTGTGTGCGACCATCTCGAAATCTGCCGCAATACCAGGAATCCGCCACTTGCTATTCCTCTGCAGCTCTGGCACCGTGTGGAGATTCCAACCAGCCCCAATTGGGCCTTTACGGTGAGTTGNGTTGACATGGTCTGATGACGCGTTGTGAAAGTTGCTGATATCGGAATTCGTTTGTTGATGAGAGACGAGAGCTTTGGTGGAGTCTGATGGCGGCCGCTGCAAGAGGACAGGAGTTGAGTGGTCCGAGCTCCCACACCAGCAGTGACTGACAGTTGCTCACTGTTTACAATTTACATACTCCGTACTGCTGCTGGTAACTTTGACACAAATTTGCACATTCACACGGGAAATCCTCATCTTTGATCCCGGCAAGTCCTGACTGAAACCTCTGCGACTGTCTAATTACCAGGTAACAACCACACCCGAAACACAACTGGCCTGATGCCTGATGTGGACTGGCGGAGTATAGTGTCGACGACCCGAACGAAGAAGCAGAGAAGGAAGCAAAGAAAGCAAAACTTGCGACCCATGCACAGACAAAGCAACGCTGATGGCGTAAAGGAGAAAAAAGGGGACGGGCCATGGGCAGGCAGACAACCAGCCCCCACCGCCACCGCCACGAACCAGACGGCGGGTAAACCCAATGAAGAAGAAGAAACCTCATGTCATGCCATGTCCCTCCCTCCTGTTGCTAAGCCACCCAGCTCGCGCCTACCACGTCCCTGCGCCGTTTTGCGCCTCCGTCCGTGCAAACCCGAAGCAACCCACCATCCCTCCAAGACGCATCCCTCTCGTCCCGCCATCTTCTAACCCTCCATCGTGACATCTGCCGAGGCCTCCTGAGACAAGGGGACGTCGTCGGTCGTCTCCTTCCACTTCTGGAACTCGTTGTTCGTCTTCTGCACGTCCTCGTGGCTGAGCCCCTTCATCCACGCGTTGTTCGTCACCATCTTCACCTTGAGCTTCTCGCCCCGGATCTCGCGACGGAACTGCTCCTTGGCCGAGTGCTCCTCGTCCTCCTCGGCCGTGCGCTGGCTCGTCGTGTTGTAGACAAAGTAGTCCGACGTGCCCTTCTCAAACACCATCTTGGACGAGTTCAGGCAGATTCTAACCACCAGACCCTCGTGGATCACCAGCGGCTTGGGCGTGTACCCGTCCTCCGACGAGTCCTTGGCGTCCGACGGCAGGTTGCGCTCCAGGAGCACCTTTTGGAGCCGCGACCGCACGATGCCCTCGGTGTGCTCGATGCGCATGTACGACGAGATGTAGTACTGCCACTGCTGGATCCGCTCCATCTCGTCCATGTAGAACGTCGTCTCGTCCTTTTGCAGCCAGCGCACCGTGGCCTCTTTCTTGCCGGGGTACTACAGCACGTGTTAGCCATCGCGATGCAACGACCCGAGGGAGAGATACGTACCCAGCCAATGACAAACATCTCGCCGTCCTTGATGCACTTCTCGGCGAACTTGCGCGCGCTGATCTCGTTCTGGAAGCTCGTCTCGGTCTGCTGCCGGCTGTCCAGGTACGCCTTGACAAGCTCCTTGGTCTTTTCGCCCTTGGCGTCAGGGTTGTTGCAGCTCAGCGCGATCCGGCACAGCGTCTTAAGGAGGTCCTGTATCGTGTACAGCTTCCAGCCCTTCCTAAGGTAGTAGTGACGCAGAACGTCCTGGAATCTGTTCTCGTCGATCTCACCGCTGACGTACTCTTCAATCAGCTCCACCGTCCTGGGCCAGAAAGTAGCCGTGTCCTCGCTGTCGAAATAGTGCAAGCCGTCGTGGACGAGCCCCAGGAGCTTGGCCGGCTTCTCCGCGTTTTCGCGCCGCATCTCTTCGAGGACGCTGTCCTTGCTCAGCTTGACGTCCTCGAGCCGCTTGAACAGGATCTGGAAGACCGTGAAGAAGACAAAGATGTTCTGGTTGGAGTAGAAGTTGTACCAGGACCGCGGGAACGGCGCATCTGCCTTAAGCTCGCCGTCCACATCAACGAGGTCGGACCCTCTGCCGCCCTTGCTCTTCTCGACGATGATGGGCCCGGGGACCGTGGGCAGCCAGCGGCCGTTCGACACTTCCGGGACTGACGACTCCTCCGGTGCGTCCGGCATCTCTTCCTCTGCCGAACCCACATCGGGTGTGGTCTCCTTGCTGCCGGATGCTGCGCTGTCTTCTTTCTGGCCGCGGCTCCGGCTGCCGTTACGGCCAGGGTCCAGCACGCCACGGAGAAGGTCCGACTTCTTGCCGTTGCGCCGGCTGCGGCCGTTACTGAGCTCGACTGGCGTCGAATCATCCTCGTCTTCCTCTGCCGAATCTTGGTCGATGTCACCGATCTTCTCTTGCACTTTGTCCTCGGGCAGATCGAAGAACTGGGGAATGAAAGACTCGAAGAACTCGACGATGCGCCGCCGCTCCTGCACGTTATGCTGGCCACCGACGTTGGCAAACATGACCATCAGCCGGAGCAAGTCCAAGACGAGTTCCTCGTCCGTAAACATATACGAGAACTGATACCGAGGGGTTTTGCCCTTGGCGACCCGGATGCGCCGCTGCTCCTCGTGCTTCGTCTTGATGGCGTCGACAAGGTGCTTGGCGGCGAGGCTGCGCTTGTCGTTGAGCTTGACTTGGATGCCCATGTGGTCCAGGCTCTTCAAGTGCATGAGCTCGGTTTGGTTCTGCCAGACCTTCTCCCATTCACGCTGCGGCACTCCCAGTTAGCCCACGTCACTTGTCAAACGATTGTCGATGATTAAATGAGCGGAAGCTTCTTACCTGAGTGAACCGCCATTCCTCATCCTTTTGCTTCAACCGGGCCATGACGACAGGAACGACGCTGAACGGGTGCCTGAACATGTCGTTCGCCACCTCACAGCCCTTCTCGGAACCGTAGATCTTCTTAAGGACTCTCTTGTAGATCGAGGTGCTCTGTCCGCCAAGGCCGGCTGGCATCTTGAAATTGGGCCGCTCCTGAGCAGGCAGCGAGAGCATCTGCTGTGCGATCGGCTCCAGCAGCTGGATGCACTTCTGGTTCGCCTCAATGAAGAAATCGTAGTCGTGTCGCTCCTCCTCGATGCGGTGGAGGCTCTCCTCGTAAGCATTCTTGCGGTGGGCGACGAAGCCCGAATCCTCCGACGCCCATGTTGGGTGCGAGGCCCATTCGTCGTTGAGCACCGACTGGCAGAGCTCGTCGCGTCCGGAGCAGGGCTTGAGGCGCTCTCGCTTTGGCAGCAGGCGGTAGCTGGGGCCAAATCCGCGACAGTTGCTCAGGGAGACTCTGCCCGTCGGCGGTTCCGGCCGGTTCTCGTGGCCGTCGTCAAGGCTGTCTTGCCCAACCATGGCCTTGAGGGCACCGAGAAGTTCAGGGTTGCCGCCCATAAACTGATTAGCCTTGAAGATGAGGACGTCCTTAGTGATTAGTTCCTGGGTCCAAAGGTTCAGGAGCTTGAGGAATTCGGTGAAGGCCGTCCGGTTGCCGATGTGCTTCTTCGCCTTTTCGAAAAAGGCAAGATCGTCTTGAAGCGACACGGCCAGCGCGGCAGGCGCCAGTGGCTCGGGCATCACGGGCGTCAGCGTCGCCTCGATGAAAGCCGTCTCGGCAGAGCTGGGCTTGTGAGACAGCTTTGCCCGCTTGTTTGCCGCCGCAGGCGCGGCAGGATGGGTCCCTCGCAGGCTTGAGGTTTGCGCCTGCTCGGAAGCCGAGGGACCAGCAGCAGCCGTCGTTGCCTTCTCAGGGCGACGCTTCTTGCTCTCTTTGCTGGCGCTCGCGGGCGGAGCGAAATTGCCAACAGGAGGCATCTTGGGCCCGTCGCGAGCAGCATGTCCCGGCTGCGGCGTGGGCGTGGTCACCGCCATGGCCATGCTTTCTTCCGCACGTTGGCCAATGGCCGATCGGGCTTGGGCGGCCGATTCGGGGAGAAATTGTTTGAAATCTTCGAGAAGGTCGGGTGCCGTGTGGAAAAGGCTTGTTACTTGCGAGTAAACGTCTTGGATCGGTTTTTGTTCGCGTTGGTATGTTTGGAGAATTTCCAGGAACTGTTTGTAGATTTCAGGTTTATCCTGGAAACGATTCTGGGTCGATTAGCAGCCGTGTCAAGTCAACAATGTCAATGGGCAAAAAAAGTCTCCACCGAGACCTGACCCATCTGTTATTCTCTTCGAGGCCTCGGATGGAAGCCGACGTTCCTGATGCGGCAAGTAATAAACAAACGGAAAGGGTTTGCCTACCTTGATCTTGTTCACGTAGCTGATGGCATGGTTGAACTCGACGGGACCACGCTTCTCCAGACTAGCTTGCTGGGCGGTGCCGCCGTTTGAGCTGGGCGGGCCGGCAGCGGGTGTGGGGGTGTGCGCATTTCGCGGAGCGGGAGCGTGGCTCATGGGTGTTCCGTTCTGGGCAGCCGGCACAGCCCTCTGTTGGATCGGGCTCGCACCGTCAAACGGAGCTCCCTGGCTCGATCCAGGGAAACCCGACTGGCCGTTCTGCACCGGCGCACTGAACGTGGCTTCCGGGCTCTCCGCACCATGCGACAGCGGCGGTTGCCAGCCAGGTCTTGTGTTCAGAAACGCTTGTGCAGGCCCCCCGGTTGTGGTCTCGTGTTGGGTCGCTCGACCTCCGCCGATCGAGTGGATCGTGGAGCCCGAGGGCGTCGTGACGCGAATGCTGTTGGGGTTGTTTTCGAGACCGCATTCGATTCGGTATCCGGGCGGCAGGAAGGTGTTGAAACCCTGGATTAGGTTCGGGTGGCCAGCAAAGAGTTCCGAAACCCTGCTGATGACACCTGGCGTGTCGATTCTACCTCGAGTTAGCACTCCAGTCCGAGGCAGCCTGGGTAGTCTGCACCCACGTCTGGCTCTTGAAGTCCTTCATGATATCGAGGAATCTGTTATAGACATCTGGCTGCTCATGAAACTGGACCTTGACTTGGTCGAGGTAGCTCAGTGCATCCTGACAAACAACGAAGGTCAGCTTCAACAGCCACCGGAAGTGCCGCGCTTGGTCTGCCAGAGAGCACCTACGTTGAGTATCGGTTGCTGTCCTTGAGGCATTCCGCCGGGGCCCGGAGGCGCGGCATGCCCAGGGCCCATGTTGGAACCGAATGGCAGTTGCTGCATGGCTCGGACACCGTCTTGGGCCATTCCCCGACCGTTTTCCTGCTGGAGCGGCCCCCCGAAGATGGCACCAGGCCCGCCGGGTACGCCATGAGAGCTGCCAGGACCGCTGGGGCCGCTGGGGCCGCTGGGGCCGTGGCCTATCTGCGCAAAGATTTGGTGTTGACCGGCCGACGCGGCTCCCGGGCCCCCTTGCTGGGACGGCCGGCTAGCTTCGCTGTGCAGCGACCCGCCAAAGACAGCCGCAGGCGCAGAAGCGCCGCCGCCAATTGGCAGAGACTGGGCAGAGCTTCCGTGGTTGGCGAGGAGGCCACCGGGGCCCGTGATGGAGTTGGATATTCTCGATGCGACGGGCTGGTGGATCGGGAGGGAGCCGGCGCTGCTGTGATGGGGAGCCGCGGGTGGGTATGGTTCGCGGTGCTGGCGATCAGCCTCATCTCGCTCGCGGTCTCGTTCGCGTTCGCGTTCACGGTCACGGTCACGTTCCCTTTCTCGTCTCGCAAGGTCGTCCTGATGGTGGGCGCGATGGCGTTGCTCGTCCATGTCGCGGTCGCGGTCGCGGTC
>FJWA01009270.1_pt1 | contig 16597 bp, 10 predicted proteins | sample 1011891 | NCBI WGS metagenome assembly FJWA01 (sample SAMEA3912450, study PRJEB9761) | metagenome | biome: forest; material: soil | place: USA | collected 2011-06-22 | depth 0.1 m
GATGGAGAGGGACTGGAATGTGACGGAAGGTTGGAGGAAGGGATGAAGTGACGGAGACGGTAGTCAGGAAAGCGGGAGATGTTGATCGCCGTGTTGCAGATCTTGACTGAATGTGATGGCCAAGCAGCGCCCCGGTCAGCTGGTTCGTTTTGTTTGGTCCCCTGTTTGCTTGTCGGTTGCCGGGATCCTGCGAGACGGTCCCCAACGGCAACAGCATCCATTTATACACATACATGGCCGCGGCAAAGCCGCCACCCGTGATCCCCGTCGGCGCACGGCTGGAGCAGCGGTACCCGGATTGGACTTGTCGGCAGGATCGAGGATGCTGTGCCGCGCCAACCACGCGGCGGCAGTTGGGCCTGCGAGGGAGCCATTCGCTAAGCCACTCTGTGTTCCCCGCTGCAGCTGCAGATCATCTCGAGAGGCCGGTGGCGGTAGGACGGCGACACACACAGGGTCGACCGGGCGGGCGAATTGGGTCCGACAAACCGGTATTGCCGAGTGGTTGGGAGCCGTTGTTCCGTCTCTCCGACGTCACGGGCGGCCGCTGGGTGCTACCTGCCGCTGCAATGCCACCAGCCGGTCGGTTCCCTCTGAGCATTTCGCAGCCGAAAGCTCGTATTGAAGCTGACCGACATTTGCTTGATTAAACAGGGCGAGACATGGCCGCTGCAACGTTGGATTTGGGAAGAGGCTGGGCGGGAGGGACCCCTCGCTTCCAGGGCATGAATCATGACCCGCGCTGAAATTTGCCGGTGGGCTGATGGCTGCCTGCCTCCCTGGGCCTGCCTGCCTGCCGCCTGCTCCGCAGTGCATCCGGCGACGGTTTTGGGCCCTTTTTACCTGCCTGATTGGAGGGCGACCAGGGCTGTTATTGGCCAATTCTCGGGCGTGCCATCACAGACGGGACCCCTCCCAACGGTTTTTCTGCGGGCCTCCGAGGGCAAGCCGATGCTCCTCTCCCGTCTTTGCTCTCTTCGCCGCGATTTCTTCGGGCGCCCGCAGCCATTGCCACGTTGCGAGGTTCGGGAACCACAGACCGGGGAGGCCGCACCACCCAGCTGCCTCGGCCGTTTCGAGAACATGCGGCTGTTGTACAGTGTCAAAATTACGCCAACTTTCGGGGTTGGGAACTTGGGATTTTTCCGGAGGGACGGCATCAGACGTGTGAGCGGTCATCGACGCCTAGGCAACGACAGAGATGAGAAAACATTGAGCTGTTCGAATTTTCTACCCTCGCCGGGAAAGGTATTCCCATCGACGCCCGAAAGCTATCTCAGTTTGTCACCGTTATTAGCTATAGGCAGCAGGCCTGCGTCGAGGCCAAGATCAACGTGCGCAAGGAAAGGTTGAGAAAAAAGTCCGAGCACGTGCGAGGTCCTACGCAACCGCCGAACTTTTGGCGCCGCCATGCTACGACAGAAACGCCGTCGGCTGGGGAAAGCAGCTGCCGGGGGTTTCCAGGATCATTGTTCCGTCTTCTCGAGACCGGAGAGACGTCCGGGTGCAAGCGGGTGAGAACAATGCGTAAAGAACGCGGAGAATGGAAGAGGGAACGGGGAGGGGAAGATGAGGAGGAGGAAGAGGGTGGGAGGGAGTACGGGATGGTGTGCTTGGGCTTAGCCAATCCTGCTAACGAAACATTTCACCGTAAGGGCAAGCTCGCTGGGGAGGAAGGGCATCACTGGATGGCAGTAAACTAACTCCTGCCGCTGGTAGATTTGTCCAGGTAACTTTTCGATATGATTTCTCTTCAATGCCGCACGGTTTGAGGTTTTCGGAATTTCCCCTTTCTACATATCGTATAACCTCGTCTAACTCCCAGCGGATTACGCCTTCATCTCGTGACTTTTCGGAGCACCGGGTAGCACGTTGAGCCCTGTGTCGCCGTGTCAGTCAGTGTCTAGGCCAGCGTCTCTCGGAGACAAGGGGGGTCGCTCACAGCCGCCAAAATCCTCGTCTACGGTATTCGGTACGGCGCACTTGTTCATCTCCGTGACGCTCTGCGTCTTGAGCGTCGGGCAGTTGACGTAGCACGGCGAGTCCATGGCTTTCTGCAGCGAATCGCCCTTCCATCCAAACATGTAATCGCCGTGGGAGCCGAACCCGGTGCTGAGAAGTGAGTTAGTGGTCGAGTCAGTCTGCTTCCTCGTCGTGTCGCTCCACTCACGTGTCATCCATAGACCACACAAACGGTTGCGATCCGTCTTCGGGCCACAGCGCCTTGTCATTGAACTGGCTCGTGTTCCAGATGGTCTCGTACATGAGCTGGGGCACCCGAACGGGGTGGGTGGCCGGGCACGGCCCACCGCTCTCAAACGTGCCCGTCTCCGGGTACGACACGTGGCTCTGGTGGTCTGGGCTGTCGAGGTTTTTGCCGTCCCAGCAGGTTGGGAACCGAACGTTGGCCATGATGCCTGCCGGGCACGGCTCCTTGGGGAAATACACGGTCTCGGGGAACCGCGTGGCAGGCTCTTTGAGGCACGTGTACGTGATCTGCCGGAACTTGTTGGATCCCTCCCTATTGCGGTTTGCCGCGTCGCCAATTAGCATCCGGAAACCCGTCTTGAAGGCCGTAACCTTGGATGTCTGCTCGTAGTTGGATAGCCCGTCTTGCATGTAGTAGACGGTCATGCCGCCGGTTTGACCCTCGAACCCGAGGTTGGGGATCTGCGGGACCCGCTGGTACGTGCCGTTGCGCGCCTTGAAGAAGAGCACGGCTGTCCAGTAGTTGGAGAAGTCCTCGCTAAACTGGCAGCTTGTGCACGTGGCCTTCTCAGCGATGTCTCCGCTGGCCGCGTCCATGGTGTTGTTGAATGCATTCTGTTCGGCAGCCTTGGTCAGTGGCATGCCCTCTTGTATCGGCCGCCGCCCGTGTATTGGACACTTACACCGCCGATGATTTGGTGGAGATGGGGGGATGGGTTGGCGCCCGGGTTGACCAGGGGGTCCAGGCGCTCGACAACGAGCTGGGAGCAACCGAATCGGAGCAGGGCGGACGCTGGAGCGGCCAGCGCCAGTGCTGTGAGCGAGTTCAAATGCATTCTGTTCCTCCCGGGTGTCCCTGGACGAAATCGTTATGCTAACGCGGGCTGCTGGCGATGACCACCGAGGACTCTTGACGGACCGAGCGCGGGATGAGGCAGACGAACAACTGCCAGGGTATATATACCCATCATGGATAACCCGCGCCTTTATTTTTCACCGCGGGTTATTCATTCCATCCAGGAATGCCTATCAGGTGGTATCCAGGCGGGGAGGCAGGATCGACACCTGGTATTCAATCTATGTCATAGACGGCCGCGGCGCTCTTGGTGCGAATCTTGGCCTGGATCGACTTTGGATGGTCGAGTTACTACCTTACATTGTAGTGTAATACCACGGGATCCAATCTTGTACAAACTGCCGGTGCTTAACGGGCCTTCTGGGCAATCTACTTCGTGTTTTCTCCCGAGTTCCTTGCCGACTCAAACCCCGCACCATGCCGACTGGTTGTTGCCATTCTGTGACTGAGGGCTCCCGCTGATTGGCATCTGGGCCTCACGGGGCTAATTTGCGGAGTCATTTTCCCGGTTTGGAGCCCTTGATTGCCAGTGCGATGTGAGATGCGTGGGATATGGGAATTCTAGAAGACGGTTCAAGATTGATCTTGCATCGGCTATGCAGTTTCTCACTGGTTGGGTTGGCTGAAGTCGTTCAGCCTGTATCCATGAGGAGTAAATCGAAGCCTTGGCGGCTTCCATGGCATATTATTCAGGGGCTGTTCCGTGGCCCGTCCCGCCACAGCCACCCTTCTTATGTCCCGAATCATACTTGTGGCGTTGAAGAGTAGGTCGGTGGTGAATAGGTACCGGACATAGGGCCTGAGGTGTGTCGCATTGCCAAGCCACCACGTTCGCGACCTTATAAACGATCAGCGGAAGTGAAGGGGACACATGTGTATCCTCCGAGCCGCCGGAGCGAGGTTGAACGAGGTGCTCAACATGCTTCGAAGGCTGGGACACATTACGCAGGGATCTATCAAGGAATGTTCAGTGCAATATCATGTCAGGGATTTTCTTGCTCTGTTTGAGAGCAACCGCACTCTCAAACTCACTTGAACACTGGTCATCAAACATGTAAGCAATCCGAGAGTGGGTTGAATCATCGCTGGTAGCAAGAAGATTGAACTTTTTAAAACAAGAAGAGTCTGGACTAGTCGTAGTAAGTCACTGCTAGCAACCCGAGAAAAGAAGTGTTCACTGCCGGCAACCGAAGAGCCGAGACAACAACGAGATGCATCCACTTGACCCCCCAAGAGAGATCGCGCAACGGGCTGTGTCCACCAACCCCTCCCAAACTCGGGGGTGCTAACCAGTTCTTGAGCGCCTGAGCTCGGCCCGGTAACACAAAGACCGTTAGTTAGTCCCCGAATGGGAAGGAGAAGGCGAATAGGACGCCGGATGGGATTATGGGAAACCTCCTGGGCCTCCTGGGCCTCCTGGACCACCCGAGTTGGCGTTTGCGACGCCACCACTCTCATATATCGTTGCCGCGGCACTCATCTTGTGAGCCGCCGTACTGTTGACGCCGAAGCTCAGCCACGCCAACAAGCCGTTAGTGACCCCCTTGCCCAGCAACACGTACTCCATGACAGGGTCCGACGAACGGGCCGCTCCGTTCAGGATAGAGTCCCCGCTGTTGGTGGTGAGCTTCTGTTTGTTGGACGAATAAGGGGCCTGCTTTTCCACTTCGGTGATCAGGTCCTGGTCGAAATACAGCTGGCCGACGTGCGCAGCCGACGTGTCGAGCAGGGTGCCATTAGCCTGAGCCTGGGCCTTGAGATGGACTGCGACGTGGATGTGGGTTGTTCGACCTGTGTAGTGGCCGGGGAAGACGGTATGGAACTGAACTGCGCCGTTGGTGTCGGTTTTCTGGACCCCACGGAACATGGTATTGTTGAGGTTAGATTTGTCCTGCGCGCCGCCCCCGTTGCCTGCGGCGGCGATACCGCCGTATACACCTGTAGCGTTGCAGTCTGCCCAGTGTTAAACATAGGTATTTCGTCAAGGGGGAATAGCTCGTAGTGTCCACTTACGCCAAATCTCGAGATACGCGCCTGGCACTGGCTTGCATGTTGCTGTGTCGATGACTTGGATATCAACAGCCAAGGGGACACCTGCCTGTCCCTCCGTAACGTCTTGGCGGATCCTCTCGCCCGATACATCTAGAATTTGACGCTCCTATTAGAGACTGCTCACTTGATGTGACGATTCGAGTTTTGCTTCGGCTCACAGTAAGGTCCTTCTGTCTGTTCGGGGGCCAAGACGCACGAGCTGTTCCCGGCAAAAACTGTAGCAAGGTCCGTGTTGGCCGTGTAGCCGGCGGTGGACTTGTGGCTATCCGATAGAGCCGAGATGTCCCGCACTAATGGCGTCAGGTAAGTGACAGGCATGTCAAAGAACTGTGACACTGAGCAACCTACCTTCTAGGCCACGCTTCTTAAGGAGGCTCTCAGCAAGCTCGGTTCTCCGTCGAGCGTTGATGGCATCGAGTCCCAGGGCGCGAATTTGCTCGGCGCAGTGGCTGAGGTCATTCTTGTTATTGGCAAGAAACTCGATCCTCGCGTTCAGCTCTGCGGTGTGGTCATGGCCCGGATGGCCGGCGACCAGAGCCGTCAAGAGCGTAGTCGAGAGAAAAGCAGAAAAATGCATGGTGTCGACAATGCCTCTGGACAAAGAGACACAATACCTATACAGGGTAAAAATGCAGACGAAGAGAGCACAGGACCCTCCATCATATTTGTACCCGACTTGCGGGTCATGTTATTCATGGGAGTCCCTCCATCCGGCAAGATTACCAGGAGGTCGGCTGTTGTTGAGCATCATTCAAATTGCTACCCGTCGAAGATCGAGCCTGTCACGACTTCTAAATATCTGATTACGCGTCTGCTGTTGCAATAACAATATATAGCCGGGGACGGATGTTGCCTCGCCCACATCCCGACGCCAAGAGGCGGAGGAGCGGACTCATGTTGATTGCAACAATCTCGAGGACCGGGCTTTGTTGGGTCTCTCTTGCGAGTTCATCGACGTCAGAGCAAGACGGGAACCAAATAGGTTATGGATAATTACTAAATCTCTCGGAATCGTCATCGGCAGCATGGACTGGAACAGAGTAATTAGAAATCGGAGATATCTCTGGGGATGCGGGCGATGCGGACGGCTGTTCCTCTCTCCCCTCGAGTGTTGGTGTTGAATTGCCGTCGCGAGTACCAACTACCAACAGGATCAACAGCGGGCAGCGTCCTCACGCAGCGTGACAGTCACTCAGACCTCGACGATGTTGACGCTGCTTGTTGCAAGTGCGGCGTTCGCCCTGCCGATACCAGGAGCCGCATGCCACTCCAGCGTCTCGCTCCCCAACAGCTCGACACTCTACCTCGTTACCTAGGTAGTCAATGGACCTAGGTACACAACTGAAGTTGACTCAGCATGGCTTGCAACGAGCGTACAGCGAACCTCAAGCCATTGGTGGCACAGGCAACGAGACCACTCTTGACCACCACCATCTGCTTTATTTATCTTGGTTTGTTCAAAATTGGACCACTCGGGAGTCATGGGACTCTGGGGTTCGTCTGTTACATAGCATGATTCGATGAAATGGATATTCGCTACTACTAAGCGGCGGAAGGTTATCCGACACCGGCATTATTTTGTTGATTATGGAACTGCAACGCGCATTCTCTCCCTTCTATGTACGTAGGTAGCTAGAGGGGTGGATGTGTTGGGATCCAAGTGGTGGAAGTTGGCATTCACTCCCGCAGAAACAGAAGTTGAGGAATAATTCAACAGAAAAGGATATCATCATTCGTTTTTGCCATGCCAGATTACAACTAATACACACGCTCGCGCAACCCCAACGACCATTACTCCGCATCCAGAGGTGCCCTCGGGGGCGTGTCATTTACCTGGACACCACCACGCTTCTTCTCGTGGCTGTCCGGCATGGGCAGCGCCCATCCACCCTCACCCTCAGGAGTGGCCAGCCACAACCTCAGGAGATGACGCCGCGGTGCGGGAGGAGCAAAGTCTGTAGCGGACGTTAGCACAATGTGTCTCAAAAACCCAACCCAAGAAGCGCATGCGACTCACCCTTGTACTCCGTCCTCGCGTGCAACAGGTGCGCATTGCTCACGAACTGGATATCCCCCACCTCCAGCACCATGTGCAGCGACTCGCGCTGGCACACGGCCTCCAGCACCTCCATGGCCCTCAGCTGCTCGGGACTGAGCGGCGGCACCTCCCCACGGTCCGAAAACCTCGTCAGGCTGCGCACATAGTACGGGTCCCACTTGGAGTACACCCTCCCCTTGCCGCCATTCTCAATGTACACCACCGGCTGGCGGATCCACTGGTCCTGGCCCTCCGAGACCTCCCCCTTGCGGTCGAAATACCACACGGGCTGGGTCAGCAGCTCCGCGACGTCGGGATGCTCGCGCTGCAGCACGTTCCAGACGTTGTGCACGCTCACAATGTCGCTCTCGCCGCCCTCCTGGGCGCGGTGGACGCACAGCAGGCCGACGATGTCGCCGTCGTCGGCGTGGAAGAACTGGCGGGCCGCGGTGCGGTAGATGCGCACGCTGTGGATCTGGGTCGGGTCGTCGCCGACGTCCTTGACGTGCCCCAGCACGTGGCCGCGGCCGTTCTGCGAGACGAAGTAGCCCAGGTGCGTGCCCAGCCCCATGTAGGCGACGGCGTTCTTCTGCGGCGACCAGAGCTGCGCGGGGAAGTTCTTGAAGAGGATGAAGCCCTTGCCGTTGAGCAGGTCCTCGCGGAGGGTGCCGAGCGTCTTGCCGAGGGTGGGGAGGGGGAAGTTGGTGCGGGAGATGCCCTCGAGCGGGGTGCTGCTTGCGATGAAGGCGTCGGCCGTTGCGGAGAGCTCGGCGACTTCCTCGGGTGTGAAGGGGTGCACCCAGCGGTCGGGGCGGGACTCGAATTCGGAGCGCTGCCAGACGGTGGGGCCGGTGATCTCTTTGGGAAAGGCGGAGTAGGGCTTCAGGACATCATAGAGGGGAGGGTGCTGGCCCGAGGTGCGGATTCCGTCGGGGAAGACGTGGCGGGGGGCGTCATTGTTGCTCTTGAGGTGGGGGAGCTGTTGTTGAGGCTCGTCGACCAAGAGCCCGGGTGCCATGGCGTCTGGTGTATGCCGGAGCGTGTGTCGAATTTGCAAGCGAAGAGGATGAAAACTTCAATGATAAAAAGACAGGTGTATCTTGATATAAGCTGGCAAATTGTGAATAATGAGCATAGCAAGATCAGATCAAGGGGAGATGGAAGGCAGGTATAAGTACTGCGTCGAGGTGAATCCGGCGACTTCGGTCGACTCCGCTACCAGAGGATGGCGTGATTGACGCTTCGAGTAGTCATCAACACCTCAACAGCAAGCCGCTTCGCTCCGGTAGCCGGTTTGCCGGCTTGGTGCCGCGAGATGGGTGTCTGACAGGACGCCGGTGCATTGCGAGATCGCGTTAGGGGATGACGTGCTGATCCACCATCCCATGTCGTGAAGCACCGCCCCGCAAAATCCACGGCCATTCCAACCCCGTGTCGCGTGAAGAACCCGAGTTTCCTCCTTGTCCCTAGCCTCTCTTGGCTGAATCTATCCGTCCTCCGGGGTTGCAGAGGCTACTTGGGGGGTTGGTGGTCCGAAACACAAGGCTCGTGTTGAGGTGGAGACGGCGATGGGGATCACCACGCAAGAAACCTCTCACCTGCCGGCTCAAGCTCAACAAAATTCCATGTCTATTCATGATATGCCACCGTTTTCCATCCATATACAATACAACCTAAAACATCTTCGTATGTGTTCGCAAATCCTGGCACGGCCAGCCGGAGTGGAGCCAGATCATATGTAGGTATCACCCAATCCCGCCATCACCGCCGCTCACGGAAGCAGCCTCTTCAGCGGATGCGCCTCGGTGTTGAAGACGTACTCGTCCAGGTCAATCAAGTCGGGCTCGCTGAACGTCAAGTAGAAGTACTTGAGCGTCTCGCCCATCCAAAAGCTCTCCATCGAATCGCTCATCTCCGGCTTCCCGTCGTGGGTAACGATATTGACCAGGGCCGAGTTGCCAAGCGGCGTTTTGGTGCTCTGCTCAATCGCCTCGAACATCTTCCAGGCCGACTCGAGCAGATCCTTGCGGCCCGTGATCCGATAGAGGATGAAGACGCTCTCGATCGCCTCCGGGCGCAGGACATAGCGCTCGTCGCCGATGGCCGTGAAGCCCTTGGGGATCTTTTTGTTTTTGATGATGTCGTCGGCTGCCTTCGCACCAGCCTTGTGCAAACCGGCTTTTGCCAGCACGGCCTCTCGCCACTTCTCCTCGTCCCACGGACAGTGGTCCGCCGATTCGCAAGGGAGCGCGTGGAACGTCTCGGGCATGATGCCGAGCGGGACGGCCTGGTAGGTCCAGACGCATCCGTCGGTGAGCTTCTCGCCCTTCTCCACATGGGTGGCATTCTCAAAGAGCTTGCCGCCCAGGGCAAACATGCCGCCGGCAAAACACACCAAGTGCTGGCCCTCGGGCCGCAGCTTGTAGGTGATCTTGCCCTTCTCTTCGCGGGTCATGAGGTACCCGGACATGAGGACGTCCTTCTCGTCGGGCAGCATGGGGCGGAACAGGTTGTGTTGGATGGCCGTGTCCATCGCCGCCTGGTACATGTCGCGGTACATGGGCAGCAGGCCGCCGACGAGGGCATACGTCTTGGGAAGGTACTCGTACAGCGAGTCAGCCAAGGCGCCGAGGGTGTAGTCGGAGTGGAGGCCGAAATCGGGTTTCCGGGCGTTGACCACGACGGGCCACATGCCGGGGAGGCGGGTGGACTGCTGCTGCTCCTGGAGCAGCTCGATGATGCGCTGCGCGGCGTCGTACCACTTCGGATCGCCCGTGAGCATGGACAGGCGGATGAACTCGAGCGAGAAGGAGCCGATCTCGGCCAGCACGACGTGCTCGTCGGCGAGTTGCTCGTTGCCCCAGCCTGCCCTCCACGCGTCCCATCGCGTGATGGGCATCCGGTTGGGGGTGTCGAAGGCGACGTAGATCATCTCGCCGACCTCCCTGGCCTTGGCAAGAAGCCGCTTGTCGCCACTGAGGTCGTAGGCGGCAAGGAAGCCTCCCAGGTAGCGGATATTGGTCTCAAACATGTTGATGGCCTCGGACGGAACCTTGTCAAAGTTAATCTTGGAGGCGGCGGCGACGGCCTCGTTGAACTCGGCCTTCATGCCCATGATCCAGAGGGTGTCGAGGCTGTCGACGAGGGTGGCACCCCAGCCGCCGAAGGGGTTGTGTTTGCGTCCGCTCACGGGGGTGAGCTCGTCGCTCTTCCAGGCGTGCTCGCGGTAGCCGTTCCAGCAGCGCTGCATGGCCGCCTTGACGGCGTCTCGCCGCTGGAGGCGCACGTCACGGTCCGACTCGGACTCGGGGTCGAAGTCCTTCTGCACCTTGGGCAGGGCGAGCGGCCGACCGGTCGGGAGCGCGCGCATGCTCTCGACGGGGTAGTGGACCTTGAGACTGCTCCATTTGGTCCGTGGACCGGGCCCGGGGGCGGAAGCCGGGGGTCCGGCACCCGGGGCACCGTCGCGTGTCGGGCCCGAAAACCCGGGGCCGTCGACATCGAGTCGCTGGAACGAATACAGGAAAAAGAGGAAAAGTCCGGCGGCCAGTACTGCCAGCGTTCTCCGCCTTCCAAATGCCGCCATTTTCGAGGCTGCGGCGGGCTGCGGCGGGCTGCAGCGCGGTGTGGTTGCTGCGAGTTGGACGGGGCAGGGCGGTCGACTGCAGGCAGCAGGGCAGCGGGCAGCAGGCAACAGTGCAAACTGGAGGTTTGGGACGCGGTCGGCATTTCGAGAACGTAACGTGACCCAAGATGGCGGGCTTGCTCGGGTTTGGTCGAGTAAGGTACTGGGGTCGCCCGGCAGATTTGACGCGTTTGATTGGCAGACCAGATCATTTTCGATGGTTCTGCCGTAAGATACCGTATGACACTACCGTTAATGCTGCCAATATTTCGGGGATTTTAGACCGGATTTGACAAGGGCTCCACTTTCTCCTTCAAATTGCAGCTGAACGCGGACATCCACAATTCCACATGGCTCCGGACTTTGAAGACTGAGTGACGCAGGTCCAGCCGGATGCTGTATCGGACGAAAGAGGCCGACAGTTACTATTTTGGGGGGGTTATTCTCTCTATTTTTGGCTTTGTTTCCGCAAACTGACCACAGCTCTCAATGACAACTGGAGGTCGAAGGTCGACGGTTGCGGGTTTCGGCAGACGGCGAGTTAATTAAGTACCAACGGCACTGTCTGTACATAGTACTGTACACATTGACTTGAGACTGCAGTGCTCTCATGGACACCACGTGGTGGCAGACTCCATTTCCAGCAGGCCGGTACCCTACGAGAACGAGGACCTGACGCTTGGCCTGGAGAGGGTTGTCCAAGGTAGGTCTGGGTCTGGGGGCGCTCTGTCTAGCCGAAAAGAGGTTAGTCCTCAATGGCATCATCGACGGCCACAATGGGATGCTCTGGTTCAACCGTCATAAAGTTCAACCGCGTCTTGTCTCCACCGTGTCCGAGTCTAAACTCTGCCGAAACCCTTGAATGAGTCAACAATACGAGGAGTGTTGATCCAAACAGAATGAGCTCCACGTCCGCCACGCTCCCCCGCCAGGTCCGGACCCTCGGACGGCGCGCGTGGAAGGTGATCAGAGCCAATTGGCACTTGGGAGTGACGGCCTTTGGTGGCCCGCCGGTGCACTTTCAAATCGTGAGTTTCCTCCGGATGCGAGGTATGATATGATCACCAGACTCGCAAGCTGATCTCCACGCGCCCAGTTCAACAAAAAGTTTGTCCAGAAAACAGAATGGATCGACGAGCAGATCTTTCAGGAGCTGTTCAGCATCTCGCAGTCGCTCTCCGGCCCCGCGAGCACCAAGATGCTGTATTGCATCAACCTCATCCGCGATGGCTTTCCGGCGGCCTTGCTCAGCTTCCTCATCTGGAGTCTCCCCGGCGCCATTGGCATGTATGGCCTGTCCATTGGCGTTGCGAGCATCAATGAGACTCTCCCAGGCCCCGTCTACGCTCTGCTGTCGGGTCTCAACTCGGCCACCGTCGGCGTCATCGCCTTGGCAGCAGTCGAGCTGTCCGACAAGGCCATCAGTGACAAGTTGACCCGGCTGATCGTCTTCTTCACCGCCGTCGCGGGCATGATGTACAACGCACTCTGGTACTTCCCCGTGTTGATGGTGGTATCGGGCATCGCGTCGCTCGTGCATGACTTTCGCTGGCTTCACGGTCCCATCGGCCGCCTGATCACGGCGGCAAAGCGAGTCCGACCGGCCAAACAACAGCCAGGCAATGCCGGTCCAGAAACCCGCGATGATGGCGCCACCGCCGCCTCCAGCGAACTCGACACCCGTGAACCCCCGGCTCCCATCTCCCCGTCCCTCCCCACCACCGAACCCTCAACTCACTCCGCCACCCCGTCCCCGGAACCGCGCATCATCCCCGCTTCCCACACCCTCCCCTTCTCCCTAACCTGGAGAACCGGCACCGCCGTCATCGCCGTCTTCCTCGCAACCTTCATCGTCGCCCTAGTCCTGCGCAGCACCCTCCCGCCGCCGCCGCCGCTCCTCTACCGCCTCTTCGCCAACATGTACCTCGCCGGCACCATCATCTTTGGCGGCGGCCCCGTCGTCATCCCCCTGCTGCGCGAGTACGTCGTGGCCGAGGGCTGGGTGTCGCCCCGCGATTTTCTGATCGGGCTGGCGCTGATCCAGGCGTTTCCGGGGCCGAATTTTAACTTTGCTGTGTTCTTGGGGAGCTTGACTGCCTTGAACGCGGGGTACAATTCGCTTGCCGGGGCGGTGATTGCGTGGGTGGGGATCTTTAGTCCTGGGTTGGTGCTGGTGCACGGGACTATGGGGATTTGGAGTGCTGTTCGTGGGAAGAGGTGGGTGAGGAGCGTGCTGAGGGGGGTGAATGCTGGCGCGGTTGGGTTGATATACACGGCTGTGTACCGCATCTTTGGGGTGGGGTATATTGATGAGGGGTTTCAGTCCGGCAGGAGTCTGGGGGATGATCCGTGGTGGGTGGTTATCACGGCTACGAGCTACGTTGGAGGGCGGTATTTTGGGATTAATGCCCCCTCGGCCATTCTGCTCGGAGCGGTGATGGGGTTGGTGAGGTATGGAGTGGTGTCGACTTGAGGTTTACGGTGCTGGTTGTGTTTGGGAGACCGTGAAGCAGCATGCTACTCCTTGTCAGTGGGACAAGTTTGGGATTGACACAGGCAAGCAGGTCGTCGATTCCAAGTCTGGCTCTGTTGGCGAGACAGACGACAATGACAACGAAGCCTCGCCAACAAATTTGGACAGTCAGTGCAACATGGCCGATATTGGCGGAGGTCAAAGGAGAGCCACGGGGATCTTCATCGCGGGGCGTGATCGGCGCTGAGCTCATTAGACAGGACGCGGCAGCCGGCTCTGATGCATCCCCAACCTTGTGTCCAATCCGACGGCGGTTTCAGGGAGGCAATATACTTTCCATTAACCCCGCCAGAACTGTGCTTCGGTAGAGACCAAATAAGAACACGACCCCTGTGCTTCGCCTGGGGTGGAAACGCCCCGAAACATTCTATTCTGGGTGCTGCACACACCGCAAGAAGACAGTCCCAATTTTGACTCGCCTGCGTCGAACCCTAGTCGGCAACCACCAAGGGCGTACTCGAGCGGTATCTTCGACACCCATGCTGTCCGGAACCTGTTGTGTATGGAAGCTTACACAGTCTTTCTCGCACCAAGGAGCCTTGCGGATCAGGAGACAGATGGTTTCACCATTCCTCATGGACTCGTTTTGCCTGGCAGCTTTTCAAGCCCTGGCTCTGGAAGCCAGCTCGCGACTCCCTGTGTGCCCGTGACACAGCGTCGCCGAGCTCAGGGGCACATCTTTTTCTGTCCCCGTTGAGCTCTCAGACACATCTTCTCCTGGCACCAGGCAGCCAGCCCAGGGCCTGACCAAGCTAACCTGCCCAGCATTACGACGAGAAGTGGCGCTATTTTGTGCGGCGAGATCGCGGCAAGTTGCGACAAGCAAGACTCCAGCACGGGCCTACTACGGCGGTTCTCCCTCAGGAAGAATCCAGCACTCTCTGGAGAATCACAAGCATCCTGGCGCCTTTGCCGGCCAGGATGAATTGAGCTGGGATGCGGACGAGGTCCATGAAACCAAACTCGAGCTTGAAGCTTTGTCGGTATGCCTAGAGAGATGGAGCACGGATTTCACCCTCCGGCGTGATCTGCAGACCGCCATCGAGTTTCTCGCGGTTTCCTGGGGTGCCCCGGCCGACGCGTCAGACGAGTGGCAGGACTCTGGGTACGCCTCAAAGGGGAAGAGAGAAGCGAAGATGTCGTGCTATTCGACGGGGAAAGCTCACGGTTGGAGCATGTGCCTGAGGAATCGAAGCCACATGCAACACACCATGACGATGACAAGAAGCCAAGGACACAAGATCTAAAGCGCCGGTTTTCCTGGCTGGCGGCAGATGAGGGCGCATTATGACGAGAAAACCCTGGGAATCTCAAAGGCCTCAAACCACATGCTCAAGTCAGGCTCGTGATGAGCCCTGGGAAGCACGTCAACTGGGCCCGGGGCAGGAATCCCTCCAGCGGTGCTTGTTTCTGGAAGAAAATACCCGAGACACACAGAAACTGGGGAGTAACGGCCGTGAGTCCGTGGGCTCGGGACTTGGATTTCGGTGCTGTGCGTCTAATTAGGTAAACTCCGAACATGGATTTCGGACTTCGGCTCGGTTTTGTTGGGCCTGGATTTCGGCACTTGGACTGTCACAAATCAGCCTGGGCACCCGAGGAGACGGACCTGGCCCGTGGGCCGTGAGGCAACCAGGGCATGGGTCCGCTGCTGAAGTGAACATCGGGGGGTCACGGGCAAGAGCTGGAACGGTTAATTGGGTGGCTTCGAGGGCCAATCAAGTAGAATATCAACTTCAGCCAGCAGTCTGGTGCGAGACTTCAAGGTTGGAACCTGGGAGCCAGGCAGGGAGATTGGGCCTGTCGAGGGCTCGTGGAGTCTCAGCATCGCGAATCCCTGCTAGACACACCTGAGGTGTCTTTAATAACTTTCGTTAGAGGCGCTCTAGCTGTTAGCGGCCCCGGGGAACACTACCTAGTAACGTTAGCGCCAAAGAGTTGTGTTGTGTGATGGCGTCGCCTGCAGAACGTGATTGGGGCCCAGCACAACGTGAGGGAATATCAAGGCTACTATGCATGATCGACTCACTCACTTAATAAGTGATGTATGTACAATGTACGTCCAGGTCCCTGTGCCAGGCTGTGTCTGATGTCTCGGGAGGGATGATGTCTCGGGAGGGATGGGGGTCACTGGCCACCCCTGGGCTTGCAAAACACGGTTGCAACAAAACAATCAAGACAGGCCAGTCCACAACTGAAACCATGGCCAACGAATGCAATTCGTTGAACCCCATCACTTGACGTTCCTGTGTTTGCATGTGAAAATCCACAACGCCCTCCAGGGTCTCTTCGCTCGCCAAAATAGGGGGGGCAGACCGTGCGCGCGCCCGTGCGCGCAGGGGTATTCGGGACCTTTTTCTGACATCCAACGCGCACGCACGGGGCATAACGTCTGTCAGGGGGCCGGGTGCCGAAGAGGATTCGATTCCCGGGAATGCCAACGGTTCCACAACAGCCAGGGCGATCATCGGTTCTACTGTGGTACAACATATCATCTTAAAAGGCACACGACTCGCATCGCCGAGTGTTCTCTGCCCGCACGGCGGCAACAGAGGACATTTGAGTGCCAGTCTATCAGTTTCGGGTTCAGGAGACACATCAGAAATGGGCTTGGGCCATACAGTAGACGCTAGCCGTGGTCAAGAACCTTCAACCTCGTCCCCCCTGTGTTGAGTCCGCTGGTCAGTTGCCCGGACCACTGCGCCACGTTGGAAATACATTTCGACCTTGTCGGTGAAAGCACGCGAGTCTTCACAAGGTGTCAAGGGGCGCCGAGACGTAAATGCCAACCTCTCGGGTAATTTGTGGCTTGCACGAATCGCAGAGCCCTTCCAGTTGGCAGTGTTCTTCATCAATCTCACTGCGTCTCATGCATACTTGGCACATCACAAACGCACATGGTCACACATGAAGAGTAAACGGTGGCTCGTATTGATACATCTAGTACTGTACAGTACTCCTATTTCTGACTGGACGGGGCGTCTTGGATGCGCATGCTGGAGCTGTTGTTGAACATGTCCACGTCGTCCCGGGCCCGCTTGTGCGTCATGTCCATGAGCTGGTTCAGAATGCGGAACTCCATCTTCAACTTGAGGCTGTAGACGAAGGCCTTGTACACGGTCTGCAGGTCGTAGTTGTCGGTGTACTCGAGGACCAGGATGGGAATGTCCAGGAGGATGATGAAGATGTTGACCAACAGCAGGTGGCGCCGCATCTTGCGGACAGCATCGCCGTAGATGCTGTTCTCGGCGTCAAAGTAGGAGTAGCAGGTCTTGATGTAGATGC
>FJWA01003521.1_pt1 | contig 16477 bp, 10 predicted proteins | sample 1011891 | NCBI WGS metagenome assembly FJWA01 (sample SAMEA3912450, study PRJEB9761) | metagenome | biome: forest; material: soil | place: USA | collected 2011-06-22 | depth 0.1 m
GTCGGCTTCGTCGAGCACGAGCATCTTGATGTGGCGGGTGCGCAGGTGGCGGCGGCGGATCATGTCGGCAACGCGGCCGGGGGTGCCCGAGACGATGTGCTGGCCGTAGTCGAGCTTGCGGATATCCTCGCCCACGTTGGTGCCGCCGATGCAGGCGTGGCACTGCACGTTCATGTAGTCGCCCAGGGCCATCACCACGCTCTGGATCTGTGTCGCCAGTTCGCGAGTCGGGGAGAGGACCAGCGCCTGGGTCTCGCGCACGGCGGTGTCGATGACCTGGAGCATGCTGATGGAGAAGGTGGCCGTCTTACCCGTGCCGGACTGGGCCTGGGCGATGGTGTCGCGGCCCTTGCAGACCTGAACGATGGCTCGAGACTGGACGGCAGAGGGCGATTCGTAGCCATAGGCGTAGATGCCGCGAAGAAGGCTCTCTGCAATAGCGATGGTTAGCGCGTCATGATCGCTGGCGGAAACTCTTGGTTTGCGACGCACCCTTCAGCGACATGGACTCGAAGGTTGGATGGACCGTAACCTCTTTCGAGGTCGAAAATTGGATCTTCTCATCGGCCTTGCGGTCGATACCAGCTGCGTCGGCCATTGTCGCGATTGCTGTTTGTTTTGGTCTTGTGTCTTGGTTGTAGTGTACGAAAGCTGGACTTCGAGAGAGGCGTCTTCTGAAATGCGACTGGCGTGAAAGTTCACAGAGGCGAATCGAGCTGTGATGGAAAGAGTGGATCTGCCTGGGCTTTTTGACGGGTCCAGTCGAAGGGTCCGGGGGGCGGTTGAACTTCGGCTGGCGATGGCCCAAGCACAGGCCAAACGCGTTCTTATCCTGGCGCAGGCGAATTGATATGGAAGTCGGCCCAGAAAACGCCGGACTCTTCCATCAGCCCAGCCTTCAGCCCTTCACTTCCCATTCTGCAACGACGTATCCAAACAGCTTTCGAAGGTTTCGGCATATCAAAGCAACATGTTACTCGAAGACCAAAGGTATATTCACGAGGACCTCGAGCGCCTCGAACAGGGCATCGCAGACCGCATGGGCGAGGAGCCGAAGCACGTGCGTTCACCTCCTCCCATCACACCCATTGTTTGGACACTGAAGCTCATGCGGACACGCTGCTGTAGATTCGCGATCGCCTGAACCGAGACCATGAAGTATCACAGCTCCTCGACCAGATTCGGAGCCAATCGGACGAGCTCCTGCCGCTCTACGAAGACAAGTCTGGGCTGCGATCAAAGGAAATCCTCCAAATCAGCACCGGAGACCCGTTTGAGGAATTCTACCGCCAGGTAGCCCACATCAGGGACCACCATGCGCGATACCCGAACGAGCAAGCCGAAAACTCGGAACAGTGGTATCGGCCGGCAAAGGGAGGAGACGATCAGCCGTACATCGTCGAGAGCATGTTCTCGGGCGAGGAGGCATACGGCCGCTTCTTCGACATGCACAGCTGCCACGAATCCTACCTCAACCTTCCGAATGCGAAGCGCCTTAGTTACATGCAGTATCTCGAAGTCTTTGACAACCTCCAGCCCGGCTACGGTGGAGTGAAGCGGGCCGACAAGCTGACCGACCAGTACGTCAAGTACCTCGGCGACCTGATGGGATATCTGGAGTCGTTTATGAGGCGGACGCGGGCCCTGGAGAACATTGATGACGTCCTCGACGGCTGGCAGCGGGAATTCGAGACGGCGTGGGAGAAGGACGAGGTCGAGGGGTGGCAAAAGGCCAAGGCGGCAAAGGCCAAGGCGGCCGAACGGGCGCTGAGCACCGCCGAGGCGGTCTGGTGCGAGGCATGCGAGAAGGAGTTCAAGAACCAGAACGTCTACAAGGGCCATCTCAACGGCCGGAAACACATCAAGGCAGCGGAGCTCCTCGAAGGGGGCGAGGACGGCGGCGCGACCGGCACACAGACAACGTCGGCGCAGCGGCTAAAAGAGCGGGCAGTCGCTGAGAGGGAGTTTCGTGTCAAGAAACTGACAGGCGCTATGAGCATCGAGAAGGAAGACACGCGGGTGAATGTGGAGCGTCGGCAGGGCATGACAGAGCGGGAACGGGCACAGGAACTGGAGAACCTCTACAACCTGACTTCCGGGACACAAAACAGGGACGCGGAAGAGGAGGAGGAGGAGGACGGCGACGACAAGTTCTACAACCCCCTGAAGCTCCCGCTTGCCTGGGACGGCAAGCCCATCCCGTTCTGGCTGTACAGGCTCCACGGCTTGGGCCAGGAGTTTCCCTGCGAGATCTGCGGCAACTTTGTGTACCGGGGCCGGCGAGCGTTTGACAAGCACTTCAACGAGACGAACCACATCACCAACCTGAAGCGGCTGGGCATCACCGACACGTACCTGTTCCGGGACATTACGGCCATCGAGCAGGCTGTGAAACTCTGGGACAAGATCCAACGAGATCAGAACAAGGGGCAGATTGATGACGGTGCGGTGGTGCAGATGGAGGATGCCGAGGGCAACGTGATGCCCGAGAAGGTCTATCTCGACCTGCAAAAGCAGGGTCTGTTGTAAGAACGGGAGGGGTGGTTGGCGTTGTATTTTAGAGGCGAGCAGTGCAGAGGTGGCTGATACCCAGCAAAAGAATGCGATTGATGCCGATGATCTCAGATCTGATTCACTTGTGATGATTTGTCAAATCAGAGCTCCAAGCCACGGGGGGCGCAAAATGCCAAGGGACGAAGACCGTCGCACACGCTTCCCCGCCTGCAACCGCGTTGGACCCACTAATAAGGCAGGCCAAGCGGAGCCTTGCAGGCCGTCACCCCAGGCACCAAACAACAACCGAGAGCTGAGATATCGAGGGGTAAACAAACCCGCTCTGGCTCTCCCAACCCAACACCACTCTACCAGAGCTGCTGCATGACTCAAACATTCTGCACGAATACCCAGTAATCCGCCGGATGGATTGCTCAAGACGTCCGCGGCAACACGACGTCGTCCCGCATGCCATGTCGCCAGAAAACGACGATGCGCTGAGCTCAAACCAAACCTGACAAAATCCCAGCCTCTGGTAGCAGTCTCAATCATGCCAGCAGCAGTAGCAACCGCAGCAGCAGTCCAATTCAAACCGATCCCGGCGCTCTACACCGTCTACATCCTGCGCTCCACGGTCCGCCATGCCTCGCTCTACATCGGCTCCACCCCGAACCCGCCGCGCCGGCTGAGCCAGCACAACGGCCTCGTTCGCGGCGGCGCGGCCCGCACTTCGCGCCACAGCCTCCGCCCGTGGGAGATGGTGGCCCTGGTCTCGGGATTTCCCAGCATGACGGCCGCGCTGAAGTTTGAGTGCGTCCTGCCCCCTTCTCCCGTCTCTCTACGCATCATACGGTTCCTAACTTTGTCTGTCTCTGCGAGCCAGATGGGCCCTCACCAACCCGCACATCTCAGTGCACATCCCGTCGGAGTCGCGCCTCGCCATCTCGACGCAGACCAAGGCCAACGGGCGCCCGCGCCGGCCGGCCAAGAGCGCGGCGTCGGTCATGTCGAACCTGCACCTGCTGCTGCGCGTGCCCAGCTTCGGGCGGTGGCCGCTGCGGCTGCACTTTTTCAACCGGGAGGTGTTTGCGGCGTGGGAGAAGTGGTGCGCCGCCGCGAGCGCGCGGCTGCGGGAGAGCTTGGCGGTGGTGACGGATTTTGGGAGCCAGGCGACGAGATCGGCGGCGGCGGCGAAGGGGAGGGAGAAGGTGGCAGTCTCCGGGGACGGGCAAGGTGAGGCAGAGGGTCCGGAACCGTGGGGGATCCACGGCCTGCCTCTGGACTACGAGCCGATCAAGGAGTATGTGGCCAAGGGGCAGGATATATTCGAGTTTGAGCGGCAAGGGAGCTGTCTGGTCTGCCGGGAGCCGATGCTGGCAGGGCAGGGCCTCCATGCGCTTTGCTCGAATGACGGGTGCGACGGGGCGGGGCACGTCTCATGTTGGAGCCGACACTTGGTCAAGGGCGGCGAGGGAGCCAATATCGTTCCTGTTCAGGGCCAGTGTCCCAAGTGCAAAGGGGAGGTTCACTGGGGGGTGATGATGACGGAGCTGACCCTGAGAGTCAGGGGTCAGAAGGACGTGGAGAAGCTGCTCAACCGGAAACGAAAGCGCGCCACCAAGAAGACTGCGAAGGCCTCATCCAGTACGGTCCCGGACCCTTAGGAGAAGCGCTGAGAACGCGGCGAGTTCGGTTTTGAAGTTTGGCATTCGGTTTCGCTCTGGCACAGCATTGGAAGTGGGATGCCGAGATCTTACCTTTTGAAGCATTGAGATACCCTGAATTTATAGCATCTACGTCTCACCCATGTCCCGGTGTCTGGGCTATTCTCTCCAAGGCCGGTCGGGAGTTTGCTTTGGCTTTTGCTTGGGGGCCCACGATGACAGGATCTGGAGGTCGTCGGGAGTTGCAGCATGGAAACTTGCCGATTCGAGTCGCACCGAAGCGATCAGTCAGCTGGGTCCGCCCACTCGGCACGCACGCTTTTCCAACGTCAGGTCATCTGCGATTGGCTCGCCAATTGACCAAAGATGGAGTGGCCCCCTGTCAATATCAAATTCTGGGACGCTTGCATCCTGGGCATGCTGCGCAGCTGCAGCATCCTCGTTCGACCTGGGATGCGCACCGACGAGCAAACGCCTCCTGGGCTGTGGTTTACTCGTATATTCATTCGCTGGTCTCAGCATAGGCCGCGGGAGATTCTGCTGCCCGATCCTTCTCAATGTTTCCAGGGTTCCCGTATTCGCTGCCTGTCAATTCGTTTCCAGGGCGCATCGCGCGAAGGGTTGGTCAGACCTCGCCAGCTGACCACCCATTCCCTGCCCTTGCGCAGCCTTGCCAATTCTTCGACATTTGGGGGGTTGGGGGTTGGGCGGCTTTGGCGACAAGCGCATGCATGACAAGCGCATTGTTCCTGTGTCGGAGCCGATGCAGCTGTATCTGATCTGCGATGGAATGCCCACCTCGCTTCACTGGCAGCTTTGTCTGAACACCCGAGTTGAATTGCGTAGGCACGGTGCTATCCGTCCGTTGTTGTCATCCCGCGGTCATACATACCTCCTTTGTGCGATGCAGCGATGGAGCGATGGAGCGATGCCGCGGAGGGTGCACGCAAGGATTCCCCTTCCAGTGCTCCATTCTCCTGCTCCCGTGTCATGGCAAAATCTCAGTTGGCAGCACGACGACCCAGGCCGTGCAGGCAGGGAAGCTTGGGTTGCAATTTTGTGAAGAGAAGACGGCCGGGTAGTTTATAATGAATATGAAGCGTCCTGTATTTTTCGTCAAGCGAGCACCCCGTCCTCGATCCCAACAGCTGGGCAGGTCAAAGGTGTTGGTTGATGAGGTGAGGTCCAGTGCGTGCTGCGAGGTCCCGTCACACCCAGGTTGAGCCCCCGCAGACCCACTCTGCTGCCGGAATGTCGAATGTGCATGTCGTGGTTTTGCGCCTCCCAAATTCGTTCCGGTCACTGCCGCTGCCGCTGTCCCTCGCCCTTCTTGGGGAACGTCTCCCGTCTCCGGTCGGTCCATGTTCCATCTCACCCACCACCCACCCGCACCCCCGTGCTCCGCCTTCCCTTCTTTCCCTCTCACCCGACCACCACGCTGGCACTCCGGAATATTTCCAATCTTCTGGCCTTCCGCCAACCTTCCGCGAACACCCTCGGGGGTTATTCTTCGCACTGACACCGACAGCCCTCCCAAGCTTCCAACCAAACGGCGAATCTCGATTAAGGCTTGGCGTGCCCATATTCCCCGTGGGTGTGCCAGAAGCAGTGTCGGCGGTCACACGCATTCATTCTGTGCATGCTGTTGAGGAGGGAGAGCCAATTCGTCACTTGCTGAGCCCGTGGGAATCTCGATTGGTATGTGCACACTGGTGTCATCGTGATATTCACATGACAGGCATGGGCTCTTTGCTACTTGCACCGACCTAACCGTGGTGCATCCCCGAACTGGTCCTAATCGTCGCGCTTCTCCTGCAGACTCCCATCCGACGATGCGCCCAACACGACTTTGACCCGGACTCCGACCGATCCCCTTTCAAGTATTACCCTCCCGAGGCAGCCACTACCACCGACTGTATCTTCTACCTGATTCCACCGGGGCGACCCTTTGCGGACACGGTCCGGGCCCCTTCATTCGGCGAGTCCCAGGGATCAACCAACGCGGGGGGCTCGATTGCCAATGCAAAGATGAGAGGTTCCCCGGCCACAGTCCCCCCGGCGATGCCCGGCACCGGGACCGGGAAGCAGAAGACATCGTCATCCAACTCGAGCGGTTCCTCGTCGGCGAAACAGCCCAGCCCACTCAGTTCCCTGACCAGCCCTCCCCTCGACCTGGCTTCGGTCGAGCGACGCGGTCAGCCTACTTCTTGCCCGGAGCCAGTCAAGAAGAAAACACGACCTCACGGCCTTCAAGAAGCGCCCACCTATCGCCCGACAGAGGAGGAGTGGAAAGAGCCATTCGAGTACATCAAGAAGATCTCACCAGAGGCGTTGCAGTATGGTCTCTGCAAAATTATCCCACCAGAGTCGTGGAACCCCGATTTTGCCATCGACACAGAGGTGAGTCGCGACGGCGGGACGCGGAGGACTCGGCGGCAGAACCACTCCTCTCTGCGCTTAACACGGGTTTGGCAATCAGCAGGACTGACGAGAGCTTGCCACCACAGAGATTTCATTTCCGCACCCGCAAGCAAGAGCTTAATTCTGTCGAAGGCAGTAAGGCGTCCCCTCCCGCACCCAGACTTGCCACTTCCCCAAGGCCCCTTGCTGAGACCGGCAATCTAGGCACTCGCGCGAATTTGTCCTATCTCGATGCTCTCGCAAAGTTCCACAAGCAGCAAGGAACGAACATGACGCGATGGCCGTACGTCGACAAGAAGCCCCTCGACCTCTACCGGCTGAAGAAGGCAGTGGAAGCCCGCGGCGGCTTCGAGAAGGTCTGCAAGCTTAAGAAATGGGCTGAAATCGGCCGTGACCTGGGTTACAGCGGCAAGATCATGTCTTCCTTGTCCACATCGTTGAAGAACTCATATCAGAAATGGCTCTGCCCGTACGAGGACTATCTTCGAATCGCCAAACCAGGCGTGCACCAGCAACTTGAGCTCGAGTACGGCGGCCCTCTGACGCCCAGTCCGGCTCCGAGCCCCATGAAGCGATCCAATCTCCCGACGCCCGCGAGCCCCCGAGCCGAGACTCCCACGAGACATGCGACGGACGCGCTCCAGGCGTCAATCGACGGCCAGGCCAGAGACTCCGACCACGATGTCTCCATGTCGGACGCCCCCGCCTCCAACACCCCCAAACCATCCTCCGGCTTCACAGCGGTCAACACGGGCGGGTTCACGGCGGTAAACTCGGGCTTCACGAGCGTCAACCGGTCGACAGGGGCTGCCTCTGACAGCAAAGGCCCTGTCACTCCAAAGACCAACGGCACGCAAGCCACACCCACGAAAAACACGCCCGAATTCCGCTCCTCGGCCTTAGGCCCTTCAGGGCTCAAGCGCCAAATGAGCTGCGATAGTTTGGATTCGGCGAAGAAGGAGCCTGCCGATCAGGACGATGGGGATTCTGGGAGTCGTCGAAGCAAGCGACTCAAGAAGGGTGAGTTTGCTCTTCCTTGGTTGGCTCTGGGTCCGTCAACTGACAGATCCACTCGCAGATACCGTGCCCACTGTCGCCGGTTCCCACATGTCACTTTTCCGCTCAGCCGTGCCCAGGATACCCCGGGACGAATCTGCGGCTGCTGGAGCGGTACGTCGACAGTTGCATCCCGTCCAATTGTCGTCCGTGCTAACGGTAGAACAGCGATGTGAGCAGTGTGGCAAGGGCAACGACGAAGGCGGCTTTCTCTTGGCCTGCGAGTCCTGTGACCATGCGTATCACGGCACCTGCCTTGATCCGCCACTCAAAGTCAAGCCCGAAACCGAATGGAACTGTCCGCGGTGTCTCGTTGGCGATGGCCAATTCGGGTTTGAAGAGGGCGGGCTGTACTCACTCAAGCAGTTCCAAGAAAAGGCGGCCGACTTCAAGCAAAACTACTTCTCGAAAAAGATGCCCTTCGATCCTGTCCTCAACTGCCACCGGCCAGTCACCGAAGACGACGTGGAGCACGAATTTTGGCGGCTCGTCGCCGACATCGAGGAGACTGTGACGGTCGAGTACGGCGCTGACATCCATTGTACCACGCATGGCTCTGGGTTTCCGACCATCGAGAAGCATCCAGACAACCCGTACTCGACCGATCCATGGAATCTCAATCTGCTTCCGCTCCACCCCGACAGCCTGTTCAGGCACATCAAGTCCGACATCTCCGGCATGACCGTTCCCTGGGTTTACGTCGGCATGACCTTCTCGACCTTTTGCTGGCACAACGAGGACCACTACTCATACTCGGCCAACTACCAGCACTTCGGTGCGACCAAGACTTGGTACGGAATTCCTGGCGAGGACGCCGAGAAGTTTGAGAACGCGATGCGAGAGGCTGTTCCCGAGCTGTTTGAGACGCAGCCGGATCTTCTCTTCCAGCTGGTTACCCTCCTCACCCCCGAGCAGCTGCAAAAGGCCGGTGTGCGTGTTTATGCTCTGGACCAGCGCGCGGGGCAGCTCGTCGTCACCTTTCCACAAGCGTACCATGCCGGTTTCAATCACGGGTTCAATTTCAACGAAGCCGTCAACTTTGCCCCTTGCGACTGGGAGCCGTATGGCCTCGCAGGTGTTGAGCGACTCCAACTCTTCCGGCGGCAACCCTGCTTCTCGCATGACGAGCTGTTGTGGACCGCGGCGGAAGGCCTCACCAGTGGCGGACTGACCATCCAGACAGCCAAATGGCTGGCACCCGCCCTGGATAGGGTCCACAAGCGGGAGCTGGCCCAGAGAGACGAGTTCACCGCCAAGCACGAGTTTATCGCCAAGCACCTCGATGCCAAACATCCAACCGACCAACACCGGTGTGTGTTTGGAGGCCGAGGCGATGACGAATGCCCCATGACATTCAAGATCGACGACGCCGATGTCCCGGAGGAGGAGTACGGCTGCTTCTATTGCAAATCGTTCACTTACCTTTCCAGGTTCATCTGCCTCAAGACGGGCAAGGTTCTCTGCCTCTTGCATGCCGGAAACCATCCGTGTTGCGATCTCCAGGAGTCGGACAGGTATCTCGGGAAGGAGCATGTTCTTTACTACCGCAAATCGGACGAAGTCATCGCGACAACGTCCAGGAAGGTTGTGGACAAGGCACACGTGCCCGAAGCATGGGAGGAGAAGTATGAGAGGCTGTTGGACGAGGAGGCGACACCATCGCTCAAGACGTTGCGGAATCTCCTCGCCGAAGGCGAAAAGATCCCATACGACTTGCCCTCACTACCCATCCTCAGGGCCTTTGTCGAACGGTGCAACCACTGGGTCGAAGAGGCCACCAACTACACGGTGCGGAAGCAGCAGAACCGTCGCAAAAACGAAAAGGCGTGGCAGACGGCGGCGCGCAAGTCGATTGGAAATGCTCAGCAAGACCAGAAGGAACGCGAGATGCGGAACGTCGCAAACATCTACCGGCTCCTCGAGGAAGCCAAGCAAATCGGCTTCGACAGCCCGGAGATCCCTCAGTTACAGGAGCGCGCGGATGCCATCAAAGCATTCCAGGAAGATGCCAGGAAGATGCTGGAGCACCGCCAGACCCGTTCTATCGGCCCGGTCGAGAAGCTGCTGGAGGAAGGCCAGAGTTTCAACGTCGACATTCCAGAGGTCGAGCAGCTGACGCGCCTCCTGGACCAGCTCCAGTGGAACGAGAAGGCCAGCAGCAGTCGCACCACAATCATGACGCTAGATGATGTGAGGGAGCTGATCGAAGAAGGCCGTCGGCTCGGCGTGCCCGTCTACAACGACCATCTCGCTTTCTACACGGACCAATTGGCGGCCGGCCACATGTGGGACAAGAAGGTCCAAGAACTGATCAACGCCGACTCGATCCATTACCCGCAGCTTGAGACGCTAGCTGAGCAGGTCCACGCTCATGCCTGGCCGGTCTCTCCGCTCACGATGGCCGCTGTGGATCAGATCCTCCACAAGCAGCGCGAAGCGCATCGGCAGATCATGGATCTGAACGAGCGTTCCCAGGCCTGGGACCTCAGGAGAAGGCCGAAGTATACGGAAGTTGCCGAAGTCATGAAGAAGATCGAGGAGCTTCAGGCCAAGCCGACAGGGACACACGAGCTCGAAAAGGAACAGAAGCGTCACGAGGATTGGATGCGTAAAGGCAAGAAGCTGTTCGGCAAGACCAATGCACCGTTGCACATCCTCAAGAGTCATATGGACTACGTTCTTGACCGCAACCTCGACTGCTTCGACATCGTCCACGACAAGCCGCGGGTGCCCGCAGAGCCGGCGTCCCGGGAGCCGAGCCCAGACAAGGATAAGGTCAATCGCTGGGAGGATCCCAAGTTCCGCGAGGTGTTCTGCATTTGCCGACGCACCGAGGCCGGCATGATGATCGAGTGCGAATTGTGCCACGAGTGGTACCACGGGAAATGTCTCAAGATTGCGCGTGGCAAGGTCAAGGAGGATGATAAGTACACTTGCCCGATCTGCGACTGGCGCGTCAAGATCCCCCGTGATGCCGCTCGGCCGAAGCTGGAGGACCTCGTGAACTGGCAGGACGAAATCCACGGCTTGCCATTCCAGCCGGAGGAAGAGGAGGTACTCAAAAAGATCATCGACAACGCGACCGACTTCCGCAACCACATCGTGTCATACTGCAACCCGATTCTGGCGACGGCCAACGAGGCAGAGACCCAGCGATTCTATCTCCGCAAGATCGAGGGTGCCGAGATCCTCTTGTCATACGAGACGAACTTCCTCAGGCAACAGCTGCACAAGTGGAGCCCGGTTGCCCCTGAGGCGCCTCCGGTTCTGGAGGTGTCTAAGAGCACTCGCAAGCCGCGGCCCACCAAACTGCAGAAGATGCTGGCTCAATACGGCGTGGAGGACCCCGACGATCTGCCGGAGAATGTCAAGGGCAAGGCTAACAGCCTGAAGCGCAAAGCCCTGAATGCCGAGGCGGTCGCGGCGGCCTCGACCGCCCCTGCTGGTTCCATCGTGATGGCGGGCAGCCCCGGATTCGGGCCGTCGCCGCATTCCTTCTTCCCACGCAACTCTTCCACCCAGCCCGCCACACCGGGCCTCTCCAACAACGCGCATAGTCACCCTTCAGGCCGAGCAGGCTCCTCATCGTCCCACGACCAGCAAGGCCAGCCCGGTTCCGGTTCGATGCTACGGGCCGACTCCATGGACATCGACCCGTCGTCGGCCCACCCTTCCCTCTTCCTGCGCGACGGCGCGGGGCCCCGAGCGCAGATGCTCGTCCCGGGCGAGTCAACGCACGATCTCGAGGAGCGCCTCCTCAGGGGCACGTTTGACGACGACGAGCTCAACGCCCATCTCTCGACCGAGCCTGGCAAGGCGAGGCTGCTGGAGATCCTGTCCCGAACCGACACCGGGCGGCGCCGAGCCGAGGAGATGTTTGGTCCCGGGGTCTGGGGCGATCGGAACCGTGACCGCGCCGGTGCGAGGGATAATGATCCCATTGGTATCGGTGTTGGGAATGAGGGAGATGGTGACGACAGCATGTTTGTGGATTTGGTGAACCAGGATGACGATGACGACGGCGACCAGCACCGGAAGAAGGCGGCTGTTGGCGACCATCATCACCAGCCGTCGAATGCGGCCGAGATCCTGGACGAGGACGGTGAGGCGGCGTCGTGGATGGATGCTCGGAAGGAATCTTAGTTCGATTGGGATTGAGCCATGCATGCGCCCGGTCCTTGGGAAGAGACGTTTAGGGTGTGGTTAATTACAAGGGTGCTCTTCGCGGTGCATTGCGGACGGATGATGGAGACAGGCGGCGGCGTTATTCATGGTTGTCTTTCGTTCTGCTCGGCAACAACACCGGCAGCCGCAACAGGGACAAGAACACCCACCACCAGCTGAGGGGGTTCTCATGGCGGTATCTCAGCATCGATGTCCGCGGTTATTTTTGTACAAAACACTGTATTATTTTTGCTTGCTTCTTTTGATGCCGCTATGAATGGCTCGGCTTGGGGCGCGGGAATACCGGGGAGGGATACCTAGGGGCGGCGGCGGCGGCATTATTTGCATTAGACAGCTACCTACCTACTACTGGAAGGAGTCGGGGTTGAGTTATGGCTTGTCACGGTGTTTTCTTCCCTCTTTTTCATGGTGGTGGCTGGCGATGCTTGTTGCGGGTTGGGCTGCCAGTCAAGCCCTTATTGTGTGGTGTTTGCTTTTCATCTTGTTGATAGACTGGTTGAGTCGGTTTCGGACAGCTGAACTCAATTTTCTTGTTCTCCAGTTGGGGCATCAGTGAAGTATGTATATTGAAAAGTGAGATGGTTTTGACTGAGTATTGACTATTCGTTGAGTGGCACTTCCGGGACGGTTTATGAGTGTTGTTGCCAGCCTGCCAGCGCTCATCCATATCTCGCAGCACAACGTCTCTACAATGGCTCTACGAGATAGGTAGTTTACCGCTTGATCAACCTGTTCCGGCGGGAGCTGGTCCAAGTTTGACGAAGGAACCCGTTATTGAGATGCCAGGCATCGGACTGGATACCCGGGGCGCGCTCTATCTGAATCACTGCACTCGACTGGTCGACAGTAGAAAATGTGGCAAGAATAGCAGACCCGCAAGTATCGTATGATGATTCCACTGGTTTTTCTAGAATATGTGGTCTGGCGTGAAAGAAAACAAAGCATGACTCGCGCTGCGTCAGGGACTGGACCTCGGTACTTGGAGTCCTAAACAGCTACCAACCTACATAGTACGTAGGTAGAGTGGGCGGAATATCCCATGACGAAGCTTGTTTCAAGATAGCGATATCTGTTGAATACGTTAGTCGGGCAGGTCTGTGGCATCCAATGCAAAACATGTCGGGTGTTAAGCCTCAATTCTGTCAAGATGCCAGTCCCACTTCAAAGGCTTTTGGAGCTTGGGAGGTGCCTGTCTGGGGAGTGGGGTCCCGGCGTTGAACGTGAACCAACGTTACCTTATCGGACGATCCTTTCGAGCCGCGGACAAGGCATGCATGTCAAAAAGCAGATCTTTATCCGTGGTCTGCTCCAGCTCGGATGGGGTAAAAGTTATGGGGCGGCTTCTTCCAGGTCTTGAAGCATACGGAGTACAGAATACCTGTACATTAACTGTGTCTTGTGTACAGATTAAGGTTCGGAGAACCATTGGCATTATCGAGGCGCTGTCGACGCTACCCTTGCTTCGAGACATTTGATGCAGCTCCCTTTTATGAGCCAGGTTGTGGTTGGTTGGACTGTGTTGTCGTTGCCGCCCTTGGCTGCATGGTCATGATCTGGCCCCCAAAGACGGGCGCTTGCGGCAGAGATGCGGATGCTTCTGAAACAGCCGCCCCAGGAATCGTTGAAGGCTGCGGCGCTCTCCCCGTCGTTGACTGATGATCTTCTGTTCTCTCTCCGTTANTGACCCAAGAAACACAAGTGACAACACACAGCAACTGCTTCCCGCCAACATGCGAAGTGCCATCTTACCACTGGTCCTCTTCCTCGCCGCGCACAGCTGGGCACAGAAGCAATGTTTCTACCCGAACGGCCTACAGGCAAAGAACGACTTTCCTTGCGACACCAAAGCCGCAGATGGCCCATGCTGCGGGGGAAGCATCGGCGCCTTCTGCTTGACAAATAAGCTGTGCAAGGGCCCCGACGGCAACACAATACGCGGTTCTTGCACATCAGCTGACTGGAGTTCTCCCGAGTGTCCGCAGTTCTGCCTCGGTATGATGGCACAATACCTGACCCTATAAAATATCAATGCTAACCATGTTCCAGGCGCAGTAACGGGCGGGACAGACCTCGTCTCCTGTTCTAACGTTACCGGCAGCGACACGTCCTACTGCTGCGACGGCCCGGCCTTCGCCTTCTGCTGCGACAAAGGCGTAGCCCGCTTCGACGTGCTTCCATCTAAGCCTCAAGTCCTTGCTCGATGGGACGCGAAAGCGACCCAGTTCGTCGCTGTCTCGCAGACAGTAACAGCAACAACTTCCTCCTACACCAGCAGCACAACTTCGAGGGCAACCAGCTCCGCAACAACCAACCCCCCCGTAGCAGCAACCTTATCCTCGTCCGCATCCCAAACCGCGCCCCCAGAATCCACCACCATCGCCCAACCCCCAAGCCTCTCTACAGCGGCACAAGCCGGCATTGGCGTCGGCGCAGCCTTCCTCGCCCTCGCCCTGGCAGCGGTCGCGTATCTCTTGTTCAAGCTGCGAAACAAGAAGGCCCAGCTGGCAAGGCTGCAACAGGAACAGCACCAACACCAGGGCGGTGCCGGGGCAGTTTATGACTCTGCGCAGCTGGAGGGGAAGGTTGATAGTATAGCTAGGTATCAGCACCCTTATGAGGTTGATGGACGGGAGGCGAGGTTTGAGCTGGGGACGGACTCGGGAACGACGGCGGGGAGGGGGTGGTGACACAGATGTTTGGTGTTGAGGGTCTGGTCGGGACACAGATCAGGAATGTCAAAGATCATCAAACGGACACCCCTTTTACCGTGTACCGTAGTATGGGCGCTGAAGATGAGGCAGAAAGCATGTTGATGAAGGGGAGGAGTGTGGCGTTCTGGCTCAGTCCCACTGCCAAGGATGGAGTCACTGGACGTCAGCTCCCGGGAATATTGCGAGGTGTAGGGAATGAAGTGAGCTCAACTCAGACGCTTTGCTTCTCACTTATTGTGAAGGGTTTACCGTTGCGGTCGGGTATTTTATGCAATATCGATATAACTACGGTACCACTGAAAAGGTCCGAGTTGGCACACCTGAGGAGGTCTTCGCTTCTCTGACCCGCCGACTCGAGATCCCACGACAGACGAAATGCCGCAAACCTGATGGCCCGGCAGCCTTGGCACCTTCTCAATTATTCGTCCCTCCTTGTTGCCAAGGGATCCTCGACTCCATCGCCACCATGCGGTCGACGACTTTCGGATCGATTGGATGACAACGATCCGCTTTTCACACGATGAGCGACAATCTCGAAGAGTCGGACATCATCCCCACAAACTTCGGATGCCGTGTGGCCACTGTGTGGAGTGCCTGAGCACACAGTACCTGTAAAAGGGAATTATGCTCGCGATAGTTGGCTCAGGGGGCAGGAGGCTTCGCTTCAATGTTCTGGTGCTTCCAGATCGATTTTAGCTCGTCTTCGGCGGCTTGGGCCCGGACCTTTGCCCCGAGCATCATTTTCGGCCCCCCTTCAACCCTTGAAGAGCGCGGCCAAAGTCACCAAAGAAGGATGGAGTGGGGGACCGCCGCAGGGGCCAGGCGAGCCGGGATCTTCAAGGCATGGATAAACCAGACCAGTGGGTTCGTCGCGCGCTTTTGCCCACCGCTAGCGCCCCTAGCGCAGACCCGGCGGGGAAACTTCGCAAGCTAGCCATGCGACGGCGTCCAACCCTCTGCCGCTCAGACGTTGCTTCCTTGTGCTTCATCAACCACCGGGGCCATCTCCGTCACTTGCCGGTGTTTTGGTTGGCCACACTTTTCGAGCAGGAAGCTACTTTTGTTGGTGCGAGAAGGGGGTGTGGTGGTGTGTGCCATGCACGAGCAATCAGAGCGTGATCGCGAGCTGGGAGCCGAGCGAGGGATTCCCCGGAACAGCCTGTCCCTTGCCTGCTCCTTGGGAAAGCAGCTGCAGCAAACTTGACCTTGCGGCATGTACGGAGTAGCACTGTAGCACCGAAGCACCCTGACGGATCCCTCTTCCGGACGATCCTGGTCACCGAGGGACGAGAACGGGTGGTGGGTGGTGGGTGGTGTGTGGGCTGCAACGTTCCTCGTCCCTCGATACCGTTGCCGGCCGTCGATGGAAGATGGAAGATGGCACCCGCCTTCGGCCAGCATTTCAAAGGATTCCATCAACCAATCCACGCCGGCCCGTGCTGGTGGGTTGGCGTTACGCTGGACTTCTGTACCTGCAGGAGAGGCACGGTCGTTGACAGGGGCACACCCTCACCACGTTGTGGCCCGGCTGCGGCGCCATTTTTGAGAGCCCAACTGGAATGCTCCCCGGCGGAGATGGCGTGCCAGGATGGCTCACCCGCGCACGTAATCCGAGGGCTTGCAGCGGTCGAGAACCGCTGGAAAGGCTTCCATGGCGTCGCTAATCGCCGTCTGAGCGACGCTTAGCGCCAGCACGGTGAGGAAGCGCGAAAGCAGCTCGTCTTTCTGGGAAGGGCTCTGGGGGCTCGTGCTGAGGATGAAGTCGTGGGACACGGGACACAGGACAGGACACAGGACACAGGACACAGGACACAGGAACTATGGAAGACCGATCGACAGCCTCCAAACCTCCCGTCGCATCGCCATCGCCCTCCACCGCCGCCGACACCAAGCCGACCACCTCCTCCCGCCCGCTGTACAGCACCAAGCTCGGCGACCAGCGCCCGC